>JAABUK010001082.1_pt1 | contig 53387 bp, 68 predicted proteins | sample 5559141 | NCBI WGS metagenome assembly JAABUK01 (sample SAMN10711869, study PRJNA513367) | rock metagenome | isolation source: Antarctica rocks | place: Antarctica: Victoria Land, Pudding Butte nord | collected 2016-01-03 | reverse complement strand
CCCCTCGCCGGCGAGCGCGGGGTCGAGCTCCTCTTCGTCGACGGCGGCCACGAGCGCGAGGAGACCCTGGCCACCGTCCGCGCGTGGTCATACGCCCTGCGCCCGGGCGCGGCGGTCGCCTTCCACGACTACGGCCCGGGACCGGACGGCGCGCCGCCCCGCTACCCCGGGGTCGCCGAGGCGGTCGCCGAGCTCGGTCTGGAGGGGGGAGCTCCGGGGCGACCTGTTCGTCTGGAGGGCGCCGGGGTGGTTCTAGCGTGGAGCGCATGCGTGCCGCGATCATCGGCGCCGGGCCGGCCGGCTTCTACGCCGCCGACGCGCTCCTCGCCAAGGGCTGGGAGGTCGACCTGCTCGACCAGCTCCCGACCCCGTTCGGGCTCGTCCGCTCCGGGGTCGCGCCCGACCACCCGAACATCAAGGCGGTCACCCGGGTCTACGAGAAGACCGCGGCCAAGCCCGGCTTCCGCTTCTTCGGCGGCGTGAAGCTCGGCGAGCACGTCAGGCGCGAGGAGCTACTCGAGCGCTACCACGCGGTGGTCTACGCCTTCGGGACCGCCGACGACAACCGCCTCGGGATCCCCGGCGAGGACCGGCCGGGCTCCCACCCCGCCACGCGGTTCGTCGCCTGGTACAACGGCCAGCCCGACGCCGTGGACGAGATCTTCGACCTCTCGGGCGAGCGCGCGGTGGTCATCGGCAACGGCAACGTGGCGATCGACGTCGCGCGGATGCTCCTGCTCGACCCCGACGAGATCGCCCCGACCGACACGGCCGACCATGCGATCGCGGCCTTCGCCGGTTCGCGGATCGAGGAGGTCGTGCTCCTGGGCCGGCGCGGCCCCGCCCAGGCGTCGTTCACGAACCCCGAGCTGCGCGAGCTCGGCGAGCTGCGCCGGGCCGACGTCCACGTCCCCCCCGGCGACATGGAGCTCGACGAGCACTCCGCGCGCTGGCTCGAGGAGGAGGGCACGGCCACCCAGCGGCGCAACGTGGAGCACCTGCGCGACTACGCCGGCCGGGCGCCGCGCGGCGCGACGCACCGGATCGTCCTGCGCTTCCTGCGCTCACCGCTGGAGATCCTCGGCGAGGGCGAGGACGGCCCGGTGACGGGCGTGCGGGTCGCGGTCAACGGGATCGAGGCGGGGCCCGACGGCGCGATGCGCGCCGTGCCCACCGGCGAGGAGGAGGCCATCCGCTGCGGGCTCGTCCTGCGCTCTATCGGCTACCGCGGGCGGCCGGTGGCCGGGCTGCCGTGGGACGCGAAGCGCGGCCTCGTGCGCAACACGGGCGGTCGCGTGTGCGACGACGACGGCCGGCCCTGTCGCGGAGAGTTCGCGGTGGGGTGGATAAAGCGCGGGCCGAGCGGGGTGATCGGGACGAACAAGAAGGACGCGGCCGACACGGTGGCGCGGATCGCCGAGGACGCCGAGGCGGGCGCGCTGAACGAGCCATCGGCCGCTGGTGCGGAGGAGGCCGCGGCGTGGCTCGCCGAGCGGGCGCCCGACGCGGTCACCTGGGAGGGCTGGCAGGCGGTCGATGCCGCGGAGCGCGCGGCGGGCGAGCCCCACGGGCGGCCGCGCGTGAAGCTCGTCCGGCTCGAGGACCTCCTCGCCGCCGGCCGCGCCACGCCCGCGCCGCGCTGAGCCTGGCGGGCGCAGGTCACGGGGCGCGCGGTTCCCGCAGACTTCCCCGACCACTCTCGATACGACCCTGCCGGGCACAGAGCTCCCAGTAGGTGCGCCCCCCGCGCTGGCGGTAGTAGAGGCACCGCTCGCTGCCCTTGCGCTTCTCCCCCACCGGCGGGCCGTAGCAGGCGACGAAGCTCCGCACCGGCGTGTTGAGACCGACGACGTCCTCGCCGATGTCGCCCACGGTGCCGGGGCGCCGGCGCGCGTCGCACTGCGGATCGCCGGGCGTGTAGCGGGCGGGGGACGGCGAGCCCGTCTTCGGTGGGTTCTTCTCCGCGGAGGAGGTCGTGCGCCCACCCTCGCCACCGCCGCACCCGGCGAAGACGAGGACGAGAAGCGACGCGAGGACGAGGCCAACGCGGACCACGCCGAGGACGGTACCCCGCGGGATCGGGCTCCGCGTTTGTGCGGCGGCGGGCCGTGATCTCGCGCCCCGAGGCGCCGAAGATCACCCATCGAGGCCCAGGGCGACCTTCAGCGCGGTGTTGAGCAGCCGCAGCGTCTCGGGGTCCAGGGCTCCTCGCCGCCTGACGAGGCGGTCCTTCCGGATGTTGACGATCATGTCGCAGTTGGCGGCGGAGGCGTGCTCGAGACCGTGCCTCTCGTCGATCTCGACCTCGGCGGCGTGACCGCGGATCGTGCTCGTGACCAGCACGACGTTCAGCCGCGTGAGGACGGGAATCGCCAGAGACCGGGTGACAACGACGCAGGGACGGCGTCCATGCTCGCCGAGATCGCCGTCGAAGACGTCGCCCCGAGCGATCACCCGTGCCGGAAGGCGTCAGCAGCGGCGAAGTCCGCCCACGCGGCCTCCTCCTCGCCCTGAGGGTGCTTCTCGTAGGCCCGCCGATACTCCTCGGCGATCCATTCCTCGCGCGCTTGAGCGATCAGGAGCGTCAGACCGCGACGGACTGCGTCGGCGCGAGAGCTCGCCACGCCGGACTCGACGAGATCGTCGACGGCGGAGAGGTCCTGCTCCGGAAGACGAACGGCGATCTGCGGCATGCAGAGGAGTCTACCGAGTTGGTATGCGCGGTGGGGGCACTTTCGCGGCCGTCCGCCAGCCGCCGCCGGGCGCTCACGGCACGAGTCCGTGCGGGTAGTCCGTGAGGGTCTCGCCGCCGTCCTCGGTGACGAGGACGAGGTCCTCGACGCGCACCTCGCCGAACCGGGGATGCAACGCGCCAGGCTCGAGCGCGACGACGTCTCCGGCCACGAGCGGGTAGCGGCCCGCACGACCGAGCGCGGGAGCCTCGTGCACCTCGAGCCCCACGCCGTGGCCGAGCCCGCCGTAGAAGCCCTCGGCGAGCCGCTCACCCGGAGCCTTTGTGCGCTGGGTGGGGATGCGGGCCGCCTCGAAGGGCTCACACGCCAGGGCATGGAGGTCACGCCCGAGCACCCCGGGACGAACCGCCTCCCGGGCCCGGCGCAGGCTCTCCAGCGCGATCGCGTGGTAGCCCACCACCTCGGGGGGCGGTTCGCCGATGACGAAGGTGCGTGTCATGTCTGCGAAGCAGGCGGACGCGCCGTCTCGCGGCCAGAGATCGATGGTGATCGGCTCACCCGCCGGCAGCGGGCCCGACCCGGCATCGTGACCGAGCCCTCCGCGGATGCCGGGACGCACGATGAGGTCGTCGCTCGCCTGCGCCCCGTGCGCGCGGCACGCCGCCTGGACGCTGGCCCGCACCTGCTCGCAGGTCAGGGGAGCACCGTCGAGGACGAGCCCACCGTCGTCAGCCTCCGCCGCCCGCAGCAGCGCCGACGCCGCCGCCATCCCGGCCTCCGCGGCGCGCTGCGCCCGCCGGATGCCCTCGAGCTCGGTGCCGGCCTTGACGCGGCGGCGATCCTCGAAGAGGGCGGGATCGCACTCGACCGCGACGCCAGCGACGCGGAGCCGGTCGGCGAGAGCGAGGGGGAACCCGGCCGGGACCCGCGCGCGACCGACACCGAAGCGCCCACACGCCCGCAGGCAGAGCTCCTCCTCGAGCTCGCGGAAACCGCCGCCCGCGGCGAGGATCTCGTCACTCCCGAGGCTCTCGGGTGAGACGAGCTCGAGGTCGAGCTCGAGGGCGGCGACGCGGTCGGTCTCGAGCGAGCTCAGGACCGCGGCACGCTGGCCGTCGGCCTCGAGGTAGAGGAACGGATCCCCGATGGCCAGGGGAATCTCATGACGGAGCTCCGGCGACCGCTCCGTGTCGCCGTAGATGAGGACGGGGTAGCTCACGCTAAACGCCAGCTCGTGCTCACGAGCATCGCGCTGCCACCCACGCCGACCGGAGCCGGACCGGGCGCGGCACACCCGGGAGACTCCCACCAAGACGCGGCAAACCGAGTCCCAGCCCGAGTCCGCTTAGGTCTCCCGGGGGTGACCCGACCGGGTCCGGCTGCCGCCAGCCCGGGCTGCGCAGAGCCCCTACTCCCATTCGATCGTCCCCGGCGGTTTCGACGTGATGTCCAGCACCACCCGGTTGACCTCACGGATCTCGTTGATCATCCGTGAGGCGATCTGCTCGAGCAGGTCGTAGGGCAACCGCGCCCAGTCGGCGGTCATCGCGTCGTCGGAGGTCACCGCCCGGATGACCACGACGTGGCCGTACGTGCGCTCGTCGCCCTGGACGCCGACCGTGCGGACGTCGGGCAGCACGCAGAAGGACTGCCAGAGCTCGCGGTAGAGCCCGGCGCGGCGGATCTCGTCCTGGAGGATCGCGTCGGCCTCGCGCAGGACCTCCAAGCGCTCCTTCGTCGCCTCACCCCCGACGACCCGGATCGCCAGCCCCGGCCCGGGGAAGGGCTGGCGCCAGACCAGCCGCTCGGGTAGCCCGAGCTCGGCGCCCACCGCCCGCACCTCGTCCTTGAACAACGCGCGCAGAGGCTCGATGAGCTCGAACTCGAGATCCTCGGGCAGACCGCCCACGTTGTGGTGGGACTTGATCGTCGCCGCGCCGGTCCCCCCGCCGGACTCGATCACGTCGGAGTACAGGGTCCCCTGCACCAGGTACTGCGCGCCCGAGAGCTTGGTCGCCTCCTCCTCGAAGACCCGGATGAACTCCGCGCCGATGGCCTTGCGCTTGGCCTCGGGCTCGCTCACCCCGCGGAGCTTGGCCAGGAAGCGGTCCTCGGCGTCGACGTGCACGAGCGGCACTCCGAAGTGGTCGCGGAACGCGGCGACGACCTGCTCGCCCTCGTTCTTGCGCATCAACCCGTGGTCGACGAAGACGCACGTGAGCTGGTCGCCCACCGCCCGGTGGACGAGCAGGGCGGCGACCGAGGAGTCGACCCCTCCCGACAACCCACAGATCACCTTTCCGTCGCCCACGAGTAAGCGGATGCGCTCCACCTGCTCCTCGATGATCGACGCCGGCGACCACGCGCGCTCAGCGCCGCACACGTCCTCGAGGAAGCGTTCGATGATCGCCTGGCCGTAGGGCGTATGGACGACCTCGGGATGGAACTGGATGCCATACACGCCTCGCTCCACCGACTCCAGTGCGGCCACGGGAGACGCCGTCGAGGAGGCGAGCGCCGTGAACCCCGGCGGCGGTGCGAAGACCGTGTCGCGGTGCGACATCCAGCACGTCTGGTCGCGCGGCAACCCGGCGAGCAGCCGTCCGGGCTCGCGCACGGTGAGCTGCGAGCGCCCGAACTCCCCCACCTCGGCGCCCTCCACCCGGCCCCCGAGCTCCCGCGCCAGGAGCTGCATCCCGTAGCAGATGCCGAGCACGGGAACGTCGAGCTCGAGCAGCTCGGGATCCAGGCGCGGGGCGCCGTCGGCGTAGACCGACGCGGGCCCCCCGGAGAGGATCAACCCCTTGGGCCGGCGACGGCGGACCTCCTCGGCCCCTACGTGGTGGGGCAGCAGCTCGGAGAAGACGCCGCACTCGCGCACCCGGCGCGCGATGAGCTGGGAGTACTGCCCGCCGTAGTCGAGGACGACCACCTCGTCGGTGGACGTCGGGGCCTCGATCGGCTCCGGATCGACGACCGCGTGCGCGGCGTGCGGGACGCCGGGCGCGGCCTCGAGCGTCACGCCCCGACCGGCTCCTCGATGCGGTCGGCGAGCGACGGCGCGATGGGGGCGCTGGACGGCGCCTCGGGGATCGGCACGGCCTCACCGCGGCCCGTCGCGCCCATGCCCACCTGCTGCTCGCGCTGCAGGTGCTTGCCCTCGGTCTGGAGCGCCGGCGCGACCATGAGCTCGGCCCGGTTGAACTCGGCGATGTCGCGGTAGCCGCAGGTCGCCATCGAGGTCCGCAGCGCGCCCATGAGGTTGTGCGTCCCGTCGTTCTCGCGCGCGGGGCCGGTCACGATCTCCTCGAGCGTCGCGTTCTGCGGCGTGGAGACGCGGGTCCCGCGGGGCAGGGTCGCGTGGAACGTCGCCATCCCCCAGTTGAAGCCCTGCCCCGGCGCCTCGTACGCCCGCGCGAGCGCGGAGCCGAGCATGACCGCGTCCGCCCCGCAGGCGATCGCCTTGGCCACGTCGCCGCCGTTGCGCATGCCCCCGTCGGCGATGACCTTCACGTACTCACCCGTCTCGAGCATGTGCTGCGAGCGGGCGGCGGCCACGTCGGCGATCGCGGTGGCCTGGGGCACGCCGATCCCCAGCACGCCGCGCGTGGTGCAGATCGCGCCCGGCCCGACGCCCACGAGCACGCCCGCCGCGCCCGTGCGCATGAGGTGCAGGCCGGTGTGGTAGGAGGCGCAGCCGCCCACGACCACCGGCACGTCGACCTCGTGCTGGATGAACTCCTTGAGGTTCAGCGGCTCGGACAGCGTGGAGACGTGCTCCGCGGAGACGACCGTCCCCTGGATGACGAGGATGTCGAGCCCGGCCTCGAGCGCGGCCGAGTAGTGGGTACGCACCCGCTGCGGGGTCAGCGAGGCGGCGGCCACGACGCCCTGCGCCTTCACTTCGCCGATCCGCCGGGCGATGAGCTCGGGCTTGACCGGCTCGGAGTAGATCGCCTGCATCTCGCGCGTGGCGTGCTCGCGGGGCAGCCGCGCGATGCGGGCGAGCATGCCCTCCGCGTCCTCGTAACGGCAGAAGATCCCCTCGAGGTTGAGCACGGCCAGGCCCCCGAGCCGCCCGAGCTCCCCCGCGGTCCGCGGGGAGGCCACGCCGTCCACCGCCGCGGCGAGCAGCGGGAGCTCGAAGCGGTAGGGACCGAGGGTCCAGGACACGTCGACATCGTCGGGGTCCCGGGTGCGGCGGGACGGCACGATGGCGATGTCGTCGAACCCGTACGCCCGGCGGGCCTTCTTGCCGCGGCCGATCTCTACTTCCATGAAAACCACCCTAGGGGTCGGGGCGGACGAGGAGGGGCATTCAGGCTAGCGATGCCGCAATCACCGCTGGAACGGCTCGAGGCGTGGTCAGACGACGCGCGGGAGGCCGGCGACCCGGGCCGGACGGCCATGGTCCTGACGACCGTGGACGGCACGGGAGCGCCCTCCTCGCGGGTCGTGCTCCTCAAGGCGGTCGACCACGGCGAGGTCGTCTTCGGCACCTCGCTGAAGTCCCGCAAGGGCCGCGAGCTGCTCGCCGATCCCCGCGTGGCCCTCGTGCTCTTCTGGCCCACCCTGAACCGGCAGGTCCGCATCGCCGGCGGCGCCCGGGCCGGCTCCCGGCCCGAGAGCGAGGCGCTCTGGGCGTCCCGAGGGGCGGACGGGAAGCTCGCGGACGTCGTCTCGGACGAGGGCGCCCCGCTCCCCGATCCCGATCGCCTCGCGCGGGACTTCGCGGCGGCGGAGGCCGAGCACGGCGCCGATCCGCCCTGCCCGCCGGAGTGGGCCGCGGTCCGGGTGCGTCCCGACATCGTCGAGTTCTGGTCGACGGGCGAGCGCCGCCTCGCCGTCCGCGAGCTCTACGAGCGCGAGGACGGGGGCTGGCGCGTCACACGGCTTCAGCCGTGAGCGCGAGCGGGATGACCTCGACCTCGCCCAGCAGCCGGTCCACCCCGGCGGGGTCGATCTCTCCCGCTCCGAGGTGGTTCACCGACTCCGCGCCGCACGCCACCCCGAAGCGCAGGCACTCCTCGGGCGACGCCCCCCCGTAGCGGCTCGTCACGTAGCCCGCCAGGAACGCATCCCCCGATCCGATCGCCGCCCGCACCTCCTGCTCCTCGACCCGCACCCGGCACAGCCGCGGCGCCCCGTCCTGCACGATCTGGGCGAAGCACCCGTCGGCCACCGTCATGATCGCCGAGCGGGCCCCCAGCCGGCACATCTCGGCCACGCCGAACGTCCGGTCCTCGTCGTCGTTGAACTCGTGGCCCACGAGCTCCTCGGCCTCGAGCACGTTGGGAGAGACGACATCGGGCTCGGCCCGCACGGCGAGTCGCAGCGGCTCGCCGTCCGTATCGAGGACCGTGGTGACCCCGGCCCGGCGCAGGTCGCGCACCCAGCCCGCGTAGACGTCGGGGGGCACCCCGCGCGGCAGCGACCCCGCGAACACGCAGAGCGACGCGCCCTGCGCGAGGTAGAGCAGCTTGTCCGAGAAGAGCTCGAGCTCCTGCGGGGTGATCGCGGGCCCGCGCTCGTTGATCTCGGTCTGCACCCCCGTGGTGGGATCGAGCGCCGCGGTGTTCGTCCGCGAGTCCTCGCGGATGCGCACGAAGTCGGCGAGGATGGACTCCTCGGTGAGCGCCTCGACGACGCGCGTGCCCGTCGCCCCGCCGGCGAACCCCGTGGCGATCACCGGCGCGCCGAGGCGCTTGATCGCCCGGGCGACGTTGACGCCCTTGCCACCCGGCAGCGTGCGCTGCTCGACGGAGCGATGGCGGCGCCCGAGCCGGAAGTTCGGAACCACGAGGGTCTTGTCGATCGCCGCGTTGAGCGTGACGGTGACGATCACGCCGTGCGCATCCGCTCGGAGCGGGGACGGCGGCGACGGCGGATCGCGAAGGCGGCCAGAACCAGGGCCACGACGAGGACGACCATACCGGGCGGCCCGAGGAAGCGCACGGCCCGGGCGAGGCCCGAGTGCCCGGGCACCGCGCGCGCGGTGAGGAGGTCGACCCGGCCGAGCACGCGACCGCCCGCGCCCACGGTCGCCGAGCCCACGATCGCCCCTCGCGGCAGGGGCCCGAGGAGCTCCCGCGGCGCGTGGACGCGGATGTGGACCCGGTCCGCGCGCCGCAGCAACCGCCGGATCCCCCGCCGGGCCAGGAGGGCGACGTGCTCGGGGCCGTCGCTGACCCCGAGCCGCGCGAGCTCCTGGCCGCGGCGCACGGCCTGGGCCCAGCGGAACGTCCGAAAGCCCCAGCGCATCAGGGCGAGCGTGTCGGCGTCGCGCGCGGCCTCGCTCGGGGTCCCGAGCACCACGGAGACGAGCCCGAGTCCGCCGCGGCGCGCCGAGCCCACGAGCACGTAGCCCGCCCCGAGCGTGTGTCCCGTCTTCACGCCGTTCATCCACGGAACCGCGCGCACGAGCCGGTTGCGGTTCAGCACGACCCGCTGTCTGGCCCCCGAGCGCAGGACCGCCCGGCCCTCGTCCATCGTCCGCCGGGCGAAGGGCTCGTGCCGCAGGACGCGCGCGAGGCGCGCCAGATCGCGCGCGGAGGAGAAGTTGCCGGGCGCGTCGAGCCCCACCGGGGTGGAGAAGTGGGTGTGCGCGAGGGCGAGGCGCCGCGCCCGGGCGTTCATGAGTCCGACGAAGGCGTCGCGGGAGCCCGCGGCCCGCACCGCCAGGGCGTAGGCGGCGTCGTTGGCCGACGGCAGCAGCGCGGCCCGGACGAGGTCGGCGACGCGGATCCGCTCCCCCGTGACGAGCCCGACGCGCGACTCGGCCGGCCCGATCGCGTAGGGCGGCACGACAAGAACCCTCCGGAGGGGCTCGCGCTCCAGCGCGAGCAGGACCGTCATCATCTTCGTCGTCGAGGCGATGGGCCGCTCGGCGTCGGGGCGCCGGGCCGTCAGCACGCGGCCCGTCGAGGCCTCGACCAGGATCGAGGCGGTCGCCGACAGGCGTGGTGGCGGGGGCGCCCGGGCACCGGCCGGGGCGGCGAGGGCGCCGGCGGCGAGGAGGGCCGCCGCGGCGCGCGACCGGCGCGCCGCCCTCACCCCTTCAGCTTGATGATCTGGCCGACCACGAGCGCCTGCGGGTTGATCGCGGGGTTGAGCTCGCGCAGGACCTCGAGGGAGACACGGGTCTTCGCGGCGATCCCCTGGAGGGTGTCCCCGGCCTTCACCCGGTAGGTCGCCGCCTTCGGGGTGGGCTTCGCCGGCGGCTTCGCCCGGGGGCCGCGGCGGGGGCCCGTCGAGGAGGTCGAGGTCGAGCGCGCCGAGCGCGCCGAGGAGGAGTCGCGTCCGCTGGACGGCTTGAGCACGAGGAAGAGGGCGAGGATCACGCCCACCAGCGCGAGCGGGGCGAGGAACCGCGCGGGGCTGCGATGATCCATGCGCGGGAGGCGATGCTAGCCGGCTCGGCGCGCGCCGCCACCGCTGAGAGCGAGCTCCCAGGCCCGGGCGCGCAGGTCCTCCGCCGCCCGGCGGGCCGCGTCGCGAGGCTCCCCGCCGTGTTCCTCGTGCGCGCGGGCGATGGCGCGCGAGGCGGTGACGAGGCCGCCGGCCGGCCCCGGTGCCCAGGCCGGAGCGAGGTCCTCCACCCGCCCGCCCTGGGCGCCGATGCCCGGGAGGAGGAAGGGCGCGGCGGGGGCGAGATCGCGCAGGCGGGCCAGGCGCTCGGGCACGGTCGCCCCCACCACCGCGCCGACGTCGGCGATACCGGCGGGGCCGGCCTCACCGTGCGCGGCCACGAGGATCGCGAGGCGCTCGGCGACATCGCCGCCCCCGCTGAGCGCGAGCTCCTGCACGTCGCGCGCCCCGGGGTTCGACGTGCGCACGAGGACGAACAGGCCGCCGGAGACCGCGCGGGCGGCGGCGAGCAGGGGCCCGAGCGAATCGGCTCCGAGCAGGGGGCTGGCGGTCAGCGCGTCGACGCCGAGACCGGGGACATCCCCCCAGGGGGTGGGAGTCGAACCGAAGAACGCCTGGCCGTAGGCGGCGGCAGAGATGCCGATGTCCCCGCGCTTGGCGTCGGCGAGCACGAGCAGGCCGGCCGCCCGGGCGTGGACGCACGTGCGCTCGAGCACCGCCCAGCCCGCAGCGCCGAGGCGCTCGAAGCACGCGAGCTGCGGCTTGACCGCGACGCACGCGGGGCCGGCGGCGTCCACGAGAGCCCGGCATTGCGCCTCGACGGCCCGGGCCGCGCGGGCTCGCGGCTCCTCACCGACCACCGCCGCTCTCGTGGCGGCGGTGCCCGCCCCGGCCGCGGCCCGGGCCTCGGGCCACAGGCGGCCGGGGTCCGGGTCGAGGCCGAGGACGAGCGGCGACTCCCGGACGGTGACGGCCCGGGCCAGTCGCTCGCCGAAGCGAGCGGGGGTCAGCTCTTGAGGGAGTTCTTCAGGCCGGATCCCGCCGTGAAGCGAGGCACCTTCGAGGCCTTGATCTGGATCTTCTCCCCCGTCGACGGATTGCGCCCCTCCCGGGCACTCCGGTCGGCGACATGGAACTTCCCGAAACCGGAGAAGGTCACGTCGGAGCCGCGCTTCAACGTCTCCTCGATGGTCTCGAGGAAGGCCTTGACGGCTTCATCCGCCTGCTTCTTGCTCAGATCGGCGCGATCGGCGACCTGCTCGACGAATTCGGACTTCGTCACGTCTCCTCCTTCACTGGATGTCTGCGTGCGAACCTAACAGCGGCCGCGGACGCTCGTGAGTTCACTTTCCCGCTCGGTGCGATTATCCACCCTGGCCTGGCCTGGGCACGGAAGCTCTAGGACGGCGGGGCGAGGGCCGCGCGCACGAGCTCCTCGGCGTGGGCGACGAGCGTCCGGCCGGGCTCGGCGTGGGGGTCGAGCAGGCGCGCCTGGCCCCGCGCGTCGTAGACGCGGACCTGGGTCGGGCGGCCCCGGAAGGGCGGGTGCCCGCGCAGTGCGGCGAGCCCGGTGCGGGCGTGGCGCCTCAAGCCGCTTCGGGCTCCTCGACGCCCGCGAGATCCCCCAGCACCCGGCGGACGTCGTAGCGGACGAGCGCGGGCAGGGCGTGACGCCCGACGACCACGGCGAGCGCGTGGACATTGTCTGCGGCGGCGACCACCGTGCCGCGTGGGGTGTCGACCTCGACGAGCGCCCCCTCCGCGGCGGCGAGGAGCTGCCGGGCGGGCGCGGCGAGCGCCCCGGGGCCCGCGAGGTGCTCTCCCCCTGCCCCGAGCACGACCGCCGCGCGGATGTCCGTGGAGAGCTCCGCGAGGTACTCCAGGGCCAGCTCGGGGGTCAGCGCGGGGTCGGCCATCGGCGGGAGGCGAGACTATGGGACCGTGCCCCTGGAACGCATCGCCTGGCTCGTCACGGTCCTCGCCTGCCTGCTCACCGCGGTGATCCTCGCCTTGTCGGGCTACGCCGGCTACGCGGTGGTCGCCGTCGCCGTGGGGCTCTCGGCCGCGATCAACCTCCGGTGATCTCGGTCCCGGGGCGGACTTTGTCGGACGGCTCGAGGTGGATGAGCACGTCGGCGTTGGGCAGCCGGGCGGAGATCCCGTCCTGGAGGTCGTGGGCGGTCGCGTGGGCCTCCTCGAGCGTCGTGCCTGGCCGGAACTGCACGTGGAGGTCCACGTAGCGCCGGGCGCCCGCCGAGCGGGTGCGCAGCTTGTGATATCCGAGGATTCCCCGCGGACCGAACGCGAGCAGCTCCTCGCGGATGACCGCCAGCTCGGGCTCGGGCAGGGCCTCGTCGACGAGTACGCGCGAGGAGGAGCGCAGCAGACGGGTCCCCGCCCGCACGATGAGCCCACCCACGAGCAGCGCCACCACCGGGTCGACCCACTCGGCACCCGTGATCTGCACGAGGGCGAGGCCGGTGAGGACCCCGACCGAGGTGTAGGCGTCGGTGCGCAGGTGGGCGGCGTCCCCGGCCAGCGCGGGCGAGTCGGTGGCCCGGGCGACGCGGCCGAGGTAGATCGAGAGCGCCAGGTTGGCCAGCGCGGAGACGGCGACGACCCCGATGCCGACCCCGACGCGCTCGACCCGGCCGCCCATCGCCAGGCGACGGACCGCCTCGAAGACGATGACCCCCGAGCCGACGAGGATGAGCATCCCCTCGATCGCCGCCGCGAGGTTCTCCATCTTCTCGTGGCCGTAGCGGTGGTCCTCGTCGGCGGGCTCGTCGGCCTTGCGGACCGAGAAGAAGGTGACGAGCGAGGCGATGAGGTCGAGCGTGGAGTTGACCGCCTCGGTGAGGATCGCCACCGAGCCCGTGAGGGCGCCCGCGATGATCTTGAGCAGGATGAGGAGCGAGTTGGAGGCGACCGACAGCCCGGCGGCGCGCATCTTCATCGTCTCGGTCTCCTACCCCGCGGCGAGCTGCGCGAGCAGCGCCCGGGCGGCCCGACCCCGATGGGAGATCGCGTCCTTCTCGGCCGGGTCGAGCTCGGCCATGGTGCGGCCGTCGCTGCGGTCGTCGGGCACGAACGCGGGGTCGTAGCCGAAGCCTCCCGCGCCGCGGGGCGCATCGGCGACCCGGCCCGTGCAGCGGCCCTCGAGCAGCGCTTGGTCGCCCGTGGCGGGGTCGACGTAGGCCAGCGCGCAGACGTAGACCAGGCCCGAGCCCGCGGGCGCCTCGACCAGCAGACGCGCGAGATTGTCCTCGTCCGTCGCGTCCTCACCGGCGAAGCGCGCGGAGCGCACCCCGGGGCGGCCGCCGAGGGCGGCGGCCTCGATGCCCGAGTCGTCGGCGAACGCGGGGCGACCGGTGGCGGCGGCCGCGGCCCGGGCCTTGGGGAGGGCGTTGGCGGCGAAGGAGTCGCCGTCCTCGGGCGGCAGGGCGACGTCCTCGGGTAACGGCTCGACCGCGTGGGGGGCGAGCAGCCGCGCGAACTCGGCGGCCTTGTGGGCGTTGCGCGAGGCGAGCACGAGCCTCATCCGGCCACCGGGCTCGACCCGGCGGTGCCCGCGAGCACGCACTCCTGCGCGGCCCGGAGCTCGGCGATCCCGGCGGCGGCGAGGCCGAGGAGGTCGTCGAGGTGGGCCCGGGAGAGCGGCGTGCGCTCCGCGGTGGCCTGGACCTCGACGAGGCCGCCGTCGCCGGTCATGACCACGTTGGCGTCGACCTCGGCGATGGAGTCCTCGGAGTAGTCGAGGTCGAGCAGCGGGGTGCCGCCGACGATCCCGCAGGAGACCGCGGCCACGGACTGGGTGAGCGGGGAGCGCTCGAGCCTCCCCTCGGTCACGAGCCGCTGCATCGCCAGGGCGAGGGCGGTGTAGCCGCCGGTGATCGCGGCGCAGCGGGTGCCGCCGTCGGCGGTGAGCACGTCGCAGTCGATCCAGACCGTGCGCTCGCCGAGGGCCCGGAAGTCGACCACGCCGCGCAGGGAGCGGCCGATGAGGCGCTGGATCTCGACCGTGCGGCCGTCGAGCTTCCCGCGTGTCGCGTCGCGCTGCTTGCGCTGCCCGGTGGAGGCGGGGAGCATCCCGTACTCGGCCGTGACCCAGCCCCGTCCCCGCCCGGCCATCCACCGCGGCACGGACTCCTCCACGCTCGCCGTGCAGATCACGCGGGTCTCCCCCGCGGAGATGAGCGCGGAGCCCGTCGCGGGCCCGACGAAGCCGGGCTGGATCGCGACGGGGCGCAGCCCGTCGAAGCCACGGTCATACGAGCGGCTCATGCCGGCACCTCCGTGGGTCGGAGCTCAACCTGGCGCACCTCGCCGAGGGGGAGCTGGAGGAAGTGGGAGCCCAGGGCGCGGAAGGCCTCGGGGTCCCCCGTGCACTCGAAGACGTACTCGCCCTCGCCGGCGCGGTCGTTGAGCAGCCCGCGGAGGGTGAGGGTGTGCTCGATCCGGCGGGCGATCGCCGCGCCCGAGGCCACGAGCGTGACCCCGCGCCCGAGGGTCCGCTGGAGCATCGGGCGGACGAGCGGGTAGTGGGTGCAGCCGAGGATCACGGTGTCGACCTCGGCCTCGCGCAGCGGGGCGCAGTACCGGCGGACGGTCTCCACGACGTGCTCGTCGACGGGGAAGCCGCCCTGGATGATCCCCGCCAGGTCGGGGCAGGCGACTCCGAAGAGCGTCACGGAGGGATCGGCGGCGTGCAGGGCGCGCTCGTAGGCGCCCGACGCGACGGTCGCGGGGGTCGCGAGCAGGCCGACGCGCCCCGTCCGCGTGGCCTCCACGGCCGCGAGCGACTCGGGGGCGACCACGCCGACGATGTCGATCCCGGTGGCCGCGAGGCGCTCGAGGGCCGGCATCCCGGCCGCGGTGGCCGAGTTGCAGGCCACGACGAGGAGCTTCGCGCCGGCCCGGAGCAGGCGGGTGCCGATCTCCACGACGAAGCGCTCGAGCTCCTCGGCGGAGCGGTTCCCGTAGGGGAAGCGGGCCGTGTCGCCCAGGTAGAGGTAGTCCTCGGCCGGGAGGGACACGAGCAGCTCGTGCAGGACGGTGAGCCCGCCCACGCCCGAGTCGAACACGGCGATGGGATCGCGGCGGCCGGGCACGGAGGCATGGTGCCACGTGGGGTGGGCGGGGGCGGGCTCCGGGCTCGCCCTAGGGCTTGACGCTGCCGATGGCCTCCTTGAGCTTGGCGACGAGCGTCCTGGCGATATCCGGCCCGCCCACGTGCTTGGACGCGACGACGACGCCGGCGAGGACGACGGCGACGAGCAGGATGAGGGCGACGTACTCCACGGTGCCCTGTCCGGTGACGGGGCGTAGGAACGCGGCGTGGGCGCGGCCGGCGAGACGGTGGGACATGAGGGCCTCCTGACGATGGTGGATTCGGGTCGCCGGGGATGCTCCGCCGTGCCCCCGCCACCGCTCCAGACCGCTTCATGGAGGATGTGCGCCGGATGCGCGCCCTCATCGTCACGAACATGTATCCCTCGCCCGGGCGGCCCGCCCTCGGAGCGTTCGTGCGCGACCAGGTCGAGGCGCTGCGCGCACTGGGGGCGGAGGTCGAGGTGTGGCGCTTCGAGGCGGGAGGCGTGCGCTACGCCCGGGCGTGGGGTCAGGCGCGCCGACGCTTCGGGCGCGGGGAGTGGGACGTGGTCCATGCGCACTTCGGGCTCTCGGCGCTCGCCGCCCTGGGGGTGCGCGACGTGCCCCGCGTCGTGACCCTCCACGGCACCGACCTCCATCATCCCGCCTCGGGGCCCGTGTCCCGGGCGCTGCTGCGATGGCTCGACCTCCCGGCCGCGGTCTCGGCCACGCTCGCGGCCCGCATCCCGGGGGCGAGCACCCGGCGGCGGGTGGCGGTGCTGCCCTGCGGCGTCGATCTCGGGCGCTTCCGCCCCCTTCCGCGCGGCGAGGCCCGGGCGGCGCTCGGGCTCGACCCGGCGCGGCGCTACCTGCTCCTCCCCACCGACCCCGCCCGGCGCGTGAAGCGCGCCGACCGGGCGCGAGCGCTCGCCGCGGCGGCCGGCGCGGAGCTGCTCACGCTCGGCGCCGAGCACCCCGCACGCATGCCGCTGTGGGTCAACGCCGCCGACGCGGTCTGCGTCCCCTCCGAGGAGGAGGGCTTTGGCCTGGCCACGCTCGAGGCCCTGGCCTGCGACGTCCCCGTGCTCGCGACGCCCCGCGGGGTGGCGCCGCTCGCCCTGCGGGGGGTCACCGGGACGCTCTGCGCGGAGTGGGACCTCGAGGTCTGGAGGCGGGCGCTCGCGCCCCACCTCGCGGTGGCGGACCCGCGCGTCGCCGGCCGGCGCCGGGCCGCGCTCTTCGGGGCGCGCCGGATGGCCGACCGCGTGCTCGTGGCCTGGGAGGAGCTCGTCCGGACCCGGTCGTGAGCGCCGGGACCGTTTCTATACTTGGCGGTTCTGCGCCCCGTCGGCGCGGCTCCTCCATGGCCGGCCTGTTCTCTCGCATCACACGCCGCGCCGCCCCCCCCAGAGCTCCCGGTCCCGAGCGTGCGACGGTGTCCGACTCCCCGGTCTCCGCCTGGCTCGAGCGCTCGTCGGAGGCGACCGCCCGCCCCTCGGCGCCGGGCTGGGGGAGCCGGAACGGCGCCCCCGCGCCCCCGGTGACGCCCGAGCCCGCGGCGCCTCCGGCTCCCGCGCCCCCCGTGACGCCCGAGCCCGTGGCGCCCCCGGATCGCCCCCTCGTGGAGGAGATCGCCCCCGCCCCGGAGCCCATCTCCCGGCCGGTGTCACCGCCGCCCGCGCCCGAGCCCCCTACGCGCACCCTGCCGCCGGTCGCCCCCCCCAGCGCAACCGCACCGGCGACCGGGTCCGACGTCCCGCCTCCCGCGGACGGCGCCGAGGGCCGCCCCTCCTTCCGCCACCGCGCGCGCCTGCGCCGCCGCGTGCGCTACCTCCGCCGCCTGCGCCAGGTGCAGCTCCGGGACCTCGGCGGTCTCGTCCTCGAGCTCGACCGGGCGGGGCGCGACCCGGGTGACCTCGTCCGTCAGAAGCTCGACGGGCTCCGGGGGGTGTCCACCGAGCTCACCGCACTCGAGGGCGTCCTTGGCGACCCCACCACGCTGCTCGAGCTCCGCGAGCCCGGGGTCGGCGGCTCCTGCCCGCGCTGCCGCGCCGTCCATGGCAGCGCCGACGCCTTCTGCGCCTCCTGCGGGCAGAACGTCGCGGCGGGGCGGAAGGTGAACGGGTGAGCGAACGGGTGAGCGCCACCGTCGAGCAGCCTCCCACCCGCCCGGCTGTCGCCTGCCCACGCTGCGGCGCGGAGGTCCCTCCCGAGCGCGACTGGTGCCTCGAGTGCGGCGAGGCCGCCCGTACCCAGATCCTCCCCGCCCGCGGCTGGAAGCTCCCGATCGCGATCGTCGTCGGTGTGGTGCTCCTCGCCGGCGTCGCCGCGGTCGTCACCTTCGTGCAGCTCTCGAGCGACGCCGGGGACGCCGCCCGCCTCGCCCAGGCGCCCACGACCGCCCCGCCCGCACCCACCGCACCACCCCCGGCGGCCACGACCACCCTCCCGCCGGGGGCCACCCCCACGGCACCGACGCCGCCGACGACCCCCCCCACGCCGGCCACTCCCGCCCCCACGGGCACGGTCGGGACCTGGCCCGCCGGCCGGACGGCCTACACCGTGGTGCTCATCTCCTCCACGTCACCCACGGCCGCCCGGGCCGCCGCGCAGAAGCTGCTCAGCAAGAGTCGCGGTGAGCCCGTCGGCACCCTGCGCTCCGACGACCACCCGGGCCTCACCCCGGGCTACGTCGTCGTCTTCTCCGGCCAGTACGACACCCTCGTCGCCGCCCAGCGTGCCGCCCAGGGCTGGCACGGCATGGGCTCGCGCGGCGCCTACGCCAAGCTCGTCAGGGCGGGCGGGGTCAATTCCGGCTCAGGCGCTCCGCCGCCTGTCGCGCCAACGGGTGCAGCGCCAGCTCCGTCGGGTGGGGGGGCGGCTCCGGCGACCCCATGACCTCGAGGGTCGCCGCCACCGAGCGCCCCAGCGCGCGCAGCGCGTAGCCGCCCTCCAGGACCGTTCCGAACGGCACCTCGAGCTCGGCCGCCAGCCGCCGCACGGAGCCGGCCATGGTCGCGAAGCCCTCGTCGGTGACGAGGCAGGTGGCCAGCGGGTCCTCCGCGTGGGCGTCGTACCCCGCGGAGACCAGCACGAGCTGGGGGGAGTACTCCCGGGCGCGGGGAACCACGACGTGCTCCACGAGCGACGCCCACACGGCGTCCCCGGATCCCCCGGGCACCGGCAGGTTGATCGTGAAGCCCTCGCCCGCGCCGCTCCCGCGCTCCGTCGCCCGTCCCGTCCCGGGGAAGAGCGGGGACTCGTGGATCGAGACGAACAGCACCTCGTCCGTGTCCGCGAGCACCGCCTGGGTGCCGTTGCCGTGGTGGACGTCCCAGTCGAGGACGAGGACGCGGTCGAGCCCGCGCACGTCGAGCGCGTGGCGCGCGGCGATCGCGACGTTCGAGAACAGGCAGAAGCCCATCGCGCGCGCCGGCCCGGCGTGGTGGCCGGGCGGCCGGTGCACGCTCATCGCGGTGGGCACGGCGCCGTCGAGTACGAGGTCGACGACGGCCACCGCGCCTCCGGCGGCGTGCAGCGCCGCTTGCCAGGAGCCCCGGGAGACGATGGTGTCGGGGTCCAGCGCGCCGCCGCCCGCCCGGCACGTCTCCTCGATGCCCCGGACGTAGCGCTCGGGGTGCACCCGGGTGAGCGCCGCGGAGGTGGCCTCGGGCGAGGACACCCGCTCCCAGCCCAGGCCGCCGCGGCGCTCGAGCTCGGCGTCGATGGCCACCATCCGCGCCGGCTGCTCTGGGTGCGGCTCCGTGTGGTGGTCGAGCGACGACGGGTGGGAGAGGAGGACGGGGGCGGCCATGGAGCGGGATCCCGCTCCGTACGGTAGACCGCCTCGGCATGGCGAGCGGGCACGCGGATCTGGCGGTGGTGGGTGCCGGCGCGGCCGGGCTCTACGCCGCCCTGCGCGCGGCACGGGAGGGGGCCCGCGTCGTCCTCGTCTCGGCCACGCCGCTGGCCGAGACGTCCTCCTACTGGGCCCAGGGCGGGATCGCTGCCGCGCTCGCCGCCCCGGACTCTCCCGAGCGCCACCTGGAGGACACCCTGCGGGCCGGGCGCGGGGCCGTCCGGCCCTCCGCCGCCCGCGCGCTCGTCGTCGAGGCTCCGGGGGCGGTGCACGACCTCGTCGGCCTCGGCGTGCGCTTCGACGCCGATCGCGAAGGACGGCTCGCGCTCGGACTCGAGGGCGGGCACTCCGAGCGGCGCGTCGTGCACGCGGGGGGCTCCGCGACCGGCCGCCGGGTCACCCGGCAGCTCGCGGCCGACGTCGCTGAGGACGACGGGATCGAAGTGTGGGAGCCCACCCGCGCGATCGCCCTGCGAATCCACGAGGGCCGCTGTGTGGGGCTCGACGCCGACGACGGCCGCACGCTGACGGCCCGGGCCGTCGTCCTGGCCACGGGCGGCGCGGCCGCGCTCTGGGCGCGGACGACGAATCCCCCCGGCGCCACGGGCCGCGGGCTGGCGATCGCCTGGGCGGCCGGGGCGGCGCTCGCCGACCTCGAGCTCGTCCAGTTCCATCCCACGGCCGTGGTGGGAATCGCCGGGGTCGAGGGCTTCCTCGTCACCGAGGCGGTCCGGGGGGAGGGCGGGACGCTGCTCGACGGCGGCGGGGAGCGCTTCGTGGACGAGCTCGCGCCGCGCGACGAGGTCGCCCGGGCCGTCGCGGCGCAGGAGGATGTCGTCCACCTCGACATGCGCCACGTCGACCACGAGCGTTTCCCCAACGTCGTGACCGCCCTGCGCGGGGCCGGCCTCGACCCCGCGCGGGACCTCGTGCCCGTCGCGCCGGCTGCGCACTACGTGATGGGGGGGATCGTCGCCGACCGCGACGGCCGCTCGACCCTCCCCGGCCTCCTCGCCGTGGGCGAGTGCTCGTGCACGGGCCTCCACGGAGCCAACCGACTGGCCTCGAACTCGCTGTCGGAGTGCTTCGTGTGGGGCGCCCGCGCCGCGCGGGCCGGACTGGAGGAGCCCGCCCCCGCCGCTGCGGGCGAGCCCGCCCCGCCCCCGCCCGCGACGCTCGCCCCTCCCACTCCCGCGACCCGCGACGCCCTGTGGCGACGCGCCGGGCTCGAGCGCGACGCCGAGGGCCTCGCCGCGCTCGCCGGCGACCTCCATCCGCTCGCCCGCCTCGTGGCGCGCTGCGCGCTGGACCGTGAGGAGACCCGCGGCGCCCACGTGCGCTCCGACCACCCCGCGCTCGACCCGGCGTGGGATGGGCACCACGCCGTCCTCACGGGTGACGAGGCGCCCCTCGCGCAGCGCTGGTCCTGATCAGTCGCGCCTTAACACGTCCTCAACACTGGGTGCGTTTAAGCACGACGAGGGACCGATTCGGGAGGAAGGACCCAGAGAGAGATGTACCGCTTCAGCCGTGCCATCTACCGGGAGCTCGCCCACGACATCGTCGACGGCGAGCACGAGAAGGTGCTCAAGGCCTGCGAGAGGACCGTCGAGCGGCTCGCGCTCGACCGCACCTACTTCGCCCGGCCCACGCGCACCCTGTTCAACGACATCCGCTCGCACTTCGGAGTGCACACGCAGCATCGCGTGCTCCGGGTCGTCGATCGCTACGTCAGCTGCGCGGACGACTATCTCTCCAAGCTGCCCCGTAGCGGCTACGACGCGGCCGGCAACCCGCTGCACTGCAAGGCGACCACGCGCCGCGGTACGCCGTGCCGGCGCATCCCGCTGCCGCGCAACGGCTACTGCCCGTCGCACCAGCACCTCGCCGAGACGGAGGACGCAGCACCCATCGCGGCGTAGGAGGAGAATCCCGGGCATGGTCCTCGGGGTCGACGTCGGCGGCACCTTCACCGACGCGGTGCTGGCCACGCAGGACGGCGTGGTCACCGCGAAGGCCCCCTCCACGCCGGAGGACCAGTCCGAGGGCGTGCTCGCCGCCGTGCGGGAGGCGCTCGAGTGCGCCGGCGCGCGCGCCGAGGACGTGGAGCGCTTCGCCCACGGGATGACCGTCGCCACCAACGCGCTGCTCGAGGGCAAGGGTGCCCGCACCGCGCTCGTGGCCACCGCAGGCTTCGAGGACGTCGTCGAGCTCGCGCGCCAGGACCGCCCGGCGCTCTATGACCTGTGCGCGGGGCGTCCGGCCCCGCTCGTGCCGCCCGAGCGCCGCTACGGGGCGCGCGAGCGGATGGGGCCCGACGGCGTCGAGCAGGCCCTCGAGCCCGCGGCGGCGCGCGAGCTCGCCGCGCGCATCGCCGGGGACGGGGCCGAGGCCGTCGCGGTCGTCCTCCTGCACGCCTACCGCCATCCCGAGCACGAGCGCGCGCTCGCCGAGGCGCTCGCGGACCACGACCTTCACGTCTCACTCTCCCACGAGGTCACGGGCACGTTCCGCGAGTACGAGCGGGCCGCGACCACGGAGGTCGACGCCGCCCTCTCCCCCCTGCTCGCCCGCTACCTGCGCGCGCTGGTCGCCCGCGCCGCGGAGGAGGGTCTGCCCGCACCGGCGATCATGCAGTCCAACGGCGGCCTCGTCGAGGCCGGGGCGGCGGCCGATCACGCGAGCTGGACCGTGCTCTCGGGCCCCGCGGGAGGCGCCGCGGGCGCGGCCTACGCGGGCCGCGCGGCCGGGGTGCAGGACGCGCTGTGCTTCGACATGGGCGGCACCTCGTGCGACGTCTGCGTGGTCGACGGTGGGAGGGTCCGCGAGACCCAGGGGCGCGAGGTCGGCGGTCGTCCCCTCGCCCTGCCGATGCTCGACGTCCACACCGTCGGCGCGGGCGGCGGGTCGGTGGCGTGGCGCGACCCGGGCGGCGCGCTCCGGGTGGGTCCCCGCTCGGCGGGCGCCGACCCCGGTCCCGCCGCCTACGGGCGCGGCGGCGAGGAGCCCACGGTGACCGACGCCCACGTCGTCCTCGGCCGGCTCGGGGGTGGACTGGCGGGCGGAGTGGAGCTCGACCACGAGGCGGCGCGGCGGGCGGTGACGGCGCTGGCCGACGAGCTCGGGCTCGAACCCGACGAGTGCGCGGAGGGGATCCTCCGGGTCGCCAACGCGGAGATGCTCCGCGCGCTGCGGGTGATGACCGTCGAGCGCGGCGTGGACCCGCGCCGCTACGCACTGCTCGCCTTCGGTGGGGCGGGTGGGCTCCATGCCGCCGACCTCGCCGTCGAGCTCGGCGCCGAACGCGTGCTCTGCCCCCGCGCCGGCGGGGTCCTCTCCGCCCTCGGCCTGGCCGTCTCGCCCGGCCGCCGGGACGCCCAGCGCTCCCTGCTGCTCGCCGGCGACGAGCTCACCGCCGCTGCGGCCCGGGAAGCCGCCGAGGCGCTCGGGGAGGCGGCCCGCGACGCGCTCGACGCGCCCGAGGCCGAGCTGCGCACGGAGTGGGACCTGCGCTACCGCGGGCAGGCGTTCGAGCTGACGGTCGGCGGAGAGCCCGGCGGCCGGGGAGGTGGGTGGGAACCCGATTCCCTGCGGGCGGCCTTCGAGGACGCCCACGAGGAGCGCTACGGCCACCGGGACCCCGAGGGGGTCCTCGAGCTCGTCACCGCCCGCGTCACGGCGACGGTCCCGGGCCCCGAGCTCTTGCTCGTCGCCGCCGAGGGGGAAGTCGGGGAGGCCGAGCGCGAGGTCGTCTGGGAGGGCGAGCGCCAGAGCACTTGCATCCTCCGCGGCGACCTGCCGGAGGGAACCAAGGTCTCCGGCCCGGCGATCTGCGAGCTGCCCGAGGCGACGGTCGCCGTCCCGCCCGGGTGGGAGGGCGTGGTCCACTCCTCAGGAGCCCTCACGCTGTGGATCCCGTAGAGCTGCGCATCGTCCTCGGCGCCCTGCGCGCCGCCTGCGAGGAGATGGGCGCCGTCCTTGTCCGGGCGGCCCATTCGGCGAACATCAAGGAGCGGCGGGACGCCTCGGCCGCGCTCTTCGACCCCCACGGGGAGATGGTCATGCAGGCCGAGCACATCCCCGTCCACCTCGGGGCGATGCCCGCGGCGGTCGCCGCCGTCCTGCACGAGGACCACTCCGGCGGGCGCCCCTGGATCCTCAACGATCCCTTCCGCGGCGGGACGCACCTCCCCGACATCACGATCGTCACCCCCGTCCTCACCGACGAGGAGCTGGTTGGCTTCGCCGCGTGCCGCGCCCACCACGCCGACGTCGGCGGCCCCACCCCGGGCTCGATGCCCGCCGACTCGAAGACCCTCGCGGACGAGGGCGTCGTCATCTCCCCCCGCCCGGTCGACCCCGACGACCTCGACGCCCTCGTCGAGGGCATGCGCCAGCCCGCCCAGCGCCGCGCCGACCTGCGCGCCCAGCTCGCGGCCAACCGCGCCGGCGCCGGCCGGCTGCTCGAGCTGCGCGATCGAACCGGTCCCGACGCGCTCCGGGAGGCGTTCACCGAGGTCCTCGAATACGCGGAGCGCCGCACCCGCGCCTGCCTGGAGGCGATGGAGGACGGCGTCCACGAGGCGCAGGACGTCCTCGAGGCCGAGGAGGGCGACCTCACCCTGTGCCTCCGCGCCACGGTGTCCGGCGACGGGCTCGAGCTCGACTTCACCGGCTCGGCCGAGCAGCACCCGGGCAACCTCAACTGCCCCGAGGCCGTGACCCGCTCGGCCTGCTACTTCGCCCTGCGCGTGCTCACCGACCCCGACATCCCGCCCTCGGCCGGGGCCTACCGGTCGGTCCGGGTCCTCGCTCCCGAGGGATCGCTGCTCAACGCGCGGGCTCCGGCCGCCGTGGTCGCCGGCAACGTGGAGACCTCCTCCCGGGTCGCCGACCTCGTCCTGCGGGCGTTCGGCCGCGCCCTCGGACAGGGCACCATGAACAACCTGACCCTGGGCTCCGAGGACTTCACCTACTACGAGACCCTCGGCGGCGGCCAGGGTGCCTGCGCCGACGCGGACGGGCCGAGCGCCGTCCACGTCGCCATGAGCAACACCCTGAACACCCCCGTCGAGGCGCTCGAGCTCGAGTTCCCCCTGCGGGCCCGGGAGTACTCGGTGCGCCGCGGGTCGGGCGGCGAGGGCCGCTTCCGCGGCGGCGACGGGGTCGTGCGTGAGCTCGAGGCCCTCACCCCAATGGAGTTCTCCCTGCTCACCGAGCGCCGCCGCCACGCCCCGCCCGGGGCGCAGGGCGGCGGGGACGGCGCCCGGGGCCGCAACCTCCTCGACGGCGAGGAGCTCGGGCCCAAGGCGCGCGGACGGCTGGAGCCCGGCCAGCGCCTGCGGATCGAGACCCCGGGCGGAGGTGGGCATGGCTGAACGGGTCGGCTTCTGCGGGCTGGGGATCATGGGCTCGCGCATGGCCGCCAACCTCGTGCGGGCGGGATTCCCGCTCACGGTGTGGAACCGGACCCGCGAAACCGCCGACGCGTGGGCGGGCGAGCACCGGGCCGACGTCGCCGACTCCCCGGCGGCGTGCGCGGCCGCCGCCGACGTACTGGTGACCATGGTCGTCGACGGCCCCCAGGTCGAGGAGGTCCTACTCGGCGAGGACGGCGTGGCCGCGGGGGGGCGCCCCGGGCTCCTCTGCGTCGACTGCTCGACGATCGCCCCCGCCGCGGCGCGGGACATCGCCGCACGCCTCGACGCGCAGGGGATCGCCTTCGTCGACGCCCCCGTCACCGGCTCCTCCCCGAAGGCCGAGGACGGGACCCTGGCGATCATGGCCGGCGGCGCGCCCGAGGACGTCGCCCGCGCCCGCCCTCTGCTCGCGGCGATGGGCGAGCGGATCGTCCACGCCGGGCCGCTCGGCCACGGGCAGAGGATCAAGCTCATCAACAACTCCGTCGCCGCGGCCAACGCCGCCACCCTCGCCCAGGCGCTGCTCGTAGCCGACGCCGAGGGGCTCGACCTCGACGCGCTCGTCGAGGTCATGGGCGCCGGCTCGGGAGGTTCGGCGATGCTGGCACTCAAGGCGACGCCAATGCGTGGACACGACTACACCACCCTGTTCAAGGCCGCCCACATGCTGAAGGACGTCGCCCACTGCCTCGCCGAGGCCGAGCGCGCCGGCGTCCCCTTCCCCGCCGCCGCCCAAGCGCGGGACCTCCTCCTGGCCACGGTCGCCCGCGGGCGGGGCGACGAGGACTTCGCCGCGCTCCTCGAGGCCGTGGAGGGCCTCGCCGGCCGGCGACTGGGCGGATAACTGCCCTTGGCGTAGGGCCGGCTGTCGCGTACGATTCCGCATCTGCCGCCGGGTACGCCGGATCGGTCCCGGATCCACCGATCAGAGAGCCTTCATGCCGATTGCGTTCAAGGAGTGGGCCGTCACCGTCCGCGCCCTCGCGGAGGGAGAGCAGCTCGTCACCCTGCGCAAGGGAGGGATCCGAGAGGAGGGCAAGCACTTCCGGCTCGACCACGAGCGCTTCTTCCTCTACCCGACCTTCGACCACCAGCGCACGGACCTCGTGCGCGCCTCGCACCGCCCCGAGCTCGCCCGGGCGCTCGAGGAGGGCGTGTGGACCGACGGCGAGCCACCCGAGGGCGCGCTCGAGCGCGACGGCGGCATCCCCCAGCCCGACCGCGTGCGGATCCGCGCCTGGGCCGAGGTGTCCGGGCACTTCACGGTCACCGACCGCCGCGCGGTGGACGCGCTGTCGCCCTACTACGTCTGGACCCCGGACTACGCCGAGAAGCGGCTGGCCTGGAAGCGGCGCCATCCCCTCCACGTCATCCTCCTGCGCACCTACCGCATCCCCCGCCCGGTGACCGTCCGGGTCAAGGACGAGTACGGCGGGTGCCGCTCCTGGCTGGAGCTCGCGCGCGACCTGCCCTTCGAGGGTACGCCGGTGCTCTCGGACTCCGAGTGGGAGCGCGCCTCGGACGAGATCGCCTCCATCGTCGCGGCCGGCGATCGCCAGCCCGCCCTCGCCTGAGGGTCCGGAGGGCTTCGCGGATCGCTAGGCCGGGGCCGGTGCCACCCGCGCGTGGAGGCGGCGCAGGGCGGGCGGACTCCACCAGTTCGCCCGCCCGAGCAGCGCCATGAGGCTCGGGACGAGCAGCCGCACCACGAAGGCGTCGACGAGGACGGCCACGACCGCGCCGACGCCGACCTCCTTGAGGAAGATCAGCTGCGAGGTGGCGAAGGCGCCGATGGCCACCGCGAGCAGGATCGCCGCCGCCGAGATGAGCCCGCCCGTCCGCCCGATCCCCGCCGCCACCGCCTCGCGGTCGCTCCGCCCCGTGTCGTGCTCCTCCTTGATCCGCCCGAGCACGAATACGCCGTAGTCCGTCGACAGGGCGAAGCCGACGGCCACGAGCACGAGGAAGTCGGCCTGCTCGATCGAGCCCTGGGAGGTGTAGGAGAGCAAACCTTCCCCCCGGCCATCCTGGAAGACGAGGACGAGCACGCCGGTGGCCACCCCGAGCGTGAGGAGGTTCATGACCAGGGCCTTGAGGGGCAGCAGGACCGAGCCCGTCATGAGCCACAGGAGCACGAGGGTGGCGACGACGAGGACGCCGAGGGCGAGCGGAACCCGGGCCGAGATCGCTGCGCGCTGGTCGAAGAACGACGCCGCCCCGCCCCCCACGTCGACCGTGCCGGGGGCGGGCAACGTGTGGACCGCCGCGACGAGTCGCTGCGCGCGCGGGCCGGTCGTCGTGCCGGGGGCCGCGAGGTCGATCCGCCACAGGTCCGGCGCGAGCCGCGCGGACGGCGAGGCGCGCAGCGCACCCGGCTGCGGGGCGCTGGGAGGGGATCGCCCGGATCGCGATGCGGCGCGCGGGCCTCGTCGCGATCCTCACCACGGTCGCGATGGTCCTCGTGGCGCTGCCGGCGCTGCGGGTGGAGTGGGGTGGAGTGGACGTCTCGGCGCTGTCGACGAGCCAGCGGCAGCGCCGCCGCCCAGGCCCCGCGGAAGAAGAGCAGCGACAGCGCGGCGAGCAAGGGGAAGGCGAGGAGCTCGGCCGTGCCCAGGTCGACGTTCGCCTGGTTGCCCACCTGCCGCCCCACCACGGCCCCGCCTCCGAGGGTCACGCCGGGGTCGCGGGCGAAGCGCGCGTCGAGCCGAGCGACGACGCCGTGCTCCCCGGCACCCGCCTTCAGGGAGGCGAAGAGCGCCACGCGGCGGCCGTCCCGGGAGACGGCGGGGCGCCGGGCGACGACCGCGATCCCGGCATCGCCGCGCAGCGTGCGGGCCACGCGGGCGGCGGCAGCCCGGCCCGCAGCGGCGCCGGCGCCGCCGGGGGTGCGGACGAGCGCGATGATGCCCGGCTCCGCCTCCCGCCCGGTGGCGCGCTCGATGCTCCGGACCGCGCGCTGGCTCGAGGACCCGGGCACCTCGAACGCCCCCGTGTCCGAGAGCAGTCCGGCCACGGGGCCGCCGAGCCCGGCGGCGACGAGGAAGAAGACGAGGGCCCCAGGACCCGCCGGGGATGGGCGACGGCGTGGTCGGCGAGCGCGCGGAGCACGGGCACAGTGTGCCCCTACCGTCCTCTGCGCCGTGGCCTGGGTCGAGTCCGTCTCCCCCTCGTTCCGCGCCCGCCACGAGTCAGCCGACGCGGAGGACGTGTCCCGGACGCTCGAGGACCTCGAGCGTCTCCGCGACGAGCTTGACCGCCGGTTCGCCGCCACGCCCGGCGACGTGTCCGTCGTGTTCCATCGCTCGGCGGCGGCCCTGGATCTCTCGAAGCCCGCGCTGCCTCTCCTGCGCCGCCTCGACGCGCCCGCCGCGCGGCGCTACCGGGTGGGCGCCGTCGCGGCCGGCCGGCTCGACGTGCTCGCGCCGCGTGTCCTGCGCGAGCGGGCGTCCGGGGGGGGCGGGCGGGTCCACCTCCCTCGAGATGCTCCTGCACGCGCCGCGGGCCCTCTACGCCCGCCTGGCCGTCGCCCACGTCAACCCCGCCCTGCCGCCGCCCCCGACCCCCCGGCGCCTGCGCGCCGGGCTGCGGTGGGCATGGCTGCTCGAGGGCGCGGCGGCGTGGCTCGGCGGTCAGGTCGAGCACACGCGGCCGGCGATCGTCCGCCGGCTGCGTGAGGGCCCGGCGCCCGCCTTCCCGCCGGCCCGCCCCGATGCCGCGCTGCTCGGGGGGACCGTGTTCGATCTTCTGGCCCGTGAGGCGGGCGTCGACGCCGCGTTCGCCCTCGCCCAGCGGCCACCGGCCCGCGACGACGCCCGCACCGTGCTCGAGGAGGCGTTCGCCGGCCGGCCTCTGCGTCACACGGAGGCGGCGTGGCGCGCGCACCTCGTGCGTCGCTAGGCCGTGACTCAGGAGACGAGCTGGGTCCCGATCCAGGCGATCAGGGCGACCACGAGGACCGCTGCGAGCAGCCCGGCGAGCAGCCGCCCCGGCCGCGGCCCCGCGACCACGCCGTCGCTCGCCCCGAGCTCGGCCTCGAGCAGGACCTCCCGCGCCACAGCGGCGCCGGACTCCGCCACGAGCACGTCCCGCGGCCCCGCGGCGAGGAAGTCCGGCACGTCGAAGCCCGCCGTGCGCCGCAGCACGCTCGGCACGCCCTCCTCGAGAAGCATCCCCTGGATGAACTCCGCCTCGGCCTGGTTGCGCCCCCCGGCCACCCGGACGAGGTCGCCCTCCGTGAGTTGGGGCTTGATCTTCCGGGCCCGCGCGCCGGACTCGTCGGGCTCGGGCGCGACGGCTGCTCCGGCGTACACGAGCGGCATCCCGCACGCCGCGCAGAAGCGCTCCTCGAGGGTGGGCGGGACCGGATTCTCGGCGCACCTGGGGCACACGAGCGGGCTCATCCGAGCTCCAGCTCCTCCTCGCGGACGCCCGAGTCCTCGATCCAGTACCCGCGCACGTGGGCGGGCTCCTGAGTCCCGGCGATGAGCCACAACGTCCCCGGCCACAGGCGGGCGAAGTTCTTGTCGGTCTCGGACGGGTAGGGGGCCGAGACCGTGTGCGAGTGATAGATGGCGACCTCGAGGCCGCCGTCCTCGAGGGCCTGCCAGGCGCACAGCTGCTCCGGCCCCTCCATCTGGAAGCGGCTTTGGCTGCGCGCCTCGTTGGGCACGCGCACCGCGCGGACGGCGACGCCGTCACGATGCCCGACCATCCCGCAGCACTCCAGCGGGGCGTCCTCGCGCGCGTGGGCGAGGATCTCGTCGTGGACCGCGCGGGGCAGGATCACCCCGCGCAGGCTACGCGGCTAGGGGTGCCCGCCGGAGGCGGGTCCCCAGTCGCGAATAGCGACACATTCTCCTAGTGGAGCTCGGGGTCCTCATCGTGCTTCGAGGCGCCCGAGATGGAGTCCTTGAACTCCCGCAGGCCGTTGCCGATCGAGCGGCCCGCCTCGGGCAGCTTCTTGGGCCCGAGCACGATGAGCGCGATCACGAGGACCAGGATGATCTCCATCGGTCCGATCTGGGGTCCGAACACTGAAATCCGCTCCTTGCTTCGCGAGACCGTTCCCTCCATGAAGAGGTGGAAGACACAGTAGTGGCGATCACGCGGAGGCCTCGCCCGACTCGAACGCGTTGGGCAGCGGGTCGCGCCCGAGCGCCGAGCGCAGGATCACGAGGTGCTGTCCCTCGTTGGCCATGATCTGGGCGCCGGTGGTCAGGAGCTTCGGGCTCTCGAGCTTCTGGTGGGCGTCGTAGTACGCCGCCACCGCCGCCGTCTCGAGCTCGATCGCGAAGATCAGGATCTGCTTCTGGTGCTTCAGCGACCCCAGGGGCGTCCGGATCCCGAGGGACCCGAGCGCCGTGTCGACCTCCCCGACGCTCTGCGGCGCCGCGGGGGCCGTGCCGCCCATCCCCGTGAGCGCCGTCTTCAGCCCGTCGGCGTGCTCCTGCTCCTGGGTCTTGAACCGCGCGGCGACCTTCTTTGTGGCGGGGTCGAGCGCGCCCGACCCCATCGCCGCGCGGTAGGCGAGGACGGCGACCTGCTCGAGGCCGATGGCGCTCATGAGGATCGCCCTGTCCCCGCCGACCTGGGCGAAGGCGTTGCGCACGCCGAGCAGCAGGGGCACGCTCGAGGCCGCCACGGTGGCGCCGCCGACCGCGATACCGCGCCGGAGGAGGTCACGGCGGGTGGATTCGTACTCGGCGATCTGCGACGTGGGGACATCGGCGTCGTCGTGGATGAGCAGCCGGTCGGGAGCCACGGCTCTACGCCTCCGTCCCGTCGACGAAGGCCGAGGGGACCGGGGTCAACCCGAGCAGGCCCCGCAGCAGCGTGATGTGCTCGGCCTCGTTGGTCACGATCGCCGCCGCGGTCGCCCGCAGCTTGGGCTCGGTGAGCCTCGGGATCGCCCCGACGTACCCCTGCACCAGGGCGTTCTCGATCACGCTCGCGAGCTTGAGGATGTCGGCCTGCGACTTCGGATCGCCGATGACCTCGGCGTAGCTCTGCTTGGGCACGTGCGGCGTGCCCCCCATCTGCTTGATCGCCCGCTCGAGGCCCGCCGCGTGCTCCTGCTCCTGCCCGCGCCACTTCCGGACGATCGTGAGCGCCTCGCCCGTGAGCAGCTTGGCACCGGCGGTGTAGGCCGCGATCGCCGTGTGCTCGAGGTCGAGCGCCTGGTTGAGGATGTCGACGTCGCTGGTCCCGCCGCCGCCGCCCGGGGCGGCGCGGGGCTTCGTCGGGTCATCGCCGCAGGCGACGAGGAACGTCGCGGAGCCGCCCACGAAGGTCACCCCCGACGTGCGGAGGAACGCCCTGCGTGTCGCCGGGTCCGGCAGGACCTCGGTCCACTCCATGATCGCCCCCTCAGGCTCTGGGTGTAAGGGGGCCTGCGGCCCAGCGGGGCGGGCGGATCACCACCAGACCGTCGACTCGAGGTCGGCGATCTCGTCCACGGGCTTGGTGTAGATGCCCGAGGAGAGGTACTTCCAGCCGTCGTCGCAGACGATGAAGACGACGTTGCCCTCGTCGAGCTCCCCCGCGATGCGGTGGGCGACGCGGGCGATCGCCCCCGAGGAGACGCCCGCGAAGAGCCCCTCCTCGTCGAGCAGTTTGCGCGTCCACAGGATCGCGTCGCGGTTGGTGACGAAGATCTTCCGGTCCAGGAGCGAGAGGTCGATGATCGGCGGGATGAACCCGTCGTCGAGCGAGCGCAGGCCCTGGACGGGCTCGCCCGGCATGGGCTCGGCCGCGACGATCTTCACCGCGTCGCCAAGCTCCTCCTTCAGGCGGCGCCCGTTGCCCATGAGCGTCCCGCCCGTCCCCAGGCCGGCCACGAAGGCCGAGACCTCGTCGAGCTCCTCGAGGATCTCCAGCGCCGTGCCGTTGTAGTGGGCGAGCGGGTTGGCCTCGTTGCCGTACTGGTAGGGCATGTAGTAGGACGCGTCATCCTGAGCCATCGCGAGCGCCTGCTCGACCGCGCCGTTCGAGCCCTTGGCTCCCTCCGAGTAGACGATGCTCGCTCCGTACATCTCCAGGAGCTGCGTGCGCTCGGGCGTCACGTTCTCCGGCATCACGACCTTGAGCGGGTAGCCCTTGCGCGAGCAGATCAGCGCCAGGGAGATCCCGGTATTGCCGCTGGTGGGCTCGAGGATGGTCTGCCCGGGGCGGATGAGCCCCTTCTCTTCGGCGTCCTCGATCATCGCGCGGGCGACGCGGTCCTTCACGGAGCCGGTCGGGTTGCGCGACTCGAGCTTGGCCCAGATCCTCACGCCGGGCTTCGGCGACAGCCGTTTGAGCTCGACGAGCGGCGTGTTGCCGATGGCTTGGACGATGTCGCCGTAGCGACCCCCGCAGGGCTTGTTGGGGAGGAGGACCTCCGGCATTAGGACCCGCCGGCCATCGCCGGCAGGATGACGAGCGTGTCGCTCTCCCCCACCCGCGTGGTGAGGCCGTCGAGAACACGGACGTCCTCATCGTTCAGGTACACGTTGACGTAGCGGTTGAGCTCCCCGTCGCCGGCGAAGAGCTGGCCCTGGGTCTGGGGGTGCTGGTCGGCCAGCGCGCGCAGCACGGCGCCGACGTCCGCGCCGGACGCGGCCACCTCGCGCTCTCCTCCGGTGGAGGGGCGCAGGACGGGCGGGATCTTGACGGTGGCCATCAGCTCAGCCGGCGCCGGCGCAGAACGCCTCGTAGTCGGGGAACACGCCCATCTCCTCGTCGGTGATCGACCCCGGATCGCGCGCGCAGATCGGGCAGTCGGAGTCACGGCGCACCTTCAATTCCATGAAGGAGGTCGAGAGCGCGTCGTAGAGCAGCAGGCGCCCGACGAGCGGTTCGCCCTGACCGAGGATGAGCTTCATCGCCTCGGTGGCCTGCAGGAGCCCCATCGTGCCCGGGAGGACGCCGAGCACGCCGTTGGCGCCGCAGCTCGGGGCGAGCTCGGCCGGCGGAGGCTCCGGGTACAGGCAGCGGTAGCACGGCCCGTCGTAGGGCTTGAACACCGAGAGCTGGCCGTCGAAGCCGAGGATGGAGGCCGATACCACGGGGATCCGCAGCCGCACCGAGGCGTCGTTGAGCAGGTAGCGCGTGGGGAAGTTGTCCAGGCCGTCGACGACGATGTCGTAGCCCGGGAGGATGTCCATGATGTTCGTCGCGTCGAGGCGCACGGCGTGCTTGACGACGGCCACGTCGGGGTTGATCGCGTGGATGGACTCCTCGGCGGAGTCGACCTTGCGGACCCCTACGCGATCGGTCGTGTGGATGACCTGCCGCTGGAGGTTAGAGAGGTCGACGGTGTCGTCGTCGACGAGCCCGAGCGTCCCCACCCCCGCCGCGGCGAGGTAGAGCGCGGCCGGGGAGCCGAGGCCCCCGGCCCCGAGCAGGAGCACCTTGGCGTCGAGCAGCTTGAGCTGCCCGTCGACGCCGATCTCGGGCAGGAGGAGGTGGCGCGAGTAGCGATCGCGCTGCTCGGCGGTGAGCGCCTTGGGCACCTCGACCGGATAGCCGCGGTCCTTCCAGAGGGTGATCCCCCCCGTCATCGACGCGACGTGCTCGTAGCCGAGATCCTCGCGCAGGGTCCGGGCGGCGTAGGCCGAGCGGTTCCCCGAGGCGCAGTAGAGGATGAGGTGGGCGTCGCGGTCGGGGACGGTGCCCTCGATGCGGGATTCCAGGTAGCCCCGCGGAACGTGGAGGGCGCCGGGGAGCTTGCCGGCGTTGAGCTCCTCGGACTCGCGCACGTCGACCACGACCGCGCCGTTGTGCAACTGCTCGCGGACCTCGGAGGGGTCGACCTCGGAGATGGAGTCCTTGACGGATCGGAGGAGCTCAGCGCTGGAAGCCATGACTATCGAAAGTATAGCGTCGCGCGAGCCCCGGCGCGACGAGGCGTGCGCTCCGCCCCCTGGCTGGTCGAGCCCTAGCGTTTCAGACGCGATGCGCCTCCGCCTGCTCATGGCCGCCGGGGTGGGCGCCCTCGTGGCGCTCGTGGCCGTGGCCCTGCTCGTGGCCACCCGCGGAACGGGATCGCCCTCCGGGCCGGTCGGCCCGACGGGCTGGGCCGGCGCCGTCCGCCCGCCCGGTATCCCCCCCGCCGCCTTCGCCCTGCGCGATGAGCGTGGGCGGACGGTGCGCGCGCGGGACTTCCGCGGCAAGGTGCTCGCGATCATGTTCGTCTACTCGACGTGCCGGGACACGTGCCCGCTCACCGCGCAGCAGGTGCGGGGAGCGCTGGACCGGGTGAGGGGCGCGCGTGCCCTCGCGGTCTCCGTCGATCCGCGCGCGGACACGCGGGCCCACGTGCGCACGTTCCTGCGCGAGCAGCGTCTCGCCGGCCGGGTGCCCTACCTCGTGGGCACGCGCGCGCGGCTCGCCCGCGTGTGGCGGCAGTTCGGGGTCGGGCCGGAGGGGCAGCGCGAGCACGATGTCTCCGTGGTCCTGCTCGACCGGGGGGGCCGCCAGCGCGTGGGGTTCGGGGTCGACGACCTCTCCGCGGAGGCCCTCGCCCACGACCTGACGGAGCTGGCCCGGAAGGGCTAGGCCCGGCGGCGCTTGGCGCGGGGACGGCGGCGCAGGCGGTCCATCAGCCGGCGGCGCCGGGACCGGACGAAGGGATGCCGGAGCCGGTGCCACTCACGCAGGGTCATGCCCTCGGGGCAGTCGGGGGGATCGACGTAGGCGACGGGGCGGTTCATGGTGTGGAGAACTTCATCGGGAGCGTCGGACAGAAGATGAGAGTATCGAGGAATGGACGGTTCGCGCCCGGCCCCACCGGGGCCCTGCACGTCGGGAACGCGCGGACGCCGCTCCTGGCCTGGGTGTTCGCGCAGCACTCATGACTCGTTCTACGTACGGATGGAGGATCTGGACGTGCGCCGGGTCCAACCCGGTGCCCGAGGAGGCCCAACTCGACGACCTCGCGCCTGCGGCTCCGCCGAGGCGGGGCCGCAGGTCCGGCGTCAGGTCTGAGACTGCTACTTGCGGCAGGCGTTCGGCGTGCCGGACGTCGTGGACGTGCCCGTCCGCTTCTGCGTGACGTAGTCCTGGAAGTAGTACTTCGTCGTGATGATGAACTTCCCGCTCTTCGGGCACTTCTTGGGAAGCACCGCGTAGGGGGTCTTCTTGCCCTTGAGCCGGCCGGCCTTCGGGTTGATGACCAGGCGGAAGTTCGTGAGCTCCGCGCGGATCGGCCGCAGCGCGTCCGGCAGCACCGTCACCAGCGTGTTCGAGCGGGTGAGCTTGGCCCTGAGGACCTGGTCGAGGTTGGGGTTCTGCTTGATCCGGAGGAGGATGTAGAGCCCCCGCGTGGCGGGCGTGCTCCAATCGTAGACGCGTGCGCCCGCCCGTCGACGACATCGCCGCCCCGCCCTTCCCCCCGCGCCTCCCGTGGATCAACGTGGGGATGCTGCGGGTGGACAAGCTGCTCGGCTCCCCCGTCCTCGTCGAGTTCTGGGACTTCTGCCGCGTGAACTCGCTGCGCACGCTCCCCTACCTCCGCGCGTGGCACGAGCGCTACGAGAAGGACGGCCTGCGGGTGATCGGCGTGCACTCCGGCGGCTTCCCGCCCTCCGAGGACGCGGACCAGGTCCGCGCCGCCTGCGCCCGGCTGGGGGTGACGCACCCCGTCGTCGTCGACGAGGGCCACGCCATCTGGCTCGAATACGAGAACGCGGGCTGGCCGGCGCGGTATCTGTTCGACCCGAAGGGCCTCCTCCACGACTTCCACTACGGCGAGGGCGCCTACGACGAGACGGAGCGCGCGATCCAGGAGCTGCTCGGCGTGGAGCGCGAGCTCGTGGCCCCGGTCCGCCCCGAGGACGCGCCCGGCGTCCTCCTGCCCGCGCAGACCGCCGACCAGCCCGGAGCGTACTCCGGGCCCTACGAGGCCGGTGCGGCGTGGGCGGTGACGTCGGGCGGCGGAGTCCTGCGTGTGAACGGCAGCGAGGTGGCCGCCGAGCATCCGGGCTGCGTGCTGCTGGTCGAGCACGAGCGCCATACGGAGGGCCTGCTCGCGCTCGAGGCAGGCCCGGGCATCGAGGTCCACGCCACCTGCTTCACGCCCGGGCGGGCCTGAGGTCTTCCGCCGCGTCGTCGGCGAGGAGCCGGACGGGCTCGGGCGGACCTGCATCGCCCAGGCGGACGCCGGCGCCAGGCCAGTACGGGCTCTCGTTGGGGCGGTGGGTGACGAAGTTCGGCTCCCACACCCAGGTGCCGGTGTTCCAGAGCCGGGCGCCGGTGGGCGTGCGCCACTCGGCCGGGTCGTCGCTCGGCCAGGGGCCCGAGCGATGGGAGTGCCCGAAGAGCACGTGGTCGGCGCCGATCCCGAGGCGGGCGACCGCCCCGCCGACGGCCACGAGGGCGGCGCGGCGCAGCTCGGCGCCGGAGACCTCGGAGCGCAGGGGGCCGATCCCCGTGCGGTTCAGGGCGGCGATCGCGGTCCCGAAGCCCAGCCGCAGCACGCGCGAGCGCAGCGGCGCATGCGCCGATCCCGCCGTGAGCCGCCGCCAGAGCTTGGCCGATGTCTGCTGGCCCTTGGCCACCCCGCGCTCGGGGGGATGGGCCTGGGCGACCGCGTGGAGCCAGGCGTAGAGGGGGGCGAGGATGCGCTCGTAGTCATCGGGGCCCGCGCCGCGCTCGGGCACCTCGCCCTCGACGCACCGCATGATCCCCGCGGCGAGGCGCTCGAACGTCGGGACCGTGAAGTGGACGTCGAGGTAGTGGCCGTGGAAGGCGTAGACGTCGTCGCGCAGCCACACCCCCGGGTAGGCGACGCGGACCTCGGCCGGCTTGAACCCCGCCACGAGCGTCGCGAGCGCCCCGTCGGCGCCGATCTCCACGCGCTCCTCGAGGCCGAGCGGCGGTGGCCATCCCTCGCGCCGGCGGCGCTCGAACCACGGCTCGAGCAGCGCCCGGTCGTGGTTGCCGGCGAGGAGCACGATCTCCCGGCCGGCCATCGCCTCCCCCACGTCGCGGGCGAACGCCTCCGCCGCGCCGAGCGCCTCGAACACCGGCCCGTGGCGCAGCTCGAGCAGATCGCCCAGCAGCACGAGCCGGTCCACGTCGCCGAGCGCCTCCACGAACCGCCGCCGGATCGCCGGCCGCCGCGCGGTGTCGGCCCCGTCGCGCGAGCCGAGATGCAGGTCGGAGACGACGAGGGTGTGCAGCGTTAGCCGGCGGTCGCCGCCAGGGCCTGACGGATCGACTTCGGCAGCATGAAGCGGACGTCCTCGGAGATCACCTCGAGCTCGGACACCTCGACCTCTCCGCGCGCACGGAACGAGTCGACGAGGCGCTGGACGAGCTCCTCGGGAGCCGAGGCGCCGGAGGTGATGCCGAGGGTCTCCACGCCCTCGAGCCAGGCGTCCTGCACCTGCGCCTCGTTGTCGATGAGGTACGAGTCGGCGCCGTACTCGCGGGCGACCTCGACGAGCCGGTTGGAGTTCGAGGAGTTCGACGAGCCGATGACGAGGACCAGGTCGCACTCGCCGGCGAGCTGCTTGACCGCCACCTGGCGGTTCGTCGTCGCGTAGCAGATGTCGTCGGTGCGCGGCCCCGTGATCTTCGGGTACTTCTCCCGCAGCCGGACGATGATGGCCTGGGTCTCGTCCACCGACAGCGTGGTCTGGGAGATGTAGGCGATCCGGTCGGGGTCGGGAACCTCGAGCGCGTCGACATCGGCCTCGGTCTCGATCAGCACGATGTGCTCCGGGGCCTCCCCCATCGTCCCCTCGACCTCCTCGTGGCCGGCGTGGCCGATGAGCACGATCGTGTAGCCCTCGGAGGCGAACTTCACCGCCTCGCGGTGCACCTTGGTGACGAGCGGGCAGGTCGCGTCGATGGTCTGGAGCCCGCGGGTCGCGGCGTTGGCGTGCACCGCGGGCGAGACGCCGTGCGCGGAGAACACCACGGTGGAACCCTCGGGCGCCTCCGTCTCCTCCTCGACGAAGATCGCCCCGCGCCCGCGGAGCTGCGCGACCACGTGCTTGTTGTGGACGATCTCCTTGCGGACGTAGACCGGCGCGCCGTAGAGCTCCAGCGCGCGCTCCACGGTCTGCACGGCACGGTCGACCCCCGCGCAGTAGCCGCGGGGCGAGGCCAGCAGGATGCGCTCGGGAGCGGCCATCTTCTCAGCGAGTGTAGGACCGCAACAGCTGCGCGAGCGCCTCACCGGCGGTGTCGAGCGAGCGCTCGGAGACCGCGCCCAGATTGTCGCAGGGGCGGTGGAAGCAGGGGAAGTCGAAGTCGATGAGGTCGATGCTCGGGACCCCGAGGCGGGCGAACGGCGTGTGATCGTCGTAGATCTCCGAGTTCTCCGTGGCGGGGAACGCCGCCCCCACGCCGACGCGCCGCGCCGACGCGCGCAGGCGTCCCCACAACGCGGGATCCGAGCCCGCCTCGCGCGGGAGCGAGAGGCCGCGCTGGGCGACGAAGTCCACGAGGATCATCGCCCGGAGCTCACGGGCATGCCGGCGGGCGTAGGCCTTCGAGCCGCGCAGCCCGCCCAGGGCGAAGCGCGAGTCCGGCGTGCCGCGCGGGGACTCCTCCCCGTCGAAGAGGACGAAGCGCAGCTCGGGGCCGTGCCGGTTCCGCGCCAGCACCCGGGCGAGCTCGAGCACCACGGCGGTCCCCCCCGCCCCGTCGTTGGCGCCCACGAAGCCGGGAAGGTCCTTCGTGTCGTAGTGGGCGCCGACGAGGATCGCCGGCTTCCGGCCCGGGAGGACGCCGACGATGTTGCGGAGACCGGGATGGGCGGGGCCGATTTCCTCGAAGTGCCCGCGGGGGAGCTCCCGCCGCAGGCGCTCCGCGAGCCGTCGTGAGACCGGCGAGCCCGCGGGCCGGGGCCCGAGCGCGGCCTCGGTCCGGAGCTCTGAGAACGCCGCGCGCCCGTCGAAGAGCGCGGTCCGGGGCCGGACCGTGACCCGCTCGTCGCCGCCCCGGAAGGCGGCGATCAGCATCCCCGCGACGACGAGCGGGAGCGCGAGCGCCACGCTGAGGAGGCGAAGGCTCATGGCCTGCGTGGTAGTGATACCCCATGCCACAAGCCCACCTCGACCGGCTCACGGCCCTCGACGCGTCGTTTCTCGCCCAGGAGCACGAGGCCTCGCACATGCACGTGGGCGCCGTGCTGTTCTTCGCGGGGCCGGCGCCGGCCTACGACGCCTTCGCCGACCACATCCGCTCGCGGCTGCACCTCGTCCCGCGCTACCGCCAGAAGCTCACGCTCCCCCCGCTGGAGACGGGCCGCCCGCTGTGGGCCGACGACCCGTCGTTCAACCTCGAGTACCACGTCCGCCACACCGCGCTCCCCGCTCCGGGCACGGAGGCACAGCTCTACCGGCTCGCCGCGCGCATCCACTCACAGCAGCTCGACCGCTCCAAGCCGCTGTGGGAGTGCTGGCTCGTCGAGGGCGTCGAAACGGGCACCGCCGGCGTAGCCGGTGGTCGGCGCTTCGCCCTGCTCTTCAAGACCCACCACGCGCTCGTCGACGGGGTCTCCGGCGTGGACCTCGCCACCGTCCTGTTCGATCTCAGTCCCGACCCGCCGCCGGTCGAGGAGGGCCTGCAGGCGTGGACCCCGCGGCCCGAGCCGACGACCGCCGACCTGGTCGCGGCCGGGGTGCTGGGCGCCGTGCGCGGCGGCCTCGGGCTCGCCACCCGCGCCCTGGGCGCCGCCGTGCGCCCCCAGACCTCGCTGCGGGTCGTCCGCGACGCCGCCGAGGGCGTGGGGGAGATCGTCTGGGCGGGGCTGAATCCCGCGCCGCCGAGCCTGCTCAACGTGCCCATCGGCCCGCACCGCCGCTACGCGGTCGTGCGCCACGAGCTCGCCGGATACAAGGCGATCAAGGACGCCCTGGGCGGGACGGTGAACGACGTCGTCCTGACCGTCGTGTCGGGCGCGCTGGCGCGCTGGCTGCGCTCGCGCGGGGTGCGCACGGAGGGGCTGGAGATGCGGGCGCTCGTGCCCGTCTCCATCCGGACGGAGGACGACCGGGGCAGCCTGGGCAACCGGATCGCCGCGATGCGCGGCCCGCTGCCGGTCTTCATCTCGGATCCGGTCGCGCGCCTGCGCTGGGTCAGTCAGGCGATGGACGGCCTCAAGGAGTCCAAGCAGGCCGTGGGGGCCGAGGTCCTCGCCTCCGTGCAGAACCTGGCGCCCCCGACCGTGCTCGCGCAGGCCTCGCGCCTGAACTTCTCCACGCGCCTGTTCAACCTCATCGTCACGAACGTGCCGGGGCCGCAGTTCCCCCTCTACGTCCTCGGCCGCAAGCTCGACGACCTGTTCCCGATCGCCTTCCTCCCCGAGGACCACGCGCTCGCGGTGGCGATCATGTCCTACGACGGCGGGCTGGGCTACGGGCTGCTCGCCGACTACGACGCGCTGCCCGACCTCGACGTGATCGCCTCCGCGCTCGAGAACTCCCTCGCGGAGCTCCGGGCCGCGGCGGACGGTGTGGCGGAGGAGGGGCCCGCCGCGCCGCGGGGGGAGACCGCACCCGAGGCCGGGCCGGGGTCCGAGATGCGTGCGAGACGCCGGCCTACCCGCGAGCCCGCAGGGTGAACGTGGGGCGCCGCTGGCGGTTGCCCGCCCGGTCGGTGCCCAGGGCGTAGAACGCGTAGGAGCGGCCCCGCCGGGCGCCGAAGGTCACCGGTCGCCGGTCGGCGCGGACGGCGAGGCGGCGGGAGCGGCCGCCGTCGGTGCGCGCGAAGAAGGCGACGGAGCGCAGGCCGGCGCGGCGGACCCCGCGGGGCGCGATGTCGGACCCCGAGTAGCGCAGCACGAACCCGCCGGAACGCCGGCGCGCCTGCACCCGGACCCGCGGTGGGCGGCGGTCCATCCGCGCGGCGGCGTCGAGCGCGGCGCCCGCGTCGAGGATCCCCCAGCCGAGCTCGGGGCCCCAGCCGGCGCCCGCCGCGCGGCGCGCGGTGGCTTTCAGCAGGCGGACGACCTGCGCCGCGGTGAGGTCGGGGTTCAGCGTGCGCACGAGCGCGGCGGTGGCCGTGACCTGCGGCGCGGCCATCGAGGTCCCGGCGAGGTAGGCATAGGGCGAGGAGCCGATCCGGCAGCCGCAGGGGAAGAGCGGGTCGGACTCGATCTCGGTCCTCGCCCGCGGGAAGGCGCCGAAGAGGCCGGTGGGGCCCGCGGACGGGGGCAGCGGGCTGTCGCTGGAGTCGTAGGTGCCGTAGGCCGCCAGGGAGATCTCCGAGCCGCGGCCCGCGAAGGAGGCGCGCGCGTCGGTGTGGTCGGCGGCGGTGACCGAGAGGCCGAGGCCGCGGGCCAGGTCGGGCCCCGTCCCCGCGGGCTGGAGCGCGTTGGCGGGGTAGCCCTGCTCGGTGCGGGGCTCGTCGGCGGCGGCGGCCACGAGCACGACGTTGTGGCCCACGGCGTAGGCGATCGCCTTCTCGATCGCGGCGGGGGTGGGCGCGCGGGAGTCGTCCCCGAAGGACATGTTGATCGCCCGGGCGCCGTGGTCGACGGCGTCGACGATCGACGCGGCGATGCTCCCGTCGGTCAGGTCGCTCTTGACGATCACGATGCGGCAGCCCCAGCCTGCCCCGGCCAGCGTGACCCCGTCGTCGGTCGCCGCGCAGGCGAGGGACGAGACGTGGGTCCCGTGTCCCATCTCGTCGATGGTCGCCGGGCCGTGTCCGGCCGTCTTGTCGCGGTCGACGGCCGCGGCGATCTTGCCGCGGAGCTCGGGGTGTCCGCCGTCGACGCCCGTGTCGATGATCCCCACGCGGGCGCCCATCCCCCGCGTGTGGCTCCAGGCCCGCGGGAAGCCCTCGCGGGCCGGCCACCACTCCAGCGGCGTTCCGGGGGCCGTGCCGGGGGTGGTCTCCGGGGTCGTGAGCGCCGGATCGTCCGGCGTCGCGCGCAGGGAGAGTCGGTGCTCGCTCTGGGCCGAGGCGACACCCGGCAGGGCGCGCAGCGCACCCAGAGTGTCGGCGACCGACCGGCCCGCGGCAGGGGTGACGGTCACCAACCCGATCTGGGGGACGTCGGGGCCGTTCGCGCGCGTCCGGGCGAGACGCTGCACGGACGCCGCGCGCGCCCCGGGTGCGAGCAGCACGAGGATCCGTCCCGTGGTGGGAACCGTCGCCCCGGCGCCGGCCGGGACCAGGAGGAGCGCCGCGAGGGCGGCGGCTACAAGCCCAGCGCGAACTTCGCGTCCTCGGACATCCGTTCCGGGGTCCAGGCGGGCTGGAAGACGAGCTGGGGGTTGACCTTCTCGACTCCCTCCAGCTCGCCGACGAACTCCTGGATCTGCTCGCTGACCTGAGGGCCGATGGGGCAGCCGGGGCTGGTGAGCGTGAACGTCACGTTCACCGCGCCCTCGGCGACCTCGACGTCGTAGATGAGGCCGAGCTCGACGAAGTCGAGTCCGAGCTCGGGGTCGATGACGTTGGAGAGCGCCTCGGTGATGTCGTCGGGGTCCGGTAGGGACATGCGATCAGCTTAGAGCTCCGTCATCGGGTTGCCGGGTGGACGGATGATCGATAGGTTCCAGCGCATCGTCACCTGGGATGCCACCTCGTTCGTCCTCCGGTGCTGGGGAGATGAGGACCGCGCCACACAGGGGCGCCGGCGCGGTGCGATCTCCCGGGCCCTGAAGGCCAGCGCCGACGTCGTGGTCGACCTGGGCGGTCTTGACTTCGCCGACCCCTCGCTCATGGTGGACCTCGCCATGCTCGCGCGGAGACTGCGGCGACGCGGCGCCGAGCTGTGGCTCCGGGGCGCGCAGCCGCAGATCACGCGGCTCATCGAGCTCGTCGGCCTGCACCGCCTCGACGGCGTGCGGCTCGACGGCGGCGCGGCCCTGGCGGCCTGAGCGCACGCCCACTGGGGCGTCTGAGCTCATGGCCAGCGGGGGTCGTGGAGTCAGTCATCTAGGCTTGCGGAGTGGTGCTCGCGCCGCTCCTGCTGCTGTTCGTGATCGTCCCGATCGCGGAGCTCTACGTGATCATCCAGGTGGGCGAGCAGATCGGCGCGCTGGCGACCATCGCCATCCTCGTCGCCGACTCCGTGCTGGGCTCGCTGCTGCTGCGCTCGCAGGGGCGGGCGGCGTGGCGGCGCTTCCAGGCCTCCCTGGCCGCGGGACGCCCGCCGGCGCGCGAGGTGCTCGACGGCGGGCTCATCATGTTCGGGGGCGCGCTGCTGCTCACGCCGGGCTTCCTCACCGACGTCCTCGGGCTCGTGCTGCTCCTGCCGCCGACGCGCGCCCTGGTCCGGACGGCGCTCGTGCGGCGGGTGGGCAGCCGGCTGCTGCGCGGCGTCGCGGGCCCGCCGGGGCGGCGCCCCCGGCGCGACGACGTGGACGGGACGGCCGCCGACGTGGATCCGGCCCCGCCGCGGCGACTGCGGTGAGCGCGGGGACGTTCTCGTGGGGGGATCCGGACGCCGAGCTCTTCGGCTCCGTGGGCCCTGGGCTCGCCCTCCTGTTCGCCGGGGGCGCGGCCATCGCCACCGCGGTGGGCGCGGACGCGGCGGCCACGGTGGAGGCCACGCACCAATCGTGGCAGGTCCGCTGGGAGGGCGAAGAGGGCGGCTGGGATCTGAGCTTCGTCGCCCTGACCCCTCCCCTCGCCGTCGGCGTCGGGGGCTCCGAGCAGGGCTGCCGGGTCACGGGGACGGTGCGGGCGGGTGCGCGGCGGGTGACCGTCGACTGCCTGGGCCAGCGCGGCGACGCCCCCGACCGGGCCGACCTGGAGGGCCGGACCCTCGCGCGCACGCTCTCGGCCTGGCTCGCCCCCGACCGCTTCGTCGCCCTCAGCGCCGCGCGCCCGGAGGACGCCGAGGGACACGCCGACGAGGAGGTGGAGGCGTGGCTCGTGACTCCGGAGGAGGCCGACCCGGTACGGGTCGACGAGGCGCGGCTCTCGACGACCTACGACGGCGACGGCCGACCCCTGCGCGCGGGGCTCGAGCTGTGGCTGCTGCCCGACTCGCCCTACCCCCGTCGCATCGGAGGCGAGGCGCGCGGCCGGACCTCCCTCGATCTCGGCGCGAGGCGACTCGACGCCGCGTTCTTCGCCTGGACGATGGACGGGCACCGGGGCGTGGGGCGCTACGACGTGCTGCGCCGCGCATGAGGCGGGCCGTCGTGTCGGACTTCGGGGGCGTGCTCACGTCCCCGCTCATGGGCGCGTTCCTCGCCGTGCAGGAGGCCGACGGGATACCGCTCGAGGCGCTCGGGCGCGCGCTGGCGACCGTCGCGGAGCGTGACGGCGCCAACCCGCTGTTCGAGCTCGAGACCGGGCGGCTGACCTGGGCGGACTTCGTCGTCCGCCTCGGGGCCGCGCTGAGCGATGACCTCGGGCGCGAGGTGAGGATGGACGGCTTCGCCGAGCGCCTCTTCGCGGCCCTGCACCCCAACGAGGAGCTCTTCGCCTACTTCCGTGAGCTGCGGGAGCGGGGCGTGCGGCTCGCGCTGTGCACGAACAACGTGCGCGAGTGGGAGCCGCGGTGGCGCACGCTGCTCCCGATCGACGAGCTCTTCGAGGTCGTGGTCGACTCCGGCTTCGTCGGCATCCGCAAGCCCGACCCGGGCATCTATGAGCTCACGCTGGAGCGGCTCGGGCTGCGGGGCGAGGAGGTCGTGTTCGTCGACGACCTCGAGCACAACGTGGAGGCGGCGCGGGCGTTGGGGATGGCGGGAGTGGTGTTCACCTCGACCCCGCAGGCCCGCGGGGAGATCGAGGCCGCCCTGGCCGGATGACCGGAAGGCCCCTCCGCGCCGTCTAGTTGTCGCAGCCCAGCCGGTCCCAGCAGTAGAGCTCCAGGCACTCGGCCGCGAGCTCCGAGCACCGGTCCCGGGAGAGCCACGGGAGCACGGTGTCGAGCGCCTGGTCCTCGGTCACGCCGGCGTCGAAGGCGTCCTCCCCCCGGAACCCGGCGGCGATCTTCAGCGCCTCCCGGCGGTTCTCGCCGAGCGTGGGAAAGACCCGGACGAGGAACTCCTTGGAGGGGACCGGATGGCCGACCTCGAGCGACGCGTGCCAGGCCGCGAGCATCGAGAGGTCGTGCTCGTCGAGGTCGTCGACGGCCTTCGCGTAGTGCGACGCGAGCTCGGGCTCGGGGATCTCGTCGACCCAGGCGCGCACGACCTCGCCGAGGAGCTGGCGGCGGGCCTCCCGGCCCACGGACTGCGCGATGACCCGGACGGCGTCGTGCGGCTCGATGAAGCAGAGGGGCATGTACCCGTAGGATGAGCCCGACCCCGGACGGCACGGGCGTGAGGCCTGACCCGTGGCGTTCGGCCCCGGAGCGAGCGGGTAGGCCCTCGGGGGTGACGCCGTCGTGCCGGACCGCCTCTGGTCGCCCTTCGCGGCGGCCCTCCGACATGCGACGCCATTACCTCCACCGCCCGCATCCCGCACTCGTCCTGGCCGTCGCCCTGGTGGCGGCGGGCCTCTCGCTGCTCGTCGAGAACACACTCAAGGCCGACCCACACGGCTGGCTGCAGTGGGGCCGCTCGCTCGCCCTCGGCGACGGTGCGTTCTCCACTGCGGGCTACCCGTCGTGGAAGCCGCTCGCCGCGCTGCTGACGACACCGCTCGCGCTCACGGGCCCCGCGGCCCCCGACCTGTGGCTCGTGCTCATGCGGGTGGGCGGGCTCTTCGCGCTGCTGCTGACCTGCCGCCTGGCGTTCCGGCTCGGCGGGGTCGTGGCGGCGGGAGTGGCGCTGCTCGCGCTCGCGCTCGCCCCGGGCTGGTGGGCGACGCTACTCGGCGGGCAGATCGAGCCGACGCTGCTCGCGCTCGCGCTGCTCGCGCTCGACCGCCACGCCGCGGGCCGGCCGCGTCAGGCGCTCGTGCTCGGCGCGCTCGTCGCCCTGGGACGCGAGGAGGCGTGGCCTCTCCTCGCGCTCTACGCGGTGTGGCTGGTGCGGGAGGACCGCCGCCTCGTGCCGGTGGCCGCCGGCCTGTTGGCGGTCGTCCCCGTGGCGTGGCTGGGTGGGGACTGGATCGGCTCCGGCAGCGCGATCCACGGAGGTGTGATCGCGGGGCAGGCTCCCGACGCGGCGGCCCAACGCGCCGCGGGGTCCGTGCCGGGCTACACCCTCGGGCTGGCCGCCGGGCTCCTCCTCGCGCCGCTCTGGGGTGCGGTGGCGGCCGGTGTCGCGCGGGCGCTGCGAAGTGACGGCCGCCTTGTGCTCGTGCTCGCGGGCGCCGCGGCGGGGTGGATCGGGCTCGACGTCCTCATCGCCGCCCTCGGCCTGCCGGGCGAGACGCGGTTCATGCTCCCGGCCGCGGGACTCCTGAGCGTGGTCGCCGGTGTCGGCGCCGCCGCGCTCGTCCGTGCTGTCGTGATGACGCGCCGTCGCGTCTCGCCTCCTCACCTCCACCCGGTCGGCGCGGGCAGCCCAGCGTCCTCTTCGGTGGACTGGGCGCCGGGCCGGGCCGGGCCGCCGCTTCCCTGCTGAGGACCTCAGGGGCCGAATTCGGACGGCGCCCCCGCGCGCGGGGAGGCGGACGCGGTGGTCGCACGCGCGGGCGTGGGCGCCGGGGTCGGGGCGGGGGCCGCCGAGAACTCCGAGGGGGACGACGCGGCAGGCGGCGCGGGTGTCGCCTCAGGCGAGAACTCGGCGGCGGCGGGCGGCGGCCGGTGGACCGCCGCCGTGGTGGTCACCGACGCGGGCCTCGGCGGCGGCGCGCTCGCCGGGGCGGGCTCCGGTCTCGGGACGGGCCGCGGCGAGGCCGCCGCCGGAGCGCCGGAGGCCGCGATGCTCCGCGCGGGGAGCGCCACCGTCCGGGCGGGGACGGACGGGCGAGCCGCATGGCGCGGGGCGGCCGGCGGATGCTCGACGATCTCGCTGGTCACGGCGACCCCGCCTCCGGCCAGCGCCACCGTCGACGCCGCCAGCGCCGCCGCCTTTCCGCTCCAGGCGGCGTCCACCGCGGCCTGCATCTTCGCCGGGGAGACCGACAGCACGACCTCGTGGGCGCGCGTCAGGAAGCCGGGCAGGCCGGGCAGGCGGGGACCGTGCGCGACCGCCGCCGCGGCGGGCGCGAGCACGAGGCCGAGGGGAAGCAGCGCCGCGGCCTCGCTCGGCGCGTCGTGGTAGGCCCGGAGCGTGGCACGGCAGGCGGGGCACGCCCGCAGGTGGGGCCGGAGGGCGAGGAGGTCTTCCGCCGTGGCCTCCCCGTCGGCGACCGCGGAGAGCAGCGACGCCCACCGCGCGCACTCCTCGCCGGTCTCGATCGTCACGTAGCGGTCGCGGAACGCCCGGCGGCCCTCGCTGAGGCACCGGTTGAGCTTCGTGTAGCTCCAGCCGGTCATCGAGCAGATCTCCTCGTAGGAGTGGCCCTCGGCCTTGAGCAGCATCGCCTGGACCTCGTGGGGCTTGAGCCGCTGGAGCGCCTCGGCGGCCCGCGTGAGGCGGTCGAAGCGGAGGATCCGCTCGTCGTCGTCGGGGAGTGCCGCCTCGGCGCCGTCGAGCTCGGGCTCCTCCCGCGCCACGAGCGCCTGGCGCTGGGCCCGGACCGCGTAGGCCTCGTGCTTCACCACGGTCCGCAGCCAGGAGACCGTCGTCTCCGCCTCGAGCGTATCGATCCGCTTGAGCAGGATCTCCAGCGCCCGCTGGTAGGCGTCGTGCGCGTCGTCGGCACACAACGAGTGCTTGCGCGCGAGGGCGAGGAGCCCGGGCGCATGCTCGCGCACGATCTCGACGACCCGCTCCTGGCCCCGCTTCGAACGACCCATGGCGCTGTCCATTAGTCCTCAAGAGGCGCGAGAAGAAGCGCTTCACCCCCGTCGCGGCGGAGAAGTGGCGCACTTTGCGCTCTTTTCCCGTCGGAGCGATACGTCCGCGGAGAGCACGGGGGTCCAGCGCTCGCGCTCCTCGCCGATCTCGATCGTCGCGTCGCCGACGCTAGGTTCCGCCCTGGTGGAGAGGGTGAGGCCCCGAATTGCAGAGTTGGACGGTCTGCGGGGCGTCGCGGCGCTCGTCGTGTTGCTCGACCATGTGCTCGTCTCGAGCAGCAATCCGATCGCGGACAGCTACAACCAGCTGGGCGATCGGGGCCATGGGCTGACCTGGTTGGTGAGCTACACGCCGCTGCACATCGTTCACGCCGGGGAGGAGGCGGTTGTCGTCTTCTTCGTCCTGAGCGGCTTCGTGCTGACGCGGCAGATGACCGTCGGGGCGCGCCGCTCGATCTCGTACTACTACCCGCAGCGGCTTCTCCGCCTCTACCTGCCGGTCTGGGGGGTTCTCCTACTCGCCGCCGCGCTCCACGTGGTCGTCGGCCGCGAAGCGCATGTGGGCGCGACGCGGGTGGCTGAACGTCCAGGCCGTCCCGCTCAGCGCGAGAGCCGGAATCCAGGACCTCGGGCTGCTCAGCAGGGGGAACTGGCAGCTTGATCCCGCGCTGTGGTCCCTGCACTGGGAGGTCGTGTTCTCGCTGATCCTGCCCCTCGTCGTCCTGATCCTCGTCCGCTTCAGGCGACTCCACGGGCTGCTGGCCGTGGGCGTCTGCGGTGCTCTCCTCGCCAGCCGCCCCGGATCAGTGGCGCGCCTCATGCCACCGTTCTTCATCGGGGCACTGCTCGCGCTGCACGCCACGTGGCTGGCCCACCTCCGCGCTCGACTCGGCGAGTCGAGAGTGGTGGCGATGCTGGGTCTGACCTTTGTCGCCGTCGCCCTCACCGCCCAGTGGTGGCTTCGGATCGACGACTATGCGCTCACCGGGCACCGCTTCGCTCTCGCGGATCGTCTCGGCGCGTTACTGGTCCTCTTGGGTGCCGGCGTCGCCGTCGCGCTTCCCCTGGTGTGCGGTGCGGTGGCGAAGACGCTGAACTCGCGCTCGGTGCAATGGGCTGGATCACGATCGTTCAGCCTCTACCTCGTGCACGTTCCCGTCATCGTCACCATCGCGTTCGCACTCGGTGGCCATCCGCGGGTGGCAACGCAGATCGCGCTCGGCGTGCCCCTCGCGCTGCTCGTCGCCGAAGCCTTCTACCGGGTCGCCGAGCGTCCCTCCCATCGGCGTGCTCGACGTGCCGGGGCAGCCGTCGATGCACAGTGGCAGTCCCGCCCACGACCGAGAACGGCGTCTGCCGGATAGCTGGGCACACTCAGGACGTGGCTCCCCCGTTCCGCGTGAGCGTCCTCGACCAGTCGCCCGTGTCCGCGGGAATGAGTGGGTCGGAGGCGCTGGCGAACACGCTCGACCTCGCGCGGCTCGCCGACGCGCTCGGCTACCACCGCTACTGGGTGGCCGAGCACCACGGGGGGCCGATGCTCGCGGGGCCGAGCCCGGAGGTGCTGATCGGGCCGATCGCCGCGGCGACCTCGGCGATTCGCGTCGGATCGGGCGGGGTGATGCTCCCGCACTACTCGCCGCTGAAGGTCGCGGAGTCGTTCTCCGTCCTCGCGGGGCTGTTCCCCGCGCGGATCGACCTCGGGCTCGGGCGCGCGTCGGGGACGGACGTGATGACGACCTACGCGCTCCAGCGCGACCGCCGGCAGGCGGCGCCCGACGACTTCCGCGACCAGCTCGACGAGCTGCTGGCCTGGCTCGAGGACGGCTTCGGAGCCGACCATCCCCTCAATCGGGTCGTCGCGACGCTTCCGGGGAGACCGGAGACCCCCGAGCCCTGGCTGCTCGGCTCCTCATCACAGAGCGCGATCTGGGCGGCGCACCGCGGACTCCCCTACGCGTTCGCGGACTTCATCAACCTCGCCGGCGCGGACATCGCCGCGCACTATCGCGCGCGCTTCGCCGTCGCCGCGGGGCGGCTGCGAGCGCCACGCACCGCGGTGGCCGTCTGGGCCCTGGCCGCCGACACCCACGAGGAGGCCGAGCGCCTCGCCTCCTCGAGCCGCATGGCGATGCACAAGCTCCGCCGCGGCGAGCTCATCCCCGTCCCGCCCGTGGAGGAGGCCGTCGCATGGCTCGAGGCGCAGGGCGTGGGGCGGAGCGGCCGGCGCATGGTGCTCGGTACCCCGGGCGAGGTCCGGGCCGGCCTCGAGCGGCTGGCCGCGGACTACGGCGCCGAGGAGGTGATCGTCGTGACGATCACGCACGCGCACGAGGCGCGGCGGCGGTCGTACGAGTTGATCGCGGAGGCGGTGGGGTTGGAGGCGCGGGCGGTGGCGGCGGTGGTCGGGGCGTAGCCCCCGCCGGGTGGCGGGTCTTTCATCTGGGGAAGGGCGCGCACGTCGAGGCGCCCGTGAGGAGGCCGAGGGCCGCGGCCCTCACGTCACTCGTCCTCGAGCCCGAGCGCGCCGGAGAGGCGCTCGCGCGCGCCGATGTCCATCACATCGTCGGTGAAGCCGGTGCGTACCCGCGCGCCCCGCTCCCATGAGCAGAGGGCGAGGTCAAGGGCGGCCAGCGGGATCGCGGCCGCGTCGACGAGGGCGCGAGCGCGGCGCTCGAGCAGCAGCGGATCGCCGATCCCGAAGGCGCGCTTGGCCGCGCGGGTGACCTCGTCGTCGCCCCCGACGCCGAGGGTCGACTCCTCGAGCTCCACGAGGCCGAGCCGGCCGGCGAGGACGAGCAGCTCATAGCGGGCGTCGCGGCCCAGGCCGGGGAGGGCGAGCCGCTCCCAGAGCCGGGCGAACCGCCGGGCCGGGGCCCAGGTCGCATCGCCCCGGAAGCCCTCCACCACACCGCCGGCGCGCTCGACCCAGGCGCGGAAGGCGGCGTGCGCGCGCGCCGGCTCGGGCGCGGCTCGCGGCCCGCGCGGTGCGGCCGCGAGCGCGGCGGGGTCACGCCGGGCCTCCTCGATCCCCGCCCACGGATCGGAGGACGCGCCGCCACCGTTCCCCTCGAGCGGACCCAGGGCGGCGATGAGGAAGGCGAGCTCGAGAGCGGCGGTGGAATCGGTCTCCGCGGCCGCCTCCCCGTAGAGCCCGGGAGGATCCGTCGCCAGCGCCGCCAGCCGGCCGGTCGCCCACGCGAGCTCGTCGGCCAGGCGACCAGCGTCGGCCGAGGAGCGCAGACCGGGCAGCAGGCCGTTCGCGTAGCCGTCCTCCGCCCCGCGTGACATCTGCCGGACGCGCAGCCCCCGGGAGCGCGTCGGCCGGGCCGGCGATGACGCCCGGCGGGCGCGGACCCGCGGCGGCGGCGCGGGCGCCGCCTGCTCGCGCGAGCAGATCGGGCACGCGTGCGTGAGGCGGTTGTGGCGGCAGAACTGGGTCACGGCGCCTCCGACGCTACGCGCGGGGGGCGGGGCGGGTCAGCGAGCCTCCCCGCCGGCGACGGATGATGTAGAGCAGGAGGAACGTCGCCGTGAAGGCCCCGAGGAAGCCGGCGACGTACCGGCCGCCCGAGATCGCGTACACCACGAGCCCGGCGATGAGCGAGCCCCCGATCCCCAGCAGGATGGTCTGGGGGACCGTCATCGGGTCGGGGCCCGGAAGGGCGAGGCGGGCGAGCGCCCCGAGGACAAGGCCGCCGAGGATGAGCGAAAGCAGGAACCAGAGCATGGTCCCCGGGGTACCCCCTGGGAATGTCGACCACGCCACTCCAGGACACTCCGCCGTTCGCGGGCTATGACGACGACGAGCACCACCCCTCGGCGGCTACGGCGCGCTCATGGCGGTCTGGGGCGCCGCGATGGCCGGGTTCCTCGCGTGGAAGGGCGACGAGCTTCCGGACCAGGGGCTCGGGGCGCGCGATCTCATCCTCACCACCGTCGCCGGGCACAAGCTCTCCCGGCTCATCGGCTCAGACCGCGTGACGAGCACGATCCGTGCGCCCTTCACCGAATACCAGGAGCGGGCGGGTCACGGCGAGGTCGAGGAGAAGGCGCGCGGCCGCGGCCTGCGCAAGGCGGTGGGCGATCTCATCATCTGCCCCTACTGCCTGGGCCTCTGGTCCACGGGCGCGATCGGCGCGGGGATGGTCGCCGCCCCGCGGACGACCCGCTTCCTCGCCGGAGTCCTCGCGGCCCACGCGGGCGCCGACGCCCTGCAGGTCGGCTACTCCGCGGCCGAGAAGGCCTCGGGCTCGCTCCGCCCGGGTTGATCCGCCGGTCGCTGCGCGGCGCATTCACTCCCGATGCCCCGTCTGCGCAGCCTCCCGGTTCTGCTCATCACCGTCGCGCTCGGCGCCTGCGGTAGCAGCAGTAGCGGCGACCAGACCAAGACCAAGCCCGCCGCCCCGAAGGCGACGAAGCAGGCCGCCACCCCGGCCCCCCAGAAGGGCGGAACGACCGCGGTGCAGATCAAGGGCTTCGACTACCACCCCAAGACCCTCATGGTCAAGGCGGGCACGCGCATCACCTGGACCGACAAGGACTCGGCGAACCACACCGTCACCGCCGACGACAAGTCCTTCGACGTGGGGAACATCTCGGCCGGCGCACGCGGGAGCCACACCTTCGCGAAGGCCGGCACCTTCGCCTACCACTGCACCTACCACCCCAACATGCACGGCCGTGTGATCGTGCGATGAGGAGGACGACTCGAATGAACGAGCCGCTGAGCATCGAAGAGCTCGACCGGGACGGCGCGCTGCGCGAGACCGCCGCGCAGGCCGCCGAGGCCGGGGACACCCGTAACGAGCTGCTCCGTCGCGGCGCGATCGCCGGAGGGGGCCTGCTCATCGGGGCCGTGCCGCTCGCCGCGGCCGTCGCCCAGGGCGGCGGGCTTCCGAAGGGCGACATCGACATCCTGAACTTCGCCCTGACCCTCGAGTACCTCGAGGCCGCCTTCTACAAGGAGGCCGTGTCGAACGGCAAGCTCAACGGGCGCGCGGCGAAGTTCGCCTCCGTCGTGGCCCAGCACGAGGCGGCGCACGTCCAGGCGCTGAAGCAGACCCTCGGATCCAAGGCCGTCAAGGAGCCGAAGTTCGACTTCAAGGGCACGACCGGGGACCCCGGCAAGTTCGTGGCGACCGCGATCGTGCTCGAGGACACCGGCGTCTCGGCCTACCAGGGAGCCGCGCCGATGATCAAGACGCCCGCGGTGCTCGCGGCCGCCGGGTCGATCCTGCCGATCGAGGCCCGGCACGCGTCGTGGATCCGGAACATCCAGGGCGCGGGCAAGAGCCCCGTCCCGGCCCCGGACGCGTTCAACGCGCCCAAGTCCATGTCGCAGGTCCTCTCCGCCGTCAAGTCGACCGGCTTCATCAAGTCCTAGAGCCCGCGAGGAGAACCGACACCATGCACGATTCCAACCCCTATCCCACTCTCGACGAGCTCGACCGCGACGGCGCGATCCGCGAGGCCGCCTCGCGCGTCGACGGCGTCACCCGGGCCGCGTTCATGCGCCGCACGGCGGCGCTGCTCGGCGGCGGCCTGGCCGCCGGCGCCGTCCTGCCGGGCATCGCCTCGGCGCAGACGAGCGGTGACGTGGCCATCCTGAACTACGCGCTGACCCTCGAGTACCTCGAGGCCGCGTTCTACGCCGAGGCGAAGAGCAAGGGCGCGCTCAAGGGCGAGCTCGCGAACTTCGCGACCGTCGTGGCCCAGCACGAGGCGGCCCACGTCGACGCGCTGAAGAAGGCGCTCGGGTCCAAGGCGGTCAAGAAGCCCGCCTTCGACTTCAAGGGCACGACGGGCTCGTCCTCGACGTTCTCGGCCACCTCCACGGTGCTCGAGGACACGGGCGTCGGCGCCTACCTCGGCCAGGCGGGGAACATCAAGACCCCCGCGGTGGCCAAGGCCGCGCTGTCCATCCTGCCCGTCGAGGCCCGCCATGCGGCGTGGATCCGCGACATCGCCGGCGGCGACCCCGCCCCCAACGCGTTCGAGCCCGCGAAGACGATGTCCGCGGTCCTCGCCGCGGTCCAGGGCACGGGCTTCATCCGGACGATGGGCTCGGCCTCGGCCGGCTCTGGGTCGGCGGTCACGGGCCAGCCGGCCATGACCGGCTAGGAGGAGTCCATGCGCCGCGCGCTCCTCGCCGCCGGCCTCCTCGTCGCCGCGATGGCCGTGGGACTCCTGGTCTCCTCGGCCCTCGGCGGCGGCGGGAAGGACGGCGGCGGGGACGCGGGCGCGCCGGCGGTGCG
>JAABUK010001081.1_pt1 | contig 53404 bp, 52 predicted proteins | sample 5559141 | NCBI WGS metagenome assembly JAABUK01 (sample SAMN10711869, study PRJNA513367) | rock metagenome | isolation source: Antarctica rocks | place: Antarctica: Victoria Land, Pudding Butte nord | collected 2016-01-03 | reverse complement strand
ATCGACCTCCAAGCCTTAGATTAGCCCAACCAGACATCTAAACTTAAAAACAAACGTCAGTCAAGTGGTGCGCACGTAGCCCATCGTCCATCACTAATCCCATTGCCAAGGGGGCGGCCGTCAGTGCTTCTCGAACCAAGCAATGCGAGCTGCAGGTGATTGGCCGACATCTCTTCCGTCGATGAACCTTTGCCGGGCACGATGCTCGAAAATGTACTCCAGGGAGTGGAATTTAGAGTAGAAGTTGACTTTGTCCTTCTTCGCAATAGAAAGTGGTCTGGTTTGAGCCACCCATCCGTATCCCCCAGTAGTACTTCCAGCCTGGCCACCACCCAGATATTTGTAAGCTCTGACCTGCAAGTGGAGACTGCTTGTCGATTTCTTTGCGGCAGATACCAGGAAGTCTGTAAAGCAATATGCGCATCTCTGAGACCTTGCGCAGCTTGCGCACAGAAGCTCACTCTTGGCTGCATGTTGGAGAGCGCACGCACTCTTTTCCTTAAGCCACATGCCAGAATGGAGACACCCCTTCCCTCTCATGCTAGGAGTCTTAAAATTCCTCTTCGTATCAAGCTTGACGTCGACCTCGTACACTACTTTGAGATACAAGGCTTTTTCAACCACTCTGGAGGTTATCTCAAGAACGAACTCTGAGCTACCGCTGCCCGATGTACGCCAAGTACAAGTGTGGGCAAACGGATCGGGCAGCGATGACGATTTAGAAGCAACGTTTCCCTGGAACTTCAAACCCAGCTCTAGCATTTCACGCGTGACGCTGAAATGCTTGCATATGCTCACATGGCTAGCAAGATGGTGACAAGGCGGTCTGATCCATTTGTTGGACACAGTGAGTGCTCGACCATAATGAAGTGGCTGCAATTTCAGGCAGATATCACAGTAGATCATGTCGGCTGAGTCTTTGGCGAGTTCCAGAAGTAACCGATCTCGCTGCTTCAGCCAATACGCATCCTTCTGCCGGAATCCTTGAATTGTGTTCACGGCAACGTGTGACCATAGTCCTGTGCAGCTCAGGCCCAAGCAGGTCAGATCTGATGGTTCTAAGAATGTTGTGATGTGCTGGAAAATCTCTAGAGGCAGGCTGAACAGTATGGGGAACGATTGATCGTATGGTGATTCCATGATCTCTGACTTCAGTGAAAGAGTCCGTTTCCACGAAGTGCTCTCCTCAACACAGTCTTCGAAAGCATGATGGGGTGATTTTTGTCTCCAGGAAGTCGGTTGGTCAGCGGAGCCTTTTAACACATACCATCCACAGTCTGAAGAATGAGATAATGGCCGTAGATATGGTGTACACCCAGTAGACGTCGGTAAGTACCGAGTATTGATGTCCAGATGTACATCTGTGGCTTAGCTGCTGACTTAGTCACAATGCGTGCGTAGTCAGCGAAGCTAGCCGCTTTCGAACACCCGGTGTGTGGCGCAGCCACTAAGCTGTCTGGGGGACCGAAGCAACCCTCTGCTCCCAAAGACTGCCAGCCTAGAATGTCGCCTGGAGTTTTGTAGGCACCACAGTCCGCCGCTCAGCGACGCTTTTCTCTTGGAGTGCCATTGGTGCAAGAGCTGTCTCTGGATTCCGAACCTCAAACATTGTAGAGCCCTCTTCAGGCCTGCATCATGGGCAGTCCCGGCTGGCTGGCAGGCCCCAGCTAGGCCACCTGTTCGAGTCACCACGATATCGTGGGGAAGATGTCCAGCATCGCATTGAAGATCTCCTCCTTGGTCATCCGAACACTCTCAAAGCCAATTGCAGTAGGTACTGTGTGTGTGATTCGTCTGCATCGTTTACTCATCCTCACAGAATCTAATTAAGCGGCAAGCTCGAGAACACGATGGCTTCAAGCAAACATGCATCTCCTTTGCGCAGGCTCTACACCGAATGGATATGCGGCTGCGACTGGGTCTACTCAGAGACACGGCTGCCATTGAGAAACAGGCTGCGAGGGAGGCCGCAGAGGCCGCAGCTAAGAAACATAAACACTCCATACCGACAGTGAAACCCGAAGCTCAGACTATCGCCGAAGAAAAAGCTGCTAAAGAGAAGGCAAGGGCTCCTGATGTCCCAAAATCTGCCTCGAAACCAAGAATTAGGCCCTTGTCGGAAGCAAAGGCAATTGAGTCAGGAGCGACATTCATCAGTGAAGCGTTCCTCTTCGGCGTTGCGGGGAGTTTGATTGTCTTCGAGTCGTGGAGATCTCGACGGAAAGAGAACACCAGGAGGGAAGGCGTTGCCGATCGATTGGGTGATCTTGAAGAGTCGGAAAGGGCAGCCAGGAGGGCCCTATTGGAACTTGAACGAGAAGTATTAACAATGAGGGCGAAACATGGGGAAAATTCAAACAAGCCCGTGAAACGTATCTTGCCAAAAGAAGTCTGGATGCAGGAGGAGAAGGAGGAGAGGGAAGAGGAGGCAAAAAGCCGGAGTTGGCTATCTCGTATTTCCTCATATATCTTGTCTACAAAAGATGGCGCTGGCGAGGGAGATGTTACAGGTGAAGCCGGACCAGCAGAGAAAATACTGGCTGCTTCGGATGCAGCATTGGCTGCAAAGCATCAACAAGCATTAGAAGAGGCTGCAAAAGCGAGCATGAACAACAACACAGAAAAGAAACCGGCCTAGGCAGATTACAAGGCAGAAGAACCTGCTGGGCATGTACAAACAGGCCAGCTCCTTCATGCCAGTGGGGTCTGACAGCTTCATCCTATATCAGATCTCACCTCAATCAATAAGATACCCCACTTCAGCCTGTCTATCTTGTCTCATGTTCTGCTCTAATCTTCGCCAACGTCCCTTGTGGAGGACTTTAGGCCCTCTTGTTGCTTCTTCGTCGCCATGGAAGCTCCAAGGTAATAGTGACAGCTGATTGTTGACTGCTTCTGACCACCTCAGAATCAACCCTCGAAACGCACGACCTTGCCATACCAATGCCCTCCAGAGAACAAGATTCTTTCTCACCTGTCCTAGTTCTTAGTCTTTCGAGCATGATTGAGGCCCGTCTTTCCGACACAAAGGCTCGAATACAGCAGTTCGCGGCCGCCACGAAAGAACAAGTCGGTATTATCACGCTCGTTCTGGAAGACGAACAGGATGGGCAGACATGCCTCAACGGTTTACAAGGCTTCATGCATCTGCAAGCAGTGTGCGTACTCTTATACACTTCCCATTCGCAACGTGGCTTACCGTTTCTCGAGTCTTGTCGAGAGCGACATCTCTTGCCCTGCTCTTCCTGTCCCAGACGTTCTATCTCTTCTTGCGACATTGGACCAGTACCTCAAAGCGATGCAGCCACCCCCAGAAATAGGTTTAAGCAAACCAATATTAGCAAACCTGACTGCTCAGACTACGGCGAGTGCGCCAGCAAAACCACTTTCTGAGCACGATTCCAATGTGCTGTTGGACATCTTCTTCTCCTTGAAGGAATTTGAAGAGGCAACGAGGACTCAGCACGGGCAAGCAAAGCTTTGTAACTTTCTCGGCAGGACTACAGCAGCAGATGTTGTTGACTTCTGGGCAGACGAGTGGATCGTGTAGTAACTAGTCGGATGGATGGGACACACCTGCGCTTGATATTGACATGCCGAGTGCTGAATGAATCGACGTCCATAAGCCTTACGATACTCTTCGCAGTACGATAAAAATAGCTGTAAAGAAGGCGAGCGCGTCTTCGATGATCTTTTCAGAGAACGGCGCCTCAGATCCCCCATTGCCACACCTGGCCCGTTGGAAGGTGACACGACTAATGACACATTTTCAACCATTCTTTCAAATCAAGATCTGTATCATTAATTTTGTCAATGGACATTGGCTGGTGCCTCCAAATTGATTGACAGGGTCTCGGCCAACCTACGCAACGTTCAGAGGCTGGCAGGCAGACAATTTCTCCCCGTCACATTCGCCCTACATCAAATGATCCTTCCACGTTTGAGACGTCGGTTTCCATATACTTCATGGACGGCGCCAGAATCCACTTAACGCCCAGATACCTCAACCCGTCTGCATGAAGACTCTACCGTAGAGCAGATACCATGGTGGGTTGCGACGGGATATACCAACACAAAGGCATGCACTTACGCTGGATATAGGGGCAAACGAAGCGCCGCGATGGCAAATCCTCAAGAGCTCCAAAAGCCTCTCTTTTCGGAGGAGGGAGATCAAGAGGCGGAAACGGTGGAGAGCCACAAATTAAGAAAGCTACTTTCGAGATCACGAAGAAGAAAGAGGTCGGAGTATCGGATCTGACGCTACTGAGCCGAGTGTCGAACGAGGCTATCAATGAAAACCTGAAGAAGCGGTTTGAGCATGGGGAGATCTATGTACGTCAAGCCGACATAGCATAGTCTTGGGAGAATCGACTAACCTTTAGGTTGCAGACTTACATCGGCCATGTGCTCGTCTCGGTCAATCCGTTCCGGGATCGTGAGTCGCCTTGGATACATCCTTAAATGCTGAGCTGACAGGGTACAGTCGGCATCTATACCGACCAAGTATTGGATTCCTACAGAGGTCGAAACAGGCTCGAGGTGCCTCCTCACGTTTTCGCTGTCGCAGAATCTTCGTACTACAACATGAAAGCATACAAAGACAATCAATGCGTGATCATATCAGGAGAGTCAGGCGCGGGAAAGACCGAGGCTGCGAAACGACTCATGCAGTATATCGCAAGTGTGTCAGGAGGAAGCGACTCATCCATTCAGCGTACAAAAGACATGGTACTGGCCACGAATCCTCTATTGGAGTCCTTCGGGAATGCGAAAACTTTACGAAATAACAATTCCTCACGTTTTGGAAAGTACTTGGAGTTAGAGTTCAATGAGCAGGGAGAGCCAGTCGGGGCGAAGATCACCAATTACTTGCTGGAGAAATCGAGAGTGGTTGGACAAATTACGAATGAGCGCAACTTCCACATTTTTTATCAGTTCACGAAGGCCGCACCGAAAGAGTACAGGGAGATGTTTGGGGTGCAGCAACCACAATCCTACGTTTACACAAGTCGATCAAAATGCTTCGATGTGCCAGGGATGGACGACGGTTCGGATTTCCAAGAGACGATTGAAGCTATGAGGATAATAGGCCTTACCAAACCCGAGCAGGACAACATTTTCCGGATGCTTTCTGCTATATTGTGGGTGGGAAATATCACGTTCCGAGAAAATGATCAAGGTGGGGTTGATATTACAGATGATTCGGTTGTTGACTTCGTGGCTTATCTCCTGGAAGTCGAGTCTGCCGACGTCAACAAAGCCCTCACAGTTCGGATAGTAGAAACTGCTCGACGGGGTGGCAGAAGAGGATCAATCTACGAATCACCTCTTAATCCTGTGCAAGCTGCAGCAGTGCGAGATGCTTTAGCAAAAGCAATATATTTCAACCTATTCGATTGGATCGTTCAACGGACGAATGTCTCTCTGCAAGCACAGGGAAGAGTCAAGAATACTATTGGTATTCTTGATATCTACGGATTTGAGATCTTTGAAAAGAATTCCTTCGAGCAGTTATGCATCAACTATGTCAACGAGAAGTTACAACAGATCTTCATTCAGCTGACACTAAAAACCGAACAGGAAGAATACGCTCGAGAACAGATTCAGTGGACACCAATCACATACTTCGATAACAAGGTTGTCTGTCAATTGATCGAGGAGAAGAAGCCGCCTGGAGTCTTTGCTGCGCTCAATGATGCCTGTGCAACTGCACATGCTGATTCTGGTGCTGCTGATCAGACGTTTGTCGGAAGACTGAATTTCCTATCCCAGCATCCACATTTCGAAAATCGTCAAGGACACTTTATCATCAAGCATTATGCTGGCGATGTGAGCTACGCGGTGCCAGGAATGACTGACAAGAACAAAGATCAACTGCTGAAAGATTTGCTAAATCTGGTTGGCGGGAGCTCGAACTCCTTTGTGCACGAAATCTTCCCACATCAGGTCAATCAGGACGATAAGAGGCGCCCGCCAACAGCCGGAGATAAGATCAAAGCGTCAGCGAATGAGCTTGTTGATACATTGATGAAAGCTCAGCCATCGTATATCCGAACAATCAAACCAAATGATAATAAATCGCCGTCAGAGTACAACGAAGGCAATGTCATGCATCAAATCAAGTATCTTGGTTTACAGGAGAACGTTCGAATTCGAAGAGCAGGCTTTGCGTACCGACAGACCTTCGACAAGTTTGTGGAGCGATTTGCTCTGCTTTCTCCCCGGCTTTCATATGCAGGAGAGTATACATATACCGGTGACGTGCAATCTGCATCTAGAATCATCTTCAAGGATACCAGTATACCGGAGGAAGAATACCAGATGGGCGTGACGAAAGCATTCATCAAGACACCAGAAACACTCTTTGGACTGGAACATATGAGAGATCGATATTGGCACAACATGGCAGTGAGGATTCAAAGAGCATGGCGGAACTATCTTCGGTACAGGATTGAGGCCGCGACACGGATACAACGATTCTGGCGCCGTGCGAAAGGAGGTCTCAAGGAGATTGAGTTCCGAGATCAAGGACACCGAATCCTGCAGCAGAGAAAGGAGCGCCGACGTTATTCTCTACTTGGCTCAAGACGGTTCTTTGGCGACTACCTTGGTCTCAATATGCCAGGTGGGACTGGCCGCCTGATCCGCGATTCGATCAATCTGGGTGGTCAGGAACGATGCTTCTTCTCATGTCGTTGCGAGTTGCTCGTCACAAAGTTTGGTCGCTCTTCAAAATCACAACCTCGAATACTCGTTCTTACTGCTAAGGCAGTATACATTGTTGTACAAACCATCGTGAACAACTCTCTCGACATATCTTCCGAACGTACTATACCAATTGGAGCAGTCAAGTACATGAGCTGCTCAACGTTGAAGGATGACTGGTTCTCACTTGGTATCGGCTCGCCTCAGGAGCCTGACCCTCTTATCAACTGTCCCTTCAAGACGGAATTCTTCTTGCAGTTCAGGACGGTCTCTCACGGTGGCTTCAATTTAAGAATCGCTAACAGCATCGAATATAACAAGAAGCCTGGAAAGCCTGCCACGGTCAAGGTTGTGAAAGATCCAGCCGTGCCACGAGACGATGTCTACAAATCAGGCACCATCCACACGAACCAGGGAGAATCGCCTCAGTCCGTCTCAAGGCCCACACCGAAAGGCAAAGCTGTAGCTAGGCCCATTAAAAGTGGCAAACTCCTTCGCAGAGGTGGGCCAGGTGGTCAACAAACCAACATGGCCTCTCGTCCTCGTCCGACCCCCGCAGCCACAATACAAAGAGCTGTACCTACTCCAGATGCATTCAATAGACCGTTGGCACACAACAGACCAGTCGCACAGCTGAATGGCGATGCAGGTCACTCCCGCTCATCATCCGGTACATCGGCAAGCAGAATACCACCCCCTCCACCTCCTGCAGCCGCGGCGGGCAAACCTCAAGCAAAAGTCAAATATGATTTCCAAAGTCCAAATGCGAATGAGCTGTCCATCGTAGCGGGCGAAACTCTAGAGGTGCTGAAGAAGGAAGGACACGGTAAGACTTCTGCATACAGCTTTCATTAAATAAATTGACCCTTTAACAGGATGGTGGCTTTGCCGCAACCCAACCTCCTCAGCCGAAGGCTGGACACCCTCAGCCTACGTCGAAGAAATCGAACCTGACCAAAGTCGTGCCCCGGCCCCTCCTCCACTCCCTCCTCCCACCACTCCAAGACCGACACCTAATATCCACTCCACCGTCACCAACGGCATCGGCATCACGAAACAAGCAAATGCCCATGTAGCAAAAGCCAAACCCACTCCTCCAGCCCCACCAACAAAGAGACCAGCAGCGGGTGGGAGGAAGCCGCTACCTCCACCCACGCCAGCAAGAGATAGTGCTGTGAGTCTGACCACGCCTTCGGGTGGGGACAGCGGGAGAGCGACACCGAATAGTACGAGTGGAGGGAGTTTGGCGGGTGGGCTGGCGGAGGCGCTGAGAGCGAGGCAGAGTGCTATGAGTGGGGGAAGGAAGGATGATGATGATGATTGGTAGTCCAAGCCATTTTGGCCGCTGATGGGGGTCAGGGAGAGTTCATTCCTGATGAGCAGCAAGCGATGTGTATGATTGAGCGTTTTTTGGGACCGGGAGAGCTGCAGTTACTTGGTTGTGCTCCAATGTCGCACCCCAAGCGCTCTTGACTGCTACTGAGGGTAGGCGTGCACTTTCGGGTGCAGAATACCCGAGTGACACATGTTAAACTGCATTCTTCTTGGTTGGATTCTTCTCAAGACTCCTCTCCCTCTTCACGCGTTTTGAATGGCTGCTTGCCTGAAGTGTTGGTCGCTGACCTTCAAAGCTGAATCATCGGCGCCCTCTCCGATTCTGATACATACACCCAGCTACCCAGCCTTCATCCCACTCCCCTTCCACCCCCCACCACCCTTGAATACCGCCTCAAGATCAATAGCCCCTCCCCCTCTCCACCAAATTGACCAACCCCACCCCCCTCTCCAGTCTCCCCAAATTCTCCACCAAAACCCCTCCCAAGGCGCGCTCCAAATACCTCGTCGTCAATCCACTAACATGCGGCGACAACACCACATTCTCCATATCCCATAACTCCGAGTCCGGCGGCAGGGGTTCCGGGTCCGTGACGTCGAGGGCCGCACCCGAGAGGGTGTGGGATTGAAGCGCGTGGATCAGGGAGGGTTGGTGGAGGATGGGGCCGCGGGAGATGTTGATTATGAAGGGTTTGGGTGTGGAGCTCGGATTTGGCTGGGAGGGTTGGCGATGGGATAGGATCTCCCACTCCTCGTTTCCGAACATCCCTCTCGTGTGGGGGGTTAGCGGCAAGGAAACGACGAGGATGTCTAGGTCTTGGGCTAGGAAGGTGTGCAGGTCGGATTTGGTGGTGCCGGAGTACCAGGCTTCTGGGAGGGTGCCGTCCGGGTCGCCGAGACCGGGGAGGTGGTAGCCTTTGTCGGCGCGGGAAGAGGGGGTGGGGCGCGGGGAGGAGGTGTAGGCGTAGATATGGCAGCCGAGGGAGGTGAAGACGCGGGCGACTGTTATATCGGTATTAACAAGGGTGCTAAAGTGTGTTTGGGTAGGGTTGGTTGATGATCGATCAATGGGAAGTATGTTGGCAATGACGGGATACTTACCATGTCTCCCGATACTGCCATATCCAGCAATTCCCACGTTCTTCCCCACCCAATCCTCTGGTTGGGGGAAATCCTGATTCGCTTTGCCCCATTTGTGCTGTTTTTGCAATTCGTACATCTTTTTGTAAGTTTTGGAGAAGACCAGCGTGCTCATCAGGACCCATTCGGAGATTGTGGGGCCGTGGATCCCTGAGGAGGTGGTGATGGGAATATCGGTTTCGGTGAAGAGGGGGTGGGAGACGAAGTGGTCGATGCCGGCGGAGAGGAGGTGGATTAGGTGGAGGCTAGCAACGGAGAGATGGTCAGATGCTGGCAAGAGGGGGCGTGTTTTGTTTTGGGGAATGGAGAAGAGCAGCGGCAGAGGCTTCGCATAGAGTGGATAATGGATTGCCAAAACCTACTGGGGTGCGTCCTCAGGACGAGAGGGGAAGGACCCAAATGTGGCGAGAATGGTGGTGTCTTTGAACAGATCTATGCACGAATGTCAGGCTAATTCAGGGCGATTTTATCTCTGCTCGAAGCGGAATAGAAAGTGCTTGGATCCGATATTGGAGGAAAAGAAGAGGGAAACATGAAGGAGTGTGTAGTATCTTTTGATGAACTTGGTATGTCAAAGAACAACCTTTGGATAAGCCTTGATCGGCCTCGAACGACAGATTCGTTTGCTTTAACTGGTGATACTGGACATCGATGTGCGGGAATTTTTCTCTGATCTTGTTGGTGATAGATGTGTCCTCAGGAAAGGGCAGGATGATCAATAAATGCTCTTTCACCATGCCTCCTCCCATTCTGAAAGATCCAAGGTAAGGATACGGAGACGAGAAATCAAGAGGACGTCTCGATCGTAAGTAAAAGGCAAGCTTCTTGGAGGTATCCAAGTACAGGCTTCCTAGGGATGTTACCAACCAGCAAAAGAAGTATTCAAAGCGAACGTCAATATTATTCCATCAAGTTGCTAGAAGTGCTCCGTGGTCGTCTGAGACGACTATATCCAGCTTGTCCGTCGGAGGTACGACGTTTAACCCCGAACGTGGCCAATGGAGGCAGCATCTCTTATCAGATATTGGAGACAGGATTCACAACATAATAGATGGTCCTAACGGACGGGTGAAGGCCGGAATACAGGAAAGGAATGTCTGTGTCCTACAGAGATATCAAACGCTCACGAGATCACTGCTTGATCGTTCCATTCAATGTGACTGTAGGCTCAAAGCCACTGTTTCAGAATACGGTTCGAGCATATGTCCAAGTCTTGCTCCCTATGTGTATGTGCTGTCGAACGGGGTGCATTTTTCTCAAAGACTTTTCTCTAGTTCGACAACCTCCTCAAATTGCTCCGCGAATTTGGCCACTTCAGCTTTGCTAGGCTGCTGCAATGGCCTTCTTGCATATCCTCCGTACTGAAAGTGGCTCTGTAGAGCACATTTGGTGCCCACAATTCCGCCACAGATGGCACCCCAATCACCTCTTGCGACAACAGCTTGGATTTTTTGAGCCTCGGCGACCTCCCCTGCAGCATAAAGATCGAAGACTTTGATGCAGGCTTTGGGAGTGACATTACCCAGCCCAGTCACTATGCCGGATCCGCCTCCTATAAGGGTCTGAAGGGTGAAATCTGCAGACCCGCCCATGCACATGAAGCCCGATGGATGCCGTGGGGTTGCGGTTTGAGTGGAGGACGCAATTCTGTTCAACTTGCCAGTGTTTCCGCACGTGAGCTTGCAGCCGACGATGTTCGGGTGCTTGGCTAATTCGATAATGGCGTCGGAGTCGAGATCAATCCCGGCTACTGCTCCAGGATAATTATAGATTAATAATGGAATAGGTGAGGCAGTAGCCACGTCTCGAAAATAGTCCAGAAGTGAGGTCTGACCGTACGAAGGCTTGTAATATGACGGCGGAAGGACCAAACCGTAATCACCTCCAGCTGCCTGGGCTTCCTGACAAAGCTCGACAGTTTCTCGGGTAGATTGCGCTCCACAGCCAACAATAATAGGAAGATTGTCAAATCCCGCGCCGTCAAGAGCTTTCCGTGTTGCCTTAGTGACGAGCTGTCGCTCATTATGGGTCAAATGAACAGCCTCGCCATTCGAGCCCTGCGTAGTGATTCCAACAACACCAGCTTTCGCAAGGCGGACGGCATGACTAGCGACTGTCTCAAGGTCAACGTCCTCGGATTTAGGATCAAAGAACACGACGGTCGGAACATATACCCCTGGCTTCAAAGCTCGCTTTCGCTGGCTGAAAGACATATTGACCTATTTACTCGAGAAAGTGCCCGAGAATTTTGGAGGAGAACCGACAGGAATGGTTTCGATTGCCTCAGGGATGACTATGTTGACTATCCCGACTTGAACTGACGAGCTGAGAAAGCATTAGAAGTTCCTTTGTCCGGGCTCCAACAAAAAACATTCGTATCAAGCAATATTGGAAGACTCAAGTCATCGGCTCCATGACACGTGGTCCTCCAAGCCAGGCCAGCGTACATGGCGCCGGGTATGGAGGACATGTGCAGCAGAGCGTGGGGGCTCGTGATTCGTCATCGGCAGTAAGCGAGTAGTATTCGATCACTGTTCCCAAACAGCCGTAAGTGGTGGGCTCCGAAACGCTCCCTAAATGGCGTCGGCATTAGATCGTGGGCTTGAGCGGTGCATCTTGCAGTCAACCGGATGTTGATGGCTTATGCGCACCTCCGCAAAATAACGGGCGAGGCGGATTTCTAGAAGCAGGACGTTGACCGAGAATGTCGGTTGAAGCAGATGGCTACCAGGGGCAAGACGTGAATGTTGACGGCTTATGGCCAGAAACGTGGCAGTGCGTGGGGCCGGATTTGGCATGTGACCGTATCGGTGTCAATTCCATGCTTATCATGGTCCTTTTGTTGTTGTCACTTGTGGCTGCTCAGGAGGGTTAGATGCTGTCTATCTGAAGCAATGGGCTCCGAATGGATCGGGATTGGGTGGGGTGGAGCAGTGACTCGATCGAGACCTGGTTGATAGTTCGGTGGCGTTTGCGGGGAACATTGTGTATCTCTACTAGTAGTTAGTACTTGCTATAGAATCCCCATGACTCAGAAGTTTGATCGAATCGCTTGGGTGGGCGGCGCTTGAGCCATGGAGTGAGATGTGCGGAGTACTGCAAGCTACTTCTTTGTGGAGACAATGGCGGGATGAGGACGAAACTCGCCAAGGTGATCATGCTTTCTGATCCGAGCACGTTGATGGGTCTCCGCCATTCGACGTCAGGTTAAGGTCTTTGATCGTCATGCTTTCCGCGCCTTCTGCGCAGCAGTTCAGACAGTGGGATATGGTCCTGGTCGTAGAATTCTGCGTCCTCATCAACTCCATAATCTCGAAGCCTGTCTCCTTCGGGACTTCTCCATCCTTCTTCTCCAGAGTGAGACTGTGCGTCGCTACTATCGTCATTCGTTTTGACGTCGCTTTGATTTGCCTGCAATTCCCTTGCATGGCGGTCATCGAAAGGCCTCCGTCGAACAACGTCAATGTTGCTTCGTCGACGGTTCATATCATCTTCTTGCCGTTTCCTGAATGCATTTATCTCTCCGTGGTCAGAGAGAGATGTCTGCTGGTAGACAAAAGCCTGATTACCATCAAGGGGCCGTTGCAATCTAGGTATTCGGTCCGGATCTGGTGGCGGCCAAGTGTGCGACGGCTCATCAAACCCATTGACCTCAAACTCAACGCCACTACTTCTTGGCGTTGTAGCAAGAGGCCAGAACCATGCAAGTATGTTCCCACTGCCCATGCCTTGTTTGATATTGGCCCATATACCAATGTCGTACGGGAATTCGTGTCTTTCAATTTTGACCTTAAGGCCATCAGGCCCATCGAGGTAACCGCCAAAGACCCTCGCTCTACGTAGTAGCTTTGTGTGTCTTGCTATCTCCCAGCTCTCGATTGTGGTGACGTTCCCACCAAGGCCCGAGATGGCGTGTACCAATATCACAAACAGCATGAACAGCGTCAAAGAATTCGCTGCAGCCAGGACAAGCAAGTGGACTAACTGGCTTGCAGTTGGTCCAAGGTACTGGAATACATCAGTTTTAATCCCAATGATCGACGACATGTACGAACACTTGGCATTTTGCGGTTGCTCCATATGACAGCACCGCGTACGTAGATAAAGTATTCGAGATAGAGCATTGACGACACAGCATAGAGGAGAAAACGAATGAAATGTGAGAAGGTAAAGTGAGAAACACAGTTATTTGTCCACGGACAGTGATGATCCATTTTAGGAATACACCTTTTATAGCAAGGTCAGTGCAGTTCATTGAGGGTGTCAATTCAACACACCGTCGACAGGCTTTACAATGATGTGCTCTCGGAGGTTTCATCACGTCACATTTTCGGCACCATCTGCTTCTCGCTGTGCCACCTTCAGACCCTTTTTCTTGTCTCGAACCATCGCTCGAATCTTGTGGGGTCCACGCCGAAGGGACATTGCCAGGGTTGGTTCTGCATGCCCTGAAATAGCATATCCAGATGCACAAGACCAAGCTGTTGAATTTCAGTAGCTCAACCCCAGTCAACGGCCGAGGCTCAAGGTACGAAAAGAGCACTTGGGATGAGTACGCCAGAAAGGAGATCAGAAGACATACACTCGGGATGGCTAGCTTTGCGACGTCGAAGTCTGCCATGAGACGCCGCCGCGGATCGAGTCGACGAGACGTTGAACTCGTGTATCACATGCCAAGCCTGCCAAGCCTGCCAAGCCTGGACCTGTCTGTGGCTTAGCGCCATCAGTAGCGCGTTCCACCTGAAAAGTTCCATCTTCCATCCCAACCTGTCTCTGGAGTAATATCAACAGCTTAATCGGCCTTTTCGACTGTTTTCCTTGCCTTTTCATTGTGTCTCTAGTATTCTTGTTTCTTCTATTCAGCATTGATATGTCCATACAGCCACTTTCTGATTCTGACGTTCGTGCTATCGGTTCATCTCTTGTGCTCAATGATGCTCGTTCAGTAATAAAAGAACTCATTGATAATGCTCTTGATGCTCATGCTAACACAATTTCAATTGATATATCTGCAAACACGGTAGATGTGATCCAGGTCAAAGACAACGGATCTGGAATTGGCGCTGGAGAGAGAGGTCTGCTCTGCAAACGAGGATGTACGAGTAAAATAAGAAAAATTCAAGACCTCGAGACCCTGGGAGGATCTTCGTTCGGCTTCCGAGGCGAAGCGCTGGCCAGCGTTGCAGGATTGAGCAATGCAGTTGTAGTGACAACTAGGATTGATGGGGAACTGGTAGGCTCGACGTCCACATTTGGGCAGAACGGGCTGCTTCTAAGGCAAGGTTTGGGCTTTCGTTGTAGAAATGACGGTCCAACTCATTTCTCTGTAGCTCATCGTCAGCATCGCATCCCGTCGGAACCACTGTCAGAGTCCAAGACTTTCTCAAAACCATACCTGTTAGGCGACAAACAGCGGTCAAAGCCACATCAAAGACCTTGCTGGACATCAAGAAGATCTTGCAGGCTTATGCGTTCGCGCGGCCAAATGTCAGAATCTCTTTTAAAGTGCTGAGAGCCAAAAGTGAGAAGTACAATTGGACTTATGGTCCAGATCCTGGTTCAACGAAACTTCTACGTGCGACTGCCAAAATTGTGGGTCAAGAAGTGGCGGCTCAATGTGAAGCGAAGCTATGGACATCAGATGCTGACGGAGGTCCGGGAAACACTTATGTCGCTGATGCTGTAGTCGCGAAGGGGGAAGGCGGTAGGGTGAAATTCAAAAGGCTAAACCACCGCTGACTGTTGATTAGATCCTGTCAAAGTTGGGACTAAAGGCCAATTCATTTCTCTTGACGGTCGCCCGATATCTACCACTCGAGGTGTATTCAAAGACTTCGTCAAGCTCTATAAGGCCTACTATAGACATTCTATTGTTGCAACCACGACAACAGCCCATCCCGTGGACCCTTTCATATGTCTTCATTTGCGATGCCCGCCAGGCAGCTATGATGTAAATATCGAGCCTGCAAAGGATGACGTGCTATTTGCAGACACTCTAGAAGTTCGAAACCTGCTGGAAGATTTCTTGAAAAGTGTGTATGGAGATCTGCCCAGAAAGACTGAAAACCGGGGGTCTCACGACAATGCATATATCTCGGGGATTCCTCAGAGCCAAGCTTTCGAGGTTCTATTGGCGAAAAGGGAGCCTCATCTCGATGAGAGGCCGAAGGATGTTCCACGGTTGGATCATAGTCTAGGCGTATTAAAGCAGACCGGTGAGGAAGCTCAAAAGGAGTCCAATTTACAGCACCAAACCTCACTGGCGAATGAATCTCCGGAGTCGAGTCAAAGCGGAGATTATCAGCTAGCTGCCGAAAACTCGATGGACACAGGTGCAAAGGCCCATCGTAACATGTACGATTTTGATGAGGACGACTTGACCACAATGGGCCTTTGCTCATTTTCTGAGCGAAGTTGCAACCTTAAAGAGAATGATGCAGAACTAAGAAAGGCATCTGTCACGAATCCATGGACGTTGGCCAAGCTGAACGCACCAATTTTGTCAAGCACAAGTCCGCTTTCAAAAGCGGGTTCCGGGACTAACAGCGAGCAGTTGATTAAGCCTGGCCCCGACCTTGGAGTGACAGATCTGGTCTCGACAACTCAGAGGCAATCTTTCGGCCGAGGAACCAATCTCCCAAGCCCTGCTAGGTCTGGTTCTTCTCGTTCATCGCCCATCTACCAGAACCCTGGCCCGCCTCCTAGGAGGAGAGCACCTGTTCACCCAGCTGAGGACGACGACATTGAGTTCACCCAAGAATCAGCGAATGAGGGTTCTGAGCCTGGCCGTCCTACATCTTTAAGACTTTGGGCGAAATCGACGCCCTGCAAAAAGCAACTACGATCACCGCATCGACCTTCCGCAATGATCGACATGGACGGACGCTTCGAAGTTCGAACCCGCCAAAGCGATCACAGCAGTGAGAACGCCCAGAATGAGATGCAATCAACACAATTGACTGATCCAGTAAAGGGACTAGGTGAGATGTTACAATCGCCAAAGAACGCCAGGAAACCATTCATACCACCATTTAGAACGCCCGAAAGGCCACTTGGGCTTCATCCGCCTCCAAAACTCACGCCTACAACCTCAGCTCCGTCCAAGAATCAAGCGGCAACACGGCAACCATCCGAATGGAGCCAACACGGCAGCCGAAGCACAAGTCCAGCCTCTCATGGCCATCCAGCACCGTTATATCACCTCCACCGACACCCAATGGCTTCTCCTCCACATCTTCAACCATCTCCAACCCAAATATCGAAGTCACTCAAGCAGAGTAGCCACACGCCTCATTCTGAACTTGATGACATCATGGATTTCGAGCACCGAAAGAAGGCTGTGAACGCACAGCGAAGCAGCCAGTCTGGTCTGACGAATAGATATCTTAATCCGGGACAGCTTGCTCAAATCCAGCGGGAGTCAACGGCCTCCTCACCAACTTCAGAGCATGGTCTAGCCTCTTCAAGCCCTTTCAGAAAACACCCGGCACCAAGTCTGAACCTCAGAGACGATACAGAGAACTCCTACAATCCAGCGAGACCTGTCGGCGAAAGATTTTCGGACAAGCCACCGCCGGCAAGGGAGGAGCCGGCGCACGGTGCGGCGCCAAAGCGAAATCCTTATCAAAACCGCTACCAGGCCGCAAAAGCTGCGTTGACACGACCAAATCCACCAACTCCATTTTCGCATGCTCATCCTCCAACAGAGCATGAACCTATCGGTGAAAACACCCATGCCACTGAAACACTGCCCGCTCTCCCCGATGACGATCCACGAGCCTACCTCATCCAACAACGCGACTTTTCTACAAGCCGCGCGAACAAACACACATCCGACACGATACCAGACCTCGCGCGTACAGCCCTCAAAATCAAACGCACCAAAACCTCCAAACTCCCGTTTGAAACCATCCCTCTAAGACCAGCAACCTACAATATCTCCGCCAAACCCCTGACGCCGTTCCCTCCACTACCCAATCTCAGTACGCAGATTCACCCGCTCGGCAGAGTCGATACCTATCCCAGGACGGGTAGGACTGAGTTCATGGTCTGGGATGTTGATAGTATGGATGTAGCTGTCTGGGAGTCTAAGATCGTGGCGTTGGTGAGAGAGAATTATGTCGCGAAGCTGAGGCTCGGGGATGGCGGCGGCGAGGAGATACCAGCTAATCTGCAGATAAGGTTAGGTGTTGCGTTGAGGGCGCATTGTGAGGAGTTTGTTTGACGTGTCAATTGGGTCTCTTTCGTTTTAAGGCTGGCGCAGAGTGGCTGGTATCGAGATGCGTGGAGGGGATTCACTTGTGTTTGAGTGTGTGTGTGTGTGCGTTTGTGTGTGGTAGTAGAGGTGCTAAGGAAGAGGATTCTAGAGCTTAAATTTGCTTCGTACTTACGTTCTCGGCCGAACCGCTATATATGGCGTGGTTGAGCCAAAGATACCCACGTCCACGAATCCGGAGGTGATGAAAGGTACCATGTATGAATGTAGCATCTCGCGAGCCTGCAAATAGAACGATGGGAAACCCAATCATCTCGACCGTGGCTATCTAGATAACCTTGACTTGTCATCTGATCAATCAGTCATTCATTCATTCGTTGTCTGCATATGTGCGACTGCTGTGTATATATATATACTCTCCATACGCGCTCGACACCATGGCTCACTCCAAGTAATTACAGTAGATCGCCGTCCAACCCAGGATGGTAATAGGTTCAGTTGATTCCCATTTGCCCCCTTCTAACCTGCCAACAACCTGGATGGAGCTGGAACCAAACCAGGCGGAGAGTATGATGATCTCGCTGAATTCCAAAACGCGATTGTGCGATCATGGTTCTGTTGCCTCCCATTGATCGTCCCCACCTACCTGCCTGCCAACCTGGATGGAGCTGGAACCAAACCAGGCGGAGAGTATGATGATGCTCGCGGAATCCAAACACGCTGGCCAAACCCCCGAATGCATATGTTCCAGTCGTTTCCGTAGGGAGTGGCCCTGACGTCTTTATCCCTCCGAGACCAGATATGCAGCCGTATTCTAGACCCCTTCTGTGCCCCTCAGAACCCTAAATTGGGTATATGTGTATGACTCCACTTCCATTTCCAATTCAAGGCTTTGCCGTACTCTGACTCCAATCACTGTCCCTCCTACCCAGAGCCGAAAGTCTACCCTCCCTCCTTTTCGACTCAAACTTCCCCAACAGACCCTGCTGCTGTGGAAGGCCCACCGCCATCCCGAACCTATCCATCGGATTGGAAATTTCAATCGTCCCCTCAGCCGCTCCTTCTAGGGTGGGTGGACTCAATAGCATATCCATACTCATCTCTTCTTCATCGAGATCTGCTTCGAGCGCTTTTGTACTAGTTGCTTCCGGAGAAATATGAGGCCTGGCATCATCCACCTTATCAGCATTAAACCTCTCCATGTTCTCCTCTGTCAAAGCGGTGATCTTCCCTGTGTTGGCGCGTTGATCCGAATACGATTCGCCACCAGTCATTGGTGAAGTGGAGGAGAAGGGGAGACCTGCTGATGAGGTGCTGACGAGGAGGGGGCTGCTGCTGCCGAGTCCTCCGGGGATGCCTGCTAAGTCGTGGGTGTATGGTCCTGGTCGTGTTGCCTCAAACAGTTTCTCGTCCCGCAGGTTGGCGGCTTGTTCTTCTGCCTCTGCTCGGCGCTGACCGCGGTCTGCTTCGCTGAGGGCGGTGTTAAGCTCGCCGGCTGTGCGAAGAGATTTGACTTTTTCTTGGGATATTGAGGATGTAAGGTTTGGGCGCTGATGGTATTGATTGGGTGTTTGGTGTGAAGAGTTTGGTGGGAGGGAAGGAGCAGGAATGTCTCGAACTTCTGAGCTCGGATAGTACGCTCCCGGGCAACTGGACGAATTTTCAGTACCGCAGCGAGCCACGTCTGGCCGTTCAGATTTGATGGGTCCTATGCTGGTATTGTTCTGAGAGATCATGCTGGCGGTGCCCTCAACCCACTTTAAGATCATCTTCTCCAAAAGTGTCCTTTTCACTGGCTTTGCCATGTAGTCGTCCATTCCTGCGCGCTTGCATTTCTCGCGGTCGCCTTGAATCGCGGAGGCAGTCATTGCTACGATGGGGATCTTCTGGATAACTTCGTTATTCTTGAAAGGTGCGTGGCGACGAAGAGTATGCGTGGCGCGATATCCATCCAGTATGGGCATTTGAACGTCCATGAGAATAAGATTCGGCAGAGGTTTGCTGTTGGCCGGTGATGTGCTTAGAGTGAGGGTACTCGCCGAATTAGGTGTCTGAGCCGTTTCTGTAGCTTTGAGGAGGTAGTCAAGAGCTTCTTTGCCATTCCACACAGCAGAGACCGAAAAGCCGAGATTCCGGATGGTTTTGAGCGCGATCTGTTGGTTGATTGCATTGTCTTCGACGACCAAGATGTGGAAACTCCTCTTTTGGGCTTCTGTAAGTTGCGGTTGTGGTGGACTCCCATTGGCGGCGGGTTTATTGTTATTGGGTTCCACTCTTCGAGGGTCTGCAATAGCAGGGGATTGAAGTGGTGGTTCAGCACATCCTGGCATGGTGTTGGATCCCCTTGAAGAAGTGTTACATGACAACGAGAGCTCGGACTTTAAGCGATCTGGGAGAGATCCGATGTCGACCAAAGGAGTCGTGGCACCTTGGAATTGAGGTTTGTTGAATGGGACTGAAAAGGTAGCAATCGTCCCGTGATCAAGTTTCGACTCCAGAGAGATCGTGCCCTGCATAAGATTCACCAGCTGAATACGAGAGTGAGCATTCAACCGCAGATATAATAGAGGTGGAAAAACCTACGTTCTTTGAGATAGTCAAGCCCAGCCCTGTGCCACCAAATCTCCGAGCTGTGCTTGAGTCTGCCTGACTGAAAGGTTTGAAAAGACGTTTTTTGACTTCTTCTTCGATCCCGATGCCAGTGTCTTCCACCGTAAATTCAACAGTTACACTCTCATTCGTCTCTTTCACAAGACTGACGCTCATTTTGACCCATCCTTCAGATGTGAACTTGATACTGTTTGTGAGCAGATTCGTGAGGATTTGACGCACTCGCCCGGGGTCTCCTAGCAGTACATAATCTTCAGACCCTCCCAGGCGAATGTCGCTAACGAAACGAAGGTTCTTTCGCTCCGCAGCGAACGACAGCATTCGAATTACGTCGTCTAGAATGACTGAAATGCTGAATTGTACCTCCTCAATATCCAGCCTCCCACTTTCCACTTTTGAGAGATCCAAGATATCGTTAATGACGGTCAACAGGCTGTTGGCGGATCGCTGAATGTTATAGGCGAAGTCGCCTTGTTCCTCGTCGAGTGTGGTGTCGAGTATCAGCTCAGACATGCCGATAATACCAGCAATCGGAGTTCGGATCTCATGAGACATGTTGGCCAAGAAACTACTTTTCAGTCTGCTCGCCTCTTTCGCAGCGGCCTCATTGGCCAACAACCGTACGTTGTCCTGCTCTTTCTTCTTCAATTCGGTAAAGTCCATGCTGATGCCAACTAAACCATCGACACATCCGTCATCCATTCTGCCGGCAGCGCTTTTCCTGCCTCTTTGCGGTACCAGACGGGACCGATACCACCTTCCTCTGCTTTCGAACTCGGATGCTTCGAATGAAGACTGTCCGCTGAGAATCCTCTCAATGGATTGCTTGTATTTTGGCAGAAAATCCAGCCCTTCGAAAACGTCGTAGACTTGTTTGCCAATGACATTATCTTGAAAGTTTGGAAGAGGAGGAATGTTGTCGTCGCCGAGCATTCTACCTTCGAAGAAGGTTATTTTCCGGTCCTGGTTTAGACACCACATTGTCATCTCGGCGTGCTTCATTACGTTGGCCAATTGCTCTCTCATCTTACGGGCGGTCTCTCTAGCATCAACCACCTATGGACCGTTAGCCAGGAACTCTACGGACGGCAATTGATTTGAGGATCACTATACCTCTTGTATGTCAGTGCAGCTACCGAACCATTTTAGAATCTTTCCAGTCCTACTGTCACGAAGGGGAAGTGCTCGGCCAAGCATCCATCGCCATTCTCCATCGCGATGCCGGCATCGATACTCGGTAAAGTATTCGTCTCCAGATGCCAAGGAGTGCTGCCATCTTTTGCCAGATTCAGCTATGTCCTCTGGATGGAAAGGCAATTTCCAGCCTACGCCTCGGCATTCACTGAATTTTAGTCCAGTGTATTCAAACCACCGTTTGCTGAAATAATCGTGATACCCGTCCGGTCGCGTTGTCCACAACATCTGCGGCATAGAATCGCAGATTAGCTGAAATTGTTGTTCATTCTCCTCGCTCTGAGAAGCTAGCTTTTCTGTGTATTCTGTCACATCTTTGAAGGCGACTAATCCAGCAAAGAACTCGCCCGTCTTCTCGTCAAACACAGGCTTCCCACTGACATCGTAATTTCTGCGTTTACCTGATCTGGGTTCAGTCATGCCAATCTTCCAGTTGCCGAATCCTTTTTGGCTCCTGCAAAGTGAGGTCATAGGAAATTCATCTTGTCTGAGCTCTCTCTCAAAATCTGCTGTATAAGCTTTGAACCTCGAGATGAAGTCGTAACTGTCTTCTGTGGTTGGATCTGCAATGACAGCCAGCATCCTGCGAGCAGCCTGGTTGGGAAAGACGACACTTTCGTCTTTCCATATTGCCAATACAGGTATCTCCATCGCTGACAGCATAGCATCTTTCATCCTCGTTATTTTCTGGAAGTCTGTAAACGCGCCGGGTTGCGAACAATTTGACGGAGCGCCGTAGGGTGGGAAGGGAGCTGCATTGAAGTTCGAGTCAGTTGGTGAAGTGACCACAGACGAGTGCGTCGAGCTGGACCTCGACGATGTAGGTGTACCGGAATAAGCTGACTTCGCGTTCAGATGAGAATTAGAGGTAGAGACTGGTGGCCTCAACACAGTGTGTGATTGCAAATGAGTCTTCCGGGAGCCTACTGACGTGTTTGTGAATGATAAGCTGAAAAACTCCTCTTCTTCTATATGCCAAATTGAGATAATCAATTTGGCTGGCGTCTGGTAAGTGGGCGAACGTGGTTTGTGATGTCTGTTACGGCCACTTGATCCGGGAGTGCTGTTATGTTGAGATGAAACCACAACGTCCACCACTGTGTCATGAACCAGCGTTTTGTTTCGTGTCGGAGAGCTGTCCGGTGCCGCTGCTAGATGACTACCTTGGCCATGTCCAGCAGGAGTGGGGACTGGTGTAGTCTCCCCACTGTTTATGGCAGGGAGACTCGACCGATCTCTCTCACTTTCGCCATTCTCATTTCCGTTGGTCAGATTATCAAAAAACTTGTCCCAGCTCACCCATACCGGGACACCGTCTTGCATCATGTCCACCCCGATTTGTGACAGTGTCTGGCCCTTGAGCATGTCTGTTACCGTATGATTATTGCTTGGCAGTGGTCCAATGCCTTTTTCGTCGCTGTTCTCAAGTCCAAGCAACCTACCCATTGCTTCGTTAGCCAGCAGTATTGTCTTCAGCGAGGTCAGGACGATGAGAGGTGTGGGCAGATACTGCAAAGCAGCTAGAGCGATTTCTGCCGCCATCGGGAGCTGAGGGATGTCGATATGCAGGTTCGTTGCACTTTCGGCTGACTTGCTGAGCGCAGGCATGGGTGGAGAGTCGTGACGGTTTCCCGGTTGATGGTCAACGACACCTGACATCGATCTCGTCAATGAAGCATAGTCTTGCTCATTATCGTCATCTTGAGGCACTTCTGGCATCGCACGCCCGTTCTCTTCGGCGGGTTTCGAAGTCCCTGTCATCACAGGAGGGACACGCGCAGGTCAAGCATTCGTAAACATACGCAAATGACGTGATCGGACATGCACAGATGTCGCTGATGAGGCGTCGTCGCAGCGTTTTTCCAAGAGATATTCCATGAAGACTGACAGACGATGCAGGCAGATGTCTACTGGAGTCTGAAGATTGGTGCTCCGAGTAGGTGCTTCGACAGATGGCAGGGTTTGCCTCTTATTAAGCGTGCATGGAGGCAATGGTGGCAGATTTAAGGGTTGAAAAATAAGAGGCCCTTCTAGACTTTACCGATGGGGGAACATGAAAAGCACGATCTCGTTTTGTAAAAGCGCCATTACGTGTAGATCCGACGTGTATCTCCACAGGGACGATGAGGGTTCTAGTACTTGGTGATCGCAAGTGAAAAATGAGAAGTCTAAGTAGATGAGAGAGAAATCCTCGTTCTATGCGATTGCTGGATGGAATTTGCTACAGAGTCCCAGATTTGCAGCGATACCTGTTTGATACTATGTCAGGGTCAATCATTCTCTATGAATAGCTGCAGCAGACTTGACGAGTGCTCCGATCATATGCAAAATTCTTCGTCCATTCGGAGAATACTGTATGCAGGTCCAAAGTGTTGCTGGCGTCACGGCTTCTTTGCTACTCCTCGCAGTCTCACATAACCCAGCCACTGGCTACCATCCTCAATCCGTGTGATAATGGTTGATAACATCGCAAACTTCGTCAACGGCCGCGTCTCTCCTAGATGGATCCTCGACGGCCTCGAGCATCGATGCGCCCATCAGCTTGATCCAGCCTCTGAGCCCCCCTTCATCGCCTATCGTCAGTGGCGTAGGTCTGTATTCAACCTCTAGAATTTCAACGACGAATCCAATGTCTTCTAGGGTGCTCCTCATCCAGACATCTGAGGGGAAGAACCATGGCGAAGCTTCTCGTGCTCGATCAATGGAAAGTCCTTGATGAACTAGTGCGGAAATGAGGGCGGTGTGGACTTCTGGCACATTTCCTGCTCCGCCCATCTCGAAGACGAAAGTGCCACCCGGCTTCAAGGCGGAAAAGCATGCTGTGAGGGTATTGACGCGGGTCGAGGAGTTGCGCAGAATCCAATGTAAAGCGGCATTTGATACACTCCGGGAGACTTGCTCAGTAGACTATTCCTGGAATTGCATCCGAAGGACCAGCTTACACTTTGTCCCATCCCCCACTCACGGCTCCAGCATCCTCCTCGAGACAGCTGCAATCCACTACCTTGAATCGTGCCTTTGAGCTGCCATAATCCTGGTTTGCTGACGCAACAAGGGACGGCGAAGCGTCCAAGCCATAGACCTCTGCTACAGAGTCCAAGTAATTCGCAGTAAACTTTGCATCCCCACAGCCAAGGTCAAGCACTCTATCGGCAGGCTGGGGATTAAGGTATTGGAGGACTTTTTGTGTCAACTTCGGGACGAACGATGCCGCGGCAGAATAGCTCTACCAATCAGTCAATTTGAAGATGTACCGAGTAGATAGAACCCCCAATACCTGCGCAGACCAATGATCTTTTGTCTTGGGTGGTTCCGACATTGTGGAAGAGATTTTGTGAAGTGCCGCTTCCACCTCCGACTTTTCGGGTCTTGGTGTCATATACTGATGCTTTGGCAGTTAGCTTTGCTGACCTCGTTGACTAGAGGCTGTCGAGGAGACGAAAGATTGTGCTGTTTTGAATGAACAAAGGTCCTGAATACTTCAGATTGATAAACCATTGCAATGACCGGAACCGGACTTCCTCAAGAGACTCATGCGCCGATATCGGAGGCTGGCAGCATCGGCATGGCGGAGGCTTGAATACGGGACCATGACTCACTGCAGCCCTCACGACGCAAGTCGGTCTGAATCGCTGACGAGGAGAAGAATTAAGAATACCAAAATTATCTGTTTGAGTGGCCGATCAGCGAAGTTCGATCTTTTGCAACTGTGACTTGCACTTACAATCGCAATGAATCCACCAATAAGCAATATCTCCCAACCACCGGCACATGCCTGACCCTTGACCATTGCATTCTGATGCCGCCAGAACCGGTAGGCGCCGATGATCATGTTGAATAGAGCCGCTGCTTGGCAAACCGAGCCCAATGGTATACCCATGACGAAGAAGCTCAGGTTCATGTCCGGAACATGAGCCGATTGAAGGGTGAAAAGCTGGGTGGTGACGATGCCGATCATCGATAGAGCCAACGAGGTTCGTAGCCAGGCTAGAAACGTCCTCTCATTTGCCAAATGATCACGAAGAGCTCGGGGCTCGACCAGCAAAGATAGATCTCTTTGCCAAAGATTTTGGGGAAGCACTCTTTGGTCACTGCCTTCTCCCGGAGGGTCTGGAGAGGTCTCTAAGTCTGTAGGCGTAGGATATATATCAAGCTCAATTCCCTCTGAATTCGGCAAACGGCTTTCCATGTGGCCGGGTAGGCATCGTGAGACCGTATCCTGCTCCATCTCAATTCTGGGGCTCGGATCTTCTCGGTTGTAATGTCAAGGGTAGACTTTGAGAAGCCGCCTGGCCGGCTGTCGTGGAGTAGGAGATGTAGAGTAGGCGACTTGGTTGGATCTGCTTATCACAGTCCCGGCTGATTTGCTGGAGGGACAAACTGTCGACTATATTTCGGTGCCAACCAGCTTTGCAAAGGTTTGGAGAGCTTTCACCGTCACATAAAATATTCGATGCTTGACACGTCATAAAATTATGCATTCTTCTTCCTTGATTGTGCATACAAACAGGTGGGGATGTAGTTGAATATATGGACCTCTCGTGTGAGGACCGATGGGCGACAAGGTACTCACCACGAACGCAGCGACGATCATCTTCAGTCAACCTACCTTGGTGGTTCCCGTAGTCATTGGTGTGCGACAGCTTTGCCCGCTCTCGTTGCCAGCGTTGGTAATCTGCTTTGTAGAGTAAATGTGGGCAGTCAGCAGCTTCCAGCACCATCATCATTCGCCCTCTGCCAGCATCTCCTGGGCCGCACCATCTTTACTCCGCTGCCTTGAGAAACACGGACGTACTTGGGATCGTGGTGAAGGACTATGCAGTCCAAGTCTCCTGGTGTCTTGTTTGCTATCTTTTGCTGATCTGTGTAACACACTCGCCTAACCTTGCCTCCGACACGAGTGAGCAGATGGGCGGCAAAGCTTTCTACCGGCCAACGTCCGCCACTCGCCTCGTCCACTATGGCGCCTCTCAGTGATCAATTCGAGACGACATAAACAATTGCCTGTCGCCAGAGCCATACCGTATGAGGAAGCCTGCGTATGCATACCGGCACCGGCTCCGGCTCCAGGAGGCGCGTTACAAGGACTTCGCACGCGCAGATGATATATCGAGATGTTCTCCCGGCTTGCAAGCACACCGTTGCATGGAAAGGAAGCCTTCTCGCATCCTTCCTTTGAAGCTATAAACAATGGCAAGGCAGGGTCTGTACCTCGCTGCTATTGTGGCATGCATGACAGCAGCCCTTTTTGGATATTCTATAGGTTTCGTTGGCGGCGTTCTTGTCCTTCCATCATTTCAGCACAATTTCCACCTCGATGGTCTCCTTCCACCAGATAAGGCATCCGCCCAATCTTTGACTGGGACCATCTGGCTTGTGGGCGCTTTCTTTGGAGTTCCTTTGGGCATACCAGTCTGCTCGAGATTTGGCAGAAAACGATGTCTCGGTCTGAGCGCGGCCCTTTACGTTCTGGGAGCTGCTCTTCGGCTGGTCAACTATGGAGGCGACCTTCGTGTATTTGACAACTGGACGTCTTCTCGGTGGTCTTGGTGTGGGTGCTGGCACCCTCGTCTCACCCATATAGTAAGTCCTTCCCACACGGCAATGATCCCAATCCCAACCACAACCAGTATGGCCGAGATTTCCACACCCTGGGAGCGCAGCATGCTGATGTCCGGCTACGGAACCGTTGTCCAACTCTCCGCTCTCGTAGGTTTCTGGGGCGCCTTCGCGTCGTACTCTGTCTTCCCCTCCCCCAACCCTCTCCAATGGCGTGTGCCCATCGCGATCCAACTTGTCCCCGGCATCCTCCTCGTCCTCGACACCTTCCTCATCCCCGAAACCCCACGGTTCCGCGCCGAAAAAGCCCAATTCAAATCTGCCGAAGCCTCCCTCGCCCAGGAGCTCTAGGAGATTAAAGAAGACGTTCTAGCAAGCTGCAAGCTACAGCTCCATTCCCGCAGCTTCTTCCTCGAAGCAACCAGGAAAGGTATCCGTAACCGCCTCGCCGTGGGGATTGGCCTCATGATCGCGCAGAACATGGTCGGCCTCAACGTGCTCATCTGCTACGCGCCCGTCATCTTCATGTCCGCAGGCTTCACCTCCGTCTCCGCAATCTCCTCCATGTTCGTCCTCATCCGCATGCGCGGTAATCGATTCTGGCTCAAACTCGGCTCCGGCAATGCTAGTCCTGGCCTACTTCGTCCGTATCCTTCCCCCTCCAGACCCAACACGCGAGGCCAGCTTATCCGCCGGCGGCGTCACCGGTGTCCTGATTGTCTACCTCTTCGCCTTCCTCTTCGGCGTCTCCCACGGCCCCATCCCCTTGAACGTCTGCTCCGAGATCTTCCCCCTTCACATCAACGCCAAATGCTGCGCCGTCACGACCTGCACGCAGTGGCTCTTCCAGATCGTCATCGCGTACATAACCCCGCATCTGCTTGCGTCGGTGGGCTGGGCCACCTACCTCATCTACGCTATCTTCTGCATCCTGTCGTTCGTGTGGGTGCAGTTTTGTGTTCCGGAGACGAGGGGCGTACAGGTCGGTGGGCCGATGGATCGGCTGTTTGGGAAGCCGGAGTCTAATAAGGTGGGAGATTTGGAGGGATCGGTGGAGGAGGTCGAGGAGGAGGTGGGTGAGACGACGAGTTTGTTGAGGAGTGAAACATAGATTGAGGAACGAGCATCGGAGAAGCTCGGTTGTTGCGTTAAGTGCATGACTAGCCGGCAAGGGTTTGGGGGGTTCGGTATCATCTATTTAAATAGATAGCTTGGGGTGATTGAATTGATCCTTTATAGAGTTGATTGGCAAAGCTCCAGACCTACATCTCAATAGTACAGGCGTCTCCATTCGTACCAGTACAGTCGTCTCCATTCGTACCAGTAGAGTCTTCTCCATTCGGACCAGTACAGACGACAGCACTCAATCATCCTCAATATCATCTTCGGAAATATACAGTTTCTCCACCGCCACCTCTTCTGCCGGGTCCACGGTTCCCTTCCCCACATGCATATCCTGCCGGATACCAGTCCTCTTGTGCGGCGAAAGAATCCGATCCGTCGTCTCATCCGCAGCAGAAAGATCTACCGCCGCTTCTATGTTGTCCTCCTCTGCCTCTTCGTCAGCATCGAGCATAACCCCGGTTAGTTGCGTGATCTTCTTGATCTCGCGGGTCAAGCTGCCGTGGCCCGATCCCATGCTAGCCAAGTAAGGTAGGCGTTCGAGAAGGACCTCGTCGAGAGTGGCCCATACACGAGGTGGTGCGTTGTCATTTCGATCATGCTGGTCGCTTGCTGGGAGAAAGGAGAAGCTTCTCGACTTCCAAGACTCAACTCCTTCTGCTCTAGCACCAGCAGGTACAGATCCGGGACCTTGCATGCCAGAGGAAGACAATCGACCCATCTCTAAGGAAAGCAGGTCATGGATCTCCTCACTTGGCTTCCATATCTTCAAAGAGGCCGGATAAAACATCTTGAATGAATCACCCTTCCTACCATTCGGATGCGAAGCTCTGCTCACCGGAAACGGCAAGGAGAACAATAGTCCTCTGACTGCAACTTGAAAGCTGATTTCGTTCTGGCGGAGCATGTCGACACTACTAGCTTGCATGATGGCACCTCCGATGCCAGGGTTCGGCCTGGACGAACGAGTCATCTGCCTGCTACTTGGACTGAGAAGATCGCTCTGGGAAAGAGAGTCGATGCAATCTGAAGCGGAATCGGCAAAATGGAGTCCAGCGGTGGAGAGGACATAGTTTTCATGCAGGGCAGCAGTGAATGTCTGAACGTCCGTCCCAATCTCATTTAGCAGCTCGTCAGTTTCGACTTGGGAGACCTTCGGCCTATCCAAAGCCAACATATGGTCTGGCGGCTTTGATGGTAGTTCTCGCTGTGGATTTGCCTTTCTAGGATCCTCTCTCTTGTTCCAGACGACCTTGCCAACGGCATGGAAGATACCGAGAGTGGCCTCCCGCTGCGTGACAAGGTTTAGGGATTCCATCTCCATATTTGTCAGACCTGAACTGCTTTTATTGGACTTGTTTGTCTTGGCCGCAGTTCTGCCTCCCCAGTCAGAGTCTGCATCGCCTCGTACGCAAAGGAACTCCAGTCCATTGACGGCACTTCTTACATCGCCAAGTTCAGATAGTCGCCTGAGAACAGCTGGGCCAGGTATTCTCCGTCTCTTCGACACTCTTGCTTCCTTTTTTATTGCGAGCTCTAGCGCTTTAGTGACTAATGTCGGTGCTACAGGATTGAATTCTAAGATAGTAGCGTATGTATGGTTGCACAGATCCGGGCCAAGAAGCCTGTGAGCTGTAAAGCTATCCGTTGAAGCAGTTGAAGACGTCAACAAAGATTCGGAGATGATGAGCACGATCGGTGGGTGGGAGGTGAGATGCGATTTTGATTGTTCGAAAACAGCCGAGCGTGGAGGAACCGCAGCTGCAAGGTATTGTAACAGGACGTTTCGAAACGATGCAAGCGCAGAGGAGGATGAAGTCATTGTACTGGGAAACTCCTCGACCAAGAGAATTCTCTTTTGAGCGTCCCCTTGCGTTGCTGTGCCAGACTTCTCCGAGTGAGGCATGCCTCCCGAACTTTCAAGCTTTCCGAATGCTCCGCCCCTGGTGATAAAGTCGTCGAATTGAAACGAGAAGGAAGTTATGCCGGTGTCGGCGACTGTAGGGTTTCGCCATTCGGAAATATCAAATTTTATGGCTTTGGAGAGGAGTGACATTGTCGTAGTCTTCCCACTGCCAGCCGGTCCCTTCAGAACAAGTAGTCGCTGCAGTGAAATGTCAGCACAGAGCTCCCTTTTAAATTCGCAATCTACGGCCACACACACGTCGATCTCGTCCTTGCAAGACAGCGCTCAACCAATTCTGGACATCTGTCACTTTTTTCTTGTGAACAGCCAATTCCTCAAGAGATGCAGGTGAGAATCTCTCCGCCCAAGGCCGATTGAAAACATCACCATCGTGCCCGGGAACTGCATTTCCTCCTTTTGTTGCTGGCTTCGCTGGCTTCGCAAACTTCTGACTCGAGACAACAACATGGCTGACAGCTTTGAACAATCGATTTTGTGAAGTCGGCTCCGCTGCTTTTCTTCGGTCAAGAACTTTGTTTTCTTCTTCTTCGCCGTCCGGGAGGTTAGTAAAAGCTTCGTCTAAAGAATCATCTTCTATGGCATCTTCAGCCTCGCCGTTTCCGAAGACTATGGGAGGGGTCTTGTCCTTGCGCGCCCACCGCTGCTCCTCTGTGACTCTGCCAAAAAAGGTATGTAATGATTTGTTTTCCTTCTGTTCTTTATTTGCCCATCTGTTTGCCTTCTCAGGGGATGATTTCGGGCTGGCCTTTGTAGCGACCTCGGATCTGGCTTTTTTGGGGCCATCGACTGGTTTAGGACCCGAGCCGGTCTTCGCGGACGCTGAAGATAGACGAGGTGGAGCTCTTCGAGTCTTCACTACAGGCTCATCATCGTCGGAGAGAATTAATCGGCGTTGTCGCTTGCCTTGCGGAAGCGTCATTCTGCCAACATGATAGGGTATTTATGGCAGATAGCGACTCCGAGAAGTCACTAGAGTCGGCGAGAGCTGGATGATCTCTTCTAGATTACAGCTAGTTGACCGCAGCAGTTTCTTGTCAGGTGGCTGACGGAGAACATGCAGGCGGCTAAACTCCGGCTGAATTTACCGATGGCCGCAGCCGAGAGCGGAGCGGAGAGGAGACAAATCTACGGGAGTACATCGAGCTCATCCCAGTTTAGACGCCGCCTTTCGCCGCATTTACCAGATGTTTAGGGCTGCCAGCTCTCATGAGCACCGAGCAAGTGTCGAGGGGCAGGTGCTGTTTCATTTCCTTACTTGCGTGGTCCCACCTTGAGATATGCACAAAGTCCGCTGACAGCAAATTTTGAACCAATCATCTGATCACTATTCGTTACTATTTGGACGATCTTTCTGCAATGTAAGCATTCTACTTTGCTTCATCGATTGTAGATCCTGTTTAGTTTGGCCTGAATTGGTCAGCTGCTCTGACAAGAGTTGGCTTCGCCCATGAGTTGATCTCGGCAGTATCCCTTGGGTACAGTGGATGCAGCAAATATTGCCGCAAGTAGTTGTACTGCACCACATCCTACTTTGGTCGTTATCGCCACAGCTGCAGCATTGCCACTTCCCACCTCTGAAGCGCTGTTGTGGACATTCTGGCCTCTCACAAAGATCCCTCGCGAAAGTCGTAGTAGCCTGTGTCCCAGGAAAGCAGAGCTTGCGATTTCGAGTGTCTCTTGCTGCACCACACCTGACGGTCAAAGTTGGATGCTCTTTGTAGTGGCCACATCTGTACTTTATCCTTTCATGACGACAGCCACAATCCATAGTGTTTACGGGTTAAAGGACATGCTCGGCAAGTAACGAGTTGTAATTTGCTAGAGGTGTATAATAAAGAGGAGACAGGATAATTATTAGCAAGATATAATATGAAGAGGATTATGAAACGACTGCGATATCATGCAACCTGGAACTGGCTCGACTCAGTTTTCAACTGTCAGGCTGAGATTCAAAGGAGACAGACATGAAACAAAACGCGGAATGGTTTTTTGTCACACTCTCCCTTCCACCTGCAAACAGGAGATCGATGCCTCAATCAGTGTCAGGAGCTGCAGAGTAGGCAGGCTATAGAAAGCCGTCCAGGATTATTTGGTCGCCAAGCTCTCTACAGCAATGCCACGCTACCCTTCACTGGCTGGTCTCTGCTTGAGAAGCCCACACGTACACCGAATTCCCCTTTCGGGACCCTCCACTGTTGCGCCGTGACATCTCAATAAGATACATCCCTCCTGGTGATCTCAAAGCTCACACTGGCCGTCCCTTTGCGCGCTGGGTACACCTTTTCGAAACCGCGTAGAGCTTGGGGTGGAGTTCCAGATGGAGCACCAGACTGTGGTGGAGCGATGTAGAGTTGTGGAACCGCAGGACTGGGAACGGTGCTGGTGTTCGTCACAATGATCGTGGCGGAGAGGAGGGGTGTGTACAGATCAGGATTTCTGCTAGGAGGATTGGGCCGGGAGACCACGGCTGGAAGGGAGGAGACATTTGGTGAAAGACTGGTGAGAGTGAGGTTACTGAGTGAGAATGTTGTGTAGGAGAGACTAAAACCGAGTTCATGACGCGGCGTGAGGTTGGCATAGTCGAAGTACCGGTAATCGACTAGCAAGGCCTTGGTGTAATTACTTTGCCAACCGTTGGTGTCATTTGTGCCGGTGAAGTTGGCTACTGCGGTGTTGTAGTCGCTGGCGTTGTAGGCGATGGTGTAGGAGAGGTGTCCGGAAGGGTTCACTGCGCCGTACAGTACGTCGACTATGCTGTTACCAATTTCTTGGCCGGGCAAGTGAGCTGCGATGATGGCGGTGACGTTTTCGTTGTCGGCCCAAGGCATTGTGTTGATGCCACCAAGGTGGGTGATTACGATGGTGTTGTTGCAGGTGGCTGCGACGGTGGACACGACTGAGTTGCCGTCAGCGTCCACGTCATACGATGTGCGGTCTAGACCCTCGGCAACGTAGGTCTTCAGGAATATGAGGCAGACGTCCGGAACCGGGTAGATCGTGGAGATGGAGTGGGCAGCAAGGGTGTTGTTGGTGACATATTGGACTAGTGCACCATCTTCTGATGCCCCGGCTTTGATGGCCTCGAGGGGGGAATCAATATAGGTGAATCGTGCAGCACCTGGGGAGGATGTGAAATCCGTATGCTAGCATTGCCCGCAAATAGTTTCGACTGGAGAATATACCACTACCATTACTAATTGGGAGAGTACTAATATCCTTCTCCTCCTGAAAATTGTATTGTTCGTTCGCGGTGTCGGCTGCATCGTTTCCAAAGACACCAATGTTTTTAGGTGTTTTGAGTGGTAAGGCACCGTGGACAGTTTTGAGAAGAACTGCAGATTGTGCACCAAGGGCTCGGATAATCCCGGCGTGGCTGCCACGAACGTCGCGATTGCGAGTGCCTTCGAGATTGAAATCATATCTATATTGCTGCGGATACAGAGCATTGAGGTCTGCGGAGCTGGGATCGACCGAAGAATATGCTTGATCTTGGCCGAGGTAGAAGTATGGGTTCAGAATGCGGAGACGCATGTCGTTAAATCTTTTGGAAGCGAGAGCTCCGTTTGCGTAGAATATTTCAATGGTACCATTCCAAGAGTTGGTAATCGCAAATGTTACATTTGGAGTGTCACCGGGCATCTCCATGTCCATACCTGCAGTTATGGCTTCAATAGTCGAGTGTGTCCCACCTAAAAATCGCTGTCAGTAAAGATTCGTGTGATTGAAAGGTAAGTGATGCGCTCTCTTAATAAAGATTTGCAAGGATAGGAGGATTATAACGTACCCCAGTCACTCATAACATAGCCCTAAAAGCCCAGCTCATCCTTCAAAAGGCCGTTAAGAGTCTTGCTATTCTAGCATGCGTAAGTGCCGTTCAGTCTGTTGTAGGCGCACATGACACTTGAGACGCCTGCCCTGACGGCATCTGCAAACGGCCAAAGGTAAATCTCATGAATAGTTCGGTCGTCGGCATTCTCGCTAACAGACATGATGGTAGCCTCGTGTGAGTCGGAGTATCGCATGGTGCCGTTAGGGAAAGACGGGTATCGCTGGCTCTCTTGCTCGTTGAGGATGTAGTGCTTTGCACATGCTTGCAGACCACCGCTTTGCAGTCCAGAGATGGTCTACTTCATGCCAATCCCGGTCAGATATGGATCTGGGGAGAAACCTTCCCAGTTTCGACCACCAAGTGCTACCCTGCCACTTGGCCCAGAAACAGGTCCAAGGATAACATGGGCACCCTTAGCCTTGAACTCTGCGCCCATTTCAACACCTCGCTGATACATCATGGACTTATCCCATGAGGAGGCCGCTGACAGCCCAGCAGGAAAAGCACTGGCAGAATCCTGGTCAAGGGTCAGCCTCCATGCCGTCAGTCCTGGCGGATGGCAAACTCACTGCTTGGCGAATAGACGAGGGACCATCGTGAAGACACAATCCGGAGAAGTTGAGACGAGGGATAGGTGCAATATTGCCGGTGCACGGTCTGTCGAGCAATATCGAGCATCAAGACCAAGCCATCTGGTCATGGAAGACTTACCCGGCTGTGCCGGCCACGACGGTGAATCTCTCTCCAGTTGTTAGCTGGTCAATAAAAGACTGAGCCCGTGACCGGGCGGTCTCCCAGCCTTCAAGACCGGTAGAATTGGCTATATATTCGTTATTTTTTAAGCAGGACTCAAGGGAGAGCGGATCATACGAGAAGGATAGACCTGGGGCGAAGCGTATCCGGGAGCTTGCGCCACAATAGAGGAGACCAGGGCTAGGAACAAACCTCCCACAGAAGGCAACGATGGGCGAGCCATTACCAGCACTCCCAACAAAGTCTCAAACTCGAGGAAGGGAAGATAGAAGCACAAAAGATTGGACAGAAAGAGATGACAAGGAAAGAACAAGAAACCTTATCTGCTCGCCATTTGAGCGGGACAACCTGCCGACACCGCTCTGGAAGAAATGTTCCTACGTTTGTAACGATCACGCCAGCTTCTAGCGGGAAAGGATGTGGTTGCGACTGCGTGCATCTCAAAGCCCGATAACCGAGTTTTCCCCAATGAGAAGTGATGATGGCAATGCCGTAGTCGCCCCAGCTGACCTTGACCCCTAAGTAAGGTCTAGGAAATCTCGTTATTGGCTCATCTTAGCGCCGAAGCAGTAGCAATTTGACTGATGCCTCGAAGCATGTCTTTGTAAACATATGTAAGGTCGGTGGCGCCAGAAATGGCAAACCTCGGAGGATGTTGGAGAGAAGTGGAGTGGAGTGGTGGAGGACTCACCCGGACGCTTGTTGAGCGGAGACGGATAAACCTCGGTGAGAGGATCGGCTCTTCTATGAAAGGGAAAAAGGGACGGGGAAGAAGGTAGCCGATACTGCTGCCTACAACAGATCTAGTTTGCTGCCTACAACAGATCTAGTTTGCTGCCTGATCCGCAAGGCGAACTTGCTTACCGAGAGAAGGCGTCAATCCCAGCGCCGACGAATGAGGATTCCCTGCGCTATCTGCGGTGATCTTTATTCTCGCTCACGAGTCTATGCCCACCACTTCGGTGACCTCGATCTGCGACCCTTTTGGATGCTTGCAGTATATTGGCCATTCAAATAGAAGTCACAAGCATTAATTGGCACTGGGATGCCTACACGGGTGGTGGGCGAATCATATCATGTGATATTGGGCACAATCACATGATATTATCACTCGGCGGTAAATATCGGGAAGGAAGTTTATCCGATCCGAGACTCTGCTGAGGTGAGCAATCCTAGCCAGCAATCAGTGTGCGATTCGAGGTTCCTTTGCTGCTATGTCTGCCTATCCAGGATGTTCTTGGATATTGCAATTGCAGAATTCTTCTCACAGACGTCTGCCACTCGTGAAGCATGCGACACTAAGGCCAAAGACCTTGTTGGAGGGAACGTTGTCCCTGTGACCGTGCAGGGCAACTGCAGCTATTCGGTCTACGCTGGACCTGAATTCGAATTCGTCGTCCAGTTCCGTCTCAAGTCTTTGATGCTTAAATCAGAGACTGTGGCTCTGGCGCGAGAAATATATAGCTTCCTAGCCCCGAACGCTTCGTTCCATGAACAGTTGGGAGACGATGGCATAGAACGCCTTTTCGTCTATGTTATGAATCGGATACAGGGTATTAGCTATCTGGACTTTGTTCTTGCAAATGGCTTCCTCGAAAATTTGGACGAGAACTTTGTTTGGCGAAAGACGCTCATGTCGGACGTGGCAGGCTATAGTTCTCCCTCCGTCTTTCCTTACACCCCGAATCGCACCACAAAAGATGCCTTTACATTTCTTAAAGGAAAGTGCTAATTGATTACAGTTTTTTCGCCCTCTCCTGAAAAGCCCTTGAAGAGGTCGATTCAGATTACTTCGAGAATCTACTCTGAACATATACCAAGGATCTGCAGCTGTTACTCCACTGTCTACCACCTCGCTTTCACCAGATCATACAAAAATGCCTTGGTTCAATGGAGGCAATTCTCTCTCTGCCAATGGCTCTTCTCCATCGCGATTTTGGCACCTGTAATATTATGGTCGACGGGACATCTTGCCACCTGACTGGTATTATCGACTGGGCAGAAGCTGAAACATGCCCTTTTGGCCAGAACCTTCATTCCCTGTAGGCTCTTACGGGTGCACTTCACCGCAAAAATGGGTGGAGGCGATACGAAGGTTACGAGGCTCTGCAGGACACCTTTTGGAGCACATTTCAAGACGAAGTGGGACGCTTATCTGCAGAGACCATGAAGACCATCAAGACAGCAAGGATTGTGGGCTTCCTGCGCTCTCGTGGCTTCACGAAAACGGCTTGCAAATATGCCGCCGGCCACTCCCATCCGTGACGATGAGACGGGACGTTACAACATGCTATCCCTAGACGGTTTCCTTATCAATCCGGCTACAAGGTTCGATGACCTTCTTGACCGAAGCTATGGCACAGACTGGAGCACAAATGGAAGGTAGTGTTGGAGAGTTAGAGATTATCAAACTTAGTAAGGATAGAGTTAGTAAGCTGCGAGCGAAGAGAGAGATTAAGAAGATATTCAACATAGCCTATAAAATCGCTATAAGTGAGAAGAAGAAGAAGAAGAAGAAGAAGATATAAGCGCTTAGGAAGATATAAGAGAAAGGCAGATAAAGCAGAGCGGGTTATCTAACGTGTCAGGATTGAGAATACTCGCGAAATCAACGTAGGAGCGGCTCGAATAACATGAGTATCCGTTCACATGATGCCTATTTGAGCTGTTTCGATAGGATCTATCTGTAAAAAGAGCCACAGCAAAAGCTGTAATCGCAGAAGACAGCAAGATGTACGCTGGACCCAAAATGCCAAGCAAGTTTGGTGCAAATGTGGGTAAGCCTACGTTACGGCGGCGGACCATTGACACACTCATGGTCAATTCAAATTTGGAGATCAAACATCATTGGTGACCAACAGATATCCAGTTGCTGGCACGCTGCACCTCCGCCCGAATTGTGTTTCGAATCAATCAACTATTCACAACCGTACACTGCGTCGCCGTCCCACTGGCATTGTAGTACATCGTGATACTCGCTATCTTGAAGGTGCTATCGCTTGCCGGCGGCCCCACGCTAAACCCCGGATCCCCATTACTCCAGTTGTTCCAGATCCACAAGCCCGGCGTACTGGGCACGTTCGTCGTGAGAACACTCGTCTGTACCCCATCGAGATGGAACACCGTCTTACTCGGCAGCCAATCGATGCGGTACTCGTGCAGAGCGGTCTGCGCGTCGCCGGGGGCGGGCACGAGGGTGGTGGTTTTGGCGGGCGTCCAGTTGGTATAGAAGAGGTTCTTGGTGTTGGCGGGGTTTTGGGAGGTCGAGGCGGAGGAGGTGAGGTACTCGTAGTCGATTTCTTGGAAGTTGCCATTTGTGCCGGGGTTGTAGAAGAAATTGCCTGTTTGGGAATAGGTGTCAGTGCTGGAGGTTCCAATGGTGGTTGAGCAAGGGCGACGGAAATACATTACGTACCGCACACTGTTCCGGCTGAGTTGCCCATGATTCCGATGATTCGCACACTTGCATATAGAATGTTCTCCTGACAGGTCCCGACCTCGGCGCTCTGGAGCGGACTTGTTGTCTGACCCCCTGGGACCATCAAGTTCAGATATCCGCCGCTGACGCTGACTTGTGATGGACTGAAGAAATGGTTGTATCGCGCATTGGGGTTGCTTGCCGTGTCTGTGACCAGGTAATTGCTAGCCACAAGTCCGGCAGGGAGGGAGGTGAGTCCCGCAAAATTCCAGATTGACCTTTTTGTGAAGGTTGCTATGTTGCCAATGGTCCATCCGGCGCCGTTTGGGGTTGCCGCGGCTGATCTGCCATAGCATTTGCCGTACTGAGATTGGCAGCCAGTGCCACAATACGTAGCGGTAGATCCTGTCATCACGAGTAAATTTCAAGTGGGGATGGAGGAGTCTGCACAGGCTAACCACAGAACCCAGAAGAGGAGCAACAAGATCCACCGTTAGGGCTGTTGGGATTGCATGTGAAGCCACTGCTGCCCCCGCAGGTATTGGCTGAAGTGGAAGCACATCCCGTGCTTGGGGAGGAGAAGTCCCATTGACAACCAGCATTACAGTATGCAGAGGTAGTTCCTGGGATACGGTCAGAGGAGATCAATGTAGGGCAAGATTCGTGGGTATCGTACCACAAAAGCCGGAGCTCGAGCAGCATCCCCCGCCCCCTGGAGCAGTGGGGTTGCATGTATATCCGTTGGTAGTGCCCCCACAAGAGTTGTCTGGCGTCAGAACACGCTTGTCAAGCGCATGGGAGAACAGATGAGGCCCTGGATGCGCGAGCACAAGAATGGGAAAGAACGCAAGTAGAGAAGCTTTGGCGAAAGACATCATGGAATCACCCGCTTGGCAAGACTCGAACCAAGGCACCCTCTACCGCCCAAGGGACGAGGAAATAGCCTGATATTCATACCGTCGGAACGGCAAGGATCTATACGAGGCTGTGGAGAGCTTTGCTCTAGCAAGGTCACCCGATAGATCCTTCATCCTGCCAGTGGGATAATGTGCATGGCACGTAAATTCTCCGGATTGATTGATTGATTGATTGATTCATACTCCGAAGCAGGCCTGTAGAGGCCTATGCGGGGACTTGTAAATCCTCCGGTAGCGTTGATTCAAAAGTTTGAAGTTCTTGCATATTGGAGCTGACTGAGGGTCCACCTCCCGTCCATTGGGAGGGTACCAATAGAATCCCGTGCCTGGTTGAGCTGGGAGCGTGTTCAGGGGTGAGTGTGGGTACATGAATTTAATCTCCAGAGAAGTTACATTCAGCTTGACTTTTAGGCCGTGATGGGTCGGAAATTGCTGCGCAGAGTTCGCAAAGACATTGCCAATCTCGTATGGTCATAACCATGAAATCAGTAAAGAGACAAACAGAAACGACTGTGCACCAACCACTGCTGAGTCGGGAAAGGAACTGTAAATCTGGGTAAAAGGCACGATTGCGAACATATTGGAAGAACAATCTCCACCAGGCTCTGAAGACTCAGGATGGTCTCTGGCCCGGGGGTGTTTTCCAGGAGCGCCGCTCGGGCCAAGGCCTAGATCTCTTGGGGGGATTTCAGGTAATTCGAAAGCAGGTTAAAGAAAGGTCCTCCGGTCCAGCGTGTGATATGACCGGCATGCGCCCTGCATATACGGGGGAGTATGGCAAGTCAACGAGCCGACTCATCCTTTCTTGCTATATGGTCATTGTTCCTTCGTGCCCTCAATCCCGGTCCGATCTTTGAGAAATAGGGCTGATGGACTAGGCTGACAGTGGACGTTCACCATCTTGCTGAACAAGGGCTGCCAGTGGATGGCGTGTGACAGTCACGATGGTTCTGGACGTTCGTCAAGGAAGATCTGCTGTCTTCTATCATCGGAGAGCAGTGGGACTGCGTTGTTCGAGGAGACAGCGGAGCATACAGTCGACTGAAATGCTCCAGTAGTTATCCATACGCCGTACGACTTCTCGGAGCGCCGGAGCGCCCATCATCACGATCCACGCCTCGATCCGCTTTTGAACCATGGATCTGGCGCGGCTGGCTCTTTCGCTAGCTGATTGTACCTATAGCCGCGGAGGATCACTGCATCTTTCAAGCTTAGCAAAGCAAGCAAGCAGAAAGTAGAAACACCCTATGATTCAAGACCTTCGGTTCGTTAGAAGGCTTTCAGCAAAAACAGCCGGAGTACGGTGTCTCTGGAACGGCAGACATTGCTTCGAGGAAAGGTGTTGGCGAAGCATTGGCAAAGGACGACATTGTCAATCAAACTGGTGGGCTTTTTGGAACCACAGCTAACACGATGCGTAGAAGCAAAGCGGCTCACTCAGATGTGAACTTGGGATCTTTTTCATCATCCAGTCGGCAAGGTCCTCAGCAAAAACCAATTCACCTTGGAGTTACCGAGTACATCTACGCATCTCCCGCGTTCGCCTTCTTCATGAGCTCAATGATGGACTCTACTGCAGCCTCTGCCCATCCTTCGTCATTGATATGATGGTCGAGACTGGTCACTTGTATCATCGAGTCCTTCAGCCCTTCTTCCAGCGTGTCGAAGAGGGCCTGGTCGGCCTCCTGATCATGAAAGGCCTGCCCTCGTTGGTCAAGCATGCTGACGCCGCCCAGAGGCAGCAGAACTCTGACTACCTCGGACCTCTTGACATTTGCGGACAGCTTGCTCGCGATGAATCTCCCTGTTTCGATATTCTCCGCTTTACTCGTCCTCATGAGTGTCACAGCTGGGTTGTGCTCATACAGCTTTCTCCCCCGATACTTCTCCGGCACGGTGTCCTTCGGTCCAAAGTTGACCATATCGCATGCACCAACGCTCACCACCATGGGAATGCCCATCTGCGCTCCAGCTTCCAGCCTCCCTGGACCGGCAGCCAATACGCCACCGAATAATTCATCAGCGATCTCTGTCGTTGTCAAATCAATCACCGCATCAATCCCATCCTCCCGAATCAACCGCTCCATGGCTCGCCCGCCAGCGCCCGTCGCATGAAATACAAAAATCTCATAATTCTCCTTCTCGTAAGGCGCCGAGGTCAGTATCATTCTTATTGTGTCAACACAAGGCGTGGTCACTCCAAACATGGTGATGGCGATTCTCTTTCCCCGCCTTGCATCGATTTTCCTATCGTCGATGTCAGCCCTGGCCTTTGCATTCACCATCCCCACGACCGCCCCCGCGGCATTGGCCAGTATCATCGCCAGAATCGAATTTATGCCTGCCACATCAACAACACTATACATCATCGTGACATCAGTCTCCTCGACGAACGGCTTGACATCTCCACTGGCCATGGTGGACACCATCACCTTGGGAAACCCCACTGGGCATGCCTCGCGCATCAACGCAGTCGCAAGAGACGTTCCGCTGCTTCCTCCGGCTGAGATGATTCCGTTGATGGAGGAGGACTGTACGAGGCGGCGCACAATGGGTATGCATTCTTCGATTGTGGCTTTGATGTATTCACCGCGCGGTTTGCTTGCAAATGTGGCCCTTCGGAGGGGACCGGGCACAAGCTCGTCCTCGGGGACAGAGAGCGAGGATGCATCTTGGACGGTGCGGCCCACGTCGAGGAATTTGGTGGAGCAGGAATCGCTCGAGAGGGCGAGGATCTGAGAGCGCAGGTAGAGGAATTCTTCGCGTTTGGTGTCGAGCGTGCCGACTATGAGAATTGTTGGCTTGCCCATTCTCGTGGCATTATGTAGATTCAGCTAGACGGTCCTAGGATATGCAGGAGAACCATATGACAAATATCCAGCTTCTATTAATTCCTCGTACATGCCCAGGGGTCGACAAACGGTCGTTCATCAGAAACAATCACCCCTCACTCAGCTCCGATGAACGAATGTGGGGAAGCTCGAATGCCGATTGCACCACCACCACCACCGCAATCGCGTGGAATATTTCACTCACCGCATACACGTATTCAACAGGACCACGGCCATCAGAAGAGAGACATGTGAAGACTAGATCTCTATCATCTTCGCATCGAGAGAATATCATGCCGCCGCCCACCTCCCGCACAGCCGTCCTCAAGCATCTCTACGAGACGCTCCAATCCGGCCAAGCCATTATCGGCGCCGGCGCGGGCACCGGAATCTCAGCCAAATGCATCGAAGCCGGCGGCGCCGATCTGATTATCATCTACAATTCGGGCCGGTTCAGAATGGCGGGCCGCGGTTCACTGGCAGGACTCATGCCCTACGGTGACGCGAATGCTGTCGTCGTCGACATGGCCAGGGAGGTCTTGCCTGTGGTGGAGAGGACGGGTGTGCTCGCAGGCGTATGCGGCACTGATCCCTTCAGGGTTATGGGCCGGTTTCTGGCAGAGTTGAAAGCGATGGGGTTTTGTGGGGTGCAGAATTTCCCGACGGTGGGACTGATTGATGGGAATTTCCGTGCGAATCTCGAGGAGACGGGGATGGGGTATGACAAGGAGGTTGAGATGGTGCGGCTGGCGCATGAGATGGATCTGCTGACAACGCCGTACGTGTTTGATGCGGAGGAGGCGGAGAAGATGACGAGGGTGGGCGCGGATGTGCTGGTCGCGCATATGGGGTTGACGAGCTCGGGGACGATTGGGGCGGCGGCGGGGATGTCGTTGGATGAGTGTGTGGCGCTGATTCAGCGAATCAGGGATAGGGCGGTGGAGCTGAATCCGGATATTCTGGTGCTCTGTCATGGAGGGCCGATTGCGGAGCCGAAAGATGCGGAGTATGTTTTGAGTAGAACAAGGGGGGTTCATGGGTTCTTTGGGGCTAGCAGTATGGAAAGATTGCCTGTGGAGATCGCTATCAGGAATACAACTGCTGAGTTCAAGGCATTGACGATCAAGGATGGAAAACAAAGATTGTTCGGAAAATGAACGTTTTCAACCTTGGATATAACGCCGGATGCCAACGCCAGTTGATCGAGGAACAGACTTCCCAAACCAAGTTACAGCTGCCGGGCCTAGAAATTAAGACCAGGACCCGAGCCAGAACAAACAGTTGAAGCCAGACCGTGAGCTGCCCGAGCTGCTATCAAGTCATAAGCCTTGCAGCTGCAGTTTTGGCTGAAAGACGCCCTCCTCCATCGCATAAGGAGCGCTCTATATTGAAGCCTCACGTGAAGCTCATGCATCGGGCTGACGTTGCATGGCCTAGCTTCTGCTCCAGTCTGTGTTTGTTTAGGGAAAATCGAAGACCAAGCGTCTGAAGGCAACTCTTCTGAATCGTGCATCAGACAATGTCTAGTGGAGACTCCCAAGCGTCCACACTCCGGAGCCGCCTGAATGCTGGCACTCAAGAAACATGGTCCCACGAGAAAGGCGCTTTCGATCATTCAGACCGTCAATGCGGAAACACATGGTAGTCTTTCAGAAGCTTCTCCAGGTTCCGGCTCAGGCCCAGCATGCGAGATCGAATAAGGAACAGCCGATATATCAAGAAGAGCCCTTGCGGCTCCAGACCGAGGGAGCAATCATTACGAGCTTCGAGGAGAGCGGTTGGCGATGAACTGGAGAGAAGCTTCGAAGACAGACAGCAGAGTTGCTTGCGTGCGCTTGGTACTTTCGAAAGCCACCAAAGCGTCCAATAAGTAGGCCTTTCTAAAAGATTAGCAATGGGCCAATCTGTAATTTGATGATCGTTCTTCAAAGGAACAGGCAATAAGACATTTCAAAATGACAAAGCTGTCCTGCTCCCCATAAATCAGTAGACTAAATAGTAGTTCAATATTTGCTGAACCAAAAGCAGCAAACCCAATCGCCACGCACCGCGAATTACGACCACGCCCCAGCACTTCCGACTATTCTACAACATCCTCCTCCTCCTCCTCCACCACAACCTAGAACTCCCCCGACGCGCTCAAAATGGCAGAAAACATCCCCCCCAACTCAGCCGGCAAAGCCACCGTGACCACCGAATCCACCACTCGCGGCCTCCCCTACTACGAAAAACTCCGCCGCGACCTCCGTGACACCCTCCAAAAGAAGCGCATCCTAGACAAAACCATGGCATGCGTCCCAACCCCTCCCCCTAACCATCCCTCCGCCCACTAACCCCCGCCTCCTACTCGTCAGGCCTCCCTAGAAGAAACCATCTACCGCCACGAAACCCTCTACCTCGAAGAAACCACCTCCGCCGGCAACATAATCAAGGGCTTCGACAACTACATTAAATCCAGCGCCATCCCTTCGTCCTCCACCACAAACCCCGCCGGCGGCGGCAACGCCACCGGCACCATCTCCGGGTCCGCAGCTGGTGGCGGAGGGGCCCCGGCAACTGCCCGAAGAAAACAAGTCATCAATGAGACGGATCGGGTGTTTTCGCGGAGTTCGACGGGTTATATGCGCGACTCGGATAGTCCGAGTAGTGCGACAACGACGCCGGGGCATGTGATTGGGACGCCTATGGGGGGGTTTGCACAGGGCGCTGGAGGTGGGGGAGTGGGTGGAGGACAGAGTCAGGGGAGTAGTGCGGCGGCGAGCGTGAAGGGTGGCGGAGAGAACAAGTCGAAGAAGAAGAAGAAAAAGAAGGGGAGTACCGCTGCTGCTGTAGCGGCAGCGGCGGCGGTGGCGGCGAAGGAGGAGGAGGTGGAGGACAGCGAGACGGATGGGAAGCCGAGTAACAAAAGGGCGAGGATTAGTTATGGACCGAGGGAGTGAAGGGGGTTTCGGAGTGGGCGGCGATGGCGATGAAGACGAGGCCCGATGTTGATGCCGGCAAGATCTTCTACTGTTCCATTGCCTTCGAGCAAGCAAGCGCGGCGCTGGGAGTTCGAGGATTGTTGTGATACCCGTGGGATACCTATCCAAGACTTGAGCTTGAGAAACATGCCCAATTCAGGACCTTGTACCTCAGCACAATACGGAGTCTTCTAGCAATAGCAGCCACAGGGGTTCCCAAGCGCTTATCGTCATTCACGTCAACATACAGTCGCAAGGGCTTACTCTGGGGTGACATCTACAGTCTAGCTTTCTGCAGCAAGTCGCTAAGTATCGCAACCATGTCACATCCCAGGCTCTCGTCTCCGCCGCGCACGAGTCCACCAGCGGGACAGCCAATTCACAACCAAAAACCGAGATGCATTGAATAAATGCTCCGCCTCGTCAGTTTAGATTCGCTTCCAACCCCCCCCCTGCCTTTCTCTCAGCCAAGACCAAAAAAAGATGGTGCTTATGCCCAAGCTGCGCACTTCGATCCTTAAACCCATGCCCAAGCTCAGTAATTGGATATCCAACAAAAACTCCAATCGGCACTCCAACTGATCTGATGCTCGAGACGTGCAGCACGTCTTAAAACCCAACCCAGGATACAGCATGAGTGTTCCCGCCCTCTGACTGGTGGTTGCGTGCTCTGTCTAACAAACAAGCAAAGATGAGGAGAACCCTACCATATTTCAGGGGAAGGGAAATGGCAAGGCTGAGGTTTCGCTTTCATCACCGATCATGTCCAATTGCGTTGCTGTTGATTTTGGGTTCAACATGGTGGTATGTCTCATCGCCCGTGGAATTGGCTGAGCTTCGCATGCCAAAAACGGTACGCGTTGGGTAGGATTGTGTGAGGATGTTTGAGCGGTGTCCTCGGTCGTCTTGGAGAGATTTGCTGGTAGACAGGGCTGGTGCCAACGATGATGAGACAATGGGATGGACACCCCTGACCAAGATCTGTCTCTTTATTGTTGTTGTCACCGACCAAGGCACAGGGCGAGACCAGTCGGAATAATATTGCCAGCAAGATGCTTCTTTAGAAGCACCGACGTCTATCGGAGCTCATGGTTGCGGTCTCCGTCGAACAATTTTTCTTCATCGCAGCTCACCTTTTCCAGGTCCAACGTTCAATAGTAACCATCGTCTTCGTACTCTCCCCTTGTTCCCGGAAACGCTCCAGCTGGAGCTCTGCCCGTTTTCCTTCCCTCTCTTCCATCACTATCCACCTCATCACCACTGCTTTGCTCGTCTACCAACCCATCCTGAACATCAACGGGCGCCCTCATCCTCGCCAGAACATCCTCTCCCAGCATTTTCGGGCTCCAAGTCCCTGGATTCCTGCCGAAAGCATCCCTCCCGCTCGGCATCATACCAGCTATCAGCGCAGCATGGTCAGGCACAATCTGTACATTCACTGTGTCATTCTGCTTGGTCCACTTCCTTTCCAACCACTCCAAAACCCTCCCTTCTTCCATCTTCCCTGCATCAGCGCCCCATTCCCCCATCTTCCCCTTTTCGATCTTCCTCTCCTCCCTCATTCCGACCCAAGACGCCTTCAGCTTCCCAAAGCTCATCCTCTCCCCTCCATCCTTGGGGGCATCCATTCCCAATTCCGACATCCCGCCCCTCAACCAAGCTATCCCCTCCCCCGTCTTCCCAGACGCTTCAGCGTCAACTCCCAAGAACCGGCATCCCTTCGCCCTGCTCGCCCATCTCAAATCCTCACAATACCCCACCAATTCCTTCGCTATCCCCCTCGCCCCTCCTTCAGAACCGGGTCCAGCCCTCCCCGTCGCCGCGGCCCTCCCAGCATGCTCTGCGGCCCCCAGGCACAACCTCGCAAACAGATGCGCCCTTACCCTTGGCAGATCAGGCGCCTTGACCATCCACTCCCTATCATTCTTGTCGCGGCTCTGCTGCAGGAGTGCCGGGTAAGGATCGTCCTTCAGCACGAACAAGAGCATTGCTTCTGCCAAGCTGAGCTCTGCGAGGCATGACTGCGTTGCTGGTTGTATATCCACCGCTTGTTTCGGAAATGTCGGAGAATCATCGGCGCTATTGTGCGTCAGGTGCAGAAGGTGGGTATGGATGGCGTGAGCGGAGAGGAGATGTTTGGTCGCAGCTTGAATTGAGGAGGTGCGTGCTTCAGGCGTTGAGGTGGGATTAGATGGCGAGGAGGCGGTGTAAAGCTTGAGTAAGGAGGAGCGGGCAAGGAGGTTGTGTACGACAGCGACTGTTTGTAGGGCATAATGGACTTCGTAGTCTAGACCTCTGCCTTGTATTCGGGGTGGGCCGCGTCCCGGCAGAGGGCTCGAGAGGAGCGTGGGCCGCCATTCTACTTCTATTTCTTTGAGGAGCGTGATGTCAACATCTTCGCCGGAGACTGGTTTGCCACTGAGGCCGGCATCGAGGGCCAACAGGGGAGGGAGATATTGGTTCAAGATAGTGAGGACTTGAGGAAGGTTGGCGGTTTGCTGGGCAGATGTGATACGTTTGTGGGTCTTCAGGGCAGAGCGGAGGCTATTACGGGCAGCAGTTACGGTGGCAGGAAGCGAGGGATGCGTGGGTGATGTCAAATGGGTTTGAAAGGTAAGATGCGAAGTAGTAGGGAGCGTGAAGGGAAATGGCATGGTTGGAGTATAGAAATGCCAGGCTCAATGGGCGCAGGAATCAAGAGTGGGGAGAGGGAGATGCGCAGTTGTTTCTAACCAGGAGATGATCTTGGCAGAATTGATCTTCTCCTGAATTGCCAAGATCACGGGTTGAGGACACTGCAATAAATAAAGCCTGAGATGCGCAGAATTTGCGTCTCGGTGTTGCGGTCCTCAAGCGCAGTAGCCCTAAGGCGCACAAAGATGGGCCGCAAAAGCCAAAAACAATTGAATCTGAAAATTCGCAAAAGATAAAGAGCAACAAGAGATGTCCCGGTGTTCAAGCTGAAGCTGATTTTATTGTGACAGCTGTCTCCTATTCTAGGAAGTATGGGCGTCTGGTATTCTACCTGATGTTTTTGGGTTTTCCAATATCGTCTTCCTGCATATCCTGATCTTATCCAACGAGTGTGCAGCGTCCGTCTTTTCCAAGGCCACCGATGCTTTTGTCCCAGTCAAGCTGATGATGAGCCAATCCGTAGTAGGATGTTTCGATAGCAGTAGCCTCTGGAAACTGTCAGTAGAAGGAGTGGAGAAGAGTAGATCCACTTACGTCGGATTGCTAAAGGATGAAACAACCTGGTTTCCTTGCTCTGAGCTCGAGCAATGCTCAGTAACGTTTCGCAATCCTTCTCACAAGTATGTAGATGTGTGAGTCTTCTTCAATCTTGTTCGAGCAGTGTCGGTGACACAGTATCAATCGTCTTCCATAACGTAGGTGGGTAATCTTCGTTATCGGCGCAAAATACTGCTCAGCGGCAGTTCGTCTCAATTTTGTCGGCACAGGGGCAAATAAGGTCGGCGAATCTTGTGCACATCTTGCTGCACTCGCAGAGTTGCCAGCAGATGCACATTTTGCCTTCGTGATACTCTTCAACGGTGAGGTGGCCTTGGAAGTAACGGTAGGAGCCAACAACAATACCTTCGAGTCGAGCCATAGAGCACTCATAGTAAGCTTCCTTGCGAAGAGCCTCTTCAGCAGGAGTGCGAGCCATCTCCGCTGCTTCGCCAGACTTTTCATGAGCATAGCTGATGCAGCGACCGATGTCGGAGTCGGTTGGAGCAGAAATGGGGTTGTATTCGGTTGTTTCGAAAGTGGGGCAGACATGCATGTCTTTGTGGAGAATGAGATTGTTGAGGTGGTGAGCCTGGCCAATATAGACGGCGACCTTCTCGACATGGACCTTCTTGGCTGCAAGACTTTATCAGTTGGGAGACAATAAACTAGATCTTGTACACTGACCACGCTCAGCCTGCTCAGAGGTTGCAAGGCCATTGAATTGACCTTTGAATCCTTCAGTCAAAGTCAGCTGGCTCTTGAAAGCGGCGCAGGAAACTTACTGAGCGAGTCATGATCTTCTTCATGAATTGCGCTGACTTCCGTCTCATCGGCATCGGCAAACATGGGGTCGAAGGGGACAGCATCGATGCGGGCGCCAACTAGAGACTTCATGCCATTGTCAAGAGTAATCTCAACGACATCTCGCGAGGTCACCTTGTCCTCACCAAACGAGGGTACAGGAGGCAACGGCTTGAACAAACTCAACTGCTTGGTTTTGGGAGAGGGGTGCTTGAAGACTTGGTCGTGAAGAATTCCACCCTTGCCGCCATCGAAGCACAAAACACTGTCTCGAGTAGCTTTAGCCATATAACAGGCCATCTTTTTTTATTCTGTACTCTCAAGCCCATTCATACCCCAATTCACGTGGTTCTTAAGCGGGAGGATGAGCTGCTATCACAGCTAAGGGTGATCAGGGATTGTAGTCTTGGCACGAAACCAGTTCTCGACGATCGCGGCACTGCACGTCTCAATTTGAGCTCTCGGACGTAGTTAGAGATTGCTTATATGTTAATTCTGCTGCATCCTAAATGTACTGAGTGATTGTCAGTACTGCTGGGCATGTCCTGGGCATGGGCAGAGTCCAAATTGGGCGATTGGGGCGTGTAAGAGGAAAGGAAGACAGTAGCACAAAGGCCTCCGAGGCTCACTTAACTTGTTGCACATTTCAAGCTCTGTACACTGTAAAGCAGGCTGCTTCAAGTATGTCGCCATCACATATTGAGGGGATTGCCCATCACCTGAAGATATTTCTTCTTGACTGTTGCGTTCCCGTATCTGTAGCAACCTTGCTTCTCCATATATTCAGCAACTTGCTTCCAGGGCACGTTAGCCGCCTTCCTTTGAGCTTCCGTCGAATATCTCTCTCGTATATTCTGTTCCTCCGTATGATGTTGAAGGTGACGATCGACGGCTTCCAGAAGGATCTGAATCTGCAACCAGGTCAATTATGCTCGTTATGAGTGATAGACACTTAATACATCTTTCTGCTGCCACTCTGGCTTCCTGACTCGAAGATGTTTTGGCTTTGTGAGCGTTCGATACCGTCCTCGAAGGGTCGATTCTGCCTCGTTGAACCCACCACGAGCTTTGATCTCCTTGTATGACAACCCTTGACTCTTCCATTCTATTAGCTCCCGGTCCTTAATTGTGGCTCTCTGGTGGGCTTTCGCGCCACTCCTCCGGCCTGCCGCGGCAGGATCGACTTCGGGACCAAGGCCATCAAATAACGAAGACATTACGGTGGAAGCTCCTGGCTGCAAAGGCTGGTCTGTTGCATCGAAGGTGTAATTTGACATGGCCACGGTTGAATCACTGAAAGCGTTGGCATGGTCAAAGGCATTCGGAGGTATTGATGGGTAGACGTTCGGATATACTGGCTGATTCAAAGACAGATTGTGCCAATCTCCTGGCGGGTTCTGAGCGTAGGGCTTGCCTGTATTCGGCGAGGCGACTGGAATCTCGTAGTCCCAGCCACTGCTCAACTTCGTTTGTTCATTAGATCCATGATCAAATGGTTCCACGTATGGCGGAAAGAGGTCCGACTCAAAAAGCTTCGCAAAGTCTTCATTCGACCACGTCACTTCAGGGGCTAGGTATTGAGACAAAGGCGGAAGCGTTGAATTCCTGTTCTGTATCGATGGACCAGTCGTAAGACTAGTCGAGGTACCGAAGTCGGCTTGTGGCGCATTGTTTACGACATCCTGGTGGCCGCCTACTGTTTCACCCAGTGGGCTCGCACCTTCACCTCGAGTCGAAGAGGGAGGGGTAAGCGGAAAGGTACATGGCTCTGAAATGGGTATTGAGGGCCGCAGGACAGCGTGAGAATCTGATAAACCCTGCGTATCTAATCTTTGTGGTGAAGTTTGAAGATCCAGACGACGACCGTTTATGTCCTGCGTCGGCAGATTCCAAAAACTAGTTGGGAGATGGTCGAGTATATGTCCCTGCGACATTGACTGTTCCAAGCTGCATGGCTCCCCACAGTAGACCAGCCGTGATTCAGGCAGGGTGAAAGCTTGTTGCTGGCCATACTTGTGAGAGTCCGAGAATGAATCTAGCCACTCTGCATCAGGTAGAGGACATTTCGGATGACCTCGGTTCTCGATTTCATATCTTTGTCGATCTGGTGATCGAGACAGGTCTTGCATCGCCAGTGGCGGCGTAGGCTGACAGTACGGCCAGCCGGTAGGAAGGGATGCGTGCTTCTCGGTGGGGACGTCTACTCGAGTACTCGTACAACAACGATGAAAGCGTCTTTGTGAGAACGAGGGGACGGTCTCTCTCGATAGCCAAACAGCCGCCTTTTCGGTGAAAGACTGAGTTAAGCAAGCTGAGAAAGGCGATGAATTTTCTGCGGCTATGGAATGATTGAAAACGTCACACTGGTAAACGGGCTTTGATCGATGCAAACTTTTCAAATGTTGATTGACGCCACTGGCCATCTCAGCAGATGTGAAGGAGTGATTATCTGGCTGTGGAGTTTGCAGTAGACGCAGCTCTACACTCATGCGACTACTTTCTCTCAGACCTGTTGAAGAGACTAGCAGTCTGAGCAATCTGCTAGCCCACTTGTGCGATGGATGAGGAAGCCTTCTGAAAGACTGAAGGAGCTTCTGTGTGACTGATCGGCCGTTTGAGCTGAACATAGAGCTATTCACTCTAGCGAGTCATCAAATGTTCTTTTCCCACTCATGCGGGCCTACATCCGGGTAACCGTGAAGTCGAGCTCCTGGAGATCGAGGGTGGCCAAGCAGAGAAATAGCGTATGCCTGAATCAGAACATCGCAAATGCTCGGCTGGGTGGATCTTGGTGTGTTAGAAGATCTAATGCCCTATAACACCATCAGCAGCAAGCTCAATCAAGCTTTCGGGATGCTCTTTACACCACTCGTAGGCGCGTTCACCAATAGAAGGTACACGCACCAAGTTCAGTGTGATCAGGCTTTCACCCGCAAATTACAAATCTGTGTAGCGAACTGTTGGTGCTGTGAATGCTAAGGGGAGGACAAACAACAGTGGAATTGACCCTTCCATCGTGGAGAAGAACAAAGCGTGCTAGGCTCGGAATGCTTCGTAAATCACAATCGTGCCGATCTGAGGACTTGGTCACTTTGGCTTTGCTGCAGGAATGACGAGTCGTTCAAAAGAGAGTAGAACTATGCCGGGAGCACTGAAAATGGCCAGCAGCGCTGAGGGGCTCTACATGGAACCCTTTCCGACGGAAACCAGAACAGGTCCCGCTGTAAAGCCACCTGTCGATCAATCAATCAAGTGGGGTTATGCTGTTGCCGCGAACGGTTCAGCAGTTGTCCAAAATGATGAAGAGCCGCCGTATTTGCTTGGTACATTACGAGAGTGGTAAATGAAGCCAAATCTCAGGTACCTATCTTGCTGCGCTTCGGTGAATATTGTTTTACCCCAATTCTTCAGGGTTGCTGAAGCCCCGGTTGCTTGCATGACAGACTGCATGGTTTGTGCAATGCCGAGAACGGCTGCACATGGGTTTTGATGTTTGGAGATCGAGAGCGCAATCTCGGGATCAGTCTTCGGAATGAGCAAACATGGCACAACTTGGCGAGGTTCCGGCCAGGATTTCGATTGCTAGGAGTCCGTGATTCCGCCAGCAGCTTCTTTCAATATGATCAAAAGACCTACATTTCTTTCAGGGCTATGTTGCAGGAATCGCGTGACATCGTCACATAAAAAATCGTTCTGCCTTGATGCATGAGGGAGCTTCAAGAGCGTCCCGACCTATGACCCGGACGATGTCAACCCAGGGAGAGGGTCGGGCAAAGACGATAGACCCTTTGTTTTCCATCAGCCGGCGCGAGAAGACCGAGTATCCAGCCCATCAACGAGACAGAAGAACGGCAGAAAACGATGAGGTCAGATGATTCAAGCCATTCTCGAACCTCGATTTCGTTGGTTGATACTGGTGGTATTCAATGGTCGTCTTGAGAAGTCTTTCGAACTGAACATATGCTGGGGGCAATACGGGAGAATCCGTTGACGAATTCCTCCTATGTTCGGGTGCTTAGAGCATCTCCCGGGTTGCTCAGATAGGGTATGCCAATCTCCGCCAGGACATCGTCAATTACGACGTGGTTCTGTCGGAAGGCTTCCCATTCGCTCATCTCCTTGACCATTAATGTGCCGCCAAGGATGGTACCATTGACAGCTGCAGAACCCACACCACTGGTGGTCGGTAGTGTGGCACTCTCTTTACGACGGGGACATATGGCCATGGTGTGAGTCGTCATGGCGAGATTATAGCTGATGGGCGCCTCTCCGCTATTGTTGTCCACTGCTCTGTGTTCCAGCGGACAGCCTTCGTTCCAGGACTGCACAGACTTGCTGGCATTATCATACAGGCGGTGGTAGATCTGATGTAGTACGCCAGTACCAGGATTGGCGGGGATCCTCATGGCGTAATGACAGAAAGGCAAGGAGAGACTACTCAGCAGACTCGAGTCTGGCGGCAAGGGTTCCCTCATCAGGTCAATGAGCAGTTGCCACTCAGTCCTCGGCGACTGTGGATCCATCATGTCCTCGACGGGTAAGAGCTGTAGATGCCGATGAGGTTGACTGGCCCCGCTATGCTTACCGGAATTGAAAAAGGCGAAGAGTTGGGAGGGCGATGCTTCCGTTGATTCAGCTCCCCATGCTTGTAGGCATGAATAAGTTACTTCCAGATCCTGGCTTTCGAGGAAATCTGTCTGTCTCTTGAAGCCGATGGTCGACAATATACTGTGCCGAGATATCACAGGATACTTGTTGAGCACTAGATTGTGCGTAGCATTGCAGTCATCAGGCAGTCTAGCAACTAATAGACCATCTGACGGATTCTCAAAAGGGTTGGGATTTGACTTGAGC
>JAABUK010001080.1_pt1 | contig 53420 bp, 45 predicted proteins | sample 5559141 | NCBI WGS metagenome assembly JAABUK01 (sample SAMN10711869, study PRJNA513367) | rock metagenome | isolation source: Antarctica rocks | place: Antarctica: Victoria Land, Pudding Butte nord | collected 2016-01-03 | reverse complement strand
TCTTCCAGTATAAACTGCAGCACATTGCTTTTAGGCAATTCAATATCCCATACGTTTCCTGACTGCAGGTTTTTACCAACCTGCGTTTGGTAGTCAAGCAATTGTACAACAGGTGTTCCGGCAATGGCAGCCGGGGGATTATCGCGGTAACCTTGCATCATTTCTGCAATTTCTTCGGCCCCGCGCATTCCTTTTTTTGTAATTGAAATCAGAGACTCTTTGTAATAGCCGTTTTGCACATACAAGTCTAATAGTTTCTCAAAAAGACTCCGGCCCTGGTTTTTTTCATAAGCCGCCATTTCGCAAAGCATCGCCACTGCAGATATTGCATCTTTATCGCGCAGCTTATCTCCTATCATCAGGCCGTAACTTTCTTCACCGCCGACTATAAAATTTTCTTTGCCCTGCTTTTCGGTTATCAGTTCTGCAATCCATTTAAAACCGGTAAGCACATTATAACAGGTTACGCTGCTCGATGCTGCTATGTCGTCTATCAGGTTGGTAGTAACGATTGTTTTTATTACCATATCATTTGGCTGGGCAATTCCTTTAACTTTCCTGGCTTCTATTATATAATTAAATGCAAGAACCGCTGTTTGGTTGCCATTCATTAAAACCCATTCGCCTTTTGGGTTTTTTATAGCAATCCCTACCCTGTCAGCATCAGGATCTGTTCCCAATAAAATGTCTGCGCCGAGTTCTTTAGCCTTTTTCAGGCCAATGCTCATCGCTTCGCTTTCTTCAGGATTTGGGTAAACAACCGTTGGAAAATTTCCGTCAGGCGTTGCTTGCTCTTCTACAATATGCACGTTTGTAAATCCAAACCGTTGTAAAACCTGCGGCACGAGGGTGATGCCGGTGCCGTGTATTGGCGTATAAACAATTGTAAGGTCTTTTTGCTTTTCTATCACATCAGGGTAAATGCTTAGTCCTTTTACCATGTCAATGAAAGCTTCATCCATTCCCTTTCCAAGCATTGAAATGTTCGCTTCCTGCCCGCTCCACTGCACTTCATCCACACTGGAGATAGCGTTTACTTCTTCAATCACATTTTTATCGTGCGGAGGCACCAGTTGCCCGCCGTCATTCCAGTACGCTTTGTACCCGTTGTATTCTTTAGGGTTGTGCGAGGCTGTAAGCACCAAACCGCCCTGGCAACCGAGATGACGAATAGTGAAAGATAATTCAGGCGTAGGACGAAGGTCTTCAAACAGGTAAACCTTTATGCCGTTGGCGGCAAAAACATTGGCAGTGGTCTCAGCAAAATAACGACTGTTGTTGCGGCAGTCGTGAGCGATCGCTACTTTTATTTCAGCATTTCCATAGACTTTTTTGAGGTAGTTGGCAAAGCCCTGAGTCGCCATACCAACCGTATATTTGTTCATGCGGTTTGTACCGACGCCCATTATACCACGCAGGCCACCGGTTCCAAACTCAAGACTCCGATAAAACGATTCTGTAAGCTCATCGGGTGATGAAGCCTCCATTCGTTTTATCTCCTCCTTGGTCTCCTGGTCGTAATTACCGTTTAACCATACATTTACTTTTTCTAAGATAGCAGCATCCATAAGTTTTAGCTTTTATTGAAAATATATAATTATAATACCAGCTTTGGTAACCCGGTTTAATCATCTGTTGCGCCTGCGCCTATTTATTTCGGTAACACATCAGTTAAACGGCAACAACACCATCAGCTTTTTTTGAAAAGCAAGTTTAAGAATTTTTAACGATTAAAATAATCAAAAATAAAGTCTTATATATTTTAAGGCGTACGTTTGATAAATGAAGCATAGGTTGACAGGCACTTATTTTTTAGCAATCTATCTTTTTATTGTTTCATTTTCCCCGTTTTGCATCTTTGCACAAGATACTGTAAAAGCACCCGTCTTTACTTCTTCTTTACCAAACGACTCATCTGTATTTGCATCACCCGGACCAATTACTTCAGGCGTTGATTTTTCAAATTCACATCAAACTAAAAACAGGATTCGACTGATTGCGGCAACCAATATTATTGGTTATGGCGGCGCAATGGCAGGTTTATATTCTGACTGGTACAGCAACTATCCGCAGACGCACTTCCATTTTTTTAATGATAACCACGAGTGGAAGCAGGTAGACAAAGTGGGCCATGCCTACAGCGCTTACGTAGAAAGCAGCGGCAGTATGGAGCTATGGCGCTGGACAGGTATAAAACGCAGCCAGCGTATCTGGATAGGAGGTTTAAGCGGCATTGCTTACCAGACAATGATCGAGACACTTGACGGATTTAGCAGCCAATGGGGCTGGAGCTGGGGAGATTTTGGAGCGAATGTATTTGGCAGCGGATTGCTTATCAGCCAGGAATTTGGGTGGGATGAACAAAGAATTCATATGAAATTTTCTACGCACAAAAAAACTTATGGCTCTGCTGATTTAACCAATCGGGCTGATCGGCTGTATGGAAAAAGCTTTAGCGAACGCTCCATAAAAGATTATAATGCTCAAACGTATTGGCTAAGCGCCAACCTGAAAGATTTTATGCCAAAAAGCAACCTTCCATCCTGGCTAAATGTAGCAGTTGGATATGGAGCGGAAGGTATGTTTGGCGCTAATGCCAATCTCGGTACAGACGATCATGGTAACTTAAACTTCGATCGCAGGGATATTACAAGATATCGCCAATTTTATATCGCCCCAGATATTGATCTTACTAAAATAAAAACCAAACGCACTTTGGTAAGGCTTGCGTTGGTTGCTTTAAATTCTTTTAAATTTCCCGCACCTTCGTTAGAATACAATTCAAAAGGACAGATTCTATTTCATTTTATTCATTTCTAAAGCTGCAGGCTGTTAGCCATAAGCAGTAACGTGATAAAGACCAGGCAAAAAAAACAGCGGGCCATTTTTCAAACCCGCTGTTTATTATTTAAGCATTTACAATAAAAGGAGATTTGTTCACAAATGCATTATCAGACAATTGGCCGATAAGAAAATTTGCTAAAGAAGTTGCACTTATTTTATTACCAGGACAGTCTTCTAAGCTGACCTTTATTTCACTTTCTACATCCGTTTGTTCAATTAACGGAAGCCTTACCAGAGTCCAGTTAACATTGCTTTCAGACAAAAGAGTATATTCTGTTTGTTTATCAATAGTTGTTTCAGGATAATTTGTCTTCATCCAATCAGTTGCAAATTTTGTCTGTAAACTTTTTTTGTCAAAAGGAGTGTCAACATTCAGGCCTGTTGTTGAAATATAACGCTTAATATTACATTCATTCATAGCCCGGATAACATTTTTAGTTGCCTTAGTGAAAATAGAAGTTTCGCTTGCAGGCTGCCCTAATCCCAACGTGCTGATGACCGCCTGGCAACCCTCAACTAAAAAACGGACAGATTCATAATCTCCTGCGTCGCCTTTTACGATTTCTATCAACGGATTGTTGATTTCAAATTTTTCAGGATTTCTAATAAGAATTTTAAAGTGAATGCACTGACTTAATAATTGTTCTACCAGATATTTTCCGGATTTACCGGTTCCGCCTATAACCGCAACTTTCATTTTTGATCTATATAAAATTTGATAATGATATTTTTCAATATTTTTCGGTATTTCTCTATCAGACAAAACACGAAAAAAACAAAAGCCATCAGACTTCTGTTAAAGAGCACATCAATATTTTATAAAGAGATTGTAATGAAGCAAATTTATATGATTATTGTTGAAAGCTGCAAGTATAAAATCAGCTTCAAGCCATTAGCTGCAAGCCCCAAGCTATTTGTCCGATTCTTTTCATTGTTAATAAGGGTTTCTCAGCTTGCAGCTTATAGCTCACAGCTTGCAGCTATTACTTTCTCCCAGATTAGCTGCAAGCCCCAAGCTGTTTGTCCGATTCTTTTCATTGTTAATAAGGGTTTCTCAGCTTGCAGCTTATAGCTCACAGCTTGCAGCTATTACTTTCTCCCAGATTAGCTGCAAGCCACAAGCTGTTTGTCCGATTCTTTTCATTGTTAATAATGGTTTATCAGCTTGCAGCTTATAGCTCACAGCTTACAGCTCTTACTTTCTCCCAGATTAGCTGCAATCCACAAGCTATTTGTCCGATTCTTTTCATTGCTAATAACGGTTTTTTCAGGTTGCAGCTTATAGCTCACAGCTTGCAGCTATTACCGTCTCACCATTTCTCCAACCCTAATAACTTCTTTCCTAAAAGAGATAATTCTGCTGTCGGGTATTTTATCTTTTCCCAGTTTCGGGGATCACCGGGAAAAGCATAACCTTCGGGAGCACGTCTTTCTTTCCAGGACGTAATTCTCCATTGGCGAAGTTCTTCATTGCCTTCCTGCGCAGGCATCATCGAAATATATTGGGCAATACGAACTTTATTACCGCTTCTGTTAGGTCTGATGCCATGTGGTTGAAGGCTGTTAAATATCAGTAAATCTCCCGCTTCCATTTTTACTTTTACGATGTCAAAACCGGTAACGTCAGGTTTAAAGTGATCCCTGTCTTCAGGTTGTGTTAATTTCCATGTGTCATACGTTCTATATAATTCCGGCACACATTGAAAACCGCCCATGTTTTCATCTGTCTGGTGAGCCAGCGCCAAAACACCTTGTACGTTTTGGGGTTTTGTTTCCGGGTCATAATCCCAGTGAATAAAGCCTTTATATTCAAAGCCGGGACGAATAGGGAAATTTAAATTTGCCCGGTCTATCGTTACCCACAATTTATCGGTTCCCCAAATGTCAGTAAAAGCATCATAAATACGCTGACACTGACGGTTATCCCACAATAACTGGTGATTGTAAATTTCAACCATGCCTGTATTTGTTAGCTCTTTCATTTTCATTTCTGCACGTGCAGGTGCATACCACGTTTCGGAATTATTTGGATCTTTTTCTTCAAATTCCCAAAGAAACTCTGCTAAACGTTTTACCTGTTGTTCAGGCACCGCATTTTTAATAACAATATATCCGTTTTGTTGCCAGAACTGCCAGTCTTCTTCGCTCAAAACACGCAGAGCTTTTCCATTACTGCGGTCATTTAGCTTCATATTACTGCTTTTTGCTGTGGAAGGATTGCCCGGAATGTCTTTATGAGCATTATTAGGAGTCATAGTGGGAGTCATACCTGAAGCTATCGTTTCTTGTTGCATATAAACAGTTTTTTTTGGATTAATTACATTAAAGTTACCTATTAAACGATCATAAGCAACAACGAAAGTGACCTGTTTTTGTTCTGCATTGACCAAATTCTTCTATTATCCTATTAAAAGCATACTTGAGAATAAGAGTGATCAAAAATGAAAAGAAAAACGGGAAGAAATTGTACCTGCTCAAGGAAGCTCGTTTAAAATACTGCCGACGCCAGATTAGATGTTTACTTTTTTTAAGTGATAAAAACTTTTGTATTGTCTGTTATACAATTATTCTGAATCTTTAAATGCAACCCGCCTGGTTATAAAGAGGTAAGAACCGTGACTTCGACCATAATTTTATTCGTTTTTTGCGAACGGTGACGGAAATTTCTACGCTTATTGTTGAGTAACAGGAAATTCATAATAAATATTGAAATTGGAATTACTGCAGGGGTCCGTTAAAGTAAACAATATATAATAAAAAAAGTCCTCCACAGGGGGAGGACTTTTTTTACCCGTTTAAATTTTTTATTCTTCTGCAACCTGGAAGGTTACAATCTGAATAGCCTGGTAGATTACATTTCTTCCGTTTTGAACTGCAGGATCCCACTTAGGACCTTTTTTAATAACTTTCACAGCTTCAGGTCCGCAGCTCGGACAAGCTTTTGGCACTTCTATCGCTTGTACGTTACTGATATTTCCTGTCTTATCAACTATAAACTGCACTTTTACTACATAATTTCCTGCAGTAGCTCCATCGTTAGCTGCAACTTGTGCATCTAAGTTTCTTTCAAGGTATTTTTTCCAACCTTCAAGCCCACCCGGAAACTTTGCTTCTTTCTCAACTTTAGTAAATACTTTGTCGTAGTCTTCTTCTACTTTTTTAGGAGCTTCTACAATACCTGTACCCTTCTCTACCGGAGGTGCGACAAAACCTTCATCCTTTTTACCTTCCTGATTAATAGTACCGATTTTAGTATCCTCTAATTTTTCCTGGGGAGGAGGCGGCTCTTTTACTTCCTCATCTTTCACAATTTTCGGAGGCGTAAATTTGGTTATCTCAACTTTTGGCGGTTCTATCTTAGGCGGAGGAGGCGGTGGCGGTAGTTCAGGTTTTTTCTCTTCAATCTTAATATCTTCCAACTGCACATCCGTCACTACTATTTTATCTGAGTCATTATCGGCTCTGTGAGCTAAAACCTGGCTGATAAAAAATAACAGGCAAACAAGAGCCATACCGGCAATAGCTATCGTTATTCGGCGGTTGTACGTCTTTCTTAACTCATAAGCTCCGTATTCTTTATTTCTGCCTTCAAAAAGAATATCGAGAAAATCAGCATTTTTAATTTTATTAATATCCATTTTTTTGTATTTTAAATAATACTAAGAAATATAAATACTTGAAAATATAACTATTTACTCTATTATTTAGTACCGCCGTCTACATCACTCTTATTAACCAATTGAGTTTCTACCTCACTTATGTCTACCAATGCATACCGCTTAATGTCATTTATTTTCATTTCATCAAGCGCATTTACAACATCTTTGTAAGTTGACTCATTACCTGGCTTAATTACAACCATCAAATCATCAGGAGGAGTTGATCTTTTTTTTCTTAAGATTTCGTCCCTGACTTTTTTCATTGTAGTGCTCTTTAAGTTGGAAGCAGTAGGGTCTAAAATCCCTTCGTAATAATAAACCTTGTCATTTTTAGAAAGCAACATTGTAAACGCCCCGCTTTCTTTCAACTTATTTTGCTCTTCAGGCTTATCAGTATCCTTCGGCAAATTCAACTGCATTGCCGTCGGTTGACTTATGGTAGTTGTAAATATGAAGAAAGTAATCAGTAGAAAACCAAGATCTACCATTGGGGTAAGATCTACTCTGGTTGATGCCTTTTTTGCTTTTTTGACTCCGGGGCCTTTTTTGTGCCCTCCGCCGCCAGAGGTATCCATTTCTGCCATTTGTATACTTTTTTATTGTTAATAAATAAATTTATTTACTCAGAAATGCTCTGTCCGCTCTTAAGCCTTTTCCAAAGGTCAGTTCCTTCCGGAATACCTTCAGCATTAGTGATCATTTGAAATTTAGGCTGATCATTTTTCAGCAAAGCAGTTTTAACACTTTTAAACACCGGATATTTAGAATCATTATCACCCTTTAAAAGTATGTTCAGCTTTGTATTTGTGCTTGCTGAAGCTGCTACTATCGCACGCATCCATGCCGTTAATTCATTGTGCAACGTATCCTGCACGGGTATTCCCGGCAACGTAGCTGCCTTCAATTTATCAGACGGAATTTGTAATGCAGATTTTAGCTGAGAAATAGGAGTTCCAAAAAACTCGGCTTTTTTAAAAAGGGCAATATCAGCTGGCGACAAATTGGCCCCGTTAACTGTGTTTAACTGGTTGGCAACTTCTCCTTTTACCTCCTGATTATCCATAGAAAGATATACTTTCCCATCTTTTGTAATGCTTATCAGCGTCACATCTTTTTCAGGCGCTATCTTAGAAGAAACTGAACTTGGTGTTACTACCTCTATATTTTCTGACGTCTTGGGCTTTGCTGTCAGTATGAAAAAAGATAGTAACAGAAAAGCCACGTCACACATTGCTGTCATATCTACCGATGTGCTCTTCCGGGCTATTTTAGGTCTTGACATTATTTTAGTTTTAATTCAGTTATAAGATGCACAACTTTACATTTTCCACAAAAAATTATTACTATTTATAATTTGCAGCAAAACTTTGAGTAAGGGTGAAACCAGACTCGTCAATACCGTAAGTAATACCGTCAATTCTTGTGGTAAATACATTATACATAATGATAGAGACAGCCGAAGTACCGATACCGAGGGCGGTATTGTACAAGGCTTCAGAGATACCCTGGGACAGTTTCTGGGAAGCTTCTGCACCACCGCTTTCACCTAATGAAGAAAATGAACGTATCATTCCCATTACTGTGCCTAAGAGGCCTAGCAAAGTTGCTACAGATGCAATTGTAGACAGAAATACAAGGTTTTTTTCAAGCATAGGTAATTCCAAAGCAGTAGCTTCTTCGACTTCTTTTTGGATATTCAGCACTTTTTGGTCAGTATCTAATTCAGTGTTGGCAATCATTTCTTTGTACTTGCGAAGACCTGCTTTCATTACGTTACCTACCGATCCTCTTTGTTTGTCACATTCTGCAATAGCTTTATCCACATCTTTGTTAGCTAAATCAAATTGAACTTTTCTGATAAACTCAGTAATGCTGCCGCTGCCTGCTGCTTTCGATATAGTGAGCAGTCTTTCGATGACAAAGGTGATGACGGTTAACAAAAGACCAATCAGAACAGGTACAATAATACCTCCCTGGTACATACGGGGTAGTGTTCCTTTGGGTCCTTCATGAGTTGGCCAGAAGCCCCCTGCTTTGTCGGGATTTGTAAAGTTTGAGTCTGCCCCGATAACAAAACGCCAGATAACATAACCCAGAATGAGGCAGACGAGAGGAGCAATCCATGAAATAGAATTTCCTGATCTTTTGGGTTGAGCCGAAGTTGTTGTGCTTTTAACTGTTGCAGTTGTAGCAGCTGTTCTGATTTCCGCCATGATTCGATTTTTTTTGTTTTAAGAATTTGTTTAAAAAAATAATTAAAAAATTGGTTCTGCAATGCTAATGAAAATAATAACTTAAAAATAAAAGATTACTTCAAATTTTTTTTATTGGTCTAAAATATAAAACTTTATTTGAAATAATCAATACTAATTATTGTCATTTATATAATGCCACAGCAAGTTTCAGGCCAGCACTATATGTATTTTTCTGTTAAAAGCATTCTAAAATTAAGTGTAAAATATTCCTTTTTTATTTACAAAAAAAAATATTTCGTTTATTATTTTTAACGATTTAGCAAACTTCCTTCATTTAACTTCATCCGCTTTATAAAATGCATGGTAAGATGAAGAAGATCGCGTTAGTTCTGCTTGTATTAAATTTCATATCTGCAGCAACAGCACAAAAAAAATCAAAAACTCCGCCTGCTGTAAAAACACCCGTTATAACCTCTGCTCCTGCGGGGTTGTTTACAGGGCAAAAAACCGGGCCTAAAGCTTATAAGGAAATAATAACCGATAAGGCAATTACACAAAAAGGTTTGTTTTTAGTACATAAAGTCGAAGATAAATATTACTTCGAAATTCCTGACAGCATAATGAACCGTGAAATCATGACGGTTACAAGATTTGTAAAAGTGCCTGCAAACAAAGGAGCAGGCCGCGGCGCTTATGGGGGAGAACTGACTAACCAGCAGTCGGTTGCCTTTGAAAAAGGCCCAAGCAATAACGTTTTTATGAGAGTAATAACGCTGGTTAATGTTGCAGACACCGGTAATGCGATATATAAAGCCGTTACCAACTCAAACCTGAATGCTATTGCCGCCGCGTTTCCCGTGGCGGCTTATGCCAAAGACTCTGCCGGTGTTGTGATAGATGTTACTGATTTTTTCAAAGGAGACAACCAGGTAGTCAGCGTCAGCCCTTCAGCTAAAAGAAATCTTAATCTTTCTTCCCTGGCGCAAGACAGGTCTTACATTCAAAACATCAGTTCCTTTCCTTTAAATATCGAAATCAGAACAGTAAAAACGTTCAATTCATCATCATCATCATTTGGCCTGTTTTCTTCGTCTGTGCCGACTGCTAACATTCCTGCAGCCAACGCTGCCGGAGCAGTAACTATTGAATTGAATACATCAATGATACTATTGCCCGGAAAACCTATGAGCATAAGATACTGGGACAGACGTGTGGGTTTCTTTCCTGAAGATTTTACCACTTTCAGTGATAACCAGCAAAGAACAGAAAGCAACACATTTGCTGTGAGGTGGAGATTAGAGCCCAAAGATGAAGATGTGGAAAAATGGAAACAAGGTGAATTGGTGGAACCCAAAAAATCTATTGTTTATTATATTGATCCTGCGACTCCGCGCAAATGGAGAAAATATCTTATTGCCGGCATCAATGACTGGCAGGCAGCGTTTGAAAAAGCAGGTTTTAAAAATGCTATTATAGGCAAAGAATGGCCGGAAAACGAGCCGGCTATGAGCATGGAAGATGCAAGATATTCGGTAGTAAGGTATTTTGCCTCAGATGTGGAAAATGCTTATGGCCCAAATGTGCACGACCCTCGAAGCGGCGAGATATTGGAAAGTCATATAGGCTGGTATCACAACGTGATGAAGCTGGTGCATGACTGGTACATGATACAAACTGCAGCGGTTGACCCTAAAGCCAGAAAAATGAAATTTGATGACAGTCTTATGGGTCAATTAATCCGTTTTGTATCTTCTCATGAAGTGGGTCACACACTTGGTTTACTGCACAATATGGGCAGCAGCAGTACGACACCGGTTGAAAAATTAAGAGATAAAGCCTGGGTTGAAGCAAACGGACATACGGCCTCTATAATGGACTACGCCCGTTTTAATTATGTGGCGCAACCTGAAGATCACATTTCGGAAGCAGGCTTGTTTCCACGCATAGGCGATTATGATAAATGGGCCATACGGTGGGGATATGGCTATATTTCCGGAGCCGACTCCGGAACACAAAAATCAGAGAGCAATAAGCTTATCATTAAAACTTTACGTCAAAACCCACGTACTTATTTTGGCACCTTCGAATTGGGAAATGCCAATGACCCGAGAAATCAGGCAGAAGATCTTGGTGACGATGCAGTGAAAGCAAGCGAATATGGGATTAAAAATTTAAAATATATACTAAAGAATTTATCTCAGTGGACAAAAGAAGAGACTGACCAAAATCAAAATATTGATGAAATGTATACCCAGTTGATAGAACAGCTTCGGAGGTATACAGCGCATGCAACAGCAAACATAGGAGGTGTTGAAGAAAGTATCCAAACATCTGTGCAGGGTGGTGCTGTATTTGAGCCAATTGCTAAAAGCAAACAACGCGAAGCAACAGTTTTTTTACAAAAAGAGCTTTTTGCGACTCCTAAATGGCTTATCAATAAAAATATTTTGAACAGAATAAACAACCCGGGTGAAAGTGACCCTGTAGTCTCTTTGCAAGAGACTGCGTTAACTAATTTATTAAGCACTGAACGGCTAAACAGGCTGCAGGCGTCAACTGAGCGATTTGGTTCTTCAAAAGCATATAGTGCAATGGAATTGCTGAATGATGCAGAAAAGGGATTATTTAGCGAATTGCAAACTCAAAAACTAATTGACAGCTACCGGCGAAGGTTGCAAAAAAGCTATATAGACAAACTAAGCAATATCGTTAATCCTGCACCTGCCAGTGGTTTTACTATCATATCTTTTGGCCGTCCGGGCTTATTGGCACCAACTGATATTAGCGACACAGATATTCCATCTATTGCGAGAATGCATTTGATGCAGTTAAAAGGACAGGTTGCAAGAGCTATTTTACATACAAAGGATATAATGAGTAAAATCCACTTAACAGACCTTCAGCAAAGAATAAAGAAGGCGTTGGATCCTAAGAGATAAATTCTTTAAAGTTGCCGGATGCCTGTTACTGGTAACTGGTTGATGGGCTATCGGTAGCCTGGTTTGCTACTATAAATCACTTAATTCTACAATGACTTATAGACTTATTGACCCCCTGACATACTGACTTTATTCATATCTCAACGCTACAATCGGGTCTAATTTAGATGCTTTAATTGCCGGCCATAAGCCTGCAGTAAGGCCAACAATACTGCAGATAACTATTCCTGTGATTACCCATCCCCAGGGCACAACGAAGCCGGTTCCCAATACCATTGAAAAAATATTTCCTACCAATACACCCAGCACAATCCCAAAGACTGCTCCCAGTAAACTTATAATTATTGATTCAAATAAAAACTGGTTGCGTATACTGGCGCGGGTGCCTCCTAATGCTTTAATTAAACCAACTTCTTTAGTTCTTTCTGTCACGGCAACCAGCATTATATTCATCAGGCCAATGGCGGCACCGATAAGTGTTATCAAACCAATAGCTCCGGCAGAGCCTGATATACTTCCAAGGAGTCCGATCATTGTTTCGGCAACGCTGTCGCTTTTATCAATAAAAAAGTTGTCATTATCCTTTATATCCAATCTGCGTATTGCCCTCAGGGTACCTGTCGCTTCACCGATAGCAGGCTCAAGCTGGGTTACATCATTTACCATTACATTTATCAAATACGAAACAGCGGCATTTGGCAGACGCCGTACATTATTATAACTTGTAACAGCAACTTTATCCATTTGCATAAATACGCTCGTTCCTTTCGGATTAAGCAAACCAATTACGCGATAAGGTATATTTGCAATTCTGATTATTTTATCTACGCAATTTTCAGGATTTTTAGGAAAGAGCTTTTTTGCAATATCGTTTCCCAGCAAACAAACATTTCGTCCTGTTTCTACATCAAGCTTACTAAAGTTTCTGCCATTATGCAGCGAATATCCGTTAATTAATAAAAAGTTTTCATCTCCTCCGCTAACCTGCATTTCAGGGTTTGTTTCCTTATTCCCGTATTTTCCAACCAGCGATCTTGGTCCTCCTAACTGTATACCGACCAGAGATGGAAATTTGTAATTTTCTTTAAATAGTTTTGCCTGATCTAAGGTTATTAATTTACCTGCGTTAGAACTTTTATCTGCTTTTTCGCCTTTTTTAACCCTCGAAACCCGGCTGCGCCTGCCACCAATATTTATGTTTCTTTCTTTATATCTTATTGTAAAGGCATTCGCCCCTAAAGTCGAAAAGCTTTCTTTAAGGCTCTGGTTCATTGCCTGGATAGCTGTAATAATACCAATCAATGCCATTATGCCAAAGGCAATAATGGCAACGGTTATACCGGTACGTAATTTATTGCTTTTAACAGTACGAAAAGACAATGCTAAAATATCAGAATTTTTCATTCTCATAATAAATAAAGATACGAAAGCTCTGCAATGAAAAGTATGAATAATTGAACGTAAAATTTTTACCAAACTTTTCTAAATAATAATATAAAACTGATTTTTCAGGCTCCTTGTCGACTTGTGACTAAAATAGCCACGACCTTCAGGTTGCGGACTTTTAAAAGAATTTGAGCCTTAGCTTTAGCCAAAATTCTTTTAAAAGGTGTGCATTTAGAAATTCTTTCAAATGTGTTTTTTGTACTGTTCACTTTTGCGGATTGTAGCAATAATGGGTTCAACTTATTGCTTTTGAAATGTTTCGATTTTTGGTCGCCGCAATAAAATGTTTCAGGATTTTAATTATTACCTGTTGTATTTGGTGATTTTTGGCTAAAGCCTGTTATTTTTTATTCTTTGTACACAATCTGAAGGTCATAGCAATTACAGCTTACTCAAAAGGACCCATACTCTCCATTACCAAACCATTTTTTACTGATAAATTAATTTACATGCAAAAAGATTTGAAATTTTTATGGAAACAGAGGTAGAAGAAAGTGCGGCTTTTTTTATAAGACTTATAAAAAGAAATATTCAAATACTTTTGATAAAAATTCTGTTGCAGTATTAAAAATAAAGAAGGTTAAGAAGAGCATTTGGATAAATACCGAGCACTACAATAATCACAGCATCGGCAAGCAAAAGATATTTGAAACTGTTGCTGACAGGGGCAAAAGAAATATTACCATCTTTGAAATACATCGCCTGTATAACTTTGAAATAATAATATACACTAACCGCTGCAAACAATACGCCTATTATAACAAGGCCGATGTAATGGTTTGTTTTAACGACAGCAGAGAGCATATAATATTTTGCAAAAAAACCGGCGGTTAAAGGAATACCTGCAAGGGACAGTAAAAAGATGGCTAAAAGCGCGGCAAGTAATGGTTGTGCTTTTGCAAAACCATTAAACCCTTCCAGGGTCATGTCATCCATCTTTGTAAGAACGGCAAATATGCCGATAGTAGCGAGCGAATAAGCGGCAGCGTACAGAAGCAATCCTTCTTTAGCAACATCATTTACTGCAAATAATGCAAACATCATAAAACCTGCCTGGGCAATACTTGAGTAAGCCAGCATTCTTTTCACGCTCTGCTGGAATACAGCCGTAAGATTTCCAAAGGCGAGGGTTAAAATAATAACTATACCAATTAAACGGTCAGTCTGGCTGCCCATTGTTCCAAACCGGCCTTCAAACAGGCGGATGAAAGCAGCAAAACCGGCAACCTTTACAACGGTAGACATAAAAGACGTGATAACAGCCGGAGCGCCGTCATACACATCGGGAGTCCAAAAATGAAAAGGGGCAACTGAGACTTTAAAAGACAGTGACACAAAAATAAGCACCATTCCCAGCGCTTCGAGATAAGAAAGCATTCCCTGGCCGGCCACATGCTCCACTGCAAAAGTGCCGGTTGCACCATACAGCAGTGTAATACCCATGAGCATGATTCCTGTAGAAAATGATCCCATTAAAAAATATTTCAGCGCAGCTTCATTTCCTTTTAAATTTTTTTTATCGCTTCCTGTCAGGATATACAAAGGGATTGAAAGAATCTCAATGCCAATGAATAACATAAGCAGATTGGTATAAGAAGTAACAATGCCGATACCGCATAGCACGAAAAATATCAGGGCAAATATTTCTGCTGTATTCTTACCTGCTTTTTCAATGTCTTTTCCGCTCAGCAACACATATAGCAAGGTCGAAAAAATACAAATGCTGTTAAATAACAACCCAAATTTTTCAAAATGAAGAAAATATTTGGCATTAACATTAAATAAAACAAAACCGTGACCTTCACTAATATTAAATACAAGCAACAGCAACAATCCGAAAGCTGAAATATATTTATAAGCAGAACGATTGTTTATAAATATACCGGTAAACATCATTATTACCCCAAAAATTGCCGAAAGTATTATTGTATTCATAAAGTAAAAACCTTACTAAAGGCGCTATTTTATTTGAGCTGTAATTTTTGTAACTGTATCGCTTGTAAGATTAATCATTGGTTGCGGATAAAAGCCAAATATCAACACAACTGCCACTAATATCACCAGCATCAATTGTGCACTTGCAGGCAGCTTTAACTGTACAGCGCCTTCTTTTGGCACCTCACCGTAAAACATTTTTTGCACCATCCACAAAGTGTACACGGGAGCAAGTATAATACTAATAACTGCAACTGCACCTAATATTTTACTATAAACAAAAACACTGTCAAACATAAGAAACTCGCCAACAAAAGAATTGGTTAAAGGCAGGGATACATTGGCAAAAGCCATTACAACAAACAAAATAGCCAAAGCAGGCGCTTTTTGTGCCAGTCCGCCTAATTCGCTAAGCTTCCGGGTACCTGTTTGTTGCTCTATCACGTCTGCAACTATCCATAATCCGATTATATTAATACCGTGGGCAAACATTTGAAATATTACTCCCTGCAGACCTGTTGCATTACCGGTAAACATGCTTGCCGACATTAATCCGACGTGCGCAATGGATGAATAAGCAATAAGCCTTTTTATATCATCCTGTCGGATAGCGATAAGACTGGCGTACAGCATTCCTGTAACAGAAAGTATTATGATTATATCAGCCATTCTTACTGAAGCATGAGGAAACATGGGAAGCAGCCATCTTATCACAGCAAACACACCCATCTTCACCATCACACCGCTTAATATCATTGTAACAGCGGTTGGTGCCTGTTCGTATGTATCCGGCTGCCATGTATGAAAAGGAAATACGGGCATTTTAATGGCAAATGCAATAAAAAATAACCAGAAGGCAAGGTTTTCTTCTCCCGCAGTTAAGGATAAATTTTGAAGAGAAGTAATAGCAAACGAATGATCAGGGGTTTTATAATAAACAAATAAAATACCTACCAGCATCAGCAATGAACCAATAAATGTATAAATGAAAAACTTGAAAGTAACCTGTATTCTTCTGTCTCCGCCCCACCTCGAGCTAAGAAAATATGCAGGAATAAGGGCAAGTTCCCAAAAAAAGTAAAAAAGCAGCAAATCCATTGCACAAAAAACACCCATTAAACCTGCCTGCATTAATAGCATAAATCCATAAAATGCATTCGGGCTTTTATATTTATTATTATAAGTGGAAGCAAAAACAACCGGAAAGGAAACTGCTGTTAAAAGTGTAAGCATTTTTCCCATGCCATCCAGGGAAACCGAAAACCGGCTTCCTAACATCGGCAGCCACGAAGCGTCAGAGGTGACTGAATTATTATTTTGAAAAAGTGATACGAGTGAAACGACAAGTGTAGCAACAGCACTGAACAAAGCCCATGCTTTTGCGCTTTTTTCTTCTTTAAGAAGAAAAGTTACCAGGCCGGTTAAAAGAGGAATTACAATTAATAAAACAGTTGTCATACTTTATTTTTACCTGCGATTATTTTGAAAAGTAATTAAGAACAGGATTTAAATTGTTTCCGTAAAAAACCAATATTATCATTAATACTATACTTAGCACCATCAGTAAAATATAATTTCCTACCTGGCCGCTCTGCATCAATCTTATTTGCCTGCCCGCATACTGCACACTTCGTCCTACTCCGTTTACAACACCATCTATACCGCTTTTTTCTACCACATTTTTAAAAAAAGTTGATATTACTAATAAAGGTTTTGCAATGAGGTTATCGTACAATTCATCAACATACCATTTGTTTGCTAAAAACTTTCCTGCGCCTTCCGGTTCGGCTATCTCTGGCTTTTTGGTAAATCTTGTCCAGGCATAAATGACAGCAATAAGAGCGACGACAACTGAAACTGCCATTAACAATAATTCCGTTCCACTATTTACATTATGAGCTTCTTCACCGGATTTAGCAATAACGGGTGAAAGAAAATGTTGAAGTGCGTGAGCGTTTGAAGCAAATACTTCAGGAATACCGACAAAACCACCCACAGCGCTTAATATAGCAAGTATGATTAAAGGAATTGTGATTGCCGAAGGGCTTTCGTGCAGATGATGTTCCTGATCGTGCGTGCCGCGAAACTGACCGGCAAAAGTCATAGCATACAACCGGAACATATAAAAAGCAGTCATTCCTGATGTGATAACGCCTATTACCCAAAACAACTTGTTATGCTCATAAACTGCTGCCAGGATTTCGTCTTTACTAAAAAACCCACTAAAAGGAGGAATGCCTGCGATAGCAAAGCAGGCAATTAAAAAGGTAATATGTGTAATCGGCATATACTTCTTCAATCCGCCCATTGAGCGGATATCCTGCTGATTTTGCATAGCATGAATAACACTGCCTGCACCAAGAAATAGCAATGCTTTAAAAAAAGCATGTGTCATTACATGAAAAACTGCGCTGGTATATGCACCAACACCTAAACCCAAAAACATATAACCTAACTGGCTGACTGTTGAGTAAGCCAATACTTTTTTAATATCATTTTGTTTTAAAGCGATCGTGGCAGCTACAAAAGCAGTGGCAAGACCAATTACCGCAACCACAGTTAACGTAGCGGGAGCCATCGTATACAACACGTTGCTGCGAACAATCATATAAATACCTGCTGTAACCATCGTAGCAGCATGAATGAGTGCAGACACAGGCGTAGGGCCGGCCATGGCATCAGGCAGCCAGGTGTATAAAGGTATTTGTGCACTTTTACCCATTGCACCGACAAACAACAACAAAGTAATTGCTGTAACTTCATAGTTGCTGAAAGTGGAGGCTTTAGCGAAAACTTCGCTATAAGTTGCCGTTCCCAACTTGTTTAAAATCCAGAAAACAGCCAATAAAAAACCGAGATCGCCAATACGGTTCATTATAAATGCCTTTCGGGCGGCATAGTTATAATTGTTGTTTTTGAACCAGAAACCAATTAATAAATAAGAGCAAAGGCCTACACCTTCCCAGCCAATAAACATAATGACATAATTTGCTCCTAATACCAAAATCAACATCGAGAAAACAAATAGATTAAGATAGGAAAAATATCGTGCATAATGCTGGGGCTCCTCTTCGTGCATATAAGCAGTGGAATACATGTGAATAAGAAAACCCACACCAGTGATAATTAATAAAAAAAGAGAAGATAACTGGTCAACCTGGAAAGCGAAAGGTATATTAAATGCAGGGATTTTTATAAAATCAAACAGAGTGACAATTACCGGTTGAAAATTTTCATGTCTTACTTCAAAAAAGATTCCAAGGCTTACGATAAAAGAAGCAAGAATAACACCGCTTCCAATTAATCCTATCAATGATTTCGATAATAATTTACGCCCCAAACCAGTAATAAGAAAACCTATTAAAGGAAATAACGGAACTAAGTAAACAAATTTTGCCATACCCCGTACCCCTAAAGGGGCAAAAATTTTTGATTATGAAATTAACCTGTCCATATTCCCCCTTTAGGGGGTTAGGGGGTTACTAATTCTTCAATCTGTTTAAAAAATTTACATCAACAGAATGTGTATTTCTGTACATCATTACAATAATGGAAAGGCCTACGCAAACTTCAGCTGCTGCAACTACCATTATAAAAAAAACAAACAACTGGCCATCAATTCCGATATTTGAATTGGGCGCTGTTGCCAAAGCCGCTCCGTTGTGCATTCTTGAAAAAGCCACAAGTAAAAGATTGGTAGCATTCAGCATCAACTCTATGCACATAAAAATAATGATTGCATTCCGCCGGGTAAGCACTCCTACTACGCCAATGCAAAATAAAACAATCGAAAGTGTTATATAATATGTTATTGGCATACCCAAACCCTTAAAGGGGCTTTTGCCCTAAGTCCCTTTAAGGACTTAGGAATGTGAACCTTAAATCCCTAAAGGGACTTAAGAAAATAAGGTTTTAAAAAAACTTCGCTCAATTATCAACATCAACACCACTTTAATAAAAGTCACTCTCTCCCTTCAGGGTTGGGGCATCTGTTCTTCTCCGTTCAGGCCCGGACATCTCTCCTCTCTTCTCCCTTTAGGACAGTGGTTACTCCTTCTTTCCTATTACAACTGCGCCAACCATTGCGCTTAAAAACAATACACTGCTGATTTCAAACGGCACCACATAATCAACGAACAGCACTTTACCAAGTGTCTTTATCAGGCCTATATTCCCTTCTCTTACCATTGCATTCGCATGTTGCATTTCTGCTGCGCTTCTTACCACATCAATCATTATCAGCATGAGACATCCGCCGGCAATTGCTCCGGCAAGTTTTAGCCTGTTATTTTTCTGCGGTTCCGAGTCACTGTTGAGGTTCATCAGCATTACAACAAACAGAAACAAAACCATAATAGCTCCTGCGTAAACGATAAGATTGACGATTGCAAGAAACTGTGCATTCAGTAAGACATAGTGACCTGAGATAGCAAAAAATACAACGATAAGCCATAATATGCTATATACCGGATTTTTACTCAATAAAACCATGGTAGCACCTACAAGCGCCATCGCAGAAAGGAACCAGAATAAAATTGCAGTTGTGCTCATTCGTTACAGTTAGTAAATGCGGTTTTAGTGTGTTGCCGGTGCATTTTCCCCTTTAGCCTTTTCATATTCTTCCGGTTGTGTCAGCGGATTTGGTATCAGCAGCTCCTCTTTACCGTATATAAACCCTTTTCGCTGGTAATTTGCCGGCGCAAAAGTTTCACTTAAATAAATCGCATCTTTAGGGCACGCTTCTTCACACAATCCGCAAAAGATACAGCGAAGCATATTTATTTCATACTTTGCTGCATACTTTTCTTCGCGGTAAAGCTTTTCCTCTCCTCTTTGTCTTTCCGCCGCCTCCATTGTTATTGCTTCTGCCGGGCAAGCCAGCGCACAGAGGCCACAGGCTGTACAACGTTCACGACCTTCTTCGTCTCTGTTCAGTACATGCAATCCACGAAATACCTTTGCAAACGGACGCTTTTGCTCAGGATAACGGATAGTAGGCACTTTCTTAAAAATATGACTAAACGTAATGGCCATTCCCTTAAATATTGAGGGAAGATATAATCTTTCCAGCAGGGTCATTGGCTTTCGCTCAAGTTGTTTTACTTTTTTTGTTAACGGTTGCATATATGTGAGGTCACTAAAGACCTGCGGTAATTTTTAAAAGACGTGCAAAAATATTTTTCTACTTCTTACCCACCAACTTTATTTACCTTAACCTGCTAAAGAAGCTTTTTTATTTTTTTGTGTAACCAGCAGTGTCTCTCTTCTCAACATCGTTGTGTCACTCACTTGTACCGCATCTCTTTATTCTTCTTTGGCCATTGTTTGCCGGGCATTGATTATTGATACTTCTTCATCTTTTTTATTCAATAAGCAATATTTAATGCTCAATGTTCAATTTTACTTTTGTCTACTAAAATTCTTTCTTCACTGAACATTGTTTGTTGAGCATTAATTATTGAACTTTTTTTTCCATCTTTTATCTAATATTCAATAAGCAATATTCAATGTTCAATTTTACTTTTTCTACTGAAATTCTTTCTTCACTGAACATTGTTTGTTGAGCATTGGTTATTGAACATTGATTATTGAACATTGATTATTGAGCATTGATTATTGAACATTTTTTCCATCTTTTATCTAACATTCAATAATCAAATAATCAATGCTCAATGTTCAATTTTACTTTTTATACTAAAAATTCTTTCTTCTTTGAATATTGTTTGTTGAGCATTGATTATTGATTATTGAACATTTTTTCCATCTTTTATCTAAAATTCAATAAGCAACTTCCAATGCTCAATATTTAATAAGAGTATTTACCCTTGCCTCCAAAGAATAACCGCTCCTGTTATAAACATATTCACCAAAGCAAGCGGAATTAATGATTTCCACCCTAAATTCATTAATTGGTCATAACGAAAACGTGGCAGAGTCCAACGAACCCACATAAAAATAAAAATAAAGATAATAGCTTTTCCCAGTAATGCCACTATTCCTATAAGAGCAGCAATATTTACAGAAAAATTTGATTCATTTACAAATGGCATATCGTAACCGCCAAAATATAAAGTGGCCATAATAACACTGCTGATAAACATATTAATATATTCTGCAAACAGGTAAAAGCCTAATTTCATACTCGAGTACTCCTGGTGATAGCCGAAATTCAATTCATTTTCCGCTTCAGACAAGTCGAAAGGAGCACGGTTACACTCTGCAAAAGCGCAAATAAAAAAAAGGAGAAATCCAAGTGGCTGGTAGATAATATTCCAATGGCTTTGTATCTGTTGCTCCACAATAGTCTTCAGGCTAAGCGAACCGGTTACCATAAGCAAAGCAATGAACGAAAGCCCCATAGCCAGCTCATAACTGATAACCTGCGATGCTCCACGCATAGCAGCCATGAGTGAAAATTTGTTATTACTTGCCCATCCCCCGATCATAATACCGTAAACACCCGTACTTACAACACCGAAAATGAAAAGAACACCAATATTAATATCAGCTATCTGCAGCGGAATATGCCGGTCAGCGCCAAACAAGGTAAAATGAAGTTCATTTCCCCAGGGGATTACTGCACTTGTCATCATAGCCGTTAGCATCGCTAAACATGGACCTAAAACAAATAAAAGCTTACTGGAAGTATTGGGGATAATTTCTTCTTTAAAGAATAATTTCATACCATCTGCCAGAGGTTGCAAAACACCAAACGGTCCTGCCCTGTTTGGGCCCACGCGATCCTGTAAGATTGCTGCAATTTTGCGTTCGCCGTAAGTTGAATACATGGCAATAACCAAAGAACCTGTAATTATTATTGCAATTAAAACAAGTTTTTCAATTAATAAAGTCAAATCAATTTGTAAAAGCAACATTAGTTTATCAATTTCTTTATTTCGTTAATGAGGTTTGCTGTTCTTTCAATTAATGGCTCAATTTCTTCTTTTGTGAATACTATAAAATCTCCGTAATCTCCGCTACTCCTTAAATTAAAAAGGCAATTATAGACTTCGCCCGAACTTACAGCTAATTCTCCTTTTTTAATAATCTCTTCATTAAACTTACTTTTTAAGCCACTATGCGTTTTTGTATAAATTTCCTTTTTTAAAAGAAGTGCAGAAACAGCATAAAAGGCCGCATAATATAATCTGTTAACTACCCCATTCCATTGATTAATCTCAGCCAAAGCTTTAGCTTCTTCAAACGTAACATCGCTTCTCTGTATTCGAAATAAAATTAAATCATTTACATTCCTTTTCATAAAACGACACCATCTTTCTCAACTTCCTTAAATAAAGGCGTTACACTTATATCCTCCCAAAACTCTTTATTTCTAATAATAGTGGAAATAACAGTTCCCTGTTTCAATTCCAGGTTATACAATGCATTTCGAATTTTTCTTTTAAAATTAAAATCTGTCTCTTCCTTATCAACTAATATTAAAACATCCCAATCACTTTCATCATTAAAATCTCCACGTGCCCTTGAGCCGAATAACACAACCTCTGCTTGAGAATCTACCTCTAAGACAACTTTTTTTATTTCTTTTAATATTTGAGTCTTATCAATCAATTTATTCTGATTTGTATGGTAGTGCAGTGCCATTACCGTGATTAAAAACCTGCCCTGTTGCTGGTCCTTCGATCTCACTTAAATGCACTGAATTTTTATTTACCTCACTCACTTTGTGAATATCCATGAATAATTTCGGATCACGCCCTCCCATTACTGCTGCAATAGTTTCGTGCGGCGTTTTGATACCAACATAATGACCTGCAGAGATAACCGAATGTCTCTTAATCTTTCTTGGACCATCAATAATCCAGTCACTTGTTTTCTTTTTATCAAAACGGCAGGTGTTGCAAATCCATCCTGGTTTACCATCGGGTGCGTCTTCCACTTCGCCCCAAACGTCTTTTCTTGCAGTTACCCTGAAAACTTCATCCCCCCTGTTCCATAAAGTAACCCGTCCGGAACATTTATCACAATTACGATGAGCATCCAGAGGCTTTAAAAACCAGACCCTGTTTTTAAAACGAAATGTTCTGTCAGTCAATGCACCTACAGGACATACATCAATCATATTTCCGCTAAAATCGTTATCAATAGCTTTTGAGATGTAAGTACTTATCTGGGCATGCTCACCTCTGTCTAAAATACCATGAACACGGGTATTTGTAATCTGATCAGCAATATAGGTACAACGATAGCAAAGTATGCATCGCGTCATGTGCAGTTGAATATATGGACCAATGTCTTCTCTTTCAAACAACCTCCGCTGAAACTCATATCTTGTTTTTTCACTACCGTTCTCGTAGCTTAAATCCTGCAGGTGACATTCGCCGGCCTGGTCGCAAATAGGGCAATCCAAAGGATGATTTAATAGTAAAAATTCAACTATTCCTTTACGGTTATCTATTACTTTTTCGCTCGTGATACTTTTAACTACCATTCCATCCATTACATTAGTACGGCAACTTGCAACCAGCTTTGGCATAGGGCGTGGATCAGCAGTTGAACCGGCAGCGACCTCTACCAGACAAGTACGGCATTTACCTCCACTGCCTTTCAGCTTACTGTAAAAGCACATTGCCGGTGGTGTTACGTCACCGCCAATTTGTCTTGCAGCCATCAGTACCGTTGTTCCCGGAGCAACTTCGATAGTAATGTTGTCTATTGTTACTTTAAAGTTTGCAGGAGCTTCTTTTTTTACTTCTTCAGGCATATTTATAACAAATCTAAGTTTGTATTGTAATTATTTGCTTTTAAAAATAAAAGCCATCTTCTTAATTCAATCACTGGTTTGCAGTTTCTATTTTTCATTTCCTTAAAAATTTTTATTAATCTCTCGTCTTTTCTTGACCCCACAGCTTTCGTAACCTTCAATAACCCTTTCAATTCAGATGGCAAATTAAAGTTTTGCAGGCTAATTTTATTTTCGAGACAAATGTTAAGTATCCACTTTTCGATAACAGGTCTAATTTGAATAATGTAGTGGTGTTTCTCCCTATACTGCCACATTTTCAAAAATTCAGTTTCCTTTTTTAGTTCAAAAAACTTCAAATAATCTAAATCCTCTCTATCTTCATCAATAATACCGATGCAAAAATCTTCTGTAAAGTTATTCTGCATTTCTCTTGCCACCTTTCCATTCCCTTTATGATGATTAACGTAATCCCTATCAGCCTTTAAAAGAACTTCAACTAAACAGGAATCAATGTAACATTCAGGAATAATACATTTATTGCTGTTGTGCATGTGGCAAGAAGTTTTCCAAATTCAAAAATATATCCACTCCATACTGATAGATTTCATGAAGTTCTTCATCACTCATTTTTTTAATTAGAGTTTCCCCGGTTTCTTTATCATATCCTACAGTGAATATTGCCAGTTCATCTTTTTCAATATTTTCCATAAAATCGTTAATTACAAAAGGGCTATGAGTTGCAATAAAAAATTGATTTTTATTATCATCATAAGTTACTTCGCTTGTAAATTTAGAGATGTATGGGGGAAACATATGCGCTTCAGGTTCTTCAAAAAGTAAAACTTTTTCCTTGTTACTTAGAATCGCTGCTTTATAAAAAATTACTCTTTGTAAAGTATCAGCCACTAATTCATAAGGAATGGAAAAAATTCCGGAAGTAGTTCTTTTTAAGATTGTAAATTTTTGTTCACGAGTATCAAAAAGTAACTCTAACTCGTACGGAATAAACAGTTCTTGTATTTCCTTCTTTAGTGTATGATTTGTTGATATAATATTAAAAATGTTAGATCCATATGGATACAATAATTCATAGAAATTGTTATTAGTATAAGCAGCATCTTTTGAAAAAACATATCTTCTTATATCCACTAATTCATTTTTCCTTCCAAGAGGTAATGATTTATAATTATAAATCTTTCCCTCGTTATTTGCAATTAATTGAAAATTCGTTTTAATGGATACATCATGGCTGTCGTCTGAAAAGTGTTGTCCCGAATCTTCTTTTTCAAAAAAGGTTCCTTCTCTTTCAAATTGTTGAATAAATATTATACTATTCTTTTCAAATCTTGCTACAAATCTATGTTTGTCATTTATTCTTACCTCAGATTGTTTTGAAATCTCCCCATTAAAAAAAAGTGTGGTTAAGTTTTCAATCCTTACAAAAGGATTGAAAAAAGAGTTAGTCTCGTCTATAGAAAACAAACTTAAAGCCTCCAAAATATTACTCTTCCCAACATTTGGATAGCCAATAAAAACATTAACCCGCCGGCAATCATCAATAGTTTGATGACGGATAGATTTGAAATTCTTTATTTCTATGTTCTTGATGTGGTTCATTACAAAATTATACTGCTACCTCTCTCGCATCCGCATAATGTCTGAGCCCGAAATTTCTTACCTGTGCTTCTTCTGCATTGGTTACGTGCCACTCAAACTCATCCCTGAAATGCCTGATAGCTGCTGCGACAGGCCATGCTGCAGCATCACCTAACGGGCAAATCGTATTTCCCTCAATTTTTCTTTGTATGTCCCACAACAAATCTATGTCACTCAGCTTTCCCTTTCCGTATTCAAGATTATATAATACACGTTTCATCCAACCGGTACCTTCACGGCAAGGACTGCATTGGCCGCAACTTTCGTGGTAGTAAAACTGAGCCAAAGTTAAAGTATTACGCACAATACACTGGTCTTCGTCTAAAATTATAAAACCACCCGAACCCATCATGCTTCCGGTAGCAAATCCTCCGTCAGACAAACTCTCGTAGTTCATCAGTCTTGTTTCACCTTTTGCTGTTTTTAATAACAAATTTGCAGGTAATATAGGAACAGATGAACCGCCGGGAATACACGCTTTCAGCTTTTTACCATTTGGAATACCTCCGCAATATTCATCACTATAAATAAACTCCTCAACACTGATGGTCATGTCTATCTCGTAAACGCCTGGCTTATTAATGTTACCGCAAGCGCTTATTAATTTAGTGCCGGTAGATTTTCCCACCCCAATTTTTGCATACTCCGTTCCTCCCATGTTAATTACAGGGACTACCGCGGCTAAAGTTTCTACATTATTCACTACCGTCGGGCAATCCCACAAACCTTTGATAGCAGGAAAAGGAGGCTTTATTCTGGGATTGCCTCTTTTACCTTCGAGGCTTTCTATTAAGGCTGTTTCTTCTCCGCAAATATAAGCGCCAGCCCCACGATGAACATACATCTGACAATCAAAACCGCTGCCTAAGATATTTTTACCCAGCCATCCGTTTTGATTGGCTTCATAAATCGCCTGTTCTAAAATATCAGTAATCCATGCATATTCGCCGCGGATATAAATATAGGTTCTGTTGCTCCCTAAAGCGTACGATGATATTATCATACCTTCAATTAACAGGTGCGGCAAAAACTCCATTAAATACCTGTCTTTAAATGTTCCAGGCTCACTCTCGTCAGCATTGCAAATAAGATAACGGGGCACACCTTCCGGCTTTGCCAGAAAACTCCACTTCATGCCACTTGGGAAACCCGCACCGCCACGACCGCGAAGACCGCTTTTTTTCACTTCTTCCACAATTTCTGCAGGAGACATTTTAAAGGCTTTTTCCACAGCAGCATAACCTCCGTTTTTGCGGTATGCTTCGTAAAAACGAATGCCTTCAATATTTGCTTTATCTAATAATAATTTCATACCCTAAATCCCTAAAGGGACTTTTTTTATATTTAATAAGTCATTTAAATAATCCTGTTTACCAATAATCCGTTAAAAGTAGCTGGCAAAATGCTTTTCCAAATTTAGGCTTCTTATCCTGCCGGCCGTATTATTGCCATCAACATACGCATTGGATACAATTCCCGTGTAAAGGGGTTTAAAACTAATCCAAGGCTTTCAAGGGTAGTAGCGCCTAATAATGCGTCATCTCCTTCTTCTCCGTATAGGACAGGTGCAGCACTGCCTTCACCATTCAATTCAAAATATGCATCTCCCACACGTCTCGATATTATAGTTCCGTCAGCTAAAGAAAAGTCTACTTTTCTATGTGGCTTAATCCCTAACTCATCCAAAAGTTTACCTGGCACTAAGCTGAATACAGCTCCGCTATCAACTAAAAAGCTTATTTCAACAGATTTCTCTGTTTCATAACTTTTTTTAACAATCAGCTTTTTACTTGTTAGTCCCATACCTGTTATTTTTTCAACTTTTGATTAAACACAAAAAATTATATTTGGTAATCGAACCTTGCTTTCAAAAAAGCATTTTGGAAGTATGCCTGTTTTATTAAAAACAGCGTAATTCAATTTATAATCAAAACTTAAAACATCTCAATTATTAACAGCCGAAAAAGTACGGCATTCTTCAATAATTGCATCTACTTTTTCAGGCGTTAAGTTCTCACGATAATTTTTGCCCAGTTGCATCATCGGTGCATAACCGCAAGCGCCTAAACATTCAACAGTTTTTAGCGTAAACAATCCATCTGGCGTAGTTTCACTAACATTAATTCCTAATTTACTTTTTATATAATTTATAATATCATCACTTCCTCTTAGCATGCAAGGGCCGGTTTGGCAAACTTCAAAAACAAACTTACCTACCGGCTTCATATTATACATGCTATAAAATGTTGCGACTTCATAAACTTCTATAGGGGTAATGTCCAACAATTCAGCAACATAATCCATTACAGGCACATCCAGCCAGCCGCCAAATTCTTCCTGTGCCAGATGCAGAACCGGCAGCAATGCACTTTTTTGTTTTCCGTCAGGATATCTTGCTATGATCTCGCCAACTTTAGATAAACTTTTTTCTGAAAATGTAATCATATTAATTTAATGATTGATGATTTGAAATTCGAATATGCATAATAAGCAAATTGTCAAATTTCAAATTAGCTCATTATGCATCCATTTCTCCCGCAATTAAATTAAGCGAGCTCATACAAATAATTGCATCACTAAGCATGCTTCCTTTTATCAATTCTGTAAATGCCTGGTAATAGATAAAACATGGTCTGCGAAAATGTAAACGGTAAGGCGTACGTCCTGCATCACTTATCAAATAAAAACCTAATTCACCGTTTCCGCCTTCTACACTATGATAGACTTCCCCAACCGGTATATCTGTTTCTCCCATTATTATCTTAAAATGATAAATAAGAGCTTCCATTTTCGTATATACATCCTGCTTTTCAGGAAGATAATATTCGGGCACGTCAGCGTGAAAAATTTCTGCGTCCTTGCCTTTAAAGTCCTGAACCTTGCGGTAAGCCTGTGTGATGAGATTAAGTGACTGCCACATTTCTTCGTTACGAACAAGGTAACGGTCATACGCGTCACCGGTCTTGCCCACCGGAACTTCAAATTCAAAATCTCCATAACTGCTGTAGGGTGAGTGTATCCTGACGTCGTAATCAACCCCTGCTGCGCGAAGGTTTGGGCCGGTAAAACCATAGTTTAAAGCTCTTTCTGCAGAAATTCCACCTACGCCTTGTGTTCGCTCCATAAAAATACGGTTGCGGGTAAATAAGTTTTCAAACTCTTTTAAAACTTTTGGATATTCGTCCAGAAATTTTTCCAGTTTTCTAAAAGCAATATCATTAAAATTTCTTTCAAAGCCACCAATTCTTCCCAGGTTAGTTGTTAACCTGGCCCCGCACACTTCTTCCCAGATTTCATAAATTAACTCGCGGTATTGCATTACATATAAAAATCCTGTAAATGCTCCGGTATCTACACCGATAACAGAATTGCAAATGAGATGATCTGCTATTCGTGCCAACTCCATAATAATAATGCGAAGATAATCTACACGCTTTGGCACAGTTATACCTAAAAGCTTTTCACAAGTCATATGCCAGCCCATATTATTTATCGGGCTGCTGCAGTAATTTAACCTGTCGGTTAGCGGAGTAATCTGGTACAACGGGCGACGTTCAGCAATTTTTTCAAATGCGCGGTGTATGTATCCAACAGTTTGTTCTGCGTCTACAATTCTCTCACCGTCCATCTCTAAAATATTCTGAAACACCCCATGCGTTGCAGGATGTACCGGCCCGAAATTAAGAGTGGTTGTCGTCTTTTCTATACTTCCTGCCGGAAGTTGTTTATGATGTTCTGCAACAGTCATTTTTTATTTTTTATGTAGTCACCTTTGTAATTCTATTCAGCATCGTTGTGTCACTTACTTGTACAGCAAATCATTATTCAGCAATAAAACAGCTACATACTATAATTGCCGACAACAAACAAGTACCTTTTAACTTTTATCTTACATTTTAACCAAATTCTAAAGCCTGTAACGTGAAAAGTTAGGTGCTTCTTCATATCCACTTTCAACTTACATCATTTCCTTAATAAATGCTTCATTTTCTTCTTCATTAAAAATCGCCTTTAACGGTATTTCGAGACCTTCTAAAACCTTACATCTTATGGTTCCATGCTGCACCTTTTCATTCAATGAAAAAGTATTATTCTCCAAAAAATACTGCTCAACACATTGATTTTTATAATTTACGAGCCAGTATTCTTTTACCCCGTTCAGAGCATAATCAACAAACTTTATTCCCCTGTCTCTTTTTTCTGTACTGTCACTTAATACTTCCACTACAAAATCAGGTACAGGATAAAACATGGTATCATCATTGAAAGTATCTGCTATTTCTTTTCTGAAAAAACATATATCGGGTTCAAAATCATTGCGTCGAAGTCTTACCAGTGACTTTTCACCTCTTATAACCCCCGCTCTGTTTTTTCTTGCATATCTTTTAAAAATACCGGCTGCATTATAAATTACAACTGTATGTTTGTCTCTTGCTGGTGAATGACAGACGACTTCACCATTAATAAACTCCGCTTTCTCATCATCGCGTACATTTTCATAAAAAGTATTGCGTTTTGCTTCCTCGTAAAGCAAATATTGCTGCAGCTCAGTTATGTAGTCGGGCAACTTGGGGGAGTCGATTATATCTTTTAAAACTGAATCCATAAGCTATCGTAACCACGTATTATCTTTATCAGCTTCACTAATTGTTTTTGGGAGGTTTGCCGCTCTTTCATCACCGAAATCTTTGCTTCCGCCTCTGCCAAACATTTCGTCATCCTTATCAATCCTGCTCTGGTCCTCTACCGGGTATTCTTTGCGCAAAGGAAAATAATCCATTTCATCTACATTTAAAATTCTTTTCAGGTTAGGATGTCCAATGAAATTTACGCCATAAAAATCATAGGTCTCTCTTTCCATCCAATTGGCAGCCTCAAAAAGACTTGTCGCAGTAAAGATATCAGGCTGTGCAACAGGAATATAAACTTTAAATCTTATCCGCACATTCTCAACAAGATTATGCATGTGATACACAACCGCAAGCTCTTCACCAACTCTTTCAGGATAATGAACGGCACATAAATCAGTCAGAAAAGTAAATTGCATGTTTGCATCGTCATATAAAAACTGCATTACTTTCAGGTTCTGATCGCTTGGAGCTGAAAAAGTAAGCATTCCGTAAGGCTCCTCAAAACCGTTCAGCATATCTCCGAATTTCTCTTGTAAGCGTTGTTGTATCAGTTCGTTGGTTAAAAGCATGTTTTTAATTTGAGAATTAATTAATTTGAAAGTTTGAAAATGCCCAAGCTTTACCTGCTCATTTCCATTTTTCAAATTCTCAGTTAAACATTATTTTCATTAAAATTAAAACCGATTAATTTAAAAATTCAGTAAAGTAAAGAATTTGCTTTCAGCAAAAGTTTTATTCATTCTCAAGTTTCAAATCATCAAATTTTTAAATTACTACTGAATACCGTAGCTTCCCATCAATCCTTTGTAGGTTTCACCATTTCTGCGACGCAGGCTTTCGGCATGAACTAAATCCTGTATTCTCAATACACCATCAATAATAGCTTCGGGCCGCGGAGGGCAACCAGGCACATAAACATCTACGGGAATTACCTGATCAATGCCCTGCAAAACACTGTAAGAGTCAAAAATGCCGCCCGAGGTCGCACAAGCGCCAACAGCCATTACCCAGCGCGGCTCTGCCATTTGCAGATAAACCTGTTTAAGTACCGGCGCCATTTTTTTGGCAATTGTTCCCATAACCATCAGCAGATCGCACTGGCGTGGTGAAAAGCCTAATCTTTCGCTGCCAAAACGCGACAAATCATAATGAGAACCCATTGTAGCCATAAACTCAATGCCGCAACAACTGGTGGCAAATGGTAAAGGCCACATAGAATTTTTTCGAGCCAATCCTACAATTTTTTCGAAAGAAGTGGCCATAAACCCCTCTCCCATATAACTTTGGGGAGTTTCCAATTCCTTAACGTGTGTTTGAAATCTTACCGGACGCGCCATAATTTATCTTATTTTATTCCTCTTCAAACAATCTTTAATACAAACAATAATTTTATTATACTATTAAGTGCTCATACTGCTTTTTCAACGTCAAAAGTAATACAAGTGTGTCAATTTCAGTTAAAATGATTTATACAGGATTTATTAATTTCAAACTATTAATGATCCGTTCTTTATTCATTTTTGTTCAATAATGAAGTAAACGAAAAACATTAAAAAATCATTATTAACCGGTTTTTTTAAAAGATTACAAATGATAAGACAAGCACAACATTTTTAAGAAAATGCACGTTTTTAAAAACGGTAAATAATTTACGGAAGAAAACCTGATGCTGTGATATGAAATCTTTATTTATTCTTATTTAAGCCAAAAAGACAATTATAGCAGCAGAATAAGAATTAATTTCTTAAAAAAATCTTTCTTCTCTTATTTTGTTTGCAATTAGATTAATCTTCCCATTGCAAAGCGCCTTTCTTTATTATGTAATAAAATCCAGCTAAAAAAAATCCTACAAACATTGCCACGCTTCCAAAGCCTGCCCATCCTAACTCTCTGAAATTAACTGCATAAGGATAAAAAAATATAACCTCTACATCGAATAAAACAAACAGTATTGCAACTAAAAAATATTTTACTGCCATAGGCTGACGCGCATTTCCCACAGATTCTATTCCGCTTTCAAAGTTTTGCAACTTATCGTCTGTGTTTCTTTTTGGACCGATAAAATGAGTCGCTCCCATCATTACTGCTACAAAACCAATAGCAAACAAAAACTGGATGCCGATAGGAAAATAGTTAGCCGCAGAATTTGCTTCTGCAATCGCTGCATTTAAGATATACATATAATAGATTTATCTGTAAAATTAATAAGTACCTGATTCTAAACAAAAATACACACTATAGTGTGTATTTTAATAGTTTTAAAAACCTTACTAATGCTATTATTTAAAATCAAAAGGAATATTAAGCTTAACATTAAAATTTCTGCCCATATTAAAAACACCACGCCTGCCGGTTACATAATTAATATCAGTGTATTTCAACCTGCTTAGATGACTTTGATAAGCAACATCGGTTATGTTATTGAAGGACAGATACAAGCTGAATAACTTTCTGTTTTTGGCATTAAAATCACTTCCCGCACCTATATCAAACAAGGCATAACCGGCAGTGGGCGTTTCTGTATTGTAAGCAGTAAAAACACGATTCTGTTTGGCTGTTGCGTCCATCTCAGCTTTGAAATAAAGGTTTTTTAATACATTTCCGGCCTTTGAAAAATTTGCCCTTAACTCACTCAGCAAATGTGCGGGAGGCATGGCGGGTAACCTGTTGCTGCCTTCAAAATAACTGCTAAAAGTACCGGCGACATAAGAAAAAGTATTTTCAAAATGCAGCCAGTCGAGCGGATGCGGATGTATATCGAAATTGGCTTCAAAACCAGCAAGGGTTGCACCTGACTGGCTGAACTTAAAGGCTTGTAACGCTGCTCCGTTATCAACGACCAGCGAATCTCCTCCGCCTGCGGCCTCGAGCCTGTTGTAATAAATATAGTTGCTGATATGATTGTAAAAGGTATTTATTCCAAAACTAACATGCCTGCTGACAACTTCCAATCCCGCATCAAACTGCAAAGAATTTTCAGTTTTTAAATTATTGTCGCCATATTCATACCTGTAGGTTCCTTCATGTGCTCCGTTGCTGCTTAGCTCAGCCGCGCTGGGTGCACGGAAACCTTTTGCAATATTTGCTTTTAAGGTTACTCCTTCAGACGCTTCATAAGCAACGCCTGCACTGCCGCTTATATTGCCATAATGTTTGTTTACAGCTTTGAATTTTGCATAATCCAATTCCTGTAAGCCTTTAATATCCATTGTCCTCGTGTCGCCTCTGAGCCCGCCGCTTACGGTTAATTTGTTAAAGCTTTTAATTGTATATACAAAAATACCTGCATCAAACAGGTTGTATTCCGGTATTAATTTTTCTTCTGCCAGGTTTCTGTTTTGCTGATACATACCATTGGCACCGATAGTTGTTTTCCAGCCGTGTTGTGCAGCGAACTGGTATTGTAAATTATAGTTTACAGTCTTCAGATCAAAATATAAGTCAGGAACTGAAGGTGCATCAGGATTACCCAATTCACGCCGTTGGTTTCGTTGAAACGCTACGGTAGCTGCCACCCGGTTTTTGCCTGATGCAAAACTATTGTCGAGCGCAATTTTAAAATGCTCTACATGTTGGTATGGTGTTATAAAATCTTTGCTTTTAAGTTGTTCATCTGTTGCTATCGCCTCAAAGGGCGTTTCTGCGAGATACAAAAATTTACCCGTTGCCGAATCTCTTGTACCTTCTGTCACCCCAAGCTTCTGGTTAAAACTGCTGACAATTAAATGACTGTAGCCCCATGATTTGTTTATACCTATATAACCGCCCCAGTTCTTTTCATTAAACCGGCTGTTGAAAACACGGCCATCATATTTGTTTTTGTAGTCCGCCGCAGACTTTAAGCTGCCATAAGCATTCCAGTTAAAACCGTTTAAAAGATTACCTGCGAGGTTAGCATTAAATCCATGCGTATTGTTGTTATCAGTGTAAGTGGCTAATATGTTTCCTTTGATAGTACCAGGAGTAACAGGTTGGTTAGTAATAAAATTAATAACGCCGGCTATGCCATCACTGCCATACATAAGCGAGGCCGGTCCTTTTAATACTTCGGCTCTTTGTACACTGTATTCGTCTATTTCAATGCCATGTTCGTCGCCCCATTGCTGGCCTTCCTGGCGGATGCCGTCGTTTATGGTAACTACACGGTTGTAACCCAAACCGCGGATAACAGGTTTTGAAATAGCCGGCCCCGTTGTTATTACAGACACGCCGCCTTTTCTTACCAATGCATTTATAAGATTTGTCGAAGCATTTTGCAGCAGTTCCGTTCTTTTTACTAATGAAACCGGTTGCGGAGAATTTCTTACCCGTGTAGCTGATGACACTCCGGTTACAGTTACCGCTTCCTGCTCTACAGCAGTTGTATTTAAAATAAAATTTTTTGAGGTATTTCCATTTAAAGTGACAGGTACTATCTGCGAAGCAAATCCCTGGTAAGTAACTTCGACAAGATAACTTCCGCGGTTAATTGGAGTGGTTTTATAGTTCCCATTTGCATCAGTAATCGCTCCGGCTTTTACGTCGTGCAAAAAAACAGATGCTCCGGGCAAAGGATTTCCTTTTTCGTCTGTAACCTTGCCGGTTAAAGTTCCTCTGCCTGCCGGCTGTGAAAAAGATGAAACAGGTATTATTACATGTAAAAGACAAAAAAGGATAATAAAGTTCTTCATGATTTTTTTGTTACGTTGTTGCAAATATATTGGATTAAAGTAAATTTACAACATTGTTGCAAAAAATAATTTTTATATCAATAATGTTAGTTATCATTTCTTCTCGTAAGATACATGTAACTGCTTTTTCTTTCTTTTCTTTAATAAAATAAAGAAGCAATTTTAGCAGTGCTATAATTAAGTTTGCATGAAGCATTAATTTAAAAGGTTACATGAAAGATTTGGAAGGAGAAATTAATAAAAGTGTTTACTCAAAAATAAGGATAACTCGACATCTTTCTGACAATCCTGTTCTTAAGTCTGATAATATATTATTAAACAAACCCAATGTCATTAACGGCCTGGATCTTCTTGGTAATATTAATGATGCCGTTATCACAGCCTCCTTCTTTGATCCGCAGTATCGCGGCGTAATGGACAAAATGAAATATGGCAATGAAGGTGAAAGACAAAAAGAAAGAGCCATCTTAGAGCAAATGAGTGAAGAAAAAATAAAGCTTTTCATCAGAGAAATAGATCGTGTGCTGATACCAGGCGGCCATTTATTTTTGTGGGTTGATAAATTTCATTTTTGTGAAGGCACAGCACACTGGACTTCGGGTACTTCGCTTTCGATTGTTGATTTAATAACATGGGATAAAGGTAAAATTGGTATGGGCTACAGAACACGCAGAAAAAGTGAATATCTCTTAATCATTCAAAAGCAACCTTTAAAAGCCAAAGGATACTGGACAAGACATGACATTCCCGACGTATGGACTGAAAAAATAGTCGGCAAAAAACACCCGCACCAAAAGCCTTTTATGCTTCAAAAAAATTTGATTGATGCAGTCTCTGCAGAAGGTGATTATATTTTAGATCCTTGCGCGGGCAGCTACACAATTTTGGATGCATGCAAAGAGATTTCAAGAAATTTTGTTGGCGGTGATTTGAAACAAGGTTTGTAAAGTGTTTTATTAATAAAAGAAGAAAAAATTTCTGATGATATTTTATTTTTTTAGAAATAATGAAACTATAAGAGCAGAAATAATTTTTGGAAGAAGTTTAATTTTTCTTATTTATACTGTCCGTGCTTTTAAATATCTTTTTTACAAAATTACCTGCTCTGCCGAGAAGCTCTGCATTTTCTTCCAGCGGTTTCAGGTCTGCATTCGACGGGCTTTGCAGTTGTGGGGGGTAAAGTAATATATAACTGTTATTCCTGAAATATTTGGTTAGGTAAACAGGCAACTTCTCTAAGAATGGATTATACGACAGATAGCCTTTGCGCGAGGAGACTATTATGAACAAATCATCCTGTTTTACTTCACCGGTAAATATCAGGAATTCATCCCAATTGCTAAACTCCTCAAAAGATATTGTGAGAGGCGTTTTGTTACCGGCATTTATTGCTTTAAGTATTTTTAATGTTGACGTATTTGCATAAATAAATAAAGGAAGGCCAGTTTCTCTTGAAATAGCCTGTAACCGTTCAAACCACTTTTGAAAGCCATGTTCATGCTCAGCCTGGGGGGGAACAACGGCTGCTATGCGTTTTAGTGTATTGATGGGTTGTGCAGCTTTATAAATAAATATCATTTCGCCTGTACGTTCCAGTATTTTTTCAGCAACTGCCCCTAAAAATTCATCTCCTTTGTGTGCAAGATGGTGCAATCCTATTATAACATTTTTAATATTGTGTTCTTTTATGGTATAAATAATACCATTGCTGATATTAAGATCAAAACGGGTTATGGGAATAATAGTGTTATCGGTGGATGCTGCATGTTTTGCCGCCCTTTGCATCATTTTTTTCCCCGCTGCATGTTCGTTTGCCGATGTATCATGTTCATCTGCTACATGCAAAGCATAGACAGGAGACTTGCTGTTATGCGGTTTTAATAATAACGCCAGGTCAACAAGATTGGTAACCATATCAGGATAGGCAAGCGAAACAAGTATCCGGTCATCGGCTTCGTCTTTGGCTTCAACGGGTTCGGCATTCTCAAGCAAAGAAATTTTCCTGGACGTTTTTTCGACCGTAATTGAGCTTATAGTGCAGGTAACCAATATCATCAAAATAGTGCCATTCAACACATCTTCATTTAATAAACGTATAGGATTTCCGGCGGGGGTTTCGCCCAAAATAACATTGTAGCCTACTAAGACTACAGCAAGAGTGGCACCCACTCTTGCATTGCTTAATCCGAAAATCATCTGTCTTTCATCTGCAGATAAGGCAAAGGTTTTTTGTGTAAACCATGCGGCCACGTATTTGCCAATCACTGCTATTACAATCATAACTCCGGCCACTTTTAATGCGCCCCATCCTTTGAACAGCACACTAAAATCTACCAGCATTCCCACCCCTATCAAAAAGAAGGGAATAAATAATGCATTACCTACAAAATCAATCCGGTTCATCAAAGGAGAAGAATGAGGTATAAACCTGTTAATGGCAAGCCCTGAAAGAAATGCGCCAATAATAGCTTCGAGGCCGGCAGCTTCGGCAAGAAAGGAACCGAGAAAAACAATAGCAAGAACAAAAATGTATTGAGATATATTATCGTCAAATTTTTTAAAAAACCAGCGTGCAATTATTGGAAATACAAAAAATACAATAGCTGCAAAAATGGCGGAAGATAGTAACAACCTCATCCAAAAAGCCACACTGATTTCTCCTTTATACATACCTACAATCGCTGCTAAAACAAGCAAAGCCAGTATATCAGTTATAATAGTTCCGCCTATTGTTAAGGTAACAGACCTGATACGATTGATGCCGTAACGGCTGGTGATAGGGTAGGCAAGTAAAGTGTGAGAAGCAAACATGCTCGATAACAGAATGGCTGTAGGAAGATTGTAGCCAAGCAAATAATAAGCAGCCACAGTTCCTAAAATCATAGGTACACTAAATGTATAAATACCAAAAAGCAAACTTTTTACCCGGCTCTTTTTAAACTCTTCAAGGTCTATCTCGAGACCTGCTGTAAACATAATGTACAGTAACCCTACAGTGCCAAAAAGAACTATGCTGCTATCGCGAAGCAACAGATTGAAGCCATAAGGGCCTATTATAATGCCTGCCAGGATAAGACCTATAATATGAGGCACTTTTAATTTATTAAGAAGCAACGGAGTAAATAAAATAATAAACAGCACTAAAGAAAATATGATGACTGGGTTCTTTAAAGGCAATGAAAAATCCAGGTCTGCTAATAAAAACATAGTGTTTAATTGAAGTGAGACATCACTTATTCTTGCTTTTGTAATTGTAAGGCATACACAATACGGCAATCTTCTTCGCGTATAATTTCCCGTTGTCCCGACATTTCATTTTCTTTTGTTTGTTGCAGACGGACAATGATTTTAGTGGCTTGCGCTTCTTTTGAGCTGTCCTGTTGGGCTGATAACTCAAGCATGTTGGCTGAAAAACTTCCTGTATAAAAACGAATGACTTTGTTATTGCTTACCGCTTTTGCCATCACACCATTACTTTGAATACTCATTTCCCACTGTTCGGTTTTTGTATCACCCACAGCAGAACCCGGGCAGGTAGTTTCTGTACAATTCATTCTGACATTCCACAACCCGGCAACTTCACCATGCTTCGCGGGTAAACTGTCGGTAACCGAAATCTTAGATGTACTGTCAAACAATTTCTCTTTATTGGCAAGCTCTTCTTCTCTTACCTGCAATGAACTTTCTTTGAGCAACAACTCCTGTTCTTTTCTAATTAATTCTGTCTCTTTTTGTTGCAGCTTTTTTTCCTTTTGAGAAAAATCACAGGCCGAAAGAAAAAACACAATAAAAAATAAAAAAATTATTTGTCTCATGTAAAACAAATTAATACTGAAAATACCGCACAAAAAAATTATTTTAAACAATACTCTTTTGCTTACAAACGGTATTATTCTTTATGTAATGATTTTCCCGTTATCAAAATTACTGTATGCAAACTGTAAAATAAGGATAGATTTTAATAGCAGTTGACGTAATATTTACAGAGTTAGTTAAATTGTAGCAAACAAGCACCAACAGTTAAAATGAACGTCACATCCAAAGCAACATAATGATACAGGCAGTAACAAAAACAACATTTTACCCGATTACAGGGTGTCTTTGAAAAGGGCGTGTAGCATCAAAATTGTAACGGTAAGTAACCATACGCCTGCTTTGCGTGCCGCCGATAGATTTGTAAATACCCACCATTCGCGAGTTCCAGTCGGCTGCCCAGCCCATTTCTATCAGATCGTAACGACTTTGTTTTCTGATGACTAAGGCTCCTGAATAAATGATAAAAGCATCTATACCAAGCGCCTGAAACTTAGGAATTATACCAAAAGCTACGCCATTTATTTTGCGGCTCGGCTTGGCCTTTTGCAGTATAAGTAACCATAGCTTTTGCAACAGGCCAAACTTACCGTTGAAATATTTAAAGTATTGGTTTAGATCCGGAATGTTGATCCACATGGCAATCGGAGAGTCTTTGTAATAGGCAAACCAGACAAGCTTTTCATCCATTATCGGCTTCATTTTGTTAAATAATTTCAGAGCCGCTTCGTAGCTTATTTCTTTGCCTTCGTTGTGCTGCGCCCACGCAAGGTTGTAGACGGTTGAAAAATCTCTTGCATATTTGGCAACATTACTTTTATCAATATGCCGGGCAGAGTAACCAGGTTTTGAGGCAAACGCAGCATGCCGCTCCCGGTACTTATCGCCCAAAGTGCCGTAAGCCTGCAAAGTGTAATAATACTGGTTGTAATAGTTTTTAAATCCATAGGTTTCAAAGAGTCTTTCGTAATAATCCGGATTGAAAGAAATGCCGTACATGGGCTCTTCATCAAAACCTTCGACCATCAAGCCCCACCATTTGTCTCTTTCACCAAAGTTTACCGGGCCGTCCATTGCTTCCATTTTATTTTGCTGCAGCCAATCTTTTGCGGTATTGAACAAAAGGTTGGCAGCTTGCTGGTCATCAATACAATCAAAAAAACCGCAGCAGCCCACTGCGTACGTATCGCCTTTATTGATGTACTTTGTACTGGTAAAAGCGGCAATTCTTCCTATAAAATTTCCATTCTCATCTTTTAAAATCCATCTTGTTGCAGTACCGTATTTAAAAGCCTTATTCTTTTTTGAATCAAAAACATCGTTTATTTCATTGTCAAGAGGACGGATATATTTTGGGTTATCTTTATTTAATAACACATTAATTTTTATAAAATTTTCCGCGGTTACTTTATCACTTACCTCTGTAATTTGCATATTTTGAAACCTTTTTGCTTATCTTTAAAATGATAGGACAATCCTGGTGTTTAGAACTATTTTCATTACTTACAATCAAAATGCTGTAAGTAATAGAATTTTAGCTTAATAATAAAATAAGAAATGGAAACATTCCTCTAATCAGCAATTTTATATAAAAAATGTTTTTACGGTTAAAGGTTTTTTTACAAGCTCTGAAGACTCAGTTTTCCAATGGTGCAATTATTGATAAATATTAACTCAAAATAAATAAAAAATGGAAAAAGAAGGATTTTTCGCAGAAGTAAAAGAGATGGCAGAAGAATACGTGGAAGACCGCCTGCTGCTGCTGAAGTTACAAACGACGCAAAAAGCAGCAGAAGCTTCTTCTTTTATTTTTATAGCTTTAGCTGTCAGTTTTATCAGCCTCATTTTATTTATGATTATAAGTTTTATTGCCGGTTATTATCTATCACAGGCCGTAGACAGTTATCCGGCAGGCTTTGCCATTCTTGCCGGTATTTATATTTTACTTATTTTTATTTTGCTGTACTTTAATAAGAAATTTATAGCAAAAAAAATTGCTGATATGGTTGTAAAATTTTCATTAGAAAATAAAGAAACTTTTAGAAATGAAATATAAAACTACTTACAACTTAACACACATCACTTCTATGGAAGCGCTGAAGCGGGAACAATTAGTTGTAAATGCACGAATCAAAGACCGGGAAGTGGAACTTCGTTTGAAAATGTATGAGATTCCCGGTGAGCTTGCTGCTGCCGGCGCCAACTCTTTTATACCAAAAATATTACGCGGCAAAATTACCAATGCTGCTTTGAACGGCGGTAAAAAATTAATTAATAATTTTTTTGTGCCTTCGGATTCAAAACCACAAAATCTTCTTACGCATACAATACAAAATCCCAAAGGCGTTTTTTCATTACTTAAAAAAGGAATTGGTTTATTTAAGGGGAAAAAGTAAACTTTCTTCTGTTTGTGTTATAAATATTCATCTGTCTGATGCTATAAATAATTGCAGGAAGATATTCTGCTGATCTATATTGTACCTTCGCCTCTATGTCAAAATTTGCTCATGATACAATTGTTCCGTTTAAAGACAGCGAACTAAGTAAAAAACAGCAGGTCGCTGTAATGTTTGATAAAATTGCTTTTCGCTACGATTTTTTAAACCGTTTTTTATCTGCAGGCATTGATGTAAGCTGGAGAAAAAAAGCAATTAAACAATTAAAAGCATTACAACCGCAATATATTTTAGACGTAGCTACCGGCACAGGCGATGTTGCTCTTTTGGCAGAAAAAATGCTCCATCCGGTTAAAATCACAGGTATAGATATTTCAGAGGGTATGCTTGATATCGGGAGAAAGAAAGTACAAAAGCTGGGTTTACAAAATAAAATAGAGCTGCTGCAGGGCGATAGTGAAACAATAAGTTTCGCAGATGATTCTTTTGACGCAATCACTGTAGCTTTTGGCGTAAGAAATTTTCAAAATCTTGAAAAAGGGTTAACCGAAATGCTGCGGGTTTTAAAGCCAGGCGGCAAGCTGGTAGTGCTTGAATTTTCGAGGCCAAAGCAATTTATTTTTAAGACAATTTATAATTTGTATATGAAAACGATTGCCCCAGGTTTTGGTAAGCTTATCGCAAAAAACAAAGATGCCTACCAATACCTGAATGACTCTGTACAAAGATTTCCTGAAGGAACAGACTTTATTGAGATATTAAATAAAACAGGCTATAAATTGACTAATTACAAAACTTTGACTGTAGGTATCTGCTCGGTTTATTGGGGAAGCAAATAAGTATGCATTACTGCAAAAATTTTTATTTTAATAAAAGGTTAGCAATTAAAACACAACTTTTACGTTCACTTTTACTTCTTTTACAAACCTTCATTTTTAATAAAAATAATTAAAAACAAAATTATAAGCAGAATTATACCCTACGATAACAGGAAGAACATAAAATAGTTACATGACAGATCACAAGGGAATTTCAGGCTTTATAATTTTTTCGCAGAAATTAATTATACTTTCTTTGGCAGGTTGTCTTTTTTCATTGGCGGCAGTTGGCCAGGAGAAAGAAGAAAACAGGCCGAACCACGATAACTGGCCTTATTATTTTGGCATGTCTGTCAGTTATAACTCCTCAACGCTGCATTCTACAAAACACCCGCTTTTTTTACAAAATGACAGTGTGCTGGCAGTAGAGCCGGGAAGTAGCGGCGGAATTGCCTTAGGTCTTGTTGGCACGCTGCGTTTATCTTCAAGGTTTGCTTTGCGGGCAAATCCCCAGTTGATTATTGGCGGAGCAAAGTATTTTACCTACAGTTTAAAATATCCGGGTTTGGATGAAAAGTCCGTTGAAAAGAAAACACTTCCATCCAATATTGTCAGTTTTCCCTTTCAAATAAAATTTAACAGCGACCGTATCAGAAACTTTCGCACTTATATGCTTGGCGGCATAAAGTACGATATGGACCTCGCCAGCAATTCACAGGCACGAAATGCGGAAGACCTCGTAAAACTTAAAAAAAATGATTTTGGAATTGAAGCAGGAATTGGCTTTAATTTCTTTTTTCGCTTTGTCACTTTTTCTCCTGAATTGAAAATCAGTAACGGCCTGACCAATATTCACAGCCGGGATGTAAACCTCAAATTCAGTAATGTTTTAGATAAATTAAATTCGAGAATGGTGGTTTTCTCTATTATTCTGGAAGATTAATATTTACCTCTTTGTTTCTTGTTTTATTCACTTTAATAATTTAAGAAAAATATTAAAAATTATTACAAGCACTAAATAAAAAAAGGCTTCAACAGAAGCCTTTATATTATTTATTAAAATATTTTTTATGCCGCTTGTTTTTGTTTCTGCTTTTGACGTTTTAACTGATTAACTACAGACACAAAAGCGCTGTCAAAAGACTCTTCAAATGACTTGGATGATGCTTTTACAAAAAAATCATGTTTGGGAACATGAACGCGAAGCTCAACAATCTTGTCTTTTAACGCATGTACGATATTATCTAATTTTAAGAAAACGTCCACTTTCGTTATTTTATCGTGAAAAGTATTTAATTTTTCTACTTTTCTTCTTACCAATTCCATGAGTTTTTCATCTCCTGCAAAATGCACAGTTTGAATTTTTACTTCCATAACATTCGTGTTTTAAATGAATAAATAATGAACAAAGAACTAAGCGTACAATTCAGACATAGACAAAGCGCTGTTTAATTCAGGCAATATGAAGTTATACTATCGAACTGTAAATAACCAATATTCGTCCTTGTTTTTTTAAAAACAACTTATCGCACAATCTAAAGCTTATCTTAATAGGTGAACGCCTGCCACAATAGTATTATTGTAAATCGGCCTTACACATCATTTGCAACCATTTTTGCCTGCAGCGATTACTTTTCATAGTATCTTTTTTGGAGGTAATGCAAAAGCTATTGCTTCATGCTCAAAATGACCCTTGTGAGAACCGTCACAAAAAGGTTTATTTTTAGAAAGACCGCAACGGCAAACAGATACTCTGTCTCTTCCCGCGAGGTCATACATATTTCCGTTTTTATCTGCCATCTCAAAATCGCCTTCAATTATTAATGAACCATTGTTGTTTACTGTAATTTTTGTTGCAGCCATGTTTATTTTTATAATTAGTTTAATTAGTTACCGAAAGTATACAATTAAAAAGGAAATTTTTTAATTTTAAAAATTACTTACTAATTTAAAACCTTACGTTTTAGATCCATAAACCGTTCAATTACTCTTCTGATATGTAACCTGACAATTTTCAAACTAAATTTTCAAAATTCAGTTACCGTTTTTCGGGGTTAATGAGCTGTCAGTTTTTATTACATCAAAGTCTGCGTCTTTTTTATTAACGCGCAAAGGGCTCATTTGGCGCAGCTTTAAGACTGTATTTCTTACTTGTTCAATTGTATAATCTATCTCTTCTTCAGTAGTGAATCTGCCCAAACCAAACCGCAAAGAGCTGTAGGCTAAATTATCGCCGAGGCCAAGCGCTTTTAAAACATAGCTTGGCTCAAGAGAGGCAGAAGTGCATGCTGAACCGGAACTTACTGCAATATTTTTATTAATGCCCAACAGTAAACCTTCACTATCAACATATTTAAAAGAAATGTTGGTAACGTGCGGAAGACGATGTTGGCGGCTTCCGTTTACAAAAGTTTCTTCAATCTGCAATAATCCGTTCTCAAGTTTGTCTCTTAATCTGCCCAGTCGTTTTGCATCATTATCCATTTGAAGCCGGGCAAGTTCGGCGGCTTTGCCAAAACCAACAATGCCGGGCACATTTAAAGTACCGCTGCGCATTCCTCTTTCGTGCCCGCCGCCATCTATCTGGGCTGTCACTTTTACACGCGGGTTTTTGCGGCGCACATATAATGCGCCCACCCCTTTTGGCCCATACATTTTATGAGCGGTAAAAGCCATAAGATCAATACCGTCTTTTTGCACATCAACAGAAATTTTACCCGCAGCCTGAACAGCGTCTGTAAAGAACAATATACCATGTTTTTTTGCAACAGCACTTATTTCACCCATTGGCTGAATAACGCCAATTTCGTTGTTTGCATACATAATTGCTATTAATATAGTCGTCGGTTTAATGGCTGCTTCCAGCGCCGGCAAATCAATTAAACCATCTGCCTTTACCGGCAGATAAGTTACCCCGGCACCCAGCTTTTCTATATGTTTACAGGTGTCTAAAACTGCTTTATGCTCGGTAGCTGCAGTAATTATATGATTGCCTTTGGCTGCATACATTTCATACACACCTTTTATGGCGAGATTTACTGCTTCTGTAGCTCCGCTGGTAAAAATAATCTCCTGTGTATCTGCCCCGATTAGTTTTGCTGCCTGCTCACGTGCATAGTCAACTGCTTCTTCTGCAATCCATCCAAAAGAATGACTGCGGCTTGCAGCATTTCCAAAATTTTGGGTAAAGTATGGAAGCATTGCCTCTACAACGGCCGGATCACATGCTGTGGTGGCATTGTTGTCTAAATAAACAGGTAATTTCAACATATTTGTCACTTTTCTTCTGTTGTGATTATTATACAAAGTAACATAATACCGCCATACATTTATATAGAAAAAGCTTTACCCGGGTTTTATACATCAGTAAAAAATCTTTTTTCTCATTATAATTTTCGTCATGAATAAAGTTGAACATATCGGAATAGCAGTTAAAAATTTATCGGTTTCTATTGCTCTTTTTACCAAAATTCTACATACGGATTGCTATAAAACAGAAGAAGTAGAAAGCGAAAAAGTCAGGACTGCTTTTTTTAAAAACGGGGAAACGAAAATAGAACTGCTCGAAAGCCTGGAGCCCGACGGAGTTATTGCAAAGTTTATAGAAAAAAAAGGAGAAGGCATGCACCATATAGCTTTTGAGGTTGAAAATATTGACAAAGAAATGGCCCGTCTGCTGCAGGAAGGTTTTACTTTAATTAACGAAAAGGCAAAAAAAGGAGCAGATAATAAACTGGTTTGCTTTGTACACCCAAAAGATACTAACGGTGTTTTAATAGAGCTTTGCCAGGAAATTAAATGAAGAAGGTTTTATCAATTTTTATAAAAATTTTTAAAGCATAACCGGCATTCTTAAACAGCTTTTTGCTTTGATTTTAATTACTTCATTTTATTTCAAATTGAAGAATCAAACAAAAAAACATTATTATTAAATAACTCTGCTTATCTGTTTATAAAAAGATTGCTATATACTTTTTATGTTTCTGATTTCGTTTAAAATGTATTGCAAACGATGCTTAAAAAGGAGTAATAATCACACTCCGCATTCGATTTCTCATTCTTCTATATTATTTTTAAAATCAGACTCATGCAAGGTAAGGTGAAAGAAAAAAAATTGTTTTATATCATTTCAGGTATAATTGCCTGCTTTGCAATTGTAACACTGCTTTATATTTCTAAGCGACTTGTAAAAACCAAAAATAAAAAGGATGAGCTGTATGAGCAGGTATCTGAGCCTGTGCTTGGCATATACGATAGGGATGAAAAAATGACCAGTGAAAGAGCTGTTGATGTAAAGCATTTTCTTCTTAAATGGAATAATTCATCGGAAAGTTCAGAAACACAAAGCGGGTTATCAAACATTTTAAAAGATAAAAAAGATATTCTTTTAACGATAGAAATGTGGTCTGGAAAAGGTGAAGCTGCGTCACCTCACGGAGTTTTGCAGGGAATGATAAACGGTGATTATGACAATAAGATTGTAAAAACCTGTTCTGTTTTGTCTGCAAATCAGAATACGGTTTACCTGCGCTGGAATCCTGAAATGGAGGTGCCTGTAAATAAGTATCCATGGCAGCAGCAATCATCTTACTTATATGTCAGCGCGTTTCGGCATTTTGCTGAATTATCTAAAAAACTTGCGCCGAAAGCAAAAATCGTTTGGGGACCTTTGGGCTATGCCGGAACTTTAGAATACTGGCCCGGCGCAGATGTAACAGATTTCGCAAGCATTACGTTGAATAATCTGCCAGGTGATATTTATGCAAAATATCCTGCGGAAATATCCATTCCTGTACAGATTAAGCGGAAACTTCACCGTTTAAGATTTATAGACAAGCCGGTATTTATTCTTGGGTCTGAACAGGTAAAAAAAGATGCTTTTAAAAATGAATGGCTGCAGGCAGCAATAAACGATATTCAAAAAGATACAGCAGTAATTTATTCGAAAAAAAATTTTGTAATACCAGCCGGCCCGAACAACCTGTCAGGCTCAAAGATAGAAATTGGCGTATTTGATCCTCAACAAAAGCTTGCAGCCGAAAAATCAGTTTCGGTTGAACATCTGTTTGCAGATTTTTCCACAGTAAAAAACGGCGTTTTTAAAAAAAATTTTGATGCGGTTCTGTCACGTAATCACAATGTAATTGTTAGCATGGAACCCTGGAAGGATACAAACCTTGAGAGAGACTCAAATGTTTTACTCAATACAATCAATGGCAAGTATGATAAAGAAATCAGGGAATTGTATAAAATAATATCGAATACCAAACAGATTGTATACCTGAGATGGGCGCATGAAATGGAGATACCAATCGTCCGTTACCCATGGCAAAGCCAGGACCCGGTTGCTTATATAAAAGCATACCGTTATTTCATGAACTTCAACAATAACAATGCAAAAAATATACGCAGGGTTTGGGGGCCGGCTGGTGATCGCGGCTCAATGGACTGGTGGCCTGGCAATGATGTTGTTGATTACATCAGCATTGCTATATACGGTTTGCCTGATAAAGATATTACCGATCCTGCCAAACAGGAATCTTTCAGCACCATTTTTAAGCGGAAGTACAACCGGATGCGGTTTGTAAACAAACCCATTTTTATCACGGAATTTGGTGTAAAAGGCCCGCAATCTTATAAACAAAACTGGCTTGATGATGCTGCCAAAACAATTAAAGAAAACCCTCAGATTACAGGAGTTAACTATTTCAACTTTTCTGACTCTCCCAAAGCCTGGGGCAAAATAGAACCGCCTGACTGGAGCATTACCAAAGAAACCTTTCTTAATTTTACCAAAAAGTTAGAACGTACTGAATAAAATTTTTGTACCAGCAGAACTGTTCTATGACGATTTGTGTGGGTAAAGTTACCTGATCAGTTTCTATGATTATGTTTTTCTCCGCTTTCAACCTTATCAGAGAAAATGGTCTTCCTAAGCAGTACAACCTTATTACCTTGTTTTGGCTTTCCACCATCATTTTATTTCAATAAGGTAATAAGGTTCTGATTCACTATTACAAATCATTTCTACTAAGGTTTGCGATTTGCTTTCTCTAATTGGGTTTACCGACACAAATCATCATAGAGCCGGTAGAACTAAAGCTAAACAAAATTAACAGGTATATTGTAAAAACTATTTTAAAGGAATATTTAATGCAGACTGAGTGGCAGTAACAACCTTATTTTTAACGGCAGTAAGATTTAATTTGTAAAGAGATGGATCTTGAGGAACATTTAAAGTAATTTTTTTTCCTGTGCCTAATTCTTCTACCGAAACAGCATTACCGAAAGTATCGGTTTTAACCAGTTGCCATTCAAATGTAAGACCTCTGTGTACTGAATCAGCAAGTGTCCATTGATCATTTTGCTCGACAAGCGCATGATAGGTTAGCTTAATATCAGGAAGAATTGTTTGAGCGGGACGAAGAATTTTGATCCCTGGTAAGTTTTCAGAAGAAGAAGTGCCCGCCCAACGCAGCCCGAGTTGGTACAGTGAAAATTTGTCGCGCCCTTTGCTATCTTTTAAGCCATCAAATGTCACAACATTTTTGATATTCTGATCCTGCCAGTCGGCTATGAACGCGCCGGCATTATTCGATGGAAGATTTAAATAAGAGACTGCCTCTGCCTTACTATAAAAATAAGGTACTTTTAACCTGCTGATATTTTCTATTCCTGTTGATTTTTCATTCAGCACTAACCCATAAGAGTCAATCTCAGGAATACGGCTATGCAGCAAATTTGTAATTGATACTAAATTTTCTCCAACCTCAACATCAACCGTTACCGGTCTTGCCGGGTCTGTCTTTTTTATTTTGCAAACCAAATCTTTTAACCATGATATATATGCTTCCTGGTGATAAAGCAATTCCGGCTTGTAATAGTAATAATAAAGCTTTTCTAACACGGCATTACCAATATTCCAACCTGCTATTCTTTTAAACTCCTTTAAATCGTCTACTGTCTTTATTGCATTTTTCGTAATATCCTCCAGATATTTTTTATCAGTAACAAAATTTATTTCACCAGGAATTGTGCATTCGTAATATATTTTCATATCCAGCTTATCTGCAGCATCCAGCATTTTACGAACGTAGTGCGGTGATCCATTTATTTTTACAGCATCAATACCAATTTTTTTCATTTCTCCAAAATCTTTCTGTATTTCCTTATCGGCAAAAGGATGGTTGTCGCTGTACCAAATTTGTCCTTTTGTATAGTTTACACCTTTCATTCCTGTAAATGCCAGAGAAGCGAATGAAACTGTTGATGCAGGTTTTTTTAAGGAAAAAACCTTAGCATTTAACACGGGAATTTCATTAATATCGGTCTTACTTCGCTTTTGGTTTACTAATGTAAATATTGTAACAGGATTTTCAAACCGCCAGTCCAGCTTTTGACCAACTCCGCCGTCGGGTAAGTTTTGATCTACACCGGAATTGAAAAAAACCGTTGCTTTAATCTCAGGAAATTTTTGCTTAAAAGAATTAAATGCACCTTTAAACCACTCATCTTGTTTTCCTTCAGATTTCAGCGATCCCATTTCTGCCAGCATTACCGGCAAACCTGAGGTAAAAACAGGATTTATATGAAAAGGATAATACAGATCCTCCATTGAAAACCATTTTTTTGCAGTGTCTGCGGAACCATAATTCAGATTGGTAACACCGATCCAATCTACATAATCTTTTCCGGGAAAATAAGCATTAACTGCCTGCGGCTTCCAGGGGTTCCAAACCCAAATTGCGTTATCCGCACCGCTGCGATTAAAAAAATCATGTACGTATTGCCAGGCATTTTTAAATTCTTCCGGTGTGTTGCCGCCTTTGGCCGACCAAGGGTAAAAAGGATTATCTGCCTCGTGAGCAAAGCGAATAAATACCGGCCTGTTAAGTTTTTTTACCTCAGAGGCAAATTGCCCCAGATAGTTATCAAACGTTCCGCTTGTTATATAAGAAAATACTTTTTCTTCTTTGTTTGGCTCACTAAGTTTTGCTGATTTTAAGAACAGGCTCTCCCAGGGTTCCCAGCTTATCATTGGCACTGACCCATTCTGATACACCGAGTCTAAAAGCGTTGCAGGCAAATGACACTGAGCCGCATCTCCCCAGGGAATGTAAAAAGAAACAATATCGAAATGTGTATTATAACGTTTTTCATAATCTTTAACCAGCCGGAGAGAAGTTAACCCGCCTGACTGTACCGGAGAAAATATACCGGAAAGAAAATAATCTTTTTTGTTCATTTTCCTGATTTGATCCGGGGTTTGAAACAGAGCAGTGCCGCAATAAAAAGTCAGGCATACTATTACAACAGTAAGCAGTAAAGCTATGCTTCTTCCGCCGGTATACACCCAGTTTCTCATTCTCCAATATCTTTTTTTTACTTCCAATGTATAGTGTATTGAAGCAGTTATGAAGCCCAGATGCTCTTTATGTTTTCGAAACTCATTTTGCCTGCTTGCCGCTATATTAAATACCATAATTATACAATTTACTCCGGCTAACCCGGCCATAAAAAAAGTATAAGGGCTTGTATCAATGTATAAACCGACTGCTATAGCTATAAGAGATATACCTAAAACAATGAGGTTAGGAATATTTAAAGGCCAGTTGTTGGCTTCGTTTCCATCTTTGGGCGTAGGATTGTACGGTACCGGTTTTCTGATAAGGGTAAAAAAGAACCCGAGAATAAGAATCCACCACGTTCCTATCATCAGCAGGCCGCCAATCATGTGAAGTCCTTTTTCATCATCGCCCATTACCCATCGCTGTACATAATGCCTTAAAATAAGGATGGAGGCAACCATTGGAAAACCAATTAAGCCAAATGTGAGTAAATTTATTTTTATAGGGCTTACGTTTAATAAAAGCGCCGTAACGGGAATTAGAAAATTGAGCAGAAAAATAATACCTGATAAATAATGCATCGGAATAATGCCGTAATGCAATTTTTGCTGCCAGGTAAATTTTTTAAAAAGCTTTGGATAAGAAGTTACCAGCAATTCAAAAACTCCGCGCGACCATTTTAACTGCTGTTTGAAATAAGCAGACAAAGTAGAAGGCACCAGGCCGCGGGCAAGCACTGCAGGTACATATACTGATTTCCATCCTTTTGCATGCAGTTGCATAGCCGTGTGCATATCTTCTGCCAGCCCGGCAGCATGCCCGCCGATAGAGTCAAGCGCAGTACGGCGAAAGGTACAGTTAGCGCCGATAGCCAGCACAGTTCCATACTTATTCATCGTCATCATCATAGGGCCGTAGAAATGAAAGGTTTGCTGAGCTGCACCTCTGGCTATCAATCCTTCGTTGTAATTTTTGTATGCCTGTACAATTTGCACAAAACCTATTTCCGGATTATTAAAATGAGAAACGACCGGATCGAGAAAATTGGGAAAAGGAACGTGGTCAGGATCAAGAACAACACACAACTCGCCTGAAGAACGTTGTAAAGCATTATTAATATTTCCGGCTTTTGCATTTATTTTATTTGTACGTGTTACATGATTTACTCCCAGGGTTTTACATACTTCTTTTAAGTAAGGATCATTAGCTTCGTCGCAGAGGTACGCCCGGTGCGGATACGTTATTTTCTTAATGGCTACTAAGGTTTCTACAATCATTTCGTAGGGCTCGCCGGCACAGAAAGTTGTAAAGATATCAACCGTATAGGTTTTTGTATGCGGAGGAGTTTCAGGAACGGTTATAAACAAATAATGTACCCATTCATGCACAATTTTGAGACAGGTAAAGACAAAGGTTACAATCAGCATCCAGTAAAGCGGAGCATAACCAATAACTGACTGGTCAAATAGAGCATATAGAAAAAAAGCCATACAAATTAAGCCTGTCACTATCATAACCCGTATAGTGATGAGCTCTTTTGGTGATGGCGCCGTTACTGTTTCTGTTGTTTTCATCATTTTACGACATAAAAAGGTGTATTACAAGTTGCAAAATTTCCCGACTTATCAAAAATGGTCGCAAACAAGCGATACGGGCCTTCCTGCAGGGGTGTTGAAAAAGTTGCTTTATAATTATTACGGTCAATAAATAAACTGTCTATCGGGGTAAGTTTTTTTAGATTCTTGAGGTTATCTTTTCTATACCAGTCTTCATGATACAGCTCCCACTTTATATTGGATATACTGCTGTCTTGTTTAAGCATAAAGATTTCGGCGGCAGCCGCTTCGCCCGGTTTATAAATTATATTATCACGAGCTCCTTTATTGTCAATAAGCATATATTTTATTTGGGGAGCGCTATATTCAGGCCACTTTCCTGTCCAGATGTGTTGCATCACTCCTACTGTCTCAGACGAAGAACCGTTTTCGTAAAACAGGCTGTACCATGTGTGGGTGTATTCCTGTTTCTGACCCCAATAAAATACAAAAGAACCTAACAATCTCGGATCCTCAACCGGAATATCTTGTTGATATGCCTGCAGGTACTGCTCAGCTTTTTTATTGCTGGTGCTTTCAATATACGCGTCCCAGCTTGTTTTATTACGATTAGGATACCAGGGGCCGTTTATTCCCCATTCCAATATCATATACGGCGCTTTCCAAAACCAGGAACAAGCGTCCAGGCTTTTTCGCAAACTATGAAGATTGCCGAACGCATTAATAGAAATCACATCTATTTTTGTTCTTAGGCTAATATTCAAAATACTTTTGGGCGGAACATCTATAACAGTAGTAGTAACAGGATGATCAGGATCAATCTCGTGCACCATATCTACCAACTGATTGAACGCCCTGTAAAAATGAATGGAATTAAAATCCAGTTTAAACTCCAGCTCGTTTCCCATACACCACATTAAAACAGCAGGATGATTTTTATATTTTTCTATAATACTTTTGCATGCTTTAAATTGTGCTCCTGTTTTTGCTGCATCCGCATAGAAATAATTCAGTAGTTTGTTATCTATTATTGGCAAACCTACCACCACTGTCAGATGGTTTGCTTCTGCTTCATTTAAAATTGATCCAAGATTAGCTGTGTCGTAAGTTCTTATGGTATTACCGCCTGTTTCATTTAATTTTTTTAAGTAAGTAAAACCCGAAGCGCCTTTTATAACATAAGGACGGCCATTTCTTATTAATGTATATTTTCCATTCTTATTTTCTATAAAAACTTTAGCAAGCTTGTTACCCTGTGTCTGGTTTGCACATTGTGAAAAAAAGAAAAGAATTAAAAAAGATAATATAAAGATTAAACTGTTACGTTTAAAAAAAACTACTTTATTCATTATTATTTGGAAATGATTTGTAAAGCATAAGCAGCGTAATGAATAAGGAAAATTTAAAAAAAACTCAGATCTGAATTTTAAAAATTTTACTTATTATTACAGTTATACTAACGTTACAGCACTTATATTATTATAATTTTTTTTATTTTAAAAGGTATAATAAAAAGCCATCAGGAAGGTATTGGGAATTAGGATCACTTATTATAATTAACTTATAAGTTATAATATAAAGGGCGTTTTTCGTCCTGAAATTTAAACAGAAAAAGTGAACTCAAAAAAAAATTATTTAAAGGGAGACTGGTGATGTACAATGAAAATAAATTTTATCCCTGAGTTTCCTCTTTTTTAAACTTTAGAACAAAAAAATGTTTTACGTAACTTTTTAGGATAATTATTAAATATTTATTTGAGATATTTCTTTTTTTATAACAGACAACCGACATTAAAATACTATTTGT
>JAABUK010001079.1_pt1 | contig 53445 bp, 54 predicted proteins | sample 5559141 | NCBI WGS metagenome assembly JAABUK01 (sample SAMN10711869, study PRJNA513367) | rock metagenome | isolation source: Antarctica rocks | place: Antarctica: Victoria Land, Pudding Butte nord | collected 2016-01-03 | reverse complement strand
GATCGCATACCATATAAATCAGAGGACTTGTTGCGTTTCAAAGCAGTAATGGCAGCAAGAACTTCATCAGGGTGAATGGCAGTGTTCAGTGCAGCAGCGCTGGGTAGATCTGCCGGGTGAACATCAACATTTGATGTTTGCCGACTCACCCCCCGCAAACTGAGTGACTAGCAGATCGTGAACCAGATCTTGGACTTGACATTTTGATTCTGCTGCTGTCTGCGTTATTGACTCTGCCTGCCACGCAACTGTTGCCAGCAGTCTTGATCCCATCCTTACACTTAGTCTTGTTTCAACAAGCGCACGCCTTGCCAGCCTGCAGAAGCATACAAATCTTGGCATTAAAGAAGATGCCTCTTTTTCAAATCTTTCTCTCTGCTTCCCTTCTTGCCCTCCACGCAGGATACATGATGTCTGTTGACTGTGCTGCATACCTCATGTAAAGATACTAAGCATTCGTATTATGGTCCAGCACAAAGTTGGGCAAACTCTTGAGCACAGTCAATGCATGCTGTAAAATTCGACGATTTACAGTTTGCGTCAAATTCGCAACATGCTGTCCTTCATTTCGTTGTTGAATGTGCCAAGGAAAAAGAGGAGGTTGTGTGACTTACGAACGTTACAATGTGAAATGCAGAACATCACCCCTCTTCACTTGGCTGCAAAGGCAGATGCGTTGGCAGTGACTGAGCTGCTGCTGAGACATGAAGCTCAGAGGCACGCCACAGACCAAGCGATAAGGCTGATTACCAACCAACAAATGCGTTGACTGGGATAACCTGCATTGAGGGATTGCATTGGCATAGGAGTTGTGAGGGGGTTATGTTAGTTCAGGGATTGTGAGGGGGGTGCGTTAGCATAGGGGTTGTGTTCAGTCTTTGTCAAAGGACTGATGTGCCTTGTCTTTATTGTTTATCAAGGGACTCAGGCGCATTGTGTTCAGTCTTTGTTGCACATACCTAGCTCATCATGAGCTGGAAAGCGCTGCTATGATCTTTTTCTTCGTCAATGGGCTGAGGTTGCATGCGATTTCTTTTTTGGTCAAATGACCAAAATGCTTTATGTTACTTTCATTTCATTTCATCAATTAGCATAGAAAGTGCATGTGTCATGTGATGACACATGACAAGACACATGACTTGACTTGCCAAATGTGCAACATCTTGTCTTGTGCGAGCGTAATGACTGCACAGTTCTAACCATCATGTGCTGGTATGCAGGGTGACACCCCTTTGCATGCTGCTGCATAGCATGCTAGACCACCACTGCTCAAGATGTTGCTTGACAGCGGCTGCAACCCACTCGCCGAAAACCTGTTGGTAAGCCACATAGCATTGCTTCAGTCTGTTTGGCAATCCAAACTATTGCCAAAGTCTGTCCTGGAATGCCAAAGTCTGTCTTGGGATCCAAAGTATTGCCAAAGCCTGTTTTGGGCTCCGAACCATTGCCAAAGTCTGTCCTGGGATCCGAACTGTTGTCAAAGTTCGTCTTGGGATCAGAACTGTTGCCAAAGTCCTCAATAGCTTCCACCTTGGCTGCTGCATAAACATGTGTAAGTGCGATTTTTGCTGCGTGGTGGAAAGTACCACAGAAGGCGGGCAATGCAAGTGTGAGACGCCATGCCACACAATCTTGCATGTCCTGAATTTGCTCAAAGCAACTGCGTGTCTTACTCGCTTGGCTCAGACTGCTTGCTGCAGGCCACCTCAATCCTGTCCTTGACACTGCAGGGCAAGGTTCCATCTGACCTTGCAAACAGGCCTGGCAATGAGGCTGTCACGAGCCTGCTCATTGAGGCTTGCATTGACTGCCAGATGGCTCTGCGGTCGGCTCCTACAAGGCACTCAAGTTGAAGCTCCTCTCCACCCCAACTGCAGCTCACAGCTACCTAGGCAACCCGGTATAATACTGGGTTTCTCATGAAATTGACGTCAAAAGGCGTAGTGTTTTCTTTTCTATTCATCTTACAGCTTGTTATTGACACCAGCGGCAAACCAAAACTACGGTCAGAGCTATCCAAATTGCAGCTTGGGACAGCATGTTGACACCATGTTGACAGCACATGTTGGCTGCTGGTGACAATGCCAGATGGCATATTGGCAGAACTAGCAACAGCACTGCGCAATGGACTGAGTGGTCAGGCAGGCTGGATGCAAAGCACAGCATGACATCAGACGCAACCCATGCATGAATTCCTGATTTAGCCTGTGGCAGCGTCAACCGGCAGAAGTGGCAACATCACGGGGAGATGTGGCAACATCACTGGCAGAAGTGGCAGCATCACTGGCAGAAGTGGCAGCCTCAAACGGCAGAAGTGGCATAAGTGGCAACATCACTGCAAATTGTATTGGATAACCAGGCAGACTGATTGTGGGCACAACATGACAGCATCAATCCAATTACTTGTACAAACAAATTCATACAGTTTGTGGCAGGACAGCCTGCCTCATCAGCAGGGACATTTGCAATTCTTTGGGTGATCAGGCAGAGTGGATGTGAGGCACAGCATGACAGCATGGCATCAAGCCAAGGAGCTGCACAAGTAACTTCACATTACGTGCTTACGGGGTCTATGCCAGTTAAGCCTGGCGCGCACCAGAATCCGGTAGGTGCAGGCTCTGCAAGCAGCATGGCAGATGGTGTGTGTATTGCCATGCTCAAGACGTTGCTCCGCTGCATCGCAAAATGGAAGCTGTGTTATGAAATTGTCAGAAGTCAGTCTGAAAAGATGTGCATATGGCTCTCACATGCTGTTTTGTTTTGCTAACATTGTTGCTTGTTTTGTACTCTGTCTGTTTCATACCACCAATGCATGACTTGATGTCGCTTTGACCTCTGTTCTCTGATCTCTGCAACAGGGCAAACAGGGCTGCGTGGTGCTGAAGGCCTTTGTGTTCCAGCTCCTGTGTTACGTGTGCCATCACAATTGGTGCCAGCATGCACAGTGTTCTTGGTCACCTGCTGTACAGAACTCATTTGCCTCCAGCAATGCACAGGCTGGGCTGACTTTGTAGGGCTAGAAAAGTACTTGTCATTTGCCTTTCACAGGGAGTGTAGGCTTCAGCAGAGAAGTGACTGCTGTAGTGTGTGAAGCCTGAAATGCTTTCTGCAGTTCAGTGATGCATATGGGCATTCATTATGCCTGAAAGCTGTACGTTATGTCTTGTCTTGCATCAAGTGTCATATGAAAGCCGCTATGCCCAGTTTGACATACACACCCAGGTTTGCAGCGTGCTTTGTTATGATGAGGTATAACCTCATCGCAGCAGTTTACTCAGCATTTGCAGTCAGTTGCTCTTAGTACATCTTTTAAGCAGCCCACAAATCTGATAGATTGAATTGATGAAGTGATAGCGGGCCATTCACATGTGAGAGGCAAACCACTGTACTGGGCATTTTTCCGTTGACAAATGACTATATAAATATGCAGCTGCACGATGCTTAATGCTTTGTCACACATACAGTCAAAGCATGTTTGACATCCTTGGACTGACCAAGTTGCAAGAGATGAAATTTGCGTTGTTGGAAGTTGCAGCCACTGCTACACCACAGCTTGGGCTGTCATGCGTTAAATTTGCGTCAACCAGTGTGCATATCTTTTATAGGATGGCAGAGATCAGAAAACGCTGCAGCCCAAATCGGCTTACAAGCTCACATGTTAATCAGGTCAACAGCTTTCAGACAGTGGTACATCACATACTTTGTTGTACATAGCCATCTGCTTTATCTCATGTCAAGCCAACTGACGACCAGCTGTGCAAAACCTTGCCTTTCACGCAGACTTGGCGCAGTTGATCAGGCATGTTATAAAAAGGGATCATGTTGATGATTATGCGGTGCCTTTCAAGCAAAGATGCAGATCGTAACACAGAATACAGTGGGTGATCATCCAACCAGCATCATATTAGTCTGCTGCCTTGCTACTTGATGTGCTGCCATAAGCAGCCGCCACATTTGCTGGCTGCAGAAAAGCTGGCAGCTTATTTTGAACCCCAGAATCTTTGACTCCTGCTTGCTCACTTGCCATATCATTTGTTGACTTCTCAGTCAGCCCTGTCTTCTGCCTCTTAGCAGCTGCAGCAGCAGCAGTAGGGGCTGGGGGCCAAGGGCTGTTGGTTGGGCGCAGGGCAGTTGCACCAAACCCTGAGCCGGCTGTGCCACTGCTGTTGCTGCCAAAGCCTATGCTGGTTCTGCCACTAGTGATGCTGCCAAAGCCTGTGGTTGCGCCACCACTCATCAAGTCTTCTAGAGACCGCTTTTGTGGAGCTGCTACAGGAGCAGGCAGCGCACTAGGACCTGCAGTTAGACAACAAAACAAAGTGAAATCATGCTCAAAAGTTACGTATGTCATGCATTTTTCACACCATGAATGTGCGCAATAAAATGATTCGCACACACTTCCGCCCTGTATAGATACACAGAGCATCTGGCAGGAAGCTATCAGCAGTGCTTGGAAGCAATGTCCCTCCAAATGCCTCAAACAATTGAATTGCTCAACATGTCTGATGCAAACACAAAGCTCACAAAGCAAGGAAACTTTCTAATGGCTCAGCATGTCTGCTGCACAATTATAGTGCACAAAGGAACAACACGCACCAAGCAAAAGGCACTGCATAGCTGTCATTATAACCTTTCCTACAAACACGCGTGATGGACTGAGTAAATGACCAGATGAAAGAAAGACAGGCTGGCTGTCTGTAGCTGCCATTGACTGTAAGTCAGGAGTGGGTGTAAGTCTAGTTGTTTTCGCCCTTTGTTCTAGAGTTTTTTCAACAGACACTTAAACACATCTATCTTCTTATGAGTACAGATGCAAGATGGGCTGACCTGCAGCACCAGGTGGGAGGGGCATGGGGGTGACCCTCTTGGTACCCCTGCCCACAACCCCCAGGTCCACAACAGCACTAGGTGCAAGGGCTGCTGAGGGGCCAGCCCCAGCACTGCTGCTGCCCTGCCCCAGCTGAGGTGCTCCCAAGCTGCCAGCTACTTGTGAAAAGGCTGCCTGCAGCACCACCAATGTTCCCAGAATCAATACGCTGCCTCTGTCATATTTGCATATTTTGAACATTTGATAGTCAAAGATAGCCCTTACAAGGATGGCACCTAATGTCACAGTTATCGACGTGCATTATGACAAAGGCCCTGAGGAAGGGACAACAGACATCATCAACTGCAAGGAGGTCATTTTGTGGGACAAAACAATGGAGCCTGTATGCCATGGCAGGAAGAACCTCTGTTTCAAACATTGCAAAGCACCAAGGGGTTGTGTTCACTAAGGCAAAAGCGCAGACACAGTCGCACACAGAGAAGCACTACTGTTTTCATTCATTCAATGATACATTCAGCATGTGCATTCCCCTAGGATCAGGTAAGTGCAGCCTTGAGTATCTCCATGCATGAGATATGTCTTGAATGTGCTGTACTCCACAGGTTAGCAGCATCACAAGCAGTTGGAAAAGGAAGCTTGATTGCAATCGACTTGTGCATAGCAGCTCGTTCTGCTAGTCAACGACTTTGCTGCCAGCATGGCCTGTCTCAGGCATAGCAGGCAATGGGTTTGTGTGTGGGCAAGCAGTGGCACCTTGAGGGCATTCTTGGTGGAGATGTGCTCTGTGAGAAGAAAGCTTTATTGCAATCAGTTTGTAGACAGCAGCTCATGCTGCTAGGCAGACTTTCAGCTGCGCATAGCAGGCAATGGGGTGGTGTGTGGGCAAGCAGCGGCACCTTGAGGGCCTTCTGGGTGTAGAATGAATTTTGAGAAGAAAGCTTGATTGCAATCAGTTTGTACACAGCAGCTCATTCTGCTAGGCAGACTTTGCTGCAAGCCTGGCCTGCCTTTCAGCTGCACAGGCATAGCAGGTAATGGCCCAAGTCATAGTACTGTCAGACTGGGTTTGGTGTGTTGGCAAGCATGACCTGTCTTTCAGCTGCACAGACAGAGCAGGGAACAGGTTGGTGTGTGGGCAAGCAGCAGCACCTTGAGGGCATTCTTGGTGGAGATGTGTTCCTTGAGGACCTGTTGGAGCTCCTCCACCTTCTCATACATGTCCTCCAACACGCTCTCCAGATCTGCCTGCTCCTGCTCACCAGCCTCTGCAGCACACCTTTTCTTTTCTGATGCATTATAGGAAAACATGTGTGATCGTCAAGAGTTTGATGGGTCAAGCCGTTTAACAGAATTCCTCCACATTCTCATACATGTCCTCCAGGACACTCTCCAGATTTGCCTGCTCCTGCTCACCAGCCTCTGCAGAACACACCCAATCTACTTTGTTTTTTTCCCTGTGTCAAGCATTTTTCCAACGCTCTCCAGATCGGCCTGCTCCTGCTTACCAGCCTCTGCAGGACACCTCTGATTCACTTCCTTTTCTTTTCTGATGCATTATAGAACAGACACATGTTTCATCTACTGACTTTTCTGGGTCAAGCATTCTTCCAGACGCTCTCCAGGTCTGCCCGCTCCTGCTTACCAGCCTCTGCAGGACACCTGTGATTCACTTTCTTTTCTTTTCTTTTCTGATGCATTGTGGAACAAACACGTGTTTCATCTACTGACTTTTCTGGGTCAAGCATTCTTCCAGACGCTCTCCAGGTCTGCCCGCTCCTGCTTACCAGCTTCTGCAGGACACCTCTGATTTACTTTCTTTTCTTTTCGTTTCTGATGCATTGTGGAACAAACACATGTTTCATCTACTGACTTTTCTGGGTCAAGCATTCTTCCAGACGCTCTCCAGATCTGCCCGCTCCGGCTTAGAAGCCTCTGCAGGACACATCTGTTCTACTTTCTTTTCTTTTCTGATGCATTATAGGTAAAAAACATGTTTCATCCTCAAGAGTTTGATGGGTCAAGCATGTTTCCAGAATTCCTAAATTCTGTTTGCAGCAAACAGATTCTGGGATTTGACATGCTGCCAAATTTGTTCACTCGGAGCAACTGCTGCATTGACATGCATGATGGATGACTTTTGCAGCGTAAGAATCTCATGCTTGAACATACGGTCATCAGCAGCTGTCTATCCAGTATTTTGAAAGGAGGGTCAAAGTAAGCTTGCAACAGAAGAGTATGGTCACACCTGGAGCAGAGGTGCTTGCAGCAGCAGAAGCAGCGGCATCAACCCCTTGTGGCGCTGCTGAGGCATTTTCTGAGGCAGCTGCTGAGGCAGTTGCACCAGCCTCTGAGGCAGCTGCTGCGGCAGTTGTACCAGCCTCTGAGGCAGCTGCTGAGCTAGGCTGTATTTGCTGTACTGCCCCTGATGCTGCTTTGATGTTGTCAATGCGGGTCTCTACCAGCTTGACAGCCATCTGCAGAAAACCATTTGATAGGGTTGATATGAATTGAGACGCTGTCTTGCGTGCAGCGTAGTAAAAAAGGTCTATAGCTTGCTTGCATGATACACAGCAAACTGATCAGCATGCAGTCACCAGCAAATGTTGTCGTGTGAGAGCTGTCTTTGTGTGAGAAGCTTCTAGACAGGTTTTCATTCAAACCCCATCATGTTTGATTGGAGCGGAAACATGATTGATTGAGAGGCAGTCATGTCTGATCAATCAGGATTCATTCCTGACTAAGGGGCAGTCATATCTTGCTGGAATAGAATTGAAATTTCCTGATTTCAGGAGAATCATGTTTTATGAAGACAGTTTGACAGATCAAATAGCACAATCCCTCAAAAAGCTAAAAAAGAAAGTATGATACTCTGAAAACACCCGCTGTTATGTCCAGAACTCACAATGCTGAATGCAGGATAGCCTCTGAAACCAAACAGCACACTGTCAGACATCAGCAACAGCATCAAGGCTAATGAGGCGGGCAAAGTGCATAAGCTGCAGAGTCGTGCATTCATTCATTTCTTTGCGCACGCATTGCTCTATACAGTCATTCATACACTGATGCATAAAACAGGATGTCTTTCCTCGGGGCCAGGCACACACAGTGTCAGGGCCAAGGAGTGGTGCCCCACCTTGATCTGCTTGAGGGAGTCTTCAGGCTGATCCAGGTATTGAAGCGTGAGGCACATCTTGTAGTGCAGCTCAGCCAGCCTCCTGTCATCTGCCTGCACCACATCAGGCCCAGGCAGGTCGCCATCATGCAACTTGATTGCGCATGATCTGGGACTGAACATCTGATCATGTGATTTGAAATGGGGAATCTGGTCAGAAAATGTTTGAGAAAACAGTGAAAGACATGTGGTCTTTCAGCGTCAATCTGCCCACAGCAGAAACATGCAAGACAGCTTGTTATTATGCCATGTGCATGAACAACCCTGGAAGCATGTGAGACTGAAGAAGAAGAAGAAGAAGAAGAGAATGGCGTATGAAGTTGCTGCTCACTAAGTTGGAATGGATATGACTTTGGCAACAGCTCAACAGTTTTAGGACCTGAGGGTCTCTGCAGACCAAGCATCAGACTACCCATATACAATAAAACCTTTTGCAGGCTGCAATGCTGAGGAATTTGCTGATGAACCTGGCATCATGGAATGCGGTGCTATACAACAATGATGCTTTGTCTTGATACACAAGATGTTGCAACAACTTGCTGCTCTCAAGAAACTACAAGCTCAAGCACTGCATGCTGCGTGGCTGCGTTGCAATCCAAAACGGCTAGTGTGTAGTCATCGACGTCACTGACGACACACTATAGTCATCAACTCTAAAACCCTAAACACTCATACAAGCACTGCATGCTGCGCGGCTGCGTTGCAATCCAGAATGCCTAGTGCATCGTCACTGGCGTCAGTCACGACACAATGGGCATTCTGGATTGCGACGCAGCCATGCAGCATGCAGTGCTTGTGTGAACAATGAGCTGAGTTGGCTAGTCAAAGCAGGAGCCATCCAGCATTGTGTGGAGTCAGTAGTGCCATAGATGCAGATCACTGGGATCTGAAGTACCAATGAGGAAAAATTGAAACAGCAAAAACATCACAACATTGCATACTATTTCAATCAGTGGGTCAGCAGGAAAACTCTGGTTATGGCATGACTGTTTGCATTAGGTGCATACGCACTGGTGAGTTTTTGACATCACATCACATGCAACACAACAGCAAACTTGCCGGCATTACATGCAACATAACAGCATACAACAGTAAAGTGGCTGACATAGCATGCATATGTGAAAGTGAGTTGGTATGAAGACGTAATTATGATGGTTTATAGTAATAAATACCAATTTTCTTTTTTATTATGAAGACAGGTGCAGAATGGTGGACACACACCTGCAGAATGGTGGACAACAGCTCCAGAGCACGCTTGTGGTCCTGCATGGCTGACTCGAAGTTCTCCTGCTCCATGCCAATGTCAGCCAGGAGTGAATGTATGTCTGCAGCACACCACCCCTCACCTCACGTCTGAGCACCATTCAAACAAACCAACAGATGGGTTTGAACTTGTCATGTTTGGCTTAGATCATATGAGCTTGCTATATTGCTGATGTGCTGACTATTGACGCAGGAGCTCCGGGCTGCTGCCTCTGGAGGCTCCCGTTATGATCGCTGAAAAGTGTAAACTTTCCTTTATTTTGTTTTTCTCTTATATTGACGTAGGACCTTAATCAGGGAGCTACTCAGGGCTGTATGTGCCTGACCCTAGAGGGGCAGGACAGGTGTTTAATGCAGAAACAAAGGACAAGAAACAGCCCTTCCGGGCAAGGGAACGGATCTTGCATGCACCTGTTGCAATTGCATGCAAAAGCATGTAGGTTGTGTCACGGTGTCAGAGGCTGACAACAAAGTTGGCCGGAAATGCTTGCCTGCTAGCTCCTTGGCATAGCTGGCAGCGTTTTCCCGCTCATAAATCAGTTTGGCCACTTCCAGATTCTCCCAGGCCAGCTCCATGTCTGTCCGGTTGCCCGGCGAGTCATCTGCCTCTTCCTCTTCTTCAGCATCCTGCGCCTGGGGTAAGTCCTCCTCCCTCATTGGCTTCTTGCCCTTGTCATCAACATTCTCCTTCTCGTCCTCTGCACTTGCACAACCGACTTTCACTGGCAGTACCAGGCCTCTTATATGGCTTGTGATTGTCTTCCTCTTGTTGGTGCTGGTGAGCCAAATGTCACGTCAAGGGACACTGTGAGTGCGTGGCTATGTGTATTTAGGGTTTAGGTCTTAGGGTGCATACATGAGGCAAGCTTTTGTGAGTGAAGTCAGCATAATACCAGACGCTCTGCCAACTGTGCATTACCATATGTAGAGTGGCACCAACAAACAGCACTACGGGCTGCTGAGCATCAATTCAAGTTGTGTGTGCTATGGCAAGACAGTCGGGTGTGTTGCTCTCTACCTGCACTGAAGCTACCAACAAGTGTATGGTGCAGCTTCGTCAGTGGGTGATCCTCAAGTGAAAGCTGACTTGTAGAGATTCAATTGCAGTTTGGGCACACTGAGCATATGGGCATGGTGTTTGCAGGCACGGTGATGCCTATGTGCTTAGTGTGCCTAATCTGCATTGTAAGTCTCTACAAGTCAACTTTCACTTGCATATCACCCAATAACACTGTAACTATGAAATGTTGGGGGAGGCAGAATTTTCGTATGTGTGTGTGCAGCAGCATGGCAGCCACAGAAGTGCAGGACTCAACAGCTATGGTCTTGTTTGGCAGCAGAACAAAGCAATGTACTGCTGATGCTGGTGCGCGTCTGGTTTTTACACAGAATCTCTTGCCTGATGACTCTTCTTCTATTGCTTCAGCATCTTCATGAGCTGTGGCTGCTTGCAAGGTGGAGCCAAAGACGTCCTGCTCGTCCTGGGCTTTGTAGAACAAAGCTGCTCCGTATTGAAAGTATGTGCTGGCACACTTTATGTCCACGTCTGCAAAATAGGATAGAGTCATGGGCAGATCATCACGACGTGCAATGCGCATATTTCACTGCTGCAGCAGAGTACTGACCTCCAAACTGCTGACATCGTGTCTGTAATACTTGCCCAAAAAGCTCAACAGCTTGATCAAGATCATTGGCCTGCACAGCAGTGATCACGCGCGCCGGTCAGAGCTCAGAGATCGAGACAGCTCACTCATATGGGCGATGCAGGTCAGAACAGGGCTCGCACAAGCACCATACGCAACAAAGATGCTGAGACCTTGATAGCCTGAATGCCTTCCTGGAACGTTTCTTCTGCAAGCTTGACCTCCTGTGCGAGCTCCGCTTCCGTTGCTGAAGAAGGCCCCGCTGTGTCCAGCGCAGATGTATCGGCCATGCACGGCAACAAGGCAGGGGGAGGCGCTGTGGAAAAATTCAAATAGAAAGTAAGACTCCGAGAAGTTATAAAAGTTTTGCTGTTTTCCGACTGCCTTTACAGTGGCTTCACTTCTTGCGGCGCAGCTGCAAAGATCGTGTCAGACGAGTATCCAGTCTCCAAGCATGCAGAACACAGTAGCTGACAGCTGCTTCGCACAGAAGTTCGAGTACTAAGTAGCTGAGTCACGCTCTCCGTTTTCTGACGGATTGCGTGGTGGGTACAAGTTGAGGTCACGACAGCAAGGCTGTGCAGCAAACAACACTCTTCGCAGCGCTGCTCTCCCAATACAATTACCGGTTCACCCTCTTGGGTACATTCGTGAGCACTCTTTGCCCGTGGCGCTGTCAGCGATAGTACAAATTTAGAACGAGTCTGTCTATAAGTCTACACATGCTGTGTGCGTGCACGGGACCCCGACTGCATCGCACGTTTGCAGACACAGCATACAGGGAACACAGAAGTCTCGCATGGCAACGACAGAGGCCAAGAAATGCATGCCCGTCTTGGCTCGAACTTAGCCTGCACCGGCAACCACACAGAACTGCTCGCCTTAACCGACTTCCACAAACCAATATGCAAGCATTCCAAAGGCCTAATTCAGAAGGTTCTAGTGATCCTGCGTTCTCTCGGCTACCTGTAGTAGACATCACAGCAGAGACAGTCAGCACCAGTGGGCGTGGAAGTGATGACGACAGGGATCAACAGCACAAGCCCAACATCGTACGGCGAGCAGTAGCAGCTGCTGTAGGCTTGTTGCAATCAGCGCTGCAATGGGTGCAAGCACATCTCAAACCCTGGAAGCTCTTCGACAGGTCAGTGTTGGCAGCGCTTGCAACCACTGAGAGCGTCCTGGCTCGTCAGCATTCTTCTGCAACGCTATGCAATATGACATGCATGTTTGCTGCAACTGCTGACATGCATCAGTATTTTGCCTTCTGGCAGCATAAATGTGTGGTTGTCTTTCATGCAGGCGCTTTCTGCTGTATCTTATGTATTCTGTACTGGCCTTCATGGTGATGACCACAGTGAGGGTGGGGATCAACAACGTATCAGCAAAGCCTCCACAAGAGGTGATTTGCATCCTGCTTTGCACCTGCACATGCTCAGATGCTCTTTGCAACAGATTCCTTTGCTGCATGCAACCTCATGCATCTGCTGTTGTCTGAAAGGACCAGTGCTGCCTGCATTCCTGGATGCCAGCCAGTGTGTCATTTATGCTCCGTACAGCAGCATATGGCTCCAGCATGACAGAACCTGCAGTCAGCAAGGTTTCTGCTTTCATTCTACCCTAACAAAGCCCTCCATGTGCTCAGATCCCCACCCAAATCCTACTTTGGCACATGCAACACCTCTCAGCTCTGCTTCCAGCGTAGCTTGTGACACAGGCCAGTATTTTACAAGTTGTTCACGCTGATTAGGAAGATGTTAACACGTGCTATCGTGGGTCTACCAGCTGCTAATATGTACATCATGCAGGACTGCTCAGGGCTGTATGCCCCTGCCTCTGGAACAAGACAGGTGTCAAACAAAGCTGCAAATAGAGCCTGCTAGATCAACATGTGTTTGCCTTCAGGTGATGTACTCAGAGTTTCTGACCTTGGTCCATTCTGGCAATGTGCGCACAGCAGGCATAGATGATCAGGCAGACAAGATCTATTTCAGTTTGAATGGGCACTCCTCACAGCAGTCAGCCGAGGCTGCTGAAACTGCCTCGACTCAGCCTGAGGCTTCCGTGGCTGCGGTTGACTCAACAAGCGGTGAGACCGCCTCTGTGCTGTGCTGTGCTGCGCTGTGCTGTGCTGTGCTGTGCTGTGCTGTGCTGTGCTGTGCTGTGCTGGACATCATTGTCTAGACATGGCAGTCTGTGAAGGTCAACTGGCCTGCAGATGATCTGTGATGAGCGCTGGGCAGATGAGCGCACTGCAGATGATCTGTGGTCTGTGCAGATGAGCGCTGTGCAGGAACACACTGTGCATATAGGCACGCAGACAAACACTAGACAAGATGTATCATTCCTGCACTGCCTTGACCAATACAGACATTGCTGGGATGGTCACAACCCAAAAGGGATTCTCCACATTGAAACAGATGCTAAAGTCCCAAAACAACATACCACTTGATTTTCTGTGTGTGTAACTTTTGTCCACATCTGTTTGTTCTTTTGTTTACATTAACATTGTTGCTGCAGAGGTAGCAGAGGTGATAGTGAGAGGCACAAGTGCGCCTCGGCCACGCAAGACCTTTTACACACGCTCCATCTCAGACCCTGGTCTCATCCCTCTGCTTATTGCCTCTGGTGTCAGCTTCACAGCCCTTCAGGTAGCCCTTCATTTGTTTTCTCAGAAGTATGCATACAATACGTCCATTTTTTGGTCAGAACTATGCATACCATATATCCATTTTTGGTCAGAACTATGCACACAATATATCAATTTTTTGGTCAGAATTATGCACATATACACACTACAATCTATCCTCTGCGCGCTCATTCAATTAGTTGTGGTTGGCCTATTGTACCCAGCATACCCTGATGGTTGCTGGCATGAAATTACACTCCATAAATGGACTCAGCACCACAAGGGTTCAACAAGGGACTTGACAAGTCATTATGAGTGCATTTATTGAGTTCTCTCATTGGGCGCTTGTTCACAGGGCAAGCCATGCATACCTCACTCTCGGTCTTTCCTTTCATCAGCGCCACAGCCCTTTGTCTTGGCTTTTTTTTCTTGGCTCTTAAGTATATGTTGCCGTTCACTTACAAGCGCAGCAAAAGAGAACAGACTCCACCTTTTGAGACTGGTAACACAAAAGCCAAGCACAAGCAGTTGCATGCAAGCACCACAGAAGCTTTCCTGATAGAAGCGTCTACATAGTACTGTGGTCAGTGCAGCTGCAATGGCATCATGTTCTCATGTTATGTGTCTCTATTGTACATTATTGTACATAAGTACAGAAGACACAGGAACCACAAAAGATTTTGTTTGTTGCAGGCCACTTTTGGGGAGTCCATGACCCGGATGTTTGTGGGAACCTGTGCGCTGTGGCTGCCCTGCCTGCCTCTCTTCTGGTTCATGAGGAAAGCCCTCAACAGCAGAACCAACACCAAGTCAGTCCACTCTCTGCCTGTCTGTCTGTCTGTCTGTCTGTCTGTCTGTCTGATCCCATGCGACTCTGCATCTGCCTGAACCTCGCTGTGGCTGTCCTGCTTGCCTCTGTTCTGGTTCGTATGATAGGTTCAATAGGCTAGACAAGCGTGAAGGTTCCACTGCCATGACAGCGTAGAACGTGACCATCTGGTCAGCCGTTGTGCAATCGCCTGGCACCACCATTTACAGTTCAAGAGGCTAGACAAGCGTGCAGGTTCCACTGTCATGCTACAGTGTAGAATGTGACTGTCTTAAAGCCATGTAGCATGTGTGAGGAACCTCTGCCAAGTGTGGTTGCAGATTGCGATCTCATTTTGGAAGTTCAGCAGCAGCACAGTACTGGTGTGTTCTTTGACAGAACATTGCTCAAGGCATACCTGTGCAATGACTGGTGCAATGACTCCCATCATTGTCAAAGTTGACACGCTCCTGTCAAAACTGCTCTGAACAATGTTGTCTGACACATGAGCTGATGTGTTTGACACACCTTCGACTTGGCTGGCTCAGTGCTTCCTTGCAAGGGCGTGTTCCTTGCAAGGGCAAATTCCTTGGAAGTAAGGGTATACTCCTTGTAAGGACGTAATCTTTGCAAGGGCATACTCCTTGTAAGGGCATATTTCCTATTGAGTTGTAGTGCTTGTAAGAGTAGGAGTAGCAGGCCCTTACCTATGATCATCTGTGTTGCAGGCCAAGGAAGAAGGGTGACAACAAGAGCGCGCCCATCACATTTACAGATGTAGCCAGTGCTTGTAAGATTAGGCGTAGTAGGCGTTACCTATGATCATCTTTCTTGCAGGCCAAGGAAGAAGGGTGACAACAAGAGCGCACCCATCACCTTTGCAGATGTAGCTGGCGTTGACACCGCAAGGGAGGAGTTGTTGGAGGTGGTGGCGTGTCTCAGAGACTCACGCAGATACTCTCGCCTGAACGCCAAGACGCCCTCTGGAGTTCTGCTATGTGGACCTCCTGGCACTGGAAAGACACTTCTAGGTCAGTCCTCTTTCTCAGCATAACAGCATGTTGATTTAAGGGTGTCTGCATTTGTGAACCCTAGGTCCAACTGATGCACTCTGGAATACTGTTGCGCGGACCTCCTAGGACTGCTACTACCAAATCAGCAGCTCTGTACCCCACGTCCTGCATCATAGTCATATCTGATGTTGCTGATAGATGGTCCTTTGGCATTGTGGTTGAGGCAATGGACAGCATGGCTACTGCTACTAGCAAGTCAGCAGCTCTCTACCTTGCATCCTGATCGTACTAAACTGTGCTAAAATGTGCTTGTGCTGATGGATTGTCTTTTGGCATTGCAGCCAAGGCAGTGGACAGCAAGGCTACTGCTACTAGCAAGTCAGCAGCTCTGTATGCATCGTGCTCAGATGTGCTTTGTGCTGATAGATTGTGATTTGCCACTGCAGCCAAGGAAGTGGACAACAATGCTACTGTTACTAAAGAGTCTTCCAGCTCTGTACGCCCAGTCCTGCATCATACTCAGATGTGACTGTGCTGATGGATTGTAGTGTCCCAATGTGCTACAGCCAGGCTACTGCTACTAGCAAGTCAGCAGCTCTGTACACCCAGCCCTGCATCACAGGAGGATGTGCTTTGTGCTGATGGGTTGTTTGGCATTGCAGCCAAGGCAGAGGACAGCCAGGCTACTGCTACTAGCAAGTCAGCAGCTCTGTACACCACGTCATACATCATACTCAGATCTGCTTGTGCTGATGGACTGTCCTTGCCATTGCAGCCAAGGCAGAAGGCTACTGCTACTAGCCAACCAGCAGCTCTGTACACCATGTCCTGCATCATACTCAGATGTGCTGATGCATTGACGTGACTGTGCTGATGGATGGTTGTGTGGCATTGCAGCCAAGGCAGTAGCTGGGGAGGCAGGAGTGCCCTTCTTTGCAGCCTCAGCCAGCCAATTCCCGTTTTGCATTGCTGTCAAAAATGATTGTACTGATGGATTGTCGTTTGATGTTGCAGACAAGGCAGCAGACAGCAAGTCTACTGCTACTAGCATGTCAGCAGCTCTACATGCATCATGCTCAGATTTGCTATATGCTGATGGATTGTCGTTTGCCATTGCAGCCAAGGCAGTAGCTGGGGAGGCAGGAGTGCCCTTCTTTGCAGCCTCAGCCAGTGAATTCGTGGAGCTGTTTGTGGGGCGGGGGGCTGCTCGGGTGAGGGAGCTGTTTGCGGAAGCCAAGAAGAAGGCGCCCTGCGTCATCTTCATTGATGAGCTGGACGCTGTAGGTGAAAATGATGGTGCATGCGGTGCAGCTGCACCGTGATGAACCCATATACTTCAGATCACAACATATACTGCCATATACTTCAGATCACAACAGACATTGGTGTTGATGGAGCATGTCTGTCTGGAGGTCATAGACGTGTAATTTGACATTAATGAATGACAGTTGGCAGAGTTGCTGAGGCTCTGCCACAAGCAATCAGACTCCTTGGTTGGCCAAAGCTTGTCATCTTCCTCTTCCTCTTCCTCTTCCTCTTCCTCTTCCTCTTCCTCTTCTTCTTCTTCTTCTTCTTCTTTTTCTTCTTCTTCTTCTTCTTCGTCTTCTAATGATGCAGTGTGTGTCACATCTGTTTGCAGGCAGCAAAAGAGGCATTGGACTGAATGAGGAACGAAATTTTCTTCTTCTTCTTCTTCTTCCGATGCAGTTAATGTCACATGTGTTTGCAGGCAGCAGGAGAGGCATTGGTATGAATGAGGAGCGGGATCAGACCCTGAATCAGCTGCTGACCGAGTTAGATGGGTTTGAGGGGCGAGAGGGCGTCCTGCTTCTGGCTGCCACCAACCGAGCAGAGGTCAGCACCATCACTCACATATCCCCATGCCTGCATGTTTCTAGTGGGCTTTTTGTGTGAAATCTAGAAATTGTTGCTGAGTTGGATGGGTTTGAGGGGCGAGAGGGCGTCATGCTTCTGGTTGCCACCAACCGAGCAGAGGTCAGCACCCTCACTCATATACCCCCACTCCTGCAGATTTCTTTGTAACTTGTTGTGAAATCTAGAATTTGTTGCTCCACAAACCCAGCAGAAGTCAGCAGCATCATTGACCCATCCCCATGCCTGCAAGTGTTTTAATGGTATGTTGTGTCTATTGCTTGTTGCTGAGTCAAGAAACTACAGTGAAATAGAGCACCACTGACACATGTCCACTCCTGCATTGCTTGTATGATTTGTTGTAAATTCCAGAACCTATCATCTGTTGCTCAATCAAGAAACTACAGTGAGGGCAGAGCATCACTCACTCATCTCCACTCCTGCAGTTTCTTATGATCTGTTGTAAAATCTAGAGTGTGTTGCTAAGTCAAGACAGTACAGTAATGTAGCAAAAAGAAAGTGTGAAAGTTTGACTGCAGCATAATGCACTGTTGCAGCGCCATAAGGCAGCTATTGACGTTTTGATTGATTGATGAATGGTTGCATGCTGACGCCCTGTTCTCAGAGCATGCAGCCATGTTATCTGTTATAACAGCTGCAGTGCCATTTTGCACTTGGCCTACAACATGCTGGGTCAAACCTTGGTTCTGTGACAGTTTGGAGAGACAAGAGTTATCCGGCACACATCTAGCTCATTATGAGCTGGAAATTGTCATCATTATTACTATCTTTGTTGTCATTATTATTATTATTGTTATTACCATCATTTATATTATGACTATCATTATCATTATCATTATTGGTATTATTTATTCGGCCATGCTACCAGGTGAGACCCATGCTGGGGCGGTCATGGAGAGCAGGCACGCCTGTCCAACAGCTGTGCTCACACAGAGCCAAGTTCACAAAGTTTGGTTCTCAGTGCAAGCTGAATCAAAATTGAACTAGATTGGTGCTAGATTCAAGCCTGGCGATGCCAGAGCAGTTGTCAAGGTTGTCAGGAGTGCCCTTGCCTGATCAGACTTGTCTGAAGCCAGCACTGACTCCACTGTCATGTCTGCTGTGATGCAGGTGCTGGATCCAGCCCTGACAAGGCCAGGGCGGTTGTCACGCAGGGTGGTAGTGCCCTTGCCTGATGAGGCAGGGCGGGCCGACATCCTGGCAGTGCACCTGCGCAACACCCCCATGACCTCTCCTGCTGACAAGGACTTCTGCAGACGCCAGATAGCGCGCATCTCGAGTGAGCACATCTGCCGCAACTCGCAGCCTGCTGCCTGCCTTTGCTGCCTGTGTGTGTGTCTGTCTCTGTCTCTGTGTCTCTGTCTCTGCCCGCATTCGCATGCGTGTGTATTGTGCTGTGGTCTGTTCTATTCTGTTCTGCTACGTCTTGTAGCAATGTCTCGTTTTATTTTGTGCTGTGCTGTGTTGGGTCGGGCTGGGTTGCATTGTGTTGTGTTGTGTTTGTGTTGTGTTGTGTTGTTTTGTGTTGTGTTGTGTTGTGTTGTGTTGTGTTGTGTTGTGTTGTGTTGTGTTGTGTTGTGTTGTGTTGTGTTGTGTTGTGTTGTGAAAGACTTGTCAGAGATGACAGCTGAGATCTACATGCGCAATGGGACTTTGCCACGTGACTTGTTGACCCCAAGCGTTGCCGATTCATGAAGGGCGCTTGTCATATGGTTGTCATCATACGGTTGTCATCACCTTTTTGCTGAGCTGTCTTGCACTGCTTGTTTGCAAGGCATGGCCACCATTCCCAGTGCCCTTCGTGACTAACAAATTGGCATTGACTCCAACGCCTATGGCCAGTATCTGACTTGTGGGGATCTCATCCAATTGTCATTTCATCCCATTGTCATCTCAGCAAATTGTCATCACACCCAATGGTCATCTCACCCAACTGTCATCTCATCCAATTGTCATCACATCAAATTGTCATCACAACAAATTGTCATCTCATTCAACTGTCCCTTCATCCAATTCTTTTCTCATCCAGTTGTGGGCCTGCAGGAGGCTTCTCTGGTGCAGAGCTGGCCAATGTAGTCAATGAGGCAGCCTTGCTAGCTGGCAGGCAAGGCCAAGATCACATCACACTGGCAGAGCTTGTAGAGGCGGTGCAGCGCACCAAGTATGGCGTCAACGGTGGCAGGTCCATGTTGGTTCCTACTCAAGGCCTGCAGCGGCGCCTGACTGACTGGATCATCAAGAGGCTATCCAGCAATAAGCAAGTCAAAGCTCAGCCAGTTGGTCATTGATCATCGGGTGTTTGTTCATGCTTTGCTCAGCCAGTTGGTCATTGATCATTGGGTGTTTGTTCATGCTTTGCTCAGCCGGTTGGCCATTGATCGTCGGGTGTTTGTTCATGCTTTGGTGCTGTGCTGTACGGTGCTGTGCAACCTTACGCAGAGTCTTGTAATAGCCTCTGCCTGCTGTATGTGGAATGGTGGTTTTACAAGATCTCTGTGTACATGGGTACTTATGCCATGGAGCCCCATCACATAGCTTAGCAACATTTTTAACTGTGAGCTTCACCTCGTGCCTATTTCACGACCTGGATGCTCTTGCCAGCCTAGGCCTTGTGTCTTCCTGAGAAGACAGGTTGTGAACTGAGCAGCAATGTCTATCCAGATGATATGGCTGTAGCATGTTGAAAGCGTTGATTTGCACAAATTTAATCATAAATGTAACCCCATCAAAACATTGTCTACATAAGCTTGCCCCTTTGCGCTGTAGCATGGCCATAGCTCTGGGCTGCCGCCCTAGGAGGCTCCCGTTATGACTGCTGAAATGCGTAAATTTTCCAAATCTGTCCTTACACAAGCTTGCAAGCCATCATAGGCTGGTGCATGAGGCAACACAGTCTGGCTGGTAAGCAATAGGCACAGCAGCAGTCAAGCAGAACCGGATGCAGCCTGAAGACCCTATACAAGGCTGCGAGGTGCAAATGCCACGACTCAATATTTCAACGCCAAGATTGCAAGTTGACATACGTCTGTTGACACATAAGTTAATCAGTAAGACACAGACTGTCAGGTTGTTTGACTGTGGACAACACCTCACTGCGACTCATGAACGACTTTGTAGCTTCAGCAGGGATACCAGCGCTGGTACCCCTTCTGAAGCTGACTGGGACTGAACACAGAGTTGTAGGCGCCAAATAAATTTACCCAAACATTTTGCTGACAGCCCAAAGTCTCAAGACTTGTCAGAAGTTAAACAAAGGGCATTCTCACCAGGTTGTTGTTTATAAACACTGGGCCTGCTGAATGTCAGCCTGAGACAATGACAAGGCTGCTGTACAAACTAATCTACTTAAAAGGGGGGGAAGGGGGTCTGAGGGATCACTCAGTATATGTCTCACAGAACTGGGTAGGCACAGCAAGGATGCTCCTCAATTTGAGCATACATGACGTACCAGTGAACATGCATTCGACTTGTCCTAAGCTGCCACGGCATTCATTTTGGTTTTGTACATGCACTTAGTACTGACTAGTCTCTAGTGCCAAGCAGTTTGCATGGTTCAACATGTGACAGTCGACATCGACAATCAGTATGCACCAATTTTTGCTGCATCACCTGCAGCAATAGCATACTTGTTCTGATCCGAGATAAGCTTCAAGTAAAGCCCACCACCATCTGCCTGCACAGCTCTACGCCACAGCTCATTGTATCCATCATTACACTTACAGCCCTTGACATATGCCTCCTTGTCAGTCTTGCTTTTCTCCATGTGGTCAATGTAACAATTGAGACATCTCTCGGGTTTGGGCCCATGCCAGTGAGTAATGATGATGTTTGGGCTGCACCCCCAATAGCCCTTCCAGTTGTAGGGCTCTGGCAGGGGGCTCAGGTCCCTGTGCTTTGGATCATGATCTGGGAAGAACTCATTGATCAGACTCTGATCCATCACTGCAAAATCCCAGTTCTTCGAATTTGCAAATTTGACCATGCTGGGTAGTACTGATGCCAACCCCTGCAAGTTGATCAGCAACACTCCGGAATTCTTGTTGAGTTCAGACCAGCTGGCAGCCTTTCGGTCCATTTCTGGCCCGATAGCCATTACTTCTGGCTTTTCCAGATTGCATGGATTCACTTCATGGTAGAACATGACATCAGCATCTGTGTACAAAGCCAGCTCCTGATTTATATGCTCAGACAGACCTGCAGGCAAACAGCATGTAATACGGCATGTCTGTGTGGCATTTGCATCTGAGTACAGACGGGACCTCTTGCTTGATCTGCTCAGTCAAGCCTGCAGACTCATCCAGTAGGCTACATCTCATCCACTGTGATATAGCAGCAGCACCAGATTGTGGTGGGTTTCATGAACCATTTGTCCACCTGCTATGGCATGTTGTACAGTATGCACGGGCATGTTGTACATATGGCATGTTGTACATATGGCATGTTGTACATATGGCATGTTGTACATATGACATGTTGAACACATGGCATGTTGTACAGTATGCAGGGGCACCAAGCAATGCACCAGCAAGCTCTCAAGGTGAAAGTCTCAAAATTACAAAGTGCAGCATGCAGGCAAATGCTTACACAAGCAAGCAACGCAGCCTAAGCTGACGCTAAAGCTAACACGCAGCAAAGACAGTTGGTCAACTACGACATAACAGCATTTGCAATGGTTGCCCAGGGCTATGGCAATGCCAATCAAAGTCGGCTCTTTGGTAGTCACAGCAGCACACATTCATGTAACACTGTTAAGTCATTGCTGCAAGGGCATCACGGTATAAGCAAAGCTGCTGTCAGTAATGAACGCTCACCCTGCTTCCTCTCTTCTAGCTGTTTCAGAAGGTGGGGCATGATGAGGGGTATGTCCAAGCGCATGTATGTGCCATCCACAGCTTCATACCACTTCTGGTCCCTCAAACCTCGGTCAACAACATTCTGCAACATCTCTGCACAGTCAGCATTCTGGAGCAAGCTGACAGGTGGCCACACAGCAGTCCATGAGCAGTCTTGTCATGCGATCAAGTATATGTGGTGACATCTGCAATGGTGCCTTTCAGCACTGCAGTGCTCTGTTATGCAGCCAAGGCATCATAACATACAATCAAGCAATACAGTCACATACTACAGCAACCTGCGCAGAACACTGCCAAAATCTAGTCTTATACTCTACTGCTTTGCTTGTACTATTGTAATTTACTGCTTGAGCAGATATGGTGCTTGTCTGATATCATTACCCTGTTTACAGCAGGACCAATCCTGTGGATCATTTGTGAGGCTGAGTAACGCATGTGCAAGCAACACATGGCCAGTCTCATGATCTTATGGAGAACCAAAACAAAAGCCATGCATCACAAGACTTTGAAGCTTTTGTTGTAACTGCAGCTGATGTCAACCACACACCCATCATTTGGTAGCTGCCAGTGCAGCACTGAGGTTGTTCTGAACAGCATAGGCAGTTTGCACAGTGCACACATGCCTCAGCCATGCAGCCTTGTATATGCATGACATCCACTGCACATGAGTTGCAGTATCACAGCAGAGTGTTGGGGTGTACACTTAACCTATAGTCTGTGATTGCAGGACGCTGTATGTGCAATAAGTATGTATCTGAAATATGCAGAGTGTGTGCCAAGACACACCTGTAAATCAGCCCCGAAAGTAAGGTTGTGGTGGTACACGATTCCGCCGTGCTCTCGAAACCAGGCAAGGTTGTCAAGAAATTCGATGCTGGCTGAGCCTTGAGCACCACCAACGATGATTACTGGAACGAGGTTGGGTGAATGTTCTTTCGAGGACAGAAGGGCCACCTTGGCTGCAACACAATGGACATGTCTCGGACGACGGTGACACTGTAACAAGGCTTGCTGAATATGCGTGCTAGAGTTCCGAAGTCGGCCACGCTTGAAATAGGAGGAAGTGGGTGTGCAGATGGTTTTTCAACGTTGCTTCTCGGTGCAGCACTGCGAACACAGCTGCATCTACGTACCGTATCGCCAATACTCGAGATCGGATTTCGTTGTGATCGCCGTAAACCAGAACAGCTTCTTGCTGCAGCTGCTGGAGCTCTGAGCGTCGAGCGTCCTAGCCTGACAAGCGCAGACCAGCAAGCACGCAAACACGCTTGCGATCATGATGTGATCTGTAACGAGACCACGGCCGCGTTGATGCGAGCTCATGCTGGACCACCGTCTTGCCAAGACCGCTCTACGCCTATGGTGCCCCGCTAGTATAAAGAGGTTGAGCTTGAGATTCGTGAGCTGATGTAGGCAGCGGCAGCTGTGCTCAGCCTTTTACCTTGCATCTGTGTAGGACCGCAACATTTTGCCGCGCCGCGTCACGCTCTTGCATCTGGGACGTCGCACGAAGTTGCAATTCACTCAGAGGCTCCAGCTGGCCGTAAGCGACTGCTGCGTTTGCTCGTTGGTCATCCTCTTCATAAGGCCATGTGCTTCAAGATGAGTCATTTATGGCTGGCGATTTGGGAAGCTGCTTCGAAATGCCACCGAGGCATTTTCGTTTTCACCCTAAGTCAGGCAGACAAATATATATTTGCATATATATGCAAAATATATAGGACGACACCGAAGTGTTGTGACAAATATATATATTTGCGTGACTGATAAGTAGTTTGCAAGTCAACTTGCACGTGTCATGGCTTGTACCAGTGCAAGCTTGCAATACGATTTGCCACCATCAAAATGATTGGCTCATGTGTATATATGTTGTTGCCTGCCAAAAGGTATGTAAAAGAATATGCCCACAAGCGTGCAGTCTAAGCCTGATAAACAGTTGACCAAGTGCTATAAAGTACAAGTAAATTGTCTGCATCCCAAAAGTGTCGCAATGACAGCCGCTGCGGTAAAAGGTTGCTACCGTCAGCCTAAACCCTTGAAAAGCACTGATTTGCACTTCAAATCAGTACTATGCTCAATGTCCCCTTACCTGTACTCACATAGTCGCTGACTGCATTCATTTGCCCAGGGAAAAGCACAAAATGCGCTATGCATGCCTGTTAATACATGTACCAGACATTTTGATCAAATGACAGCTTTGGTCATAAATGAAAATGAGAAGATAATGAAAATAGACAAGCTTTGTGAATCGCTTGGCTTGCTCAGCCACAAAACTTATGGGGGAGGGGACGGTTCATGTGGACATGCATTCACTGCATAAGAATCACAGCTGAAGTAAACTTGATCATGGTAGGCATGCACAAGTAACATCTAGTTGAAGGGCTTTAATAAGGTGATGCAGCGCCACCGTGGGCACTGGCAGGTTTGCGTGCCAGCAAGGACGCCACTAAATCCATGAAATGTGTTGCCATGCCTTTCAGGGTTGCGTTTCTGAGAGTACTTTTGTGGTGTATGGAGTCATCTATATGTCAGACTTACGCCTGATTGTACTCCATAAGGCAGCTACCTGGTTGATCCTGCCAGTAGTCATATGCTTGTCCCAAAGATTAAGCCATGCTTGTCTAAGTATAAACTGCTTGTACAGTGAAACTGCGAATGGCAATACGCAAGATGAAACAGCAGATGAGCTTGTGTCTTCTCCATGTTTGACAACAAAATTGCCTAACAACATGTAATAGTAGCAATGTAAATGTTACCAAGTTCATACCTCCTCTTGATTTGTTGGCTGCCGTGCAGGTGGAGGGGCAAGTTGAGGCTGAGCTGGAGCACTGCTCTGGGGTGCCGCTTGCAGTACCAGCTGGGGTGCCAGGTGGAGCGCGTGCTGAGGTACAGTCTGCTCAGGTATGGGTTGGTTGCGCGCATGACTTGCTCGCTGAAAACCCTGCAAACATGACTTGCTGTGCCCTTGCAATCATCTTCGTGTAAGCATGCATGAAATGAGTGCACGCTCACAACCAATGCTACCATAGACTGTACAATTTGTGCTGTGAACCTGATGTAGTAATGAGCACGAACTGACTTGATGCAGGTGTGGAACATTTTCAAAGCTACGACAGTGCCGGAGAAGCTGTCACAGCCATGCAGAAAGAATGTGAGGCACGCTCGGGGCCTGCTGCTTCCAACACTTGAAATTTTGCATGCCAACAATTACCTGCTGTAGCTGCACAACCGATGGACGTGCAGTAGCATCAAACTTGACGCAGTCTCTCATTATTTGCTGAAGCCATTCTGGGAGAGTGTCGGGGATGTTTGGGGTGCGGCCTTCACTCATGGCTGTGCCCATCTGTATCATCGTCAAGCCAGCATATGGCAGTTGCCCGGTTGCTAGGTGCAGAATGCAGGCAGCAAAACCCCACACATCAGTGTGAGCACCTCTTGCACCGAGCTCACGGTCTACTTGTTCTGGTGCCCTGCCACGACAATTTCCAGCGATAAATAGCACACAGAAAACACAGTCTGACACGGATGGTGTACGGTGTGACACCACTACTTTGCTTTCAGGGACACAGCTGAGTGAGTACTGCTGCTGAGAATTGACGTAAGCTCTTGACATGCACGTAAGAGGCTATACAATATGTTGAACAGGATATGGTAAATGTGATGGCAGACTGTGCTAAGTACATGCAGCTGAGCTGGGAAACATGAGGCGTACATAGAATCTGCTGCATCTCCTCATGCACAATGTATCACAAAGCAGCAACAGCTCAGACAGCATACAAAAGTGTATAATGTGTTGCTCACATGTAGTGGGGAGTGCCTGTAGCCCTAGTCAGTACTGTGCATTGCTCCAGCGTCCTCAGTGCGTATGAGATCCCAAAGTCAGACAGGTAGGCATGACCATATTCGTCTAGCAGGATGTTTGCGGGCTTCAGATCCATATGCCAGATGCGCACAGCATGGAGTTGTGCCAACCCCTCCAGAACTTCTGCCGCAATGCTACTCAGCTCTTGCATCTGCATTGGCCCTGTATGCAAGCAAGCACTCAAATCTGAGCAGCATATGATGGGGCGGCTGACCCTGAGCCCTGAGGACTGAAGAAAAGCATACTGCACTTGTGTGTCAAACTGACCTCCAACCTCTTGCAGCCTAGTTGCTGCTGACTTGGGGTAGAGGCTCATGACAATGCATGGATTGCCATCAAGCTTGCAGCAGCCCAGCATGCGGCAAGCTCTTTGGCAGACGGCAGAAGCATGCTGCAGGATTTGCATCTCCTTCAAGAAGCTTGTTTCTGCTTCTTCTGGAGCACCTCCTGTGTGCAGTGTCTTGACTGCAACCTGGATCAAACGTGACCAGGTGATACAGCGAGCAGTGTGGATGAACTATTGCAAACAGCAATCTGCACCTTGGCAATTTGTTCGCCCAACACAAGCTCAGCCTCATACAGTGTAATTCCAGGCGAGCCCCGAGCGATGACTCGCCCCAAAGTGACACGCGTGGATGCGATATTAAAGATGGATTCCATGGAAACAAGAGTCAGCCCTTGCGCCTTCGATTAGGTATCGGGACTCACTTGTGCCAACTGCCTGCTGATCCTGCTAAACTTTTAGAGGGGTCAAGCAAACTTCTGGCTGTACGGCTAGGATGTCCGGCCTACATCTGGGAAGGTCAAACTGAACGCCGCTAATGTTACTCATCCCGGTTCTCAGCATCGCTAGCGAAAACGCACGCCTGCGCTTGCGTTCAGCAGCACAACTTCGTGTGCTGCTGCGTGAATCTGAAGTGTGGTGCAGCTTTTAGTCATTGGGCGGGGTGATCACTTTGCATACCTGCGGACCACCATGCAGGCACTCAATTCAACATCGCCATCACAAAATTGTCACTTGCACTTCACTGAAAGTCTCTCTACAGCACCTGTTGTGTCCTGAGGTAAGTAAACTCACACACTTGCCCACATGGCATGATGTGGATCTACCCAGGGAACAGGTCTGGTCTACAAGTATAAGAGGGCAATGTCACCTACTGTGATGATGCAAGTATTTGTAATACACCATCAATGACGTGTCTAGTTAACGAAATATAATCTTGATTGATTTCGCTGGCGGATAGCATACACAAGATCTCTAGAGCTGCAAGACTACGCTTGTTTTGTGACTGCAGAGGCCTAGCCCTGCAGTTGCATACAAAAATACCTTGCCTCAGCACCAACAGCAGATATCACTTCATGAATGACGTGAAGACACTGTTTGACACGCTGGTATGAAGACACCTGAAAAGTAGGCACACACACATTGAGGAAGCAGAAGGCAGCTGTCGCACCTGTTAGTACACAAGCTTACAAGCATTCTCATTTGCTCCAGGCCAACTTGTTGGTGAGTTTCTATCACGGAGATGACACAGACTGGCCAAAAGGGTGCGGGACACCTCAGCATCATGTTGGGGACTGTATGATCTTAAAGCACAAACATACAGCCATGAGGGGTGGATGTGCAGGGCATGGACATATCAGCAACAGTTGTAAATCCAACCCAGCGAACAAAGTGCTGTATCAGGTTGTCATTGTGATGTGCCACCCCAGCTCTGCTCATGATGACTGGCACTGCAATCATTTGCATCTTGATCCTTGGCACATGGACACGCTGGTTCATGCTGCACAGAATCCGCAAGATGTCTTGTTGTTTGCGTCCTGAATGCTGTCACTCTCCCTGGTGTGAGCAACACGTGACTGCGTGAGTATTGCGTCTGCCTTGCTGACGGCATAGCACCATACTAGTGCCGTCCTGGTTTGGGATCATAGAGCACTGTCAGCATTTTTGTCAGCATGACATGCAACACCAGCATGACGCCAGCTGACCAGATGTCAGCAGCATGTCCTGGTTGCACACTTAGCAATGAACTCGCCCCTTGGCCTTTTTGATCAACGAGCTGAACGCCTCAGCAGCAGCTAGGTGTGTCCAGGGTTGATTCACCAGCGAGTCAACGGTTTCAATCAAAACCTGCAGAGTCTGCACTACAAAGATCTAGATGCTGGGAGAATTGTAATTTACTATAATGCAAGTCTGTTGGCACCAAAGACAGCAAGCCGCCTGATTGCCGAGGAACAGTTGCAAAGAAGGGCTGATGCATAGTGCAAATTGTGGGGCAACATGCTTTCAATGAGCAAGTATCACCTGTGCCGCACACTTATACCAGGGCAGACTTAAGCAGTCTGACCTGCCTGACTATCTCCACAGGATGCCAAATCTTTGGCTTCTCCCGCTTTGCCTTCAAAGGTGCAGCACTGCATTGTTGCAGCTAATGCCAAGGTGAGCCAGCCTTGCATTGCTGTCCAGCTCATCAAGGTTCTGCATTGCGACATTGTTAACATGAAGAGGGGAACAAGAAACAGAAAAGTACGTTTGTGGCAAGCCAAGAAATAAACACAAAACAAGTTGTTTACATGTAAGGTGTACATGTCCTACACCCATGAACTGTTTTGCCGTTGATCCCATCTCTGCCTGTGTTTCAGACACTAACTATCAGTAGTGCCTTGCATCAGCCTGCCTGTGTGTCAGAACCTATGATGCCAGACTCAGTCTCAGTCCAGCCATGGCCATATGCATGCATGTACACACTCAAACAGTCATGCAGTAGTTTGCTCTTGGTGGGCTGGTGCTAAAGTCACTCTTCGTCTGATAGTTTGGACTATAGCGGAATGGCAACAGCAGTTGCATCATACTCTGAGCACTTGGTACTTGCACACGGCCACTTTGTACATGCCAGGGCACAAAGTGACATGGTGTGCACCGATTTGGGACATCAAGTTTCTGCTGCTGAAGCTGTGGGGATACATATGCAATGATGATGTAAGATGGCGGCATGCTCTAACGTTTGTTCAGCTGCTGTCTTTCTTACTTGGACAGCTTTGAGTATACTTCCATTTGAGAAGCAAAAGCTGTATCACCAACACTCTCTGCTGCTTGTGCCTGTGCCACTGGTGTGTTGGTCAAAGCTGAGCTAGAAGCGAGTTTGAGCAGTGTGCAGCATGCACAGCAGCAACATAATAATTGCACACTGCAGCCGGCAGACTTGATCCCATGATTTGCAACAGCATCATATATGCATGTCTGGTTAGCCAAACTTGATGGAGAGGTCTGCCATCCTGGGACTGGTGCTTGTTGCCAAGGGGCGAGCAGCCGTTGTGACAATTGTACTACAATCAATCTGTTTGTCGCCGATCACGGTTCCGATAACGATCATCCCGCGCTCAGTTTGGGTCAACATGTTGGCGTTACGCTTGTAAGACCCGAGTGCATCCGCCCTGCACTACTGCTGCACCTCATATTGACCGAGGTGCTAGTCAGCTTGAGTAGAAAGATTGTATGTAACACAGGGCACGGTGGTCTTGGGCGTGGCCTTACAGTGCAACTTTCCTCAAAGCTTCTCTGGAGACAAGCTGCAGTCTTGCTTGCCTTGTGCTGTCTGCTCTCTTCATTAGTCTTTCGTAGGTTCTGAATCTGAAATTGCGCTCGAGACTCGCAATCATGCCCCCAAAGGCACAGAAGAAACCCGCTCAGCCTGCCGCTCGGTCCCTGGATGCGAAGGTACCTTTTGCCCTCTCTGATTTCTCAAGCCAGTCCTGCTTGAAGGGCTTGCATCGCAACTCGATCGTAGCCTTGCATTGATTTTAGGATGCCTTCTTTTCGTGGTCGCAGATCGAGCAAAAGCTGTGTGGCGCGGTGGCAGACTTGGACTTGGTCAAAGTCAAGGAACTGTTGTCCCAAGGCGTCAGTGCTAACGTAAATTGGCTGCAGGTAACAAGCTGGTTGTGCAGTTCATGGTTCTAGTACAGCTTACAAAGCCTTGCCTAGCCTGGACTGTGACGCAGACGTACTACGATGCTCAACCTGCCCTGCAAGTGTGCATGACTGAGTAGCATAGAGACAGAAGATGACTATTGCAACGCGACACAGCATGATTGTACATCAAGGCCCACAGCAGCTGACTGTCATGGGAAATGCTGTGCTTAGCTGGAGAGCTGATTGATAATGGCTGCTGACTTTCTAGTGACACATTGCTTGTGTCACCACATACAGTCTGTAAGAGGCTATGGCATGGCCACATTTGCTTGAGCAGCCATTTATAAATACACCTTGTGGTCATGGCAAACATGGCCGCTGCTCACGAACAGCACTCTGGTGCAAACAGGCCTGTAGTGGGGCTGGACATTACTCCGTGACAGGGTCCACCCCCCTACATGAGGCTGCTGCAGCAGGTCACCAGGGCATTGTGGAGGCCTTGGTGGCTGCCAATGCAGATTTGGCCACCCGGGATTGCATGGTGAGTAGACATTGTGAGCTTCTCAGGAGCCTGCTTCATTGTTCTGCAATTGTATGCTTGACACTGTGTGTATCTTGCTTTATCAGAACGATTTTCATTGATAGTTACTATTGTTATTTGTTGTCATTGATTTTGTCATTAAGATTGTTGCTCTGAGCCATTGCTGTTCTGAGAGCGGCATCATGTGGCTGCAGGGCAGAATGCCATTGCACAGAGCCATATCAGCTGGACAATTGCACATAGTCAGATATTGCTTGTCCAAGCAAAGTCTCCCAGAGATTGATGGCCAAGACTTGGTAAGTCAGCCTAGCAATTTTCACATTGTGGTCTTGTACTGTGACGACTGAAGCTGCTTACTTTGACATCATGATGTTTTGGCCCATGTGGTCACATAAAGGCCATTGTAAACATAATGCTATGCCTTCCCATTGACGTGACTGCTGAAAGTTGGGACAACTGTAGCCCATGTCAGAGAACATATCGTTTTTTTGCTGATTGCTTGTGAAAGCCAGGAAAAGTTGCTGGAGGTCAGCTGCTGGTTCAGTGTGGCATGCATGCAGGGTCAACCAACTCTCACTTCAGCTTGCCATGTGGAGGATCTGCAGATGTGCAAAGACATGATGGAGGAGCTGTTTGCTGCTGGTGCATGCATCAATGGAACGTCACAAGATGTGAGATGCTCTATCTCAACAACCTGCTTACACATAATTGCTGCATGTTTTGAACAGGTCTTTAACGGTCTGTGCATCAGGCTTCATCAGCTAGCTTGCATGAACAACTGCAATTCTTCTCATGCAACTGACTTGCGAAAGCACAGGTTGTAACATGTCTGTAAACGCGGTGATGCATTACCGACACCGCCGGTCATCTTAACACATGACGCATCTGCTCAGGCCTGTCATAGGTGAAGCATCTGTGCATTGGGTTTCCATGCTGACAACCACTTCACACTTACAAGGAAGCAGTTGTCATGCTTGGCTTGCTTTTCCATGTCATTGATGTCTGAGAGATGGTGCAGGGCGAGACCTGCCTCCATGCAGCTGCATCATGCAACAACGTGGTGGCTAGCAAATGGCTGTTGCTCCACGGTGCTGACCTGGCTGCACAGAACAGAGACGTAAGTGTTGACTCACCATGAGCTCCTAGCGGCACCTTATAGTGTCATGTAGGGTGAATGTTGTGTGTGTTGACATGACACAGTCTAGGGCGTAATCCAAGGTTCGCTCGGAAGCAGTCTGTGCGCATATAGGGATGCAACACATACATAAGTCACAATGCAGTTTCTGTCACTGAGTAAACCCATGCTCAGCATTTGTCATCAAGTACCGCAATTATATGCTCCACGTGTCAACTGTCTTCCAGTACATGCTGTGATGAATTTCTTGCACAGAATTGTCATGCTACATGTATCAACAGACATCAGGCTACGTCAGTGATTCTGGATTCTGATTCAGGGGTGGACGCCATTGCATTGTGCAATCTTCTGGGGCTGTGCACAGACTGCACGGGCTCTGCTTGCTCTTGGTGCAGATGCCAATCTGGTGTTCCCTGACCATGACAACGATGATGGTTGGCCTCAGGCAAGCTCTCCTACTGTTGTTGCACATAACTCATATGGCATGCACAGGATGGTGTGTGCCGTGCATGCTGCAAGACTGAGTCGTGTTGACAAGAGTGTTACGTTCATGTAACTGCATGCTGTGGGAGCAGTTGAAAGTAACTTGAGCAAAAAGTAGACAGATGGTCAAAGCCGAGTAGACTCGCCTTTTGTTGCACAACATTTCCCTTGATGATCATCAGCAAAGCACACCATGCTCTTACAGCAGTGAATGCACCCAACTGCCAGCCCCCATGTACGCGCTTGACTCATGACATTGTTACTGTCAGTCATGCTGCTGACCAGAGATGCAAATGCTGCTGGCACAAGAAGTACATCAGAAATTTGTTCCAGTGCAGGGCTCATTGCTTTATGAAAGCGCCAAGGAGGGTCATGTGATGTGTGCAAAAGCCTTGCTTGCATATGGAGCTTCGACATCATTCCACTATGGGATATCAGTCCAATATAAGGTATAGACACGAAATTGATTTGCAGCAAAGTGAATCCGGACTCGCGCCGGCTTTGGATCCTTCCCAAAGCTAAAAGGTCCATGAGCCTTCATGTCATTGTGTCTATGTAAAATTACTGTACCTGGGCAGCCCGATATAGCACTTGGCTTTTCATCAAATCACTGCCAAAAGGTGTAGCCTTTTCTTTTCTAAAACTGCTATATTGCTGATGCACAGGTTGGCTATTCCCCTGTAATGACAGCGATAATTAACGGCAACTGGGGTGTTGTGGAAGCTTTTCTGAGCCGCTACCAGGAGCATCCTCCTGCTGCAGACAGCAGGGTGAGCACTTGAACAGCATGTATCAGTTACCACTGGCTTACAGGCATAGCCGTGTACATTGTGAAAGGGTGCTCCCAACGGTGGTTGTCTGCATGACAATGATTTGGTTTAGTTGTGGTTGGCCTAGTGTACTATTCATACCCCAATGGTTGGCGGCATAAATTTATGATCCTGCTGAGGCTGAGGCCCTACCCTGTGAGGGGCCATTGGCTGTTGTGTGCATGACAATGCTGCCTGTACAAAGCCAGTTAATGTTACTCGCCTGTGCTTTCATGCTAACGTCAAGGTGCAAGCCTGCTTGTTGCAGGAATGCGACTATGCAAGAGTGCTGTCTGATGCCATGCGCAAGAGACAGCCGCATATTGTTCAGCACTTCCTGGGTTGTGCCAACCTGCCAAAACAGCTTGACCTGGTGAGTTGCCACTGGACGTCTGCAATAATGATCAAGTTCCTCAGTCACGCCTGCACAGGCTTTGTATAGTTGCGGTTGTCTTCCTTTTCTCACACACTGAATGACTGCTTGTGCTTTGATAATCTTGTCATCAGCCTGATTGTTGACAACTGACAGCGTCAGGGATCACCCATGTGTCACATTGGATCATGAATCTTATTGGGACCCCTGAAGCCCTGATACATCTTGTATCACTAGACTATGCAGAGCTACGTGTCTGTGAACTGCCTTCAATGTTGCTTTTGTTATGACATTGCAGGGCAGGCTGGTAGATTGGGAACACTGGGAGAGTTGTCCTGACTGGTGGCCATCATACAAGGCCCTCTTGTCTCATTGTCATGCAGCATACCCTCAATGCCTGGTAGGTGGAGGCCCCTCTGCTAACGCCTACAATCGTTGATGATTGGTTTGTCATACATGTGTCGGCCCTTTGCACATGGCTGTGGCTCACTATATAGTATATGTTAATGCACCAATATATAGGATACCTGAGTGCATCACTGTATAGTATATGTTAGTGTATGGTCATATAAGTTTGTGCACCATGGTAGGCATGGTGTGCCATTAGCATTTTCATGTTGAATTACTTGCAACCTACCACAGACCAGCCTGTCTATACTTGCAGTGTTACACCTGAAGCGCTGCATAATGCGACTTCTGTACTTCAGGACCTACTTTGTAATGTTTTTGATGCAGTTGTGCAATGATTTGTATTAGATCAGGGCTTCTAGCTTTGCTTGTGCACTGATGGAAGCGCTACAGAGTATGAATTATGTTTGAGGTGAATTTGCTTGGGCTGCAGACATTTTCTTTGGACAAAGCTGCTGAGGAAGGCTCTGTACAGCTCATTGAGACACTCCTCTTGCACGGTGTGGGTGTCAACAATGTGTTTCGCAAGGTGAGCCCAGGCTGCAGCTGACACGGCAAATCACAATAGAGCTGTCTGGTCTTGTATGCCAGAAGCACTTTGTCAGCTTGCAAATACACATCAAGGTTGGATGCAGTTTGCAGAATGCTGCATCTGCTGATGATCAACCTGTAACTTATGCCCTAGGTGGTGCGTTTCTGTTTGTCTGCCTGTAGCTCAACAAAACAAAACTCTTCATGCAGTGGACGGCAAGTTTTCAATGCATCGATATATGTAGGCTGACAATGTTGTGACTCTTCACAGCTATACAAACATGCATACGAGCTTGGCATGTTCTCTTTAGAAGTTGCTGTTGTTGGCAGCACATTCTGTTATGTTGCTGCTACACAGTGCTGCTGCTTCTGAATACGCCATGCATGGCCTCAAATGGGTATAATTAGGGTTGGTTAATATCACACTCTTGGTGAACATGTAGTTGTCACATCATAAGCTGCACCCTGTGGCTGCAGAGAACAGCTCTTCATGCCAGTGCACGCAAGGGTCATCTGGATGTGGTCACAAAACCAATATCCTGTGGTGCCAATGCTGGCAGTTTGAGCACAGACACGGTCAGTGCTGACAATGCATCCATCTGCCATGAACTCTTTGAGTGTCTCTAATGCACTACATTAGCGCATTGCATGCATGTTTGCTTTTGCACCTGGCAAATCATGGTTACTGGCAATGACACCGATCTATTGATGCGTTTGCATGCCCTTGAGCATCAGTGAACACAGCAAAACATGACTGTGGATGCATATGAGGCTGCTAGGTTGTGTAACACACCAAGAGTAATGTAGCTTCACGTGTTCTGAGGCATAGACTATCTGCTTGTGCAGGGGAAAACTGCTTTGGAGATGGCAGGAGATGAGGAGGTGATCAAGTACCTGCATGAGCACATGCACGCACAGCAGGTACTGAGACAATGCCTCACTTAGCCACCTGGCCTTTTCTCACCCTGTAATAATTGTTCAGATTCATCACATCAGAGCGCTTTTCTGAACTAGCCTTGCTGCAGCATCCCTTTCCGCATGCCATGGCCCCGCAGTTCTGTGCTGTCCTCAGATGTGAAGGCACCTCATTAAGCCAAGCCACCTCAATGTTTCGCTGGACTGCAAAGCTCAGCGTGTACTGTGAGCTTGACCACCACACTATAGCCAGGGTCATGCTGGTCATGCTTTGCTGAACTAGTGTTTCTTGGGAGTTATGGACAGACCCTGCTCTGAACACACATGTCTGCAGGGTCGCCCAGTGCCCAGTCAACTGGTACACTGGTATATAGCTCAGATGCAGCCGCCAATGACAGATAAGCTGGGGGAGTTTTTGGCACTGTCTGGAAGCCTCAGAGACCGAGATAGGGAGGAAGTCGTCACTCAGTCTGCACAGCACCTCCTGAAGGTAAATAAGATGTTACTGGAAGCTATCTCAAGCAGTAGCTGCAGTGATGCAAGGGCAGTGATAAGGCATGTTTGCCAGCAACACCGGTGTGTGCTTTGCATGCTGAGGATTATATGTCAAGATTTTTTGACATAAAATACAAATCTTAACAAAACACAGTGTGTGTTGTGCACGCTGAGGGTTGTATTCTGTCACTGCAGATGCAGCAGGCTTTGCAAAGTGATGTGCCAGCAGCCGCAAACTCTGATGCATCAGCCCGCAAGGTTGACCGTGAGCTGGCCAAGTTGCTTCAGGATTGTGCAAGACAACAGCACAAAGCACACGTGTGCAAGGTGAGCCTAGATCTGCACTCGAGCTGCTTCATACATAGTCACACCTGGGCCCACTTTTAATGGTGAACATCATGCACAAGCAGTTTCGGCGAGGCTTTGCCCAACATGTGTGCGCATATGCATGAGCTGGAAAGCAATTTTACTATTATCATTATTGTTATTATCATTGTTATCAATCCTATTGTTATTATCATTACTATTATCATTATCACTTTCATTATTATTATCATCACTACTTTTATTAGTATTGTTATTGTTGCTGTTGTCATTATTATTGCATTATTATTATCATTATTACTTTTAGTAGTATTAGTTGTTATCATCATTATTGTTATTATTATTATTATTATTATTATTATTATTATTATTGTTATTATGCATGAGCGCCAAGAACAGGCTTCAAGTCTAGCATTCGAGCTGTTATATTGAAGCATTGGCAGGCCTGTGTAAGTTCTCAACACCAAGACAATGAAACTGTGCAGACTGCATGCTTGACAAATATTAGTAACTCAAATGTTGTACGCCTTTTGCACGACGCATGTCTCCAAGGTTGTGACTGCACATACAGGTGACACTGCAGAGTAAGGAGGTCACTGCAGCTGCAGCTGCAGCAGCACAGCGAACGTCAACAGACAAGCAATCTGCTGAGCAGACTGTCATTGGCCTGCTAAAGCAGGCCAAATTGATGACTCAGAGCAAGATTGACATGTGTGAGCAGCGCCAACAGCAGAAGCACCAGCTCTCATTGTTGCTTGGCAGCAAGGATGCAGGTGGCTCCCATATGCAGAAGGGTGATCAACCTTCCGTGCAAAGCATTGAGGAGACTATGAGAAGCAATGACGAGCAGCTGGCAGCATGCAAGAAGCTTGTGCTAGCGTTCCGTGCAACTCAAGATGCCAGAGCACAGCTGCAAAGGTGCTTGGAGCAGGAGCAAGTGCTGCTACAAGAATTGCAGGACCCTCTGCAAGAGTGTGTCATAAACTCCAGGCAGCTGCTCAATGCTACAGCTGAGCGGCTGCGGAGCAGTGACCCTGCCAGTGAGAAGCGTCACGCAGAAATGCTCAACAGGTGAACAACAAGTCTCAAGCAGTTCTTGACAACACCTTTTGCAGCTTGCGACAGTGTCCTTGCAAATGCAATATGACAGACATATGTGTGCTTTTCCTGAGCCAACTAAGCCAAAGCAATTTGAGCAGAGACTTGATGCTGGCTGTGAACTGCAGAGACTTGAACAAGCAGCTGGGAGATGCACAGCACCTGCACCAACTCAAAGTTGATGCCCAAGCGGCCATCACAGATGCTGGAAAGCAGAAAGAAACGCAAAGGGCTCTGAAGAGGAAGCTGATCCGTGCCAAGACTTGGAGGTGCTGCTGCTGGATGAGAAGCAGGCACGTAACCCATCCTTGTTGCTTGTAGGGCATGCATGTCTCTCTCTTGAGCTGCATTGCCTGTATAGCATGCTGTGAAACTCCCACAACCTGTTGTGGTGTCCTGAGCTTGCACTTGTGCGTGGCTGTGTCTTGCTGCTGGTGCTTGACAAGTTACTCGCTGTGCATTGTATGGAAGCCAATCATCAAGTTTGTGCTGCTGCTGCTGCTGCTGCTGCTTGTGTTTTCTTGTTTTGTTCTGCTTCTGTCTTGTTTTGCAGACGTCCGCCTGCCTGTTGAAGAAAAGGCTTGTGCGTATCTGCAGAGCCAGGCTGATAGAGTGCAAGTGGAAATTGATGAGACAACAGCAAAGGTGGCAGAGGTTGCCGACACAGTTGCTGCTGCAGCTGAGACAGTGGCAGCTGCCATTGTGCATCACCCTGAGCTGCAGTGGGAGCAGGCAGCATCAGCCATGATGTGGCCAAAGGTTGGCGCTGCCAAGGATCTATTTGACAAGGACAAGCGCTTGCGTGACTTCACGTGAGTCACATCAGTAGATCTTATAGGGATGCGCAAGACAGACTGCTCTGGAGAGACAAGACTTGTGCTGCAGATGCCTAGCTCATCATGAGCCGGAAAGCGTTGTTGCCATTAGCAAAGAGTGTTGCAGTTGCAATGGCTTCATTCCCTTGCTGCCCTGAAAGCGATAATTGTAGTGATTTCAGAGTTCCAGAAATACTCAGACAAGTGGAGCAACATCATCTGTGCTTGTGCCATGCTTGGCTGTGCGACATACTTCTGTTAAATGCTGAGAAGAACATGGTTTGCAACAAGTGACAGCTGTATGCAGTGTGGTCGCCAGGCATGGTCCATCTGTGAGGGAGGTAGAGGACTTGGGTAAGCAGAAGTGGGCCATTAAGGGCATTGACAATGGTGCAAATGCTGCACGAGAGGCTGAGCGATTGTGCAAGTTACGTGGGCATCCCTTGATTTTGCCTCTGCACAGCACATTCTTGGATGCTGACCGGCTGTACCTTCAGATGCCTTTTTATCAGAATGGGAATCTGCGCAAATGGGTTGAGCAAACCAAGGTAAACTTCCAAGGTTGAATGCTTTGGTCACAAATGTATATCTTGTTCTGTGGATGCATGACTTCTGTGACGAGCCTCATTCTCTGGGATCTAGCATGATGCATGCAAGGTACTGGATTTTGCATCAAATGATGGCATGTGGCATTAAATGAAAAGAAACAGAAAGAAAAGTTTACGCTTTTCAGCGATCATAACGGGAGTCTCCTAAGGCGGCAGCCCAGAGCTAGGCGTGAAATGTACTTGGGGATGCATGTTGCTTTTCATCCATGAATTCTCATCTGGTTGGCACGCTGATGACAGGTGGCTCGGCAGACCAATGGCACCCTGTCACCTTTGGAGAAAGCGGCTGTGCGCACAACCATGCGCCAAGTGGCACAGGCCATCAGCTACACCCACCAACAAGGCATTGTCCACCGTGACATCAAGCCTGAGAATGTGTTGCTGCAAGACAACGGCAACATTGCCTTGTGTGACTTTGGCATTAGCAAGGACATCATCAGCAGCAAGTATGAGAGCACCATGGTGCTATCAGCAGCAGGCACGGCAGCCTACTGTGCCCCTGAAGCAGGTGACATTTCGGAACCCATCCATTGTCTGTGCTTGCAGAAGCCAAAAAGGGTCACAAACAAGCATATGTGCGCAAAGTCAATTTGCTTGCTGTGTTTATGGTGTTAAGTTTGTGTTTGTGTTGTGTGCTCTGATGAAACATGCTTATGAATTTTGTCTAGGTGTCACAGTGCATGAGGCAATTCAGTGTGGAGAATGGGCAGAATGTCTTTGTTGAGCTTTGGCACGTTACCATGCACAGGTTCAGATGCATGGAGGCAGCATGCGAGTGCTGTGGATGCATGGTCCTTTGGCATCATGCTGCTAGAGCTTAGGGCTGGCTGTCTCTTCTCTTGGGTGGCACCTATTGGCAAGATCGCTTTCCAGCCTGGGCGCCTGGATGCAGCTGTACCTTTATCTCGCGAGGCATTGCCAGCCAACGACGACTGGTTTCAGGCGCTTTGGGAGGTAGCCATGCAGTTGCTCGATGCCAAGCCACAGAACCGACCGAGCATGAGCGTAGCGCTGTTGTCTGATTTCTTCACCTCAGACAAGTTGTCTTTGGAAGTCACCCCAACAGACAGGAAATTCAGAACGCTCAACAGCCACCTGGACGCCTTGCGGCACAGCCACACAAGGCTGCCAGCTTATCTGATTGCGATCCAGTCAGAAGCGACAGCTCTTACAGACATGCTGATCAGTTTCTCTGCAACAGATCTTGCCCTGCCTAAGGCATTCAGTGTGAGCTGGGGCGCATCAAGAGTCCGCAAACCTTTGCAAGAAGCCATGGATGTCGTCTTTTCACAGCTGAGTCATCAGCAGGGTGCAGCTGCTCTGTTTCAGCAGTGCGATGAGCCTGTTCAGGTGTTCCGCACCTACTTGCCACCTGCAGCTACCAAACTGTCAGCAGAGCAGACACAGCAGTATGTAGCCTTCGGCAGGATGCTGGTGAAGTGCTTGCTGGAGGGCATTCATGTGCCACTGAACTTGTCAGCTGCCATGCATTGCATGCTAGCACACCATGAGACGCTGTCCAGCCATGCAGATACCTGCATTACCCTATTGGCAAGCTACGATCCTGCTGAGGCACAGCGCTTGCGGCAGCTGTTGGCGGCTGATCATGGCGATGGTGATGAGCTGATGATGTCAGTGGGATCTGTGATGGGGACTGATGATGAGAGCATGGTGACAGATGCCAACAAGAATGATGTGGTGTGCCGAAAGGTACATACTGCCCAATGGCTGTCCTAATGCGCAGCAACAAGTACACCAACTTGCAAGCACAATGCATGCATTGTGAGCACTCAACTTTGCAGACACGCAACAATCAAAGAACTGCTGGCAATGATAGCTTGTCATTCTGAAAACTCCAAGTCAGGGTATGTTCTGCATTTGCATGTTTTGCTCAGCAAAATGCAATTTGTACACACATCTTTATCCACTGCTGGTGTTGCTTGCCTGTAAGTTCCCAAATGCTTGACATGGATGATACTCTTTCAACCTTTTTGAAAACCAAAGCGCACAAGCTCACTGCCAATAGTATGCTTTGCAGGTGCGGCAGTACCTTGTTGAAGACCGTCGCCCAGCGCTAGAGGCTGTTGCCCAGGGCTTTCGCTCTCTTGACCTGGCCGATCACCTTGAGCACTTCTCAGGAGTGGAACTCGCTGCACTCTTCTGTGGCGAGCAGTACGTGGATGTCGACAGCTTGGTACAGTGCTTTGAGTTTGATGATGAGCAGCAGGACACAGCTGCCACCAAGGGCTTTCTGGAGACCTTTGTCAGAAGCATGTCTGAGAGCAGCATCAGAGTGTTCCTTGCAAGAGTCACCAATCAGCTGTCCCTGCCAAGGGCTGGTCAGCACATCACAGTGGAGGTCAAACAAGACCAAGAGCAGCCGATGCTGTTTCCCATCGCCTGTCATATGCAACTGCCGCAGTGCGCCTCCTATGAGATCTTTGCAAACCGCATGGCAGTAGCCTTGCGCTTGGGTGACTACTTCTCACGGACAGATGCTCAGCAAGGACAGCGCTTGACACAGGCTGAAGAGCAGGCAGTTGTTGCAGCCATGAGAGGCGAAATCAGAGCTGGCGGGTACTACAGATGTGTGTGTGGCTACATATATACAGTTGGTGAGTGTGGAGGTCCTATGGAGCGAGCTGCTTGTCCTAGATGTGGGCATGCAATAGGTGGCCAGCAGCACCGCTTAGAAGGTGGAAATGCGCATGTGGCGTTTGATGGTGCAGACGTAGCTGCAGGGCCACAGTAGCACTTGGCTTCACGTGGTCCTGATGCACATTGTTTCCTGGTGTAAGTACAGCAGGATTTCTGTTTTGAGTTCTGAAAACAATGCCTTGTGTCCAAATGTCTGATCAGGTCTTGATGGAACGGTGAAGCTTGAGCGAGCAGTGTCAATTCTTAATGCCAGTTTGGTTTTGTGACCGGCAAGCAGTCTGTGACTGAGCACAATAGCTTGGTGACAATGTCAACAGCAACATGCTAGTTATGCTCTTGTACATCCTTGCAAGGTGTGCTGACTGCAAATTAACCTTGCACAGCATAACATAAGCAAGCCTTGGCAACGCTACAGGTAGTACATGGTACCGAAGGACAATGCGTTGTACCTCAATCGAAAGCACATGTACCTGATAGGAAACGAGCCTAAAAATGCATTCAGACAAATCTCAGACCGATTAGATAGATACACCTACTGGCACTGCCTACAATTCATAGGCCAATCTGAGAAGTGATGACGTCTGTCTAGTGAAAGGCACCTTTGGAGCTTACACAGCAAGCAGTTGCAAAGAAGCAACAAGATGTTCTAAGTTGCACGACAGACTGTGCTTGGGACACTCTGTCCACAGAACAGACCACATAGGCCATGCATATCATCAGCTGCCATTTTCTGTCAATGATGGCAATCGCTAACTTGCTGAAGAAAGTCCACAGCGCACGTGGAAGTTAGTCAACGCTACCTTGAAGGAGTGGCAGCCTGCATGTGTAACACAACTGATGCAATGAGTCTTTGCAAAAATGAGGAAATTGCCTGCAATGTTGTTTGCAAAGATGCAGCAGGCAGCAGCAACTTTGCTGTGACAGTGAGCAAAACACAGAAGTCAGGGAATATCATGCAGAACCTTTGTGCATCAAGTATGCGCAGAGGAACATAAAACTGTTGACAGAGTACATCACACAGACAGCAAGTTTGCCCAATGTGCACATTGTAGGTGCTCATGGTGCAGGATGCTGCAATGTATTTGCCTTTGCTCAGTCCAGCTCACCTGCTTGTATATCCTCTGCTATCTTGGCAGAAGCAAAACTGTCTCTGGATCTGTCACCAGCCCAGCTGTCGAAGCGCCTGTTTCTGGAGGCAGATCAACCATCTGTGCACTGGTCAGGATATCTTCCTGCCAGCACCGGATGCTCCTGAACTGTCAAGCGCCAACCCAACAAGCAGTTCAGGAGCATCCGGTGCTGGCAGGAAGATATCCTGCACAGATAGCTATCTGCCTCCAGGACAGGGTGGGTGTGAAGTGCTGTGCCTGACGTTTGCCATCAGACTGGTTGCTTAGGACAAAGTCCGCAACCACTTTGAGCACAAAGTCATATTGCAAGTGCAGTATGGCTTCACACATGTCAACTGCAGCTGGTGGCTGGGCAACCCATGTCTGCGGCAACAACACATTTATTGCCAATGTCAAATGAGCACCCTGATTTCAAAGTTTGCATGGGTGTATTATGCAAGAGTCTTGGTTTCACAGATCAGCCAGGGTGTTAGAGTGATCAATGGCCACATACATGGACATTGGCCAAGTTGATTGTGAACACATGCGCCATGCAAGGGAAGCGCGATGCTGAATGTAGGGACACTTCGAGCACATTCAATGCATGACTGAGCTATACCTGCATCAATTGTCCAAACTCCCACAAGAACAAGAGCCTCAGCTTGGCAAGCAGTGCTAATACGGCATCTGGGAAGCGTCTCCAGAGCAGCTGCTAAGTCAAACTACTCTGCCATAACCTCCATCTCAGATCTTTGACAAGAGCCATAGATTGGGGAGGGAAGTCACAGCAGAGTGGTTTGACTTGAGCATCTGCTTTAGAGACGCTTCCCAAGTGACGGTGCATATATGATGAAAAGCCCGTGAATGGACTATACAGTCTGTCTATGTAGTCCATTCATGGAATGAGTCACAAGCCGTTTATCACCTATCCATTGTTAAACATCCTTCCAGGGGACAGTGGCTTGTACAGGTCCCTAACAAAATCCTTCTGGCGCAACATCAGGAGGGTTTTGTGACAGACCTGTATAACACACTGTCCCCAAGGCTTGGGGACAAGACTGCATAAACCTGCAAAATGTACAAAGCGAAGTTGGCTGCAGCATCTTTGCACATTGCTGAAATTAGATACTACGTGGCAAGGCATCACTGGGCTTGTGGTGCTGAAGACACAAAGGCAACCAAGCAAGCAGGCGGTTGCAAGTAATGGCCTGAGCAAATACCTGCACAAGCTCTCCCAGCTGCTCCAAGTGGCTGGGATATGCTGACAATTGTAGCCTTCAAACGAGGCGCCTGCTCTAGAGTAGCTTGTGCGCTTAAAAGCAAGGACAGCTTTCAGCATATCCTCCTGCATACAGCAGCTCTCAATCAGAAACAACGATAAGCAGTGATTATCTGCACTACATACGACACTGCACGACCAGAAGGAAGCTGTACCTGCCTGGAGCGTCAAAGGGTAAAAGCATTCTTGTGAACCTGCAAGCTGCTCCTAGCAAAAAAGGATGCTGCTGGTCAGAGCTGATCTGGACTCACCATGCACTCTGGCACGCAGCTTGTAGGCTGCTTGAGCCGCGCCCAAAGACAGCAACGTACCTCGATCGTCATGGTCAAGTCGCACATCCACATACGAGGAAGCCGAGATCGCAGACGCTCTGACTGTGGAAGCCACCAAAGAATGGGACGTAGGTATGAGCGGAGAGTGCACTGAGCCGTTCGGACTTATGGTCTGGTCTGGACAAAGTCCGTGTATGACAAAAACGGCAAGGTGAACGAGACCGCATACTTGTCGGATTCGGGGGCTGCGCTCTCAGCACACTCCAATCAAGACACCATGCAGTTGCGCAGCATTTATGGTCGCAGACAGGTACTGGGAAGAAGAAGGCCAAAGTCCCAGAAGCAATGCTGAGGAACACCAACAAAGCGAAAATTGTAACTTTGGCATAAGGGCAAGGCCTAGTTATGGAAGATGCCATACATGCGTGGTGGACCTGTTGCTAGAGACAACCTCTGCCCACTGTGCAGCCAATCAGACTCTGGTAGCCACATTTCAGGAGGCTGTGCACACCTAGAGATGAGGAAAATGGTGATTTACAGACACAATAAGGCCCATAGGCTCACTATCAATGCAGTCAACAAAGGCAGAAAAGGAAGGCTGACGTAGGCACAGCTGCGATCTTGGAGAAACTCGTTGTTCACTGCATACCAAAATGGATGTTGCCAAACAACATGCTAGCCCTTCATACTGCAGACCCTGATGGGCTGAGGACTAAGCTCAGGCCAGACATAATGATGGTCAAACTGCAGGAGCATGGACATTCAATCTACTGAAGAGCAGCCAGTAGCACAACAATAACTCCCGGCTAGGCAAAGGAAGATTTGGATAGTGGAAGGCGGCTATACCGTAGTACTGACACAAGATTTGCAGAGAAAGTGGCAGAGAAAACGAACAGCATGAAAAGCTGGCAGACATGCTGAAAATGTATGAATATGACGTACACCTAAAACCCATGCCACTGGGCTATGCTGGCACGATCTACAACTGCAATCTTTCAATGCTGCAAGATCTTGACTGCAAAGAACAGTGGCTAAAGGAGTACTGCAGAAACTAGATATGCATGCAATCACGTCCCTACAAAACATCATGACGAAAAGGATAGCTAGAGAACAGCGGCAGATATGCGCTGCAAGCTAGAGGCAATAGGAGGAACAATGGGGCGAGCTAAAACAATCTTAATACCTCTTAATCCCTGGGCGGCCCAATATAATACTTGGCTTCTCATTAGATTGACACCGAAAGGTGTAATATTTCTTTTCTTTTCTTTCTACACTATGCCTGCTGCTACAAAATGTGGCCTTTACACACATACGCTCCCTTGAGTTGTATCCAGGCACCTGCATGATCATGTAACGGCCTGTCAACGGAATCAGCAGCACCAGTAGCTATTGCAGTGTCATGTGCAGCATATTGCCATGGTCAGTTACAATGGTAGTGAGATTCAGTGATTGTGTGCCTTGCATAGCATGCATCAGTGATTCCAGTGCAAATATGAAAGCATACCTAAATCATGCAGCTTATGCAAAGAGACTATTCTGGTAGCTGTAGTGGGAGCACGATGTCTAACTGAATATTTGTGCAGAGAGGACAAGCTGATCCATGCAGCTGCATACGGAGTTTCCCATGGTTTGGGGTGCAAGCTTACCTTGTGTGCCTGTCCTGCAGTGAGAGCTCAAATGAGCCCTGCTAGTATTCGAAAGCTGTTGGGCACCCACAGTCCCATGTAGATACGAACCTGATTGATCAAGCGCATGAGCTGTCTGACTGTGATGAAGAGTGACAAGGTGACAAGGGGGAAGCGCAGAAGCTTGGCTCTGGAGACGCAGGGGGATCCTTGGAGATCATGCGCATCAGCTGCCTGACCTGCATCCAAACAAACCATTGTATGTCAAAGATGTGATCAAGCAGGAGTTCAACATGTCGACAATGACTGCATGAGCTGTCAGGTTAGAAAATGGGACACTGTCAAGTTCAATGTGTGATGGCTTAGTGCATGCACATGAAATGCAGAACATGATGTTGGTTCACCCACATGACTTAAACCCCAGCAAGCATTGGTTGTGGCGCTGCAACAAATGGTATAGTGTTTTATATCTAGCTAGCTTGCGTTAACACCCTTCAGTCAATCTTCACGTTTGCTGTTATCACTGTACATCTCATATTGCCATCATTATCTGTGTTGTGATGTTCAGTGCAATATGTTGTGATTCCTGTCACGGTTGTTGTTGTTGTATTTGTGATGGTGCGTGTGTGCCCACCTGACTGTCTAGAGCATATAGGTGCAATGCTGGCCGGCTGTGCTGCACACCACCTCTTGCACAATACCAGCTGATGCAGTCAGCCATGTCAGAAATTGGGTGAAGTGAGCCATTTCAGCAAACACATGATGAGACACAGCTCCTGGAAGCTACTCAGCCTGCAAACAAAGCAACACCGCACACATGAGCTGACAACAACAGAGGCGGGCACCACTTAAAAATTTTCAGAGATACATCAGACTAGATAGTGCAGATATGTGATGCAGAATGCATGACCTGCAAGCCAGATATGCTTTCAACACATAGCCACAGAAGATGATCAGCAGCCTGATTCACACCGGTGTCAATACGTCAAGAACAGCTGCTGAGTGAAGTTGCAACATGGATTACATCAGACACTGCATGACCAAAAGCATGCTGCGCCTCCCTGGAGCCGTGACAGACAAAACCATGACTTGCAAGCCTGGCAGGTGTTACTGATCTTAGCCAAAACCAAAATGCTGCAGGTCTGAACTCACCATGTGCTGTTTCTGACATGCAGCTTTCATGCTGCCCAAATGCCTCCCAAGCACTGCTTCTGGTGTGAGGGTTCAAATTGCACAGAGCATCCTTTCCCACCAAAACAGCTGCTGGAGTTCAAACTGCCAGGGCACCCTTTCCCGCCAGAACAGCTGCTGGGGTCCAGAATGCTCAGCAGTCTTTCCTGCAACAGCAGCTGTTGGGGTCCAGGATGCCCGGCATATTTTCTCGCCAAGACAGCTGTGGGGTCCATGATGCCTTGGGCTCTCTTTCCCGCCAAACCAGCAAGGTGTGTCAAGAGGGTCTCCTGTGTATTTGACAGTTGCTCAACAGCTGCCAGGACAGCTTCACCGTGCAGATGTCAGGAAGGTGTGATAAAGGTGATACTGCTGCAACAAGCATGGAAGTAATATAGCATGATGATGTTAATGATGATGATGATGACAGAGATGACACACGCAGGGGTGACTTCAGCTGCCTGTCAAGACACAACATGTTAGGTGCGTGCAATTCAAAGCATGAAAATGCTGCTCTGTGTCTTTGGTTTGCAAGCAAGCCGTGTAGCAGGACCATGTTTCATGGTGAGACTGAATGTGCTCCCACTTGCAAGCTTGCTAGCAGATGACACTGTTTTGCAGGCTGTGCATCAGCTGGCTGGACAAATGTGCCGAATTTTGACATCTCCAGTGAGCTGCGAAATGCTCTTCAAAAAGCAAAGAAGCAGCTGACCATTCAATAAGTCCCTTCTTTGTGTTTTCAAAAGCACTTTGCAGCTCACTGGGGATGTCAAAAGTCAGCAGTTTGTCAGCCATTTTCCAGTCAGATCAAAGTGGTCCATGTTCTCATGGTCTTGCCCGCAGAGCATTGGATGCGCCCATCTATCCAGGCCAGCTTTGTCAGCCATTGCTGGGGTAGATGGGCACGTCCAATGCTCTGCGGGGTGAGACCATGGGAACATGACTATAGCCCATTCTCTTTGAAATGACATGAATCGTACAATGCTCAAATTAACTTATTCCACGACCCCAAAAGTAGAGTAGCAGTGATTGCAGCAACGTAACCATTCAGTAATGATTGACGAAATGTAATTTGCACAGCCTTCAGGGTATGCTTTCAACTCATAGCCAGATAATGATCAACGGCCTGACTCGGAGCGGTGTCAAGACGTCAAGAACAGCCGCTGAGTGAAGTCGCAATATGCATTACATCAGACACTGCATGACTAAAAGCATGCTGCGCCTGCCCGGAAACTTGCCGCACAAACCCATGACTTGCAAGCCTGGCAGGTGTTGCTGATCTGAGCCAAAAACAACATGCTGTAGGTCTGAACTCACCATGTGCTGTTTCTGACATGCAGCTTTCACGCTGCCCAAGTGCCTCCCAAGCATTGCTTCTGGTGTGAGGGTTCAAATTGCACAGAGCATCCTTTCCCACCAAAACAGCTGCTGGTGTTCAAACTGCCAGGGCACCCTTTCCCGCCAGAACAGCTGCTGGGGTCCAGAATGCTCAGCATGTTTTCCCGCCAAGACAGCTGTGGGGTCCAGGATGCCTTGGCTCTCTTTCCCGCCAACCCAGCAAGGTCTTGTCATGAGGGTGTCCTGTGTGATGGACACTTGCTCAGCAGCTGCTAGGACAGCTTCACTTTGCAGATGTTGGTAATGTGTAATGAGGGAATTACTGCTGCAACAAGCATGACAGTGACGTCATGCATGCCATTACTGTTGCGCATATGCTGAGGCTGACTGCAAATGCTATATGTGGACATGATGCAGTACAGGTTTCATTTTAGGATTTACACATCCAGGGAGACCCCCTTGGGACTGTCACCTTCTCAGAAAAGACATCAATGTTGCGAGCAGAAGACTATACGACATACATGAGTGCCAGTGTCAGACCTTGCACTGGGTTGTTGAGGTACTTGCCAGGTAGGTGCCGCAAAGTGGCGCCAAAAGGCGGTGGTCCTTGCTGTGGGGTCCAGGAGTGCAGCGCAATCCCTTCCTGCCAAACGCAACAAGGCTGAACCTGTGGGCTGTCCAGTGGCGGTACAGCATGATGATGATGATGATGATGATGATGATGATGACAATGATGGAGATGAACCGCGCAGGGGTGACTTCAATTGCCTGTCAAGACACAACACGTCAGGTGCATGCAAATGCTGTGCTTGCTGTGTTTTTGATTTGCAAGCAAGCCTTGTAGCATGACCATAAGACTGAACATGCTTGCAAGCTTGGCCGCAGACAACACCCTTTTGACCGTCAAAACTGTGAAGGTGAATGCATTTAGCTCATAAACAGGCTAATGGCATTCCGATGCCAGTGTAGCAACACAGCTTGAATACATGCCAGCAGCCAGATAGGTCAGCAAGTCACCTGTGTAACAAAGCTTGATAGCCAGGGGCTCTGCTGATGGTTGAGGCCAGAAACTTGGTGCGGGGGCTGATGCCTGACCCCTGCTGGAGGGTGCTGAGCTGCAAGGCAGCCCTTTCCCGACAGAAACTGCATAATCAGCAGTGCAGGCCAGCTGTGGGAATCTGGCTGTGATGGCAAAGTGCCATCATAGCTGGTTGTTGGTACTGCACACCTGCAGCAAGAATGGAAAGTCAATATTGCAGTGAGCCGCCTGGTTGAGAGAGAACAGTTGCATGGTGGTGATAACCTCAGGACAAGGTGGTGGTGGGGGTGTGAGTAATGCTGGTGATTGATGCGACACAGGCTTTTCAGGTACAGCAATCATGCACCATGCAGCACATGCAAACCACAAGACAGTGTTAAAAACGACTTTCCTGTCCTTGCACAAATGCAAGCCTGTCACCATGCTGACTGCACTTGACCCGGGAAAAGTATCTTACCTGATGTGACCTGACAGGTGATTGTCATCAGAGTTGCAGCCCTGCACCTGTGGAGTACTGCAGAGTGCAACACCAGCCTAAACCGACACAAGAATGGCCAGGTTGATAAGTGACACTGGCCAATGACACTATGATGTGCTAGTCTAGATTGCTGACGACAACGTGGTCAACACTTGAGTTCTCTTGAGGGAAAAGATGTTCCTGGTTAGCTGCCATAGCAGCTGCACAACAGCCTCAAACTACAGCTGCTGTCCAGCTGGTGATAGGATGCCTGTCTGGCGTGCTACGTATGACTCATTGATACCCAGGCGAGCTGCCTAATCGAGGCCAACTGAAGGTGCAAGTCATGAGGCGTTTAAGAAGGGATCTGCTCTAAATTGAATGCAGCTGAGGGCTGAAGCCTGCATGTATTGAAGCATCTGATGCTGGCTGGCACAAGCTGCCCATGCTAATATGCGCGACTGCGTTGAAGGCGGTTCAGTCATTGAAAACAGCTGAGAATGCGTGTGTCGTGTGGCACATCCATGAAGGCATCTGGCCGGTGGCACAACACTGAGCAGTAACCAAATGCTGGAGCCAGTGCTACATCAGCAACATCTGCAACACAACAGGGACAATCAGCAGGCTACCAGAAGGCACACCACTGCTGATTTGCAACTGTTGAGACACTCACAGCTCTAGCTGAAAGGTTGACACCAATGCGTAACAGAGCACATAAGTCACACCCCATCCTCAACAGGACAGGGATGATATCAACATGCACCAAAGCAAAGACGCAGTGTGTCCAAGACATTGTATGATCTGAAATTTCATGCTGCAAAGACAGCAGCACAGCTGAACTTGTGCCAATTTTGAGATTGTTTCCCACATTACTCTTCTACTGCTGTGCTGTCAGCTATGCAGCATCACTGATGTGCAACTGTATTCCTGGATCACTTGTTGCAAGCAGAGGCGATGAGGTAGGCAGCACCAAGCAGGGCTCCTCCAATGGCATACCCCTTGGCAACACTTCCTAGGGCCCCCCTGGACCTGCCCCACCACCCACCCCCACCACCCCCACTCTTGTCACTGCAAATCAAGACCAACTGTTACATTTGCCATATAACATTGTGAACAACAAGTCTGTCCAAGGCTTGCAACAGACGAAGCGAGATATGTTATGTAACACTGCAAACATGCTCATCAAATGTTCAATGATGCAGTGTATGAAGCGCCTTGAGGTGCAGAAGAGGGTTGTGTTGGGGTACCTGTGGGTATGTGCATGGGGTGATGACTGGTGGGTGGGAGGGGCAGCACTATCTGGCTCATGTTGACCCTCCTAGGATTCCATGCAGCGGCTGACAGGGCTGCTTGCCACTGAAGCAACCAACCTGGCAGTCCGCAGAATTGTCACCTATGGGGGTCCTACTGCAATGATAAAGTATCATGGTTTCTGATAGCCTGTGCTGTACACCTACAGTAAGAATGGAATGTCATCATTGCAGTGAGCCGCCTGGTTGAGAGAGGACAGTTGCATGGTGGTGATGGCCTCAGGACAAGGTGGTGTTGGGGGTGTGAGTAATGCTGCTGCTTGGTGCAAGGCAGGCTTTTCAGGTACAGCAATCATACACATTGCAGCACATGCAAATTACAAGACAGTGTGACAAACATTTTTCCTGTCTTTGCGTAACTGCAAGCCTGTCAACATGCTGACTGTAACTGACCCAGAAACTACCATACCTGATGTAGAGGTGATTATCATCACATTTGCAGCCCTGCAGATTTGGAGTGATATGCAGCGTAACACCAACCCAAACTGACATAAGGGTAGCCAGGTTGATCACTGACGATGGCCAATGACACTACGGTGTGCCAGTCTAGACTGCTGACCACAATGCAGCCATCCTCAACACTTGAGAGGTCTCCTCAAGAGAGAAGATGCTTCTGACTAGCTGCCATTGCAGCTACAACAGAACATCAAAGTGGCCATGGAAAGCCTATCTGGTGTGCTATATGTGACTCTAGTGTGCTATGTTGCTACCCAGGTGAGCTGCCCAAGTAAAGATGCAAGAGATGCAGAGGCATCTGAGAAGGGAGCTAAACGGGAATGCTACCCAGGTGAGCTGCCCAGATGAGTACATCTGAAGGTGCAAGTCATGAGGCATTTAGGAAGGGATGTACTCTAAGTCGAATGCAGCTGAGGGCTGAAGCCTGCACCACAGCCTCAAACCACAGCTGCTGTCCACCTGATGATTGGAAGCCTGTCTGGTGTACTATGTGTGACTTTGGTGTATCGTGTAACTACCCAAGTGAGCTGCGTAACTGAGTCCAATTGAAGGTGCAAGTGATTAGGCATCCAAGAAGGTATCTGCCTTAATGTAGCTGAGGGCTAAAGCGTGCATCTAAGAAGGGATCTGCCCTCAATGCAGCTGAGGGCAGAAAGGGTGGATCTGAGGAGGGATCTGCCCTAAATGCAGCTGAGGGCTGAAGCCTGCTTTTGACAAGGATGCTCCCTAAATGCAGCTGAGGGCTGAAGCCTGCATCTTTTGAAGCACTTGATGCCGGCTGGCGCAAGCTGCCCAATATGTGATTCTGATTTGGAGGCCTGTCTGCCATTGAAATCAGCTGAGAAGGCTTGTGTTACGCGGCACAATCATGAAGGCATCTGGCATGTGGCACAACTGAGCAGGCACCTGACAGGATGTCATGCAGCTTTGGAAGCTGGCCTGACATAACTGGTGAGGCATCACATCTCTGCCACATTTGAGACACGACTGCTGATAATGCTGATTGCTGCAGGAGTCTGCCTGCTGGGAAATCTACTAAACTAAAGCGGCTGACAGTGAACAGCAGAATACGACAGATTCCGAAGAGAGAACAGCAAGCTTGGCATTTGACTAATGACTTGGACTGTAGACTGCAAGAGGCGCTATTCACACATGGGCATCTGAGCTCTGCGCTGACTTTGAAGATGGCAGAAGGAAAAAGCATACTAAGCAGTGAGCAAATGCAGGAGCCACTGCCACATCAGATACATCTGCAAAACAACAGGGACCATCATCAGGCTACCTGAAGGCACACCACTGCTGCATGACAGATCAGAAAACCACAGCTCTACCTAAAATGCTTGCACCAATGCGCGACAGAGCAGATAGGTCACAATCTGAATCCTGAATCTCAACAAGACAGATGTGACATGTATCACGTATCAAGTTCAGCATGTCCAGGTCAGTATATGACCTATAGTTTCATACTTCAGCACAAATTTGACAGCAGCACAGCCTATCTTGTGCCACTCCTGGTATTGTCTCCCATACCATTCTTCTACTGCTGTGCTGTCAGCTATGCAGCATCACTGATGTGCAACTGTGTACCTGGATCACTTGTTGCAAGCAGAGGCGACGAGGTAGGCAGCACCAAGCAGGGCTCCTCCAATGGCATACCCCTTGGCAACACTTCCTAGGGCCCCCCTGGACCTGCCCCACCACCCACCCCCACCACCACCACTCTTGTCACTGCAAATCAAGACCAACTGTCTCAGCTACCTTGACCTACATTTGCCATATACATTGTGAGAAACACGCTTGCCCAAGGCTTGCAGCATATGAGTTGCAACATGTTTCGTGCTATGTAACACATCAAACATGCTGATCAACTGTTCAATGGTGCAGAGGGTGAGGCGCCTTGAGGTGTGAGAGAAGGTGGTACCTGTGGGTGTGTGCATGGGGTGATGACTGGTGGGTGTGAGGGGCAGCGCTGTCTGGGTCATCTTGAACCTCTTGGGGGTCCATGCAGCATGTTGCCATTGAAGTACCAGGTTGGGAGTCTGCAGCTGAGACAGACAGGGCTTCTGTGTATGAGCCAGCTGGCGCCCACATGGGCTTTGCAGAGGGTCTGGCTGAAATAGGCATGGGCTCTGCAGAGGGTCTAGCTGAAATAGGCATGGGCTCTGCAGAGGGGCTGGCTGAAATAGGCATGGGCTCTGCAGAGGGTCTAGGTGGGACAGGCAGGGGCTCTTCAGAGGGGCCAGCTGGCTCAGGGGCCCTGCCCTGGCGGTCTGCAAATGGATCATGCGTGTTGTCAGCCACAGGCGCAGCTGCAGGGGGA
>JAABUK010001078.1_pt1 | contig 53526 bp, 89 predicted proteins | sample 5559141 | NCBI WGS metagenome assembly JAABUK01 (sample SAMN10711869, study PRJNA513367) | rock metagenome | isolation source: Antarctica rocks | place: Antarctica: Victoria Land, Pudding Butte nord | collected 2016-01-03 | reverse complement strand
CATACGTCCCCGACAGTACCTTTGACGCTGGACCCTCTTTGCCTATCAATCGCCACCTTCGGCCACAATCGCCAGTCGTAGGAGTTGGACGTCGGGCCTTATCACTGGTCGGCGTAGCACCCTGACATCCGGAATATACAAGCTGGATCATTCTGACCTTCGCTCTCCCTTCCTTCAAGAATCAAATTCAAACATCATTTGTCTCCCTGATCAAGGCCTCACCTTGGCTCACCTCAACACGGCCACTCTCACCATCTCTAGCTTGTCTCCGATCCTCCAAGCTTGCCTTTACTGTCCAACCAATCAACAAGTTCACGGGATATCTTCATCATTCTCACCCCAAGCTTGTAAACAATTGCAGTCTATCCGTCTTCTCTCTGATGCTCATCCATCAGGCCTTCCATGGACACATTGTGATCAGTGGGCCCAAGACAAATATCATAGCTGGGCAGATAGCAGCTACTTTGTCTCCTCAGAAGAAATGTTGCACTTGGATTGTGTGGCGATGCGAATCAGAGTAGGCTCATCGAACATCAAATGGCCTATTCCGGCTACATTTGCTCAACATCACACGACCGAAACCACCGCGACCCGCCTTCAGCCTTCCAATACTTGCCGAAGTAGATTGCTGAGGGATAGCCTCAGCGATTCAAGACTTAACTCACCTTGTAGTACTCTAGATTTGCCATTGCATCGACTTCGCTATCCGACCAGTGGCTACCTCGGCTTCGTTCTCACACGTCCCCGATAGTTTCCCCTACGCTGGCCGTATAGAGGCATTTACTCGTCCAAGTTCGCCGACTTTTGCCAGACGTTGGAGTGAGCGTCGGGATCATTCACTGGTCGGCGTAGCACTGACACATTTTGATTGTACATTTCAAGATATCAATTATCTGTATGTCCTGCTGGCCTCACTAACTTCAATCAGCTTTGACTAGTGAGGCTGAGAGACATGTGATGGATTTGTCATCTGAAACAAACGCTGTTTGGTGTGAATATCAATGACGAGAAGAATGTCAAATCTTGCTCCACGTAGAAACCCACCAGCTGAAAGGCTTCCCAGCCACGAACACGATGTGCATCTAGGTTAAGCAATTTACCACCTATACTGATGCATGATTATGAGCCCTGACTGATAAGGTCCGACCCTAAGGTCATATTGGGTATCATTGCAATTGCCGTCATGGCCCCAGACTGTCATAAGGGTTGGGAGGATGACATTGAATCCTGCAGAGATGCATCAATTAATCAATGGGAGTACGATTCCAAATGCAATACAAAATTGCTGCCCTCAAGAGTATGTGGATAAAACCTTATAAGACTGAAAGAGAGCTTGTTGTCTCCTACGCCTCTGAGGGATGCAACTGTCATGACTTGTATATTGAGGAAGGATGTGATCTCTCTTAATTGAATTCTGATACTGTTCCCTTTTGATAGAGTCAGCCACCTTGTCATGATTGAGATACTCAGCAGAGACAAACAGAGACTTCTCTGGTCATCAGAGGAATTCGATGTCTAAGGATGTGAACCTGGGCAAGACACTCGTCGAGAAGTCCATGTCAAGAGCGAATCTCGGCGTGATTATCTCTGCTCAGCGGAGAATGTCTCAGATCTGTCTCTGTTTACCTGAGACACTTTATGATTCGTGGATCACTTGCGTACTGAGAACTTCATGTCAAGGGAGAATCTCTGCGTGATTATCTCTGCACAGCTGAGAATGTCTCAGATCTGTCTCTGTTCACCTGAGACTTTTCATGATTCGTTGTTGACTCGCCTACCGTTCACATGTCTCGTTCATAGCGTTATATTAACCCCTCCTTCTGAGGGGTTGGGGATCCTTTCCCCAAGGATCAAACTTACCATAAGTCTTTGCCCAAGACCTACTCTCATGGGAAACTCAGCCTCTCCGAGGCTTCCGTCCAGTCCAGGTCTAAGCTTGCAGGATCATTCCATATACCTTTCTATCGTAAACCAATTTCACTAGTCCATCTTCATCTAGTCTTAGTATACATTTGCAGTCCATCCTGTCTCTAGTGCTTCTCGGTCTTCTAGGGACGGGTCGTGACAGCGACCATCGAGAACAGCTCTGGCCACCTTCCACCAGAGGGGGTATGAGTCAGTGCATGACTTCATGCTTGGCTTAGGCTGATCCTGGCTGTAGCACCATCCAGGACTGGAATGCCGAGACACTGCGACCCAAGCCAGAACTGGCGAGCGGATATCAGCAGACCAAGCTCTTCAATGAAGCCTATGCTCACTGGCATTACAAGCTAAGTGCCACCAAGGATGAAACTACAATTGGAGAGAGCACAGAGTTGGACAATGACCCAGGCTCTAGCTGTGCTACACTTCCAATAACTTTGGATGTTGTAATACCCTCATGACAAGCTAGGAAAGGAAACGTGTTTGAGGGTTGATAGCAACAATGATGATTACACAAGGGGAGGCAGCGGTAACAATTGCCATCAAGAGTTGTGTTCCTATGCAGATTACGCGTCTGACATCAGCTTTGGCTGTTCTTCCAAAGCTTCAAATGGCATGGGCAGCCAGGACACTAATCAAGACGCTAAAGTAGGCACCATGGCTTGGATTGAGAAGTCAATGTCCTCTGAGAGAGGAGCGCTGCCACCAAGAAATGATATTTCAGCCTTTAAAGACCACTTGATAGACACTGTCTCAGGAAATACTGTCAAGTCAGCTACTGAGCTCTGGGGAGATGATCCATCTCCGGCTGTACAAACTTTGTGTCCACCAATGCAGACAAAGAGGATGGGTCTCTTGATCCAGAAGGCACCATCTCAACAAATAAGTCCGTTCAATCAAAGTGCAACGTCCCATACTTCCGGAACCTTGTCGGTGTCACGATCGTGAATTGAAGCTCGGATAATATCGCCGAACATCGCCGAACATCGCCGAAACTGTCACGATCGTGACTTGAAGCTCGGATAATATCGCCGAACATCGCCGAACGTCATCGAAGATAGGCCTGAAAGGCGATGTATAAAAGGGATGGACTGGAGAGTCGGGGAGAACCAGCGATTCGAGATAGAAAAGTCACTATAGTTACCTAGCCTACTCATCTCTGCATCTCTAGCCCACGCTACTCAACCGGCACTTAACTCGGCTACACCCACGCGTGTCCTCGAGTTATTCCAGCTAAGTTCGACCACGGTAGCCCAACTTTGACGACCGTCGCCGATTATAGGAGCTGAGCATCGGGCCTATTTGCTGGTCGACGTAGCACCGTGACAGTCGGTGATATCTAACCTCTTAGACCAGACTCTGATGGGCTCATCCTCATCCACTTACAACAATACATCAGGGATAGACACTGGAGGATTTGGACTGCTGCAGAGCGGGGGTAGGAGGCATCTCAGTCCACCAAGGCGCTATTGGATCCATCATTGGACTCAGATGGAATGAGCTTATCTTCCGGATGTAGTAGCTTGGCACCAGACCAATCTACATCACCAGGGTCTACCAGGAGGGTCTCTACCAGGAGGGTCTCTACCAGGAGGGTCTCTACCAGGAGGGTCTCTATGTTTTTATCCAGCCCTGATCAACAGCAGTGCCACTGCAGCAGACACAGACTCTTTGTTCAAGAGTTGCATGGGTTCCGAAGATGGAGATGTTACTGCACAAGGTACTAAACTGGAATTGTTGCGCAAGTACTGCGTTTTAGTTCGATGACTTTGTCCGCAGGGTCCCCGGCTCCAGATTGTATGTCATCAGTTGTGTTTGATAACCTACACCTCTTTAGGTCCCAGTTTAAGTCCACTCTCGTTGGGTCACAGCCCCAATTTCTCCAGTGTGTTACGACCTGTCCTTGGAAGATCTGAATGACAGGCACCAAAGACAGTGTGGAAAGCAAGGTTCGCTATGGCTTCTACGAAACCTGACGGGAATAGTTACTGAATTTGTGATGCAATTGGACTACGGGCTTGGAAGGATCCAGCAAGCTGAAGTGGTCAAGATTGGTCGCATGAGTGACTGAGAGAGGTCTTGTTAGGGGGAACTCTTGGATGAGCTTGATCCTTGGGGAGAGAGATGGTATAAAAATGGGGAGTGTAAATACCTCGATAACCACAATTTTGGGAGGAGCTTCTTCAGAGTGTTTACTGCAACCGCGTAGTACGTAGATCGTATTGAGAAGTAACACTACAGGTATCCTGCCGAGATGAGTCATGTGTCATGTGTCATGGTGTGACGGGCAAATAGGTCAGATCATGACGCAGTGAGGAATCAGAGACACTCCATGTACCAGTCTTAGTCTGTGGTAGCCTCCCTTGATCTCTGACAGATCTGTGACAACCTCGTTCAGACAAAATCGCCCAAATCTCACCTGGCATTATACATGAGGTCATGTGGAGTCCACAGAAGATCACCTGAAATCACCGGACACTCGTATGAGCAGGTTGGTTGCTAAAACATTACACAAGTGTCACGGACCGTCGAGCGCTTGCACGCGCCGACTATATGACGTGCTTCTCACTTACGCTTATCAAGAGGAGATGGCTCAAAGTAGATCTAGGTAACTCGAAGGTAACTCGAGGTTAGCCAAGTTGACTCAAATCGATCATGGGACGTTCTGAATATACGTGGCTTGATTTGATTGTCGGTCGGTGTAGCGCGGTAACGAGACTGCTCTGTGGAGGCTCAACACAGATGTGGATATGATATGGATAAGGACTATGGGGTGACAATAATGATACTCGGAGCCTAGGTAAATAAGGGTGACTCTAGCTAAGGGTGTATTGGTGTCCGATTTCCGATTGAGGATTCAGATTGTAAATCGCGCGACTGGTACTGTGAAAAGACGTCCCAGTAAGTGGAACTCCCTTCATCGACTCGTTCGTCCCACAGGAGAATCGTGCCTAATGGGAAGATCCACCTAGTACATGTAGCCATGAATTTAGCTGTATCGCTTGCGCGCCACAGCTCGTCATCAACAGCCGAAATGATCAGCTTACGAACGCAAGTGAAGGTCAGCTCACCATAGGCCACCTCACCGAGACTCAACAGCCACACAGACCGTTCGCCTCCGCAAGCTAGACTCAGATCCGCTCGCCACGCCATCCCCCAATGATTCCCAGAGCAAGCGCGACCACCACGACCCCAACCATCGAGATATACATCCACCACCCATCCCCATTCTCGCTGAGCATCACCTCCTCGGCGCCTTCTATCAGCTCTTTACCCTTTTCAACAGCCTCGTCTAGGAGGTCTTGATCTTCTTCCGAGCTGACGTCGTCGTCGTGGTCGTCGCGGGGAGGAGAGCGGTCTCGGGAGGGTCGATCGCGGTGGAGTGCCCGCGGTCTTCTTTGCTCGTCAGGGAAACGCCGTGTTCTTACAGGTAGAGGTGATCCGCCACGACGTCGTTCGAGATCCTCGATGGAGTGCTCCTCCTCCATCCCATTCGTGGCGAAGGATCGTCGTCGTCGTCGTCCAGCATCCCCGTCTTCCGCTGACCCATCTTCTCCACTCAGAATGGCAGCACCGCGCGTCGTACCATTCTGCCGATGATCGAGGGCTGAGACACCGTCCTCTCTCCATTCATCCACGCTGTACGAGTGTTCTATCCGCCACGCACCGACCATCACCCATCCCACCATCTCCGCCATCGCTAAATTCGCCCTCGCATGCAACTCTCTCCGCTTGGTCTCGGTCGCGGATAGCCCCTCTCTTCGAGGTTTCCGAAAGCGGTTGAGCCCGGTCACCGCACTGATGAGCTGAGAAGGGATTGATGGAGCTGGAAGTAGTGGGCTGGGTGTGAGAAGGAGAGTGAGGTCTGCTAGCGTGAGCGCGAATGATGTGCGAGAGTCCGGGGAAATTAGTCTTGGAAGTCGGGGGAGGAGGTCATGCAGTATGGTAGGTATTGTGGAGAGGTTGTGATCTCGTATCCGAGGATCTCGGGGCGGTTTGGACTGGTCCCATCAGATTCGCCAAGAATCGCTACATGATAACTGACGGGAAACAGGAGAAACTCCTCCCAAGCCCTACGCGCGAGTCGTTAATCATTATCAAGAAGCATGGCGTTTGATGAGAGGAATGCTCACATCACGGACCACCGCAATAAGCCCTCCCAAGCGCGCCCCCACTCTCCCTCCCTAATCCTCGACCGATCCTCCAGCCCTTCGACAGCAATACTTGCCCGTCGTCCCGGATCGATCGGAGTTGAGATCTACTCCACTCAGCTCAGACATTTCCCACTCCAGGCGGACGCACACATCGGTCGTCTGGGATGATGGAGATGCTCGAGAATGGCGTGCTTAGTAATGTCGATAAGGAGTACGCAGATGGCGGGAGGTGTTTTGCATTGGGCACCCAGCTGTTCTCACCCCTCATCAGTGCTCCACCCCTCCTACCAAACAGAACCCACTTATGGCCGATAGTGTTTCCTTCGTCCCAACTGACAGCTTCCCCGACCTCCTCACCCAACAGCCCACGTCCCTTGTCTTGATCATCCCAGAACCGCCGTCCCAAGCCCAAGTTCTCGCATAATCGTCGAGCGATGGGGAATGCCACCCATAGATCGACGTACGGCGCGACACCGTCGAGAGTGAGGGTATAGTCGGATGGGGCGAGGTGGAGGGATGTTAGGATATGGAGAGGCGGGATTGGGTGTAGGGCGAGGAGAAGAGGGAGCAGGGATAGGTGGGGTTGATGGGAGGGGGAGAGGGTCAGGTAGATTGGGAGATCATTCTGCGTTTGCGTCAGGTCTCATACAACTGCTATGCTCCGACGTTTGGTAAGAATGGGCGGGATGGAAGACATACGACGATGGTGTATAACAACGGAGTGAGAGTCCGTCCAGGAAGCTGAGAGGGAAGTAAGGTGAAGTGCACCGGTAGCGGCAGCGGCGGGGACACCAAAGCCGGCTTTGACATCGGAAATGCAGACGATGCGAAGCAAAGCGATCCTCATAAGCCGGGTCCCATGTTGGCTGTCGTGGGAACGCGATGCGATAACAGGTGGAGTGCGGAAGTGAAGGAAAAACAGTGGGACGCGCGGGAGTCTAGATTGTCAGAGTGTCTGTGGGGTCAATACAGACATTAGAGTATCATGTGGTCTGCGCGACATTATGGAAAGAATAGGTTTCGTGGATACTCTTCAGGTTCGTAGGATTGAGCTGTGTACCAGACAAGTCTACATCTCGGCATTCCGTATCCTTTCCTTGTAGACCTTCATGATACATGACCGCAGATCGCCTCGGGAGATGATTCACTGATTCTGATGTCCTTTTCTCCCCTATACCACCTTTCCGAACCGGAAGAAGCAGTACCACTCAAGCGACATAGCGGAGCCCTATTCCCCATCATTCTTCATCCTTCGCCAGCTTACCGAGCACCTACCTGGAGCCAAATCACATTCCTCTTGCACGTTCAACGCCTCCCCAAACGCCGGTCTGCCACCCTCGATCTTGTCCCGACGTCGATTTTCGTAGCGGTAAGACGCCGTCATGCAGAGGGCCAGGACGAGGCCGAAGCATTGGAAGGCTATGTTTACGGAGGTACCCTTGTGGAAGCGCGGGCCTTCCTTCGAGGGGAAGCTACGGGCCGCAAAGCTTAGCGGAAGCGCCACGGAATTAGGCGGTACTTACAGGAAAGCCGCGAGGATGGAGAGACATTGACCGACTAAATTCAGCATCCCGAGCATAGCTGCGCGCTGGGACTGCTCGCCAGCATTCGTGGATGTCGATGCTAAACATCAGCCCGATGAGGTATGATGGACTCGCCGATGATGAGGGCTATTTTGGTATACCCAGCCACGACGACGCAGATACAGCCAAAGTATCTAGCACTGTACTGGTGCGTGGTGATGTGGGCCGCGGGGACGCTGTAGAGGATAGACCAGCATACGATACCGATGATGAGGACGACTGCGACGGGGAGTCCGCGGGCTTGACGCCAGTCGGAGAAGGACGTGAGGAGGAGCATGAAGACCAGCGCGGTGGCGTAGGGCGGGACGGTGAGAAGTTGGGCTCGGGCGTTGTTGCTGGCGCCGAAGCCGCGGATGATTGCCGGGAGGAAGTCGCCTACGGATCCGAGGCCTAGGTTCATGCACGAGTATCTAGGGCGGTGTTAGCGATGTCGAGGGGTATATACGAAATCAAAGGAGCAGACACTCACCTGAGGGAGACTACGTAGGTCTTCCAGTCGTTTTAAACTCGCCTCACGCCTGCCCAATTGATTCGCGCCCCTCCATCCACCGAGGACTACGCATTGAGCCTGGTAAGACAGAGCGTCCTTTGATCCTCGGTAAGGTATCGGCTCCGTTGTGGGGTCGAGGCATGAACAGTGCCACACGGATGGCGAGGAGGACACTCGGGCATCCCTCAATGAGGAACAGGATCTTGTACTGGCGAATCGGACTGTTCTTGATGCTCCAGACACCGAAACTGATGAGACCGCCTAACGCGCCGGATAGTGATAGTGCTCCAGCGGAGATGAAGAGACCGACTCGCTTGGCGAGGTCAAGCTTGGTATACCAGAGGGAATGGTGAAATGCCATGGCTTGACCGAACATGGCTTCGCCGATCCCGACGAAGAGTCGGCATGTGAAAAGACCGGCGCGATTGAATGCTGCCGCTTGACATGTCGCGTCGATTCACCAGAAGATGGCGCCGGTCGCGATGGACCAGGATGGGTTGATCGCTTTCGCCAGCAAGGTCCCGGGGATCTATGGGGTCAGCGGGTACCGGTGGAAGAAGGGATGAGTTACCGAGAAGATGATGTAGGGGATGAAGAAGCAGACGAGGGCGAGGTAATAGTGGGTATCATCGCCATTCAGCACTTCTTTTTGAAGACCTTGCAATCGCGCGTTGGCCCTGAAGCGTTCAGCTAAAGCAGACTTCACGAGCGTTGGACTTACAAGTTCCCGCGATCAAAGGTAAGCCGAGAGGTACAAGAGCACCGCGAACGGCAAAATAGCGACATCTACCAAGCTGTCAGATTGATGATTGGTAGAGCTACAACTTCCTCACCGCCTTTGCGTTCTCCGCCTTATGCGTCAAACCCGACAAAGAGCTCTTCTCTGGATCCGTCGTCCTCGTCCCCGTCAGTGCTGGACGTCGAAGTCTCCCGCTCAGAAACCGCGGGTCGAAATTCACTCTGCTCCTCATTAGGCCGCAGTGTAACTTGCTCTTGATGTACCACCTCGGCGGGCTTCTCTGAGAACGCGGCGCGCGTGACATCCTGGAGAAGGATTTTGGAGTGGGGAGAGGATATTCGTCCGCGGGCAAAGGTCTATATTTTATCCGCATGAATGGTGGGAGCGGGCGGACAAAAAGAGGGGATTCGGAAAACCTTCGGCCGGCGACCATTCGTCACAACCACGTCAAGATTTCGCTCATTCGGGGCTTGGAGACCTTTCTCGGAGCCCAGGTCTCCAACGAACCCACAAACGGTGTTTCTTCCAGGCGCAACGATATCCGGTGGGAGAGCCAAAATTGCTTTCGCCTCACCGGCGGTGCAGACTGCAGGGGAGCGGTGACCGACTTCGACGTTACTGTCGTGTCTCCGCATTCGGTATTGGCCCGCCAGATATGCGCAACCGTGTCCCGAACCCATTCCGACTTACCGCCGGACGAGCTCGTTAAGAAGCAGCTGAGCACCGTCATGGATCGAAAACATCAAGACAAGGTGGCTCGGCTGCCTCCCCAAGGAGACACTCGGGCGACCTTCCACCCACTCGTCTTCACTACGGGCGGGTCAATCGGCGATGCGACATGGGACACCATACAAGGGTGGAAGGCGAGTTTCTGTCCGGGTGCCTTCGACCTCATGATGAGGCGGATGTCGGTGGCATTGTTGAGGGCGCGTGGGAGAACGCTTACGCTGGTCGTAGACATGTAGAGAGTTTCGTAGTTTATTTCACAGCGCTCGTAGCCCTGGCCCGAACCTCGCGTAACCTGATGATGGGGCCCCGGGAAATTGTTTCGAATTTTGCGGGAGTAAAGGCGATGGGCTCGGTGCAAGGGTTCCGTCGGAGAACGTCGGGACGTCGGACCGGTGAGGGTACAACAGCGAAAGCGTCGCTTACGACTGGTGTACCACGAAAGACTAGCGTATCTCATTGGGCAGTCGATTGTGTGTCCAGTCTGAGCTGCGGACTCTCCCGCTCTGAATGCCCCTAAAATATCATAATGTCCTGCATAGCGACCAGCGCCTAGTAAACCCTCAGCCCAGGACCTCACGCCCCGCTCCCCTCAACCCAACTCCAAGTGATATTCCCCGTATAGCTATCCATCCCAAGCAGTCCCACGTCGAGAGTCGCGAAGTGCTCAAACGCGCCAGCCGACATGTCCAGGGAACGGATATCGCATCCGGGACATCGGTCGGCCACCTTAACAACCAAAGATTTCCCACCCCCTGCACAATACATCAGCCGAGGTCCAGGACAGTGAGAGTGGGGGTACGCACAGGTGATTTCAAGGTGTTGGCCGCAGATTGGGTTCTCGTTAGGGTTGAGACCGTTCCATGTTGGCCAATTATCGAAGACCTGAGCCGAAATGGCGACGATACTGATGTCGTCAGCTTTGAGGTCATTTGTATGGCTGAAGGGAGGGGAGGACTTACGGGTCATTAGCGTTGTTAGTCCACCCGCATGCACCGAGACCATCTTCGAACCACGTTCCCCAACCTGAGAACGGGCCGTTCCCATCGGGGTCGACGGTGTAGTCGGCGGACGTGGAAGTGGAAGTTCTGGACGAGGTGGTGGTGGAGGCAGTGGTAGTGGTGGACGAGTGGGTAGTGGTGGTTGCTGTTCTGTGGTGTTTTGTGGTTTGGGTGGTAGTAGTGGAGGTATTTGTGGGTATGACAGACAGGGTTGTCGCTGAGCTGACGGGGATGGTCGAGCTTGAGGTTACAACCGGGACGATACCCGTCGTGATGGGTGATGTCGCGGTGCGTGTAGTTATGCTAGGAGAAGCGATCACCTCGGAGCTTGAAGTCGGTTCCGCCACTCCCACACCCAGCTCCGCACTGCTTGTCGTGCTCGATGGGGGGGTACAGGCGGTCGCCCTCCTCCTTATCTTCCTGACCATACCCCTCTTCCCCTTGCCCTTCCCTCTCTTCCCAAGCCCGTGACCGATATCCGAAGCTGAGACTCGAGCCTCGAAGGTGAGCGGCTGCACCACTGCTTGCCCTCCGACCTTCATCGGCGACATGACGAGTGCTTCCCGACCAGCCGCTTCGAGCTCTGCGCGAGAGGTAAGCTGGTCGCGCGAGACAAGGATACCGTTAGGGGTGTGTTTCGGCGGGAAGAACGGGCTGTACGGGGCGGGCGAGTGAGCAGCCGCGAGGAGCGGGAGGGGAGCCAGGAGGGAGAGGAGCTGCATCGTGGTGTCGGGGATGCGGGAAATGGCGTCGAGCCGAAGAGGAGGTTGAGGATGAGAGGGGAAAGGAATGTGGGTCGCTCTCAGAGCGTACTTGTACAAGCCAGGGATTTGTATCGTTGATGTGAGGTGAAGACAAACATCCTTCATGTGCCGAATGGCTCGTCAGTAAGGTTACCTCAACTCATCCTTGCACCTTCCTGAACGGGACCTGACACCGCTGCGAGAAGCATTGACATCGGAGAGTTGGTAGCATGGTGAGATCGAATGGCGTTACAGTACATGATGACCGACACGAGCGGGGACGCTGAGAGGAGGCGATTGAGAGGAAGGAGGAAAGTTGGGCGCGCCATCTTGGAGTGTAATCCGCCAGGGCAGTCTGACCAGACATTACGTAATGAAAAATCGGCGAAGAATGCCAACTTCGTGACGTCTGCTCTTCACATGATGCTTTGCATGAAGAAGTGTCCTGCGAGACAATGGGTGAAGCTGGTGTGTGGAGTAATGCAGTGAACGCGCAAGAGTAGCTTTTGGCATTGAATGAAAATCAGCTGCTCGGTCATCTAGACACTGAGGAGTCGTTCTGGCAGAATCAGGTACGTAACGCCCGGAATCGAGGAATAAAGTCGAAGAAGCTTTGTGCATGATCAAAGCCGTAAACCCGACTGCAGATAGAGAGGCGACTGAGTCACCTCTGCCGCTTACATCGCTAATACAGAAGAGCTCATGATACCTTCGTATCGCCTTCCCTGCCGTGCAACGCTCTCCGACTCCACTTCTTCTCAATCTCCTCTTCCGCCTGCCTCAGGTCCACCCCCAGATCGGTCACCGCGCCCATCCCGAACACACCCGCCTCGTCGCGCTTTAGCGGCTTCATCACGTTACTCGCAAACAGGTGCTGTCGTTTCTCCAGGTCGAATGCCCTGTGCACACCTACCTCAGCCACATTGGATGAAGGAGCAAAATGAACGACCTACCACATGGCTGCCCCTATGCGGTTGGAGATACTGAAGAATAGACCGATAATCGGCATGGTTTCGAGTAGACTCGCCGCAAACCCGAATGCTAAGGCCGAGTTCGCGCTTCAGTGATATTTGGCGTGGTATGGAGGAGGGATTCACCTCGATAAGCCCATTTCCGCTCCTCGACCCACCGCCAGACCTCGTCCGTGCCCATGCGCTTCACCTCGAAGTACGGCGAATGTAGGTACTCGCCGGTGGTCAGGGATCGGAGGGTGGAGGTGAGCAGGGGGGCGAGGAGCGGGAGTACGGGGGAGAGGGGGAGGAGGAGGTCTGCACGACGCGCTCTTCATCAACATTGCGTATAGCTTGGTGGATTGATTGGGTGAGGGCGAACGCACAATGGCGGAGGACGAGCTGGGTGGGCCACCAGAGTAACCATGAGATCCAGGTCGCTTCGGCTCGTCTGTGTTTTCCGTTGGACAGCATCTCGCCAGAAGCGGGTCGGGGTGGGTCCGCCCATTCTTCGATGTACCCCTACGCCGGACCAGAGTCAGATTTTCTAGATCAGAGGAGCTCTTTTGAGAGTGGGTGAAGCGTACCTGCGACCAGAACTCGCTCGGCTTCCCGCGAGAAGCGACGGTCAGCGCGTAAGCCCTCGACCGCGCGATCTTTAGGTTCTTGTAGATGAAGAATCGGAGTATCGACGAAATCTGCGGAAGCAGTATCAAGAGGTGCGTATCTGCCCTCGCTCTCGTGAGTCCTGGTCATCTCGAATCCAGCACACGTACAGAGAACAAGATCCACATCCACGCCCAGTCCCCCAAGTCCCACTCGTATCATACCAGCACTACTCTCCCTCACCGCCTCGCCTACCTTCGCCCGTGCCCGGCCCATCCCCAAACCAAACCACCCTACCCCACCAACGAGGAACTTCCGCACAAACCAGTGGAGTGTACTCCAGCTGGTGATTGAGTAGATGGTGGAGACGACAACGCCGCGGAGGAAGGCGTGTTTGACTTTGTCTAGCACGGGTTCCCGGATGAATGGGTCGGCGAGGAGACGGTAAAGCCCGACGAGGGTGTAGGATGGGGGAAAATGGAGGAGCTCGGAAGGCATGATCAGGGGAAGGGGAGGAGGGGTGAAAGCGCCGGGGAGGGAGGGAGGTGGTCGAGGAAATGAAAGGAGATGTGTAAGATAAGCTTGACAAGAGCGAGCGCGGTCTTTTGAGATGCAAAGGGAGACGGAGACCAGGTGAATTGCGGAGCGTCTTGTGTCGTCTTCTATGATCGCCTAGTACTCGACACGTGAAGACCACGTGTCTCTGGCACCCTGTGGAAAGGCGTCCAGATTTCACGCCTATCTGGGTAGCAAGCGGCCTAGATGGCAGCTTCCCCATCCGGACATTCACGCACATGTCCTATGCACCATTGTACAACGTCTTCAAACACCTACACAAACGTGGCGGAATTCCAACAGATTAACAGGTTGGACTCTCCAATGCTTCTGTACGTCCACTTACAAAGCCGCAGCCTTTATCGGACATCGCTTGCGAGCCACGAAAACGGCGACGACTCGATTGGTAGCGACCGCCTCGCTACCTATTCACACCGAGATCCGCTGATCCGATCACGACAAAACTTCGTGCGGTGACGATCACTACCCTCGCCTACACCTCACACTCATTAGATCCCCTCGAAAATCCCTCGTCATCACTCTAGACATTCCCATCGACATCGCTCAACCTCCATAAAAAATCCGCAGCTACTCGAGCTATCGCCGATTCCCTCTCTTCCCTCGCCAAGACGGTCCCTACTCTTCAGGGTACCGAGTCCTTCACCAAGTGGAGAAGTGCCATCACCTCATACCTACTGAGGAAGGGCGCAGAAGCTCGAGGTTACTGAGGGCGAACTGTTAGGACGCCTGGGGCGTATCTCCTAGGAACTCGAGCTGGAGACGACCAACCCGACGCTACACAGAGCACTACCGGGGCAGTTTTCACAGCCGCTCAGAGACTGCTGTGGGTTGAGAGGTCGACCAGAGAGCACGAAGCTTGCTCGACGGTGATGTTGACGGTCTCCCATAGTGTTCAAGCGGAGGTTGAGTACATGTGGTCGGCGAACGACATGTATCGACGCATCAGCTCCACACACAAGGTAGACACCACCTCCCGTTGCGCCAACCTCTCTGCGCGCATCTCACTACTGCGACTTTCACTCAAAGCGTCAGGTGAAGGAGTGCTCGAGCACTACGAGCAATATTATCAAGTCTCAGCGCTGAAGCCATCAGTTCTGGCGTACGCATAGACAACTGGGAAAAGTCGGAGCGCTTCCTTACGTCCCTCGGCGACGACCTTGAGTCCCTCAAGATCCAATGGGCTGTTGTCCCTGAAGACCGCCAAGTTTTGACGGAACTTGTACGCATCTACAAGTCGCTGGCCAATCGCCGCGTCCTCGAGCAAGACCGCGAGACCGCTGCTCAAGTCTCGTTCCTCATCAAAGACCCCAAAGGGGCCCGAAGATGGACAACTCCAAGTCTAGGAAGGGAAAAGGGAAGAGCGGCGGCGGTGGCGGCGGTAGCGGCAAGGGAAAGGGTGGCGGCAAAGGCAAAGGAGGCGGCGGCAGGGGGTCCGGCGACAACGTAGTTCGCTGCAACTACTGCGATTCCAAGGGTCATACCATCGGCAAATGCAGGAAGAAGGCAGCTGGCGAACCATTGCATGCGGACTTCAAGCGGTTCTTGTATTCAAAGCTGGAGAAGGCTAGGGCATCTATCAACAGCGTTGACGGCTACCTCACGCCTTCATGGCACGCGTCTCCATCGACGTGCTCGCTACTCGACAACAGATGACTCGAGTTTCCTCATTGACTCCGGCGCGACGCACCATCTTGTAGCACACCGCAGTCTCCTCCAGGACCTTGTCAACCTTGAGGTACCACTGCGCTTTGGTCTCGCCAACACAGACACGAAGATCGAGTCAACCGAGAAGGGTACGCTACCAATCGGCCTACCCACTAGTCAATCCATCTCTGTCAGAGACGTCTACTGCGTCCCCGCGGCTCGCATGAGCGTCCCGTCTGCTGGCAGGCTTGGTACCGAGGGTTGGACGATCGATCTCGCTACTTGCACGATCTCCAAGGGCGACATCAAGCTGAATCTCATCAACAAAGGTGTCCTTCCCTATGTCAAGTTGGCACGGCGCATTCATTCAGACCGTCTCCCTCGTATCTACACCTCTCAGCGTCGCATCTGCAGTCCAAGTGGCCTCTCCGCTTGCTCTAGAGCATCGTCGTTTCGGCCACCTCGGCCTCAAGCCGCTGCTCGACTTGGCAGTTGCAGGCAACCTTCGCTATGACCACGAGACGCTCAAGTCTGACAACTTTACTCTATCAGACTGCGAATCCTGCCAGCGCCAGAAGGCTACTCGGACCACCAAAGACGGTACTAGCCCGCGAGGCTCTGAGGACCGCAAACTTGTACATGCAGACATTGCCGGACCATTCTCACCCTCCAACTGGTAGCGAGTATTACCTCGCCCTCGTCGCTGATTAGTCAGCTATTCGGATGGCTTATCCACTACTGTCCAAAGCCAAAGCCCTCTCGCATCTACAAGCCTTCGTCAACAGGCTCGACCGGCAGCTGCCAGTCAAGGTCAAATGCTTCCGTTCAGACCAAGGAGTGGAGTTCACAAATGGAGCCGCCCTTCAACGGTACCTCCGCCTCGGTCTAGTTCATCAGACAAGTCCCCGCTATAATCCCGAAATCAACGGGGTGGTCAAACGCTTCAACAGGACGGTCAAAGACATGTCTGGGGCTATGGCGGTTTGTACACCGCTCTCTCGCTGTTGGGATCAAGGTATCCGCTACGCCTGCGTCGGGTTACTCGATAAGACTACTACGGGCGGTAGCGGCAAGACTGCATAGGAAACCCTCGCCGGTAGGCAGCCCAGCCTCGACTCTATTCGCGAGTTCGGCGGGGTGTGCTTTGAAGTCCCTGCTGAGTTACGAGCGACCAGAGACGCATACACCAAGCCTAGAGCTGAACAAGCGAGGATCCTTGGGCAAGACGAAGGGACCAGCGGCTGGCTTGTCCGCATCGAGTCAAGCGGACGTCTAATCAACTCCAGAGACGTTCGCACAGCCACGGGGATCCCTCTGGACTTCCCCTTACAGGGCCCCTTACAGGGAGTGGTGCCGCCGCCACCACCAGTGAAGGAGAGTCGTCCTCCACCTGCTCTTCGTACGCCTCCGGCAGCTCCACCGCAGCCGCCGACGTCACCTATCCAGCAGCAGCAGCAAGCTGCTAACCACCCGCCTGAGCCGCCTGCTCAGCCTCCGCCACCTGCAGACGTCCCAGACTCGCTCGAGATGGACGCACCCGCGGAGCCACCGGCAACGCAACTATGCCGAAGCTCTAGACGCTACGCCCGCGACGGTAACCTAGCCGCCGAGGCCGCATTCATCTCCGCCACCTCCGTGGCCTCTGACGAGCCCACCACTCTCGCTAAAGCTCTCTCTCGCCCAGATGCGGACGAATGGCGCAAAGCTGCCAACGCCGAGCTCGAGAACTTGAATGCGAAGGGAACTTGAAAGGAGGCTACGCTACCAAAGGGGAGACGAGCATCGGGGCGAAGTGGGTATACAAGGTCAAGCGCGACGGCAAAGGGAGGATAGCGAAGTACAAGGCCAGACTGGTCGCTAGAGGTTTCTCTCATGAGCCCGGCATTGACTACGAGGACACCTACGCCCCAGTAGGCCGCATGACGTCTCTACGCATTCTCCTCGCTCTGGCAGCGACCTATGACCTTGAGAATCATCAGGCCGCCGTTGAAAGTGCATATCTCAAGGGCAGCATCGAGGAAGAGCTCTACATGTCGTTCCCCGACGGCTACCAGCAGTCTGGTAGCAGCCACAAGTCCTCCGCATTGTCAAGTCGCTCTATGGACTCAAGCTGTCTGGAAGGGTATGGTGGAAAGATTCCGAGGTTGCTCTGGTCTGCCTCGGCTTCAAGCGCTGCGAGTCGGATTGGGGAATTTATGTTCTCCACGGGTCTGACGGTCTGCCAAACGTCCTGCTACTCGCATACGTCGACGACATCGTTGTAGCGGCTAGGACGACCAAACAGGTAAATAACACCTTTCACGGACTCGCTACCAGGTGGAAAATAACTCCACCTGGGCCGATAAACCTCATGTTCGGCCTCAAGGTGGCTCGAGACCGCTCTCGCCACCTTCTCTGGGTCACCCAGACCGCGTACATTGAGTCTAGTCGAGCGGTTTCCCGGTTCTCCTCCAAGCTCGCCAAGTCCGCTCCATTTCCCGTCGCGCACAACGAGAACAACGGCGAGGACAACGAGCTAGCTACAGCGAGGCACTACCAGGAAGTGGGGGGCTGCCTACTCTGGCTCGCAGGCTGCAGCAGGCCGGACATCTGCTTCGCCGCGTCCTACTTGACTCGCTACATGTCTAGCCCGAGCGAATACCATTGGCAACTCGCCCTTCGCATCGTCTCTTACCTCGTCCACACCCGCACTCTCGGTGTCATCCTCGGTCGGCTAGCTACAGGCGGCTCGAGCCCTATTGCAATGCGGGTTGTCTATCCAGACGATCTACCACGGGGTACGTCAGCTACTCTGTGGATCCCCTATCAACTGGTGTTCGCGACGCCAAGCTACTACGGCATCCTCGAGCATGGAGGCGGAATACATCGCCGCCGCCGAAGCTACAAGGGATGTTACCTGGGTCCGAAGCCTCATCGGCGAGCTAGGATTCAAGTTGACCGTCCCGAATACTCTCCACGTCGACAACCAGTCCGCCAATCGTCTCTATGCCAATCCCTCTACTCATTCACGCTCCAAACATCTATATCAAGCATCACATCATTTGTGAGCGTATCGAGATGGGTACAACGAGCTGGAGTATGTTGAGACGGCGAAGCAGCGAGCGGACATCCTTACCAAGCCTCTCTCTGGTCCGAAACATGCAGTCAACCATCGATCCCTCCGAGTTGCAGTCCCAGAGACATTTAATACGAGCAGAAAGGGAGAAGGGGAGGCGGAAACGGAGACGGTGACGGCGACGGCGTCGGCGCTGGTCGTGCACGGACCTGGCGGTGCTGCGCATAGACCAGGCGGTGCAGGGGTGGAGGTCTAGCTAGACGGCGAGCAGCTTAAGGGGAGTGTTGAAAGGCGTGTCAACCACACCGCCTATCTAGCTACCTAGCAGGCCTCGTTGGTAGCTTCCCCATCATCTCGGACATTCACACATACGTCCTACGCACCACACTTTCACAACGTCTTCAAACCTACACAAAGGTGGCTGAATTCCGACACCCCGGACCTGGCTGCGGTTCCTGACGAGTACGCCTTTTCCGCTTCCGTTTCCTTTGGATAAGCCTCGCGACCGATATCTGTCTCGATGGAATGTCTCGGGGAAGCTTGCCTTTGAAGTCAAAATCTCCGGACGCCTTCTCGTGCTTGAGGGATGAGGAACATAACACAACCAGCGAGATGGAAGATTGTGGAGAGGGCGTTGCGCGGATCGCGAAGGGTAAGCAGTAGGGCGATAGCAGTACGCAGTGGCGATCCTCCGTCACGCCTATGTGCATCTTGGCATCGTAGCTAAGTAGATCCAGTACTTGCAAAAAGCAATAGGCTGTCGTCTCACAACTCAAGAGTCAAAACATTCCGGCCAAAAGCCACTAAATCTACTAGCTCCTATGATTCCTTGGTTCCTTAGTGCGGATTCCAGGCATTGATCATTCAGCTCCACCCGACACTCTATCCGCGACCCGACTCTCCATCTCGTCGTGATGCTTGGATGCTTGGGATCGGCGTTTCATGAGCTGAGGATTTAAGCTGCGGTGGACTTTACGGACCTGAATCGACAGGAAACGAACGGGGAGGGTGGGATCACCCCGTCAGGCTTCGAGGTCCGGGGGCCTAATCGAGCGGCTCTACGAAATAGCTTGGCTAGTCGCGAGTGAGAACGAGTCACTGCGCATTCCTCGTTCTCGTAATACTACTTCGTTCCGCTGATCATCCCGCCTTCCAGCTTCCTTCGCGCGATTTCCTCCCTCGCCTTCACCCTCCGACACACTCGGACCCATTTGCATCCATTACCGCCATCGCGTCGTCAGCATTCCAACGGCTTCCAGCCTCCATCATCAATCTCTCGTCCCATCACTCACACATTTCCGCGTGATTGTCTCAAACCCATCATTTTCCACCCGCACGAGGGATGACCACCTTGGTCACGCGATCTCCCAACCTCGGTATGTCGACCTACCCCAACGGTCACAGCTATGACCTCTCCATTCCCACCAAGGATGGTTCCTACCTCCCCACACCGACCTCGGCCCAACCCGGTCATCAACAACAGTACCAATATCCCTACTACAATCCCTCACCTTCGACTTCCCAACAAGCTTACTCCCCCTCCCCGTCGAACCACCAGTACTCCCCTTCCCCATCGAAGCAGAATCGGTACACCTCGTCCCCGCTTCAACCGTATTCACCTTCACCTATCGCCGGCCCATCGAGTTACAGGCGGACCCCGGCGTCTAAGGGGGAACAGGTGAAGATGGATGGTATCGAGAGGGATGTGAGAGGGATGGTGATGGATGAAGGAGACGGGAGAGTCGGGGTGGAGGATCCTCGTGCGTGGTCCGAGAATGGAATGATATTGTAAGGCTGACGTGATGTCTTCTTCCCCTTCAACGTCTTCGACATCACCCGCAGTCGGAGAACGGAGCTATAGCGAGCTGAAATGTCTTGGCGATGGTTCCTTCGGAACCGTCTGGCTCTGCGACTGGCACTCCCCTGTCCGGTCAGGTACCCTTCTCTCAGCAATGCAGTGCGGAGCAGGCGCGCGACCGGAATGGGCAGGCAACAGATTAGTCGCGCTGAAGAGGATGAAGCGGATGTGGGAAGGGGGATGGAAGCAGGCCAGTACGTTGGGGGAGCTAGTCGTGAGTTGCAAAAGCCAGATAGCGCGAAGGATGTTGATGCCTCGCTTCGGTCGTAGTCTCTCCGCCGCATACCGCAACACCCCGCCATAATTCCCCTCTACGACGCCTTCATCTCCCCGAAATCCCACGAGCTCTACTTCGTCTTCGAGTGTATGGAGGGCAACCTCTATCAGCTCACCAAATCTCGACGCGGACGACCTCTCGCAGCGGGACTCATAGCAAGCTGCTTCCACCAGATCTCCTCCGGACTACATCATATTCACCGATATGGCTATTTTCACCGGGATATGAAACCGGAGAACTTGCTTGTGACGACGACGGGATTGACCGACTACCTTACAGCCGCGGCATTGACCCGGATCAATCAGACGCGGGGATCGTCGAGCCATTCGGACGACCCACTACCGCGGACACCGAACGGGACTGAGTCGCTGAGATATGAGAAGGACGTCTCGGTTATCGTCAAGCTGGCGGATTTCGGTCTGGCACGAGCGACGGATTCGAAGCCGCCATATACGGAATACGTCTCGACGAGATGGTATCGCGCACCGGAAGTCTTGCTGCGATCGACGGAGTACGGTCCGCCAGTCGACATGTGGGCATTGGGGACGATCCTCGCGGAAATGCTTAACCTCAAACCTCTCTTCCCCGGTGTGAGCGAGATCGATCAGGTGTATCGGATATGCGATACTCTTGGAGATCCGAGTGCCGAATATGGCATGGACGAGCGAGGACGGACGATTGGAGGTGGATCGTGGAACTCTGGGATCAAGTTGGCGAAGAATGTCGGATTCTCTTTCCCGAAGGTGAGTTGCGATATAGTAATTCCGCTGATGGCCAGCGAAATCCGGTCCACTTCCGCGGTCTCTTCAACGAGAAGGTCCCGCAATCCCTTGTCGATTGCATCTCAGATCTACTACGATACCACCCGAAGTACCGCTTGACCTCGGCGCAATGCGTCGAGCATGCTTACTTCCACGAGACCCTTCCACATCTCCACCGAACCGCCCCTCTCCCTCGCATTGCTTTCTCACAAGGCCAGCCAGCACCGGGATCCGCTCCCCGTCAGACAGAGATGAATGTACCGCCGCGACAACTACCACCGTGTCATTCACACCAGGACACTCGACCGGCCTTTGCCAACGGGGATATCCGGACGCTACCTCCGCCTGTACGTACGCCAGACCAAAATCAACTTGCTCGGAATTTCTTCCCTCCGCCAGGTCCAGGATCGATACATCGATTACCGGAAGACTCGTCGGCTCTGGTTCATCAGCTTCGCGAGCTGGACTTACCGACGGAAGATCTGTCGAGCTATGGTCATCGACCACTACCTTCGCCGGTGGCCAGCTCCGTCTACGAGATGGGCGGAGATCGCACCACAGGACACCAAGCCACTCCTCGGTACCCGGAGCAAATCCGGCGAGTATCTCAAGTCCCGTCCACCCTCTACGATGGATCCGTCTTCGAGGGGTCAGATCCAGCGGCCGCTTCCAATCCCTCCATCTCCAACTTCAATCTTTCCGTCAGCAACTTACACCTCGCAGAGCGACAGCGTGCGGTCCCAGCCAAGTCGCACGTCGCTGTGTATGTCCAGCAACAACAGCAGCAACTACACATGTACGAGAATGAACCCGCCCGGATACCGGGTCAAGCGCAGGCACCTATGCACCCTCCGATCGAGCCGACATCCGGCGCTGCATCGCATAAACTCCTCCAGACTACGACCGGGAAGAAGAAGAAGTGGGGACTCAGCAATGTGTTTGGCGGTGGAGACAAGCGCGTCAGCTCGCTCGCGTCAGTCGACGAACTCGGTTATCACGGATCGTCACCCCTGAAGCGGACCCAAAGCGGGACGCAACCATCCCAGCCCGCACCACCAGTCATCGATGACCCGAAGAAAGCGAAGAAGGAGGCTGAGCGTGCTGCACGGGAGTTGGAGAAAGCCAAGCGCGACGCAATGGAGCGAGCGCAGAAGGAACGATCTCGTGCGGTGCTGCAGAAACGGAATCAGCTCGTCGAGGAGCGTCGACTTACCAATACCATGAGCGAGATCGAGTTTAGCGGGACGTTCAGTAATGTCCCGGAAGCACCGCGGCCTGCTCCTGTTGTCCAGCAACCGGTCTCGTCAACCGCTGCTCCGCATCAGCAAACGGCGGCGCCGGATATCCGGGGTTATCGAAATATGCCGGGTAGCGTCAGCGCGCAGTCGATCCGGAGCCACGAATCGTACCGCTCGGGACACTCTATACATGCCGGCCATAGTCAGAGTCAACCGATACTATCCGCCGCCGCGCTCGAGCATCAGGGCAATGTGTATGATGCTGCTGGGAGACATAAAGCGAGGAGAAGGAACGAGGATGATGATCATTCGATGTCGAGCTTCGATCATAACAGTCTGAGAAGTCGGAGTGTGCTCACCATTGGGACTGTCGACAGCGAGTGAGTCCCCCTCCCACCAGCTTGGTGCATGCTGAAGTGTACCTCAGTCCCGGTCCACGTAGGGGAACGCGCCAAGACTGCCCCGAGAAGAACCACTCCCCTGATCCTTTGATGACCCGCCGCGCCCCCTCCCTCTCATCCTTCAAACCTTTCCCTTCCCGACTCATGTCCGTTTCCAACCCCTCCCTCGAATCCCAACTAGCCAATGAGTTCATGGCCCACGCCAACCTCGCCTCGGCATCACCCAACCACTCCGTCCCGCACCCCCAAGCCCAAGGGAGCGTCCCGACGAGTCCATATGGGCACCCGATGGGGATGGCGGTTGCGCATGGTGCGGGGATGGGGAGGAGTGGGACTATGTTGCCTAGTATTCGGAGTTGGGATGAGGCGGAGGAAGTGGACGGGGATATCAATCCGATGTTTAGGGTGGTGAGTCGCCCTTCTCCTTTGTTCGGTGGATGTAGCTGATGTGGTGGATTGGGAATAGCCGCCGGTGGATGGACATGGCGGTGAACAGATCCCGTTGCCCCCTTTCGCGGAGATTGCGAGGGTCGCGGATACGCATTCGCATCTTCAGAGATGATACATATTATCGATGACAGCATCGACGCAAACGATAACCTTGAGCCTACATCGTCCTTGTCCTTCTTGGGAACTCGCCTGCATCCCTCCTGATCATCGCCCTTTGGTCTTGTCACCATACTCATCTTCACTGCCATGACAATCACTGTCACCATTCTCATGCCTTACACCGCATGCTCGTTCGTCAGGTCCCAGTGTTTTAGAACAGACAACTTGCACGTATGGTGTCGATGTTTGGGTACAAGTAGTATGACAAGCTGCATCTCTCAAGATACTCACCGAACCACGCCTCCCCTCACGCCGCACTCGCCCGCCCTAGACCCAGCCTGATGGACGCGACGCTCCCGTACTTGGCCTCCACCTCGTCTTGGACCTTTTCGATGGATTTGAAGTACTTGACAGTTTTGACTCGAAGTTCCAGAGTTGCGTCCTCGCTACGACAGTTTCCACCGTATCAGCATATTCAACCAGGCAATCTGGAAGTCCAAGAGGCATGGGAATGGTCGAGGATGAGTGGGACTCACTCGCAGACGACCAGTGCCCATGGGTGAGTCTGTAAAGCGCTCGCCGTGACCTAAGCACCACACACCTAATCAGCGCAAGCCCCTTCCACCTATGCTTCTGAGCCATACTGCTCGAAAGCGCAGCTCGGTGAACGAGCGAATAGGTGAACCTCCAACCGACCATATGATTCACACCCCCCTCGATCATATGACTCAACGCCAACGCCTTATTCTGCCCAGTCACCACGAGCACAACCTCCCTCGCGTCCATGACGGTCTGGACGCCGACGGTGAGCGCCATACGGGGGACGAGGGCGAGGTCGTTGTTGAAGAATCGGCAGTTGTCGAGGATGGTCTCGTACGCTAGGGTTTTGATTCGGGTGCGGGAGGAGAGGGAAGAGCCGGGCTACGGGGGAGCGACGCGAGCGAAGCGAGCGGCTCGACCGAGGAGGATAGGGGTGTAGCGAAGGACGCGGTATGACGGACGATTATAGTCGAGAGGATATGGGGGGTTGATGTGGGGAGATTGGTCAGGGACCAATGTGTAGGTTGGCGAGCAGCAGGCAGCGAGTAGAGGCGCCATGCAAAGAAGAGAGAAGCGAAGGAGCATTTGGTACGTGGTGATTTGAGAAAAGGAAGAGTGGCCAAGTCAGCTTCATCCAGTCCACCACAACGCTCAGCGCACCTCGTTAAAAGCGATATGTCCATCTATCTCACCCGTCAGTTCTCCATCTCCGCTCATCGTGGCACGTCCCACTCACCAGCCCCGATACCTCCTAGAAACAGGTCGATCCCGCCCGCAGCCTTGATGGCGGCTTCGTAATCCTCGCATTCCTTGTACAGGTCGTCTGCCTCGCCGTCGAGGATGTGGGTGTTTTTGGGGCTGCAGAGAGGTCGACAGGGGCACACGAGCCGAGATAGTAGTCATCCAGCAAAGATGGGGAAGAGGAGACAGAGAGTAAAAAGTGAGAGCGTCAGCGGGGCCGGAGAAGTGAGTGAGGTTGACCTACTTGATGTCGACGAGGGAGAAGAAGTTTTTGAACATGAAGGTATGGTAGGATTCGGAATGATCACGGGGGATCCCGACGTATTCGTCCTGTTACCAGATAAGCTACTCCTTCTTCCACTAGACTCACCATATTGACTGGTCAATCAATTATCGTCCGTCAGCTCCTCAACATCTTCACAACTCGCTAGAGCTTGATAGAAAGGGTGAAACCCACAGGTCACCACACTCTTCCAGTGCCGTCAGCTCATGTGGGATAGAGTAAAGAAGCGACCGCCCACCTTGAAGCTGACCTCCCCCTTCTGATGCAGCTCCACCAACCGCTTATACACGGGCAGCGGGGACGAGCCTGTAGGCAGGCCGAGGACGAAATGCTCGTGGCCAGGTTTTGGGCGGAATGTGTTGATTCGTCGGGAAACGTAATCGGCGATCTACGAGGGGGAGCGAACCGGCGCGGAGGGAACCATGGGAGTCGTGTGATGAAGAGGAAGGAGTGAGGCGAGAGGTGGAAAAAGGAGCGAGCGGAAGAACGGGGGTGACATCATGACAAGAAGAGCCGAGCCGAGATGACATGACCAAGAGAACGGGGAAGGAGATCATGAGACGGTGCAGGGTCGCAACAGAAGAGGGAACCGTCAGCAGTCGAACGCGCTTGTTGCTGGACCAGAGGAGCGAAGGAGAAGATTGTTGCAGACCAACTCACATAGTTGCCAACCTCGACCTTTGTATCTCGAATCGTAAGGCGCATCGTGCACCCAATCCGAGTCGACTATCTCACAAACAGGCGAGGAGTGTGATTCCGATTGCAAAGGAATCAGCTGTAGGTTCCAATGGATGAAGCTGATTCGTTTGGGCAGGCGAGCGCCGGCGATATCGCCGGGCCCAATCAGGTTCCGTGATCAAGCTAAATTACATAATCCCAAATTAGGGGTAACAAGAGATCTGGCCAATTTCGGGAAGACAAAATCCCGAGTCAAGTGGGGTTTTACCTGCCGAGGGAAGTGGTCGGAAAAGTTCGAGGATGGGTTCCTCGGCGGATGAGAGGGGAAGGTCCCCAATCAAGAATAGATCCTTGACTTCGTGGAACTGGGTAGCCCATTGGTCGAACGCGAAGGTGTCTTCCTCGAGTGCGGGATGGGAGCGGGTCGGCCTGCGGTGACCTCGTCTGTCCGGTGTGGAATGGGCTCAGGATTCAGGGGGTTGGGGGCGCAGCGTGACAAGCGAGTTTGGATCTGCATGACGGTGTGGAGGAGGTGTCTGAGGTTTAGGCGGCGAGGTCGGACCACCGAGAGGAAACGGCGTTTCTTGAGCCAATCTTAGCGTACTAGTAAAGGCCGAAGGGGCGGTGGCAGTGCCCTTGCGTGATTAGATGTGGGCTCGCCGATGACTGCTTGACACGGATCTTGGCCGGTCTCCCCCTCTTCCGACGTGACACTGCTTTGTGGACAGTTTCGACTGGGACGATACCTGAAGGAAGTGGACGAGGGCGGAACGACCGAACCATCTGACTCGACGACCACAAGGTAGGTCGGATGGGTAAAGCTGGGCATTGAGAGAGAATACATCATCAGTACGATCCAGATGGCTGGGGATCCGCCGAGCATGCGGGCTGGGGTTGTGTTTGGCCTTATAATAGTGGACGCCTCTCTAGTGTGTGTGTGTGTGTGCTCCGGGGGCTTCGTCGAATATCCAAATACGGTTATTCGACGCCGCACAAGACTGAATCGAATCACCTAGCCGTCGACACTATGCATGTCTCTGTATCCGAGAGAATTGGGATGTATGGTGGATCAAGAGGAAGTGAGATGGTGGCCTCGAGGATTTGCAACTTGACTCGCGGGATTTCACAAACTCCCCGAAATTGGCCAGATCTTTTGTTACCCTAATTTGGGATAGCTCAAAGGGGGCACGTGGAGAGACGACACGGCGACTTGCCCGGATTTACACCCCGTGGGGATTTCCCTTCCTATATCAATGAAACATCCCGTGGCATTTTCCCATGACAAGGGATCGCCCAGATCGCCCGGTTGGCCACAGAACAAACGGGCCTCCCTTTTCACGCATCCTTGCAAGGCCGCTCAAGGTTTCGATCCACGACACATAACATACATGACCACAGGGAATCTGATCGCCATGCTCAACTTTCAGTACGTTTGGTCGACCATATTTGAATCTCAGTCTCAAGCTTTTTCATCGCGATCATACTGACTTACTCATGGACTCAAATTCGAGGTCACTGAAGACAGAACCACCATGGCCGCTTGCACTACCTTCAAGACCTGCCCACAACTCCCTCCCTCCCTTTGAAGAGAGCGTCAAGACCGCCCCACTCCATCTCCCATCAGCCTCTCCGCACTCGAGGCGAATGACCCAACTGGCCACGGAATCAACCAAGTTCTTCGGGGCGTGCAAGAACCCTTCTTCGATCTCGACCTTCAGGGTTCGTTGGTAGGTCAGGAGAAGATCTGGGAATCTGAGGAGATCAATACGCTTCAGAAGAGATGGTTCGGACTGCCTCGTGATGTCAGAGCGCTGTATGGGCCGGATAAGGACGATCCGTTCTTTGGCGAATTGGACGTGGGAGAGAATGGGGTGGCTCTCCGCAACGAGGATTACGACGTGAGCGGGTCACAAGAGACATTCATTTGCTTGCTGATGTAGACTTGACTCATTCGTCATTTGCTTGCTGATGAGGAATCTTGCTTGAGGTGCGGAAGGACGATGTATCAGGGTACGCTAATCCCCGACTTGCATGTGAACCGATGATACACTCACACCAATCCCTCGTGGAGAGCTATATCAAGCACTGTCGATCCATCACCGATATCTTCCTCTCCCTCTTGGACTCCCCAAAGGAACCCCTCGCCTCGTTACACCGACTGGAAGAACCTTTCGGTGCCCATGTCCAATTTACCCAGAACGCAACCCAGCCCTCGGAAGCCAAGAAGAGCGAACATACCAATTTTGGATCGTTCGCCATCTTTCTCAACTGGTTCTGCGGTCTACAGATCCGAGTTTCTCACGCCGACTCCGACACGAATACGGACACCGAGACGGACGATGACGGCGAGTGGTAATACATCAAGCCCATTCCAGGCAGGTGCGTTGTGAACATCGGGGACGCAGTGTCCATGCTCACCGCCGGGATCCTCGAATCGAGCGCTCCTCGAGTCATCCCCGCCGCCAAGGAGACGTCGGGGAACACTTTTCGGTCCGTGGTCTCACGATGCAAAAATGCGTCGCATCTCTCAAGCCGGAGATTCGGTCTGATAATTGGAGACCACGAGGATGACCCACCGGTCCAGCAGTGCGAGAGTGCTGAGCCGGATGAGTCGTAAGTCCGAATAACGGCTAACGGATTCGCAGAGAGGTATCATCACTGCTCAAGCGGCCTGGCAAGGAGGTACCATGGACGTACCCCCTCTTAGGACCGAAACGTATCGAGATTAGTGATAGACTTTCGCCCACGAGTTCACTCCACACGACTTGACGGATCATCAGCACCCATCCTAATCATGCCGCATTCCAAATGCATACTCCAGATCCGCCAAAGTATACCTCAAACCCCAAACTCGACCCTCGCCAATCCCCTCGCGCCCTCACCCGCCGCGTCACGCACCACCACCTCCTGCCCGAATTCAACTCCCTCCCTCCGTAATCCATCCTCCAACAACCCCCTATAGCCTTTACTCATCATCAGCCCCCCTCCGAGGGCTAGCGCGGTATGTCCAGGGTCCACCACACTCTGATCCCCCAGTAATTCGAGGGTCAATTCGATGAGTGGGATTATACTCCTCTGCGCCAACCGTAATGCTTCAGCCCGTGATGCCGCTGCTAGGTCCAGCCCGGAATCTTTATCGGGAGAGTCAGGTGGGGTGGGTAGGAGCGGAATCCCGTCATCTGGGAACGCCCATGCGAATACCACCCGTGCTGCTCCTGCAACAGAGGCGTTCCGTTTCGCGACCGCCTCTCCCACACCGAGACCGAGAAAGGAGGTGGCAGTAAGAGAGATGAGCTCGATGAGGTCCATCGGGTCGGGGACGCCGAAGTATGCGAGCAGGTCACGGTGGAGCAGGAGGAGTTGTGGTGGCTGGGTAGCGTGGATGGGGGAGGAGGACAGGCGGTCGGAGTGATGGAGGAGGGATCGGATGGCGAGGCGCCCGAGCCAGAAGGCAGAACCTTCGTCGCAGAGCCTAGATGTGTCAGCTTGTGTACCTTTGAGCCAAGGGGGTAGAACCAACATGTATCCCCATCCGCGGGAGACGGCGACATCCTCGAGGGGTAGTCTTCGGACTTCCGCGATACCGTGGTTGCTCGGCCCCGCTTGGCCGACTCGGATTGTACGCCCGACGGTGCCGGTGCCGCAGACGACGGCGACGACGTGCGCGATACCGGGAAGATCCAGTGCTGGCGCTGCTAGCAAATTGACATCTAGACTCCAAATCAGCTCAACTAGTCCACGAGATAATTTCGCTCGGATGGCACTGACCGTTGGTGATCTTGACCCGCTCCTCGGAGATACACAACCCCCTCAGCACATGCGGCATGAACGCCACCCCATCTCCCGGGGTAGATATCCCAGCCAACGCCAGCCAGGCATACTGGAACAGCGATGTGGGCAGAGGCGGAAGCGTCGAGCGAGACGGGTTAGGTGAAGGAGCTCGGGATGCATACGGTGAAGACGGGAGGGAGAGGTTGGATAGGTGCGGTAGGGGGTGCGGGTGCGAGAATGGTTTGGGAGATGCTAGTGTTGAGTTTGGAGTGGTCGGGTGAGTCGGGTTGGAGTGCGTGTCGGGGAGAGGGGGAATGATGAAGTGCCCGGGGAGGTGGGAGTGGGGGAGGAGGGAGAGAGCGCGGTAGGTCGCGAGGAGGATCGCTTGGATTGCGGGGATGTGGCCGACGCTTTGCCTGGGGAATGTCAGCGCATGCAGGGATGAGACGCAAAAGAAGATCTGCATGACAAGTCGGAGCAGGTCTCTATGGCAAGTGGGGAAGCAGGTAGAAAGCTCCTGGAAGGGAGAGCAAAAGATACGAAGGGAGCTAGCTACTCACACATTGCAAGGCCCCGCAGTTCCCCTCACCTCCAACCCATCCTCCGACCGAATAACAACACAGACCTTCGATCCGCCTCCATCCGCACAGAGGATGAGCGGTGGTGTCGAGCCAGGCGGAGTAGGGAGGCGGGACATATCAAGCACGTTGCTCCTTTTCGAAAAGATTTTACAGGTCGAAAGTAACACAGAGTGACAGGTCCAAGGTGGAGATGGCTATACACAAATCACGGTGAATGAAATCCCACAAAGGGATGGGGGGACTAGGGTTATGTAGAGCACCGGCTATAGGTAGCCCACTTTTGTGGTGTGGTGTGCTGGCTGATCTCGCAATCTGATCCGCGTTTCAAAGTTCCGGTTTTCCGGATCCTGATCGGGAGAAGCGGCTAACGGGGAACGCGCCGTCATTTGAGACTTCATTCGCAATTAATCCCGAATCAGGAGATCAAAAATTCCCGAAGCAAAATTGCCGATTTGCAAAATCCCGAGTTAGCTTGCAAAAATCTCGAGCTCTCGGTTTGGCTTGTTTGCGTACCACGCAGGGGGGACGACCTGTTCGGGTTCTACGTAGAGTCAATTATCCATTCGGGGCAATCAGATCCCTCATCAAGCCTAATTTGGGATTATATAATTTGGCGAGCGAGTTGGAGTGAATGAGATGGCGAGAGCTCTCGACTTTTTGACGCGTTGCAAGGCGTGAGTTGTCGAAAAGGAAGGTAAATAGTGGCGCAAAACACTCTGTGACAATCTTTTCGCGACGGCTGTGTGGAAGGGTATATCGCTGCTCACGGACACTACCCTACTCGAGCTCCCGACATGTCCGACGTCATTCGGTTTACGAATGGTTACCTCGCTCTTCCGGATGGTACAGTGAGTCGAGCTCGTCCCTGCTTTCTTCCGATCCTCGCAACCCATCTTTTTTCAGCTTGTCTCCTGGCGTTTTGCATCCATGACTCGTTGTCTGAACAAGCTTGTTGTCTCCTCTTTTCCGCTCTACCTGGCTTCTCTCTCTCACGTACCTCGCTGAACTTCGATACGCTCAAACAGTGCACCCTCGCCGACCTGTACATCTCCTCCTCAACTCGCATCATAATCTCCCCCCAATCGCACTTTTATACCTCCCACTCCCTCCCCGCCCGGACCATCGACCTCGCAGGCAACCTCCTCTCTCCAGGACTCATCGACGTCCAGATCAACGGCGCATACGGCGTGGATTTCTCCGAACTCGATCTCTCGGACCCGGAATGCGAGGAGAAGTATATCGCTGGACTGGAACGGGTCGCGAGGAGGATTGTCGAGACGGGGTGTACGAGTTTTGTGCCGACTATCATCACCCAGAAGGAGGAGCTTTACGCAAAGGTCGGTCTCTCATCTCCTCCCACAATCCTTCTTTCCCGAAACTAATGTTTGATTCCGCCAGCTGATTGATACTTCTAGTTGCTGCGATTGCTACGCCCCCGCTCGCCAAGCTCCGCAGCCCACGTCCTAGGCTACCACGCCGAAGGCCCCTTCCTCCACCCTCTCCGCCGGGGCGCCCACTCCCAGACCCTACTCATGAAGGCCTCTTCCAATCCCCCGATAGCCACCTTTGAGAAGGTATACGGGAAGGAAGGGCTGGATCAGGAGGGGGTCAAGATGGTGACGCTCGCTCCGGATGTGGAGGGGGTCATGGGGTGTGTGGAGGAATTGACGGGAAGAGGGGTGACGGTTAGTATTGGACATAGGTTAGTCGGTGGATCCTGAGCGACCAACAAGACAGGATACATTGAGAGACGGAGAAAGCTGATAGGTGAGTCTTGCTAGTGATGCGAGTCTGGAGACGGCGATGGAGGCGATGGACAAGGGGGCGAGGATGATTACGCATCTGTTCAAGTGAGTGGGGCTCAGCGCCTTTCTTCAGCCATCCTGTGCTTCCCGTGCGCACTGCCTTCCCATCTATCACCCCAGCGTCAGCTTTCCCAAGGTCCACAACCGCAAGAGCAGCACTCTCTCCTTTTGTACTGCCATCCCCCCCAAGTCCTTCTCGAAAACCTCTTGCTGCCATATCTTATCACACGTTCTCTTCATCAAGCGTTCTATCATCACTCGCTGACGCTCGCTAGCGCCATGCCCCCCATCCACCACCGTGATCCCGGCGTCATCGGCCTCCTGGGCGACCCCTCCCGAAGGCCTTACTACGGCATAATCGTCGACGGCCTGCACTCACATCCAAACACCGTGCGCATCGCTTATGGGGCATGTAAGGAGGGTTGTGTACTCGTTACCGATGGTGAGTCGAGCGATACCTTCCACTGCCTATGCGCCTCATCTTCCAGCTTTTGTAATTCTAATAAAGCTGATGGTTGACTGAAGCTCAATCGATTATGGACCCGAACTTGCCCGATGGCGTGCACGATTGGCGACCTGGACTCAAATTCCGGAAGGAGGGGTATAAGGTCGTCATTGATGGGACGAATACGCTTGCCGGAAGGTGAGTTGGCACACAGCCTCCCTCAGTCTCCACCCGGCTCCGAAACTCTCTCTGCCCCTGGAATCTGCCATCTCCCTTGCTGCGCCGCTCCTGAGCGAGCATATCCAAACCCCTCCCCGCGTGTGTCCGGCGAACTTGCCTCCCCCCTCCGCCCGCACTCGCTGACGCTCGCTAGCTGTTCCCCCCTCCCCACCTGCCTCCTCAACCTCACCCGCTCCACCTCCATCCCCCTCCCCGAAGCCCTCCTAACCTGCACCCTCCACCCCGCCCAACTCCTCCGCGGCCCCATCGCTTCGTCCAAAGGTCAGCTCACAGTGGGCTATGACGCGGACCTATGTGTATTCGGGTGGGATGGCGCGGTGAAATCTACGTGGGTTGGCGGGGTGGAGGTTTGGCGCGATGAGAGTGCCAAAGGGGATTACTTTGCGGGGGATCCAGCGAAGGGGAATGGGAAGGGGGACGAGGTGGGTATGATGAGGGGAATCCCAGATGGGCGGCGGGAGGAGCTCGCGCTGGGGACCGGGGAACACATGGGTTGAGGGGAAGGAGCTGCCGAATGGATTGGGGAAGGAGGGGGATGAATGATCTTGGGGTTCGGATCTAGATGGGTGACGGAGTAGAGCATTGCATTATCGGCCATCTAGTCTGCATTTCTGTTGATCCTCTCGAGTCAACCTGCAGAAGAGCCCCTGACAGGGACAGATTGAACCGAATCATACCTGTTCAAGGATTCGAACGGCAATTCAGACAGCGTTGTTAATCGATCATCAGGACTCCGAACATAATGAACACCGCGAGCCACGGCCTGGCAGTAAAGCATTGCATCGTCGCGTGATCAGCAAGACTCAATAACCCATGATCCCCATTACATAGCGCGACGACAGCCAATAATCTATTCCTCAAATCCGAGTTAACCCAGCAACACGCTAGCACAGCGCCTCGAGATCCTGACAAGATTGCGCCAACGATACCGCCGTGAGCGACGAGACATGGCTCTTCTCCATGTTGCCCGCATAGAGCGTATCCCGAATATGCCGGAGCAGCGGGAGCACTGACGTCCCGAATTAAAAGCAAGCCAAACAGAGGGACTGGGGACGCACCATCCGCCGGAGTGACTGGACATCCTGATCCACCTGTACTTGCGGACTCGCTAATGGCCTTCGTCATCTCGCCCGCCGCCAGCATAATCATCTGCACCACATCAGCGCCCAAACGAACAGCCAAATGAGACCGACGTTGAAGTAGCAATTCGGCAAATTGACCAACGCGTCTCTCGGATTCCAATCCGTACATCTCTCCAGAAGCCCCACCGCGGCCTCGAGCGCCATCGTCCGATTCGCGTTCCTCACGCTCGTCTCCTTCGACCCGGCCAGTCCCGATGCGGCAGTAGCGTTCACGTTGATCTTGGCGTATAGCCAGAACAGGTCAACCTCTCTCGTCCACCACGGGTCGAGACCAAGCGAGTCCAGCTCGTCTTTCCACAGATCCAGCGCAGCGTTTGCTGATGCTGCGAGACGTTTGTGGTCTAGAGTGGAGAGTGAGGCAAGAGGGTATCGGTGGATGAGCCAGTCGTGGAGGATCTTGATGAGTCGCGCGTGGAAAGTTAGGAGGATATCGTAGGCTCCGGGATGAGAGGTTTCGCCGGACGGCGAGAAAGTCGGGACGAGGGATTGACACCATCGTAGAGGATCGCGGCTTGGCGGAGGGGTGGTGACGCAATTGATGGCGTAGGTCCCGTCGACGATCTATAGGACGAATTGGAGGGGCAGACGAGCGAATAGGTGTATTGATTTGATCGAAGCGTAAAGTGAGCGGAAGTGACCGATAACGGTAACGGATGGCGAGGGGAGTTGCAATGATCAGCTTGTTTTCTATCAAGGACGACAACCCAAACTCACGTAGCACAATAGCCATACCCTTGCCATATCATCCTCATTCGCCCTCCTCTCCGCCGGTACGAAACCAATTGCCTCAGCAATAGTAGCCCGATCCGGTCCTTTCAACAACTACCAATCACATCAGCTTTATCACTCCTCATCCCATCGCACTCACCTTGATCCATCCCCTCGCCCACCTGAACGCATGGCTCGCAATCACCACCCCATCCTTCGACGCCCCGCTCCAGAAAGTCGCCAGAATACATGCCCCGACGATCTCCTCTGGCCCGATGCCGAGTTCCGGATCCAACGCGTCCTCGCCGAGTTCAGGATGCGGCGAGTCCAAAGCCGCCTTTGCACCAACGAGATTCTGCCATGATCCGGCGGGTGAGGATATGAGGAGTTGGGTGACCTCGTCGCGGAGCGGTCCGTGGAGTTCTGAGAATTGGGTGAGGCGTTCGGAAGAGACCGAACAGAGAACGGCGAGGATGAAGGGTGTCATTGTTCGGGGACCCTCGGGGAGGTAGGGGAAATGGTGGAACTGAAGGTGATAGCCGAAGAGTGAGGGAGATAGGAGCTCGTGGAAGCTGTAGAGTGCTTTAGCGGCCTGGGGAGCAAAGCGAGGGGACCTACTGGTCGACCAGGATCCGCGCATCCCGTGGAGAAATGATCTGATTCGAGATGATGGACGGCCGCTTATCGTCCTTGCCGAGCACCTCCTCGGCGTCCTCAGGATCCGCTTCGACCATCTCGTCCTGTTCGCGCTGCGACATATGCATCGCCGAGAAGCTAGCCCCATCAGTCTCGACCGCAGGAGACGAATTGATCATGCTGGTCGGTGTCGCGTTGTGCATCGAGCCAGGCGTGACGATTGATGGCGATTGATTCTGAGGTTGAGGTGGGAGGTGTGGCGGAGCCATCGGACTGGGCATGACCATGGGAGCGTAGTATGTTTGCGGTACAAGAACAGGCACGTCGAGCTCGGATGTTGGCGTGAGCTGTATCGATCCGGAGTGTGCGAGTTGTGGGCGGAATGGCGGGAGGACGGGTTCGGAGAAGTGATGCGGGAGAGGAGGTGGGATCGACCAAGGTCGTTCCGAGAGGCTGTTGTTGCGGATCGGCGGGGCGAATGAGACTGATGAACCGGATGGTGGGGGATCATCGCGATCATCGCGCTCGTCCTCGGCGTCATCCTCATCATCCGATTGCTCACGCCCCTTTCGCTTCCGTTTCTTCGCGTCCTCATTCGAGCCATCTCGTTGCTTCTCCACTCCCCAGCCAGACAGCACCGCCATATCCCGCTCGGGTGCCTCGAAGATTTCCAAGCCATTGAACGGGGGAATGACCTGTCGCGCAGAGAGATGGTGTAGGATATGATGGACCGCCGAGGATAGGTTGGATAGATGGCTGATGGCGACGTATACATCGTTGGTGACTGTTTGCTGCCAATCCTCGTCCTTCTCACGTCAGCTATCAGACCAGATTACCGAGAAGAGACATACATGGCTGCGTGGATAGAAGATACACCTCTCCTTCCTCGCCCTGCACCTCACGCAATCCGCGTCGCCAGACTCCACAATACACTTGAGCTTCGCTCTTCGACAGTTCGCGCAGGCTTTCTGCTTCTTCTCGCGGACGAGCACGCTCGGTGGAGCCTTGGGAGATGCCGGGGACGTCTTATCGGATTGTGATGGGTTCTGCGACGTCGACGACTGACGAGGCCGCTTCTTCGGCGCGGTCTTGGCTTCTTCTCGCATTGTCTCGGGTGACCCGTTGTGGAGGTGAATCGGATTGCGAGGCGGTTGCTCCTCCCCTCTGCCAGGTAAGCGGAAATATCGATGACCGTCCGGCGGCGGTCCCTTCCCGTTCGGATTCCCATACGACGGCCCGCGATTCACTTGGCTAGTCAGTATGCGAGGTTGGCTGCTGCTACTGCCAGGCTGAAGGTAAGGCATTGGAGGGTATTGGGGTAATGAAGTCGGAGCGGTGAGGTTACCCTGAGATGGATATCGGATGGAGGGGGAAGGCCGAGGTGGGAAAGACATGATGGTCGGTGAAAGGAGTTTAGGAAGGCTTCGGGGAATGATGAAACCTTGAAGCAAGATCCAGTCGTCAAGAAGAGTGGACGTGGAGCATATTGATATGAAGGGAATGGAAGATGATTATGGGTCACGAGACGAAGCGAAGGCTCTCGCAACTCGATTGTTGAGCGAATGCTGCCCGTCGCCCCCGCTCCGTAGAGGGATGATCGAGGTAAGGATGAGAGATGGGATAGTTGGTGGCAAGGAGATCGAGATCAGCGATGGAGACAGCTCACGAGCTAGCTCGAAGGCAACATAAAGAGAACGGCGAGGTCTGAATTGGGTCAGGGAGATAAGACGGGGAGAGGGTGCAGCGCGCGCTAGCCGGTCACATGATCGGGTCCCCACCAAAAGAAGCAAGTCACCCATCAAGTTTTGATGCATCATCAAACGATACATCTAATGCTCTTGATGCTCGGAATAACTCCTGGTACTGAGACTGATGATGTTCTCTGCAGCTGAGACTCCTGAATCTTCTAAAATACCCCTGGAAGTCGTGGTTGTCCAGGTACTTTCCATCCGTTACAGCTCAAGATACCCTAATGACTCTAAACCTTCCCCACCTTCCCTGCCAAAGCATTCCGCTTGAACTCCTCAAAGTCCACCATTCTACCCTCCTTGCGGGCCATCTCACCCGCGAAGATCACCAGATGACTGTCGAGGACTTCCTCGGGCGTCACTCCAAGCACACTCTGGTCCTCCTTGGCGACTGCATGGACGAAAGCTCGAGTTAAGCCGGTGTCGCCTCCGCCGTGGCCTCCTCCATCACTCGGAGGGCTGTGCACGGTTTTTGTGCGGGTCAAGAAATCAAAGACGGTCTGCACGGTCGTCGTCACCTACGGATCATTGGTTCGAGGCTGGTGGAACTCACAAATGAGCGCATATCTCCGATAAGCTCGCCTTTGGTGCCGTGAATCTTGGTGCCTCGGTCGCAGATGTCCTCGGTAACTATGTCTCCCGTCAAATATCGAGCTGTGAAGAGGATCATGGCGTACACGCTGACATGGTCATGCTCGCTGTCACACCTCCTTCGTACTCGAGATTGACTATCTTCATAGGATGAGCACAAAGCGCGCAGACCGGCTCACCTGGTGGTCCACGACATCGTTTCCGCAATGGCCATACACGCATCTCCCATAAGGACTCGTCCCCAATGCGGCCGTCACATTCTCAATGTCCAGAACGTCCGCGTCGACTACATGTCTCGCCCACTGATCGATTTGACTCATCAATACTGACTCGATCCGTTGTAGGGGATGACATACACGTTCTCTATTCTCGATATCGGAGAGTGGTTCAACATATATCTTCTTCGCGGACCAAACACAGTCCTTCTCATACGCGCAATCGAGGCATCGAGTGGCGTTGCCCGCCTCTTTGGGCTTCTGGGATGCCTTGAAGTGGTGGAGTGAGCCGAACGAGGAGACGCGAGAGGGAGTCAGACCGGAGAGGTAGAAGGAGAGGATGTCGATGTCGCTGCAAGCGAGTTCAGCGAGCTGTCAACCATGGACAATGCTGGGAGAAGACCCACTGGCAGCATTTCGTCATGAGAGCGAAACTCGTATCCGCCTCTTTGCGCCAATTTCCCCTCACAAAACTGTGGGCGAAATGTTGATTGCCGACAGGCTCGATATGCTGAATTCCCGTTTAAATCTCTTTCCACATCTCTGCGGTTGCGGTACTCACCTGAATGTTGACGATTTCTCCGAGGACACCTGAGTCGATCACGGCCTTGACGGCTCGATTGTAAGGACTGTAGCGCAAGACTGTTTCAATCAGTTATGACTCCCAAAGAAGACTCACCGTGCCCAACTCCAAAGACCCTCTTATCCCCAGTCTGCACCTCCCTCACCATCTTCACGCAATCCGCGATGCTCGTCGCCATGGGTTTCTCGCAGAGTATGTGGTAGCCTTGCTTGGAGAACTCGGTGACAAGGGGAGCGTGAAGATCGTCCTGTCAAAACATCACTTCTCGATCGCATTCGTGGGTCAGGAGGAGACTCACCAGGACGCAAATGAGAATGGCATCAGCGATCCTACCCTTCGCCAGGAGATCGCTGTAGTCTGAAAACTGCATATTCTCGGGTATCCTACTCCTCATCAGCTTTGTCGATATCGGATAGATAGGAAAGACGAACTGATGGGCTCGAGACATGACTTTCCGCCGATGTGCTCGCGGCTCAGCTACCGCGACCACCTTGGCCAGCTCGGGATGTTCCAGGGCATAACTCGCATAAACCTGACCATCTCTAATCAGAATACGACTTGGAGATTATCAGATTGTGTGACAAACCTGACCCCGTTGCCCCGCACCAACGACCGCCATAGTCACGCATTTCACCGCATTCCCGTTGACGTTGGCATGTCCCGTCGCAGTTGTTGTCCCATCATATCCCGCACCATGACCGTGGACCAACCCTCCGCCAGCAGCCTTCTCCTCGAGCGCGGCACTTGTGTCTGACGCGGGAAGGGTCGCTCCGATACCATGCGTGGTGGAGGATGGGAGGGTGGTGGGTTCTGAAGCCTTGGGGATGTCGAGCTCGCTCATTACCAGAACGATCTGTGCACACGAAACCTTTGTTCGCGATGGGTACAGAGACGCGAAACGACTTCAACGCTTTTTGGGTCTGGAGGTATAGCCAGTCGAAATCTTGCCTAACGTAATCAAGGAACCGGCGGATTGACCGAGTTTAGAGAGCCGCATGGCCGCCACCGTTATCGAGCAATTACGGCGCGCACGCCGGACGCCTCCGCCTCCGGGCACATGATAACCAGGTCGCGCGAGGGGATATACTTGCCGCTTCATCCGCTTCTTCTCATATCATTGTTTTGATCGATTCTACAACACTTGGACACAGATAGACATCGTCAAAGATGTCTACTTTCGGGGAGAGGCTCGCGGCCATCCAGATCGGCGGAATCCGATACAACTCGCCGACCACCCAGGTCGTCCTTGTTGGATTCGTATGTCCTGGCACTTCCACTCGCTCGCCTCTGCTTACGATGTGTCCTAGGTCTGCTTCTGCTCCGTCGGGGTACGTCTACTGCCCATTCATCGGCGACACTGATGGAGATGTCTATTGCAGATGTTTTCCGCCGTCAGCGGTCTTGGTGCCGGGTTCGGCATACCTTCTTCTCCCGGATACTGCGGCTGACAGTTGTCCGTCCAGTGGGACTCAAGACCCGCAGCTCAGCGATACGGCCAATGCCGTCCTCTATGCATGTTTCACTTTTGTCGGGTTCTTCGGCGGCAGCATCAACGTCAGTATACCTTAAGCACGAGAGATGGGGCGCTGACTTGAGGCAGAATATCTTGGGACCACGTCTTACTTTGAGCCTCGGGACTACGGTAAGATTCTTACCCAATGCTTCGAATCGCTCTAACGTGTGCTCTAGGGTTATTCATTGTACATCGGTGCGGATCTGCTCCTAGGGAATCAGTCAAGAAAAGCTGAAAGAACCCCTTAGGATCGCTTTGGGCTTTCCAAGTCCACGGCACTCGTTGGTTTGTGATTCTCGCTGGAGCTATTTTGGGGTGCAGTCAGTCCTTCCGCGAATCTCTGGAGTCTCTCTCTTTAACAAGCTTTCTCCTAGCCGCCGGTCTCCTCTGGTCTGCTCAAGGCGCGATCATGATGTCCTACCCTCAAGAAAAGGATAAGGGACGCGCATTCTCCATCTTCTGGACGATCTTCCAAATGGGAACGCTCGTTGGCGCAGCCATCGCTCTCGGTATTCAAGCACACTCGACTTTGCCAAGTGTATCGACCGGCGTGTACTTGGCTTTCATGATCATCCAGCTCACCTCTATCGTCTCTTCCTGGCTGATCCTCCCGCCACGTGAGTCCGTGCGGTTCAAAGGTATCCTGACTGATGATAATATAGACCTTGTGATACGTAATGATGGCACCCTTGTGGAGCTACAATTTGCCCTCGGACCGAAGGAGGAATTCCGCCAATTTCTCAGGCTGTTCAAGGATTGGCGGATGATCGCGCTTTTGTGAGACACCAGCATGTCAACCATCCGACACTGACGTCCATCAGCCCGATGTTCTTCAGCTCCAATTACTGTGGGTTTGGCGATCTCTCTCTCGCACCATGCTGATAGTATCCAGTCTACTCGTACCAAGGCGCGATCCTTCCATTCCTCTTTAACGGCCGAACCCGAGCCCTTATCTCCCTACTCACCGGTCTTGGCTCTATCGTCGGCTCGATCTTCATCGGACTCATCCTCGACCGTCTTCCTTACTCGCGCCGAGCTCGATCCTTCATCGGATGCGGTATCGTCACCGCCCTCATCATCGTCGTCTGGGCCGGTGGTCTCGGTTTCCAAGTCCAATTCACTCGTGCGAGCGATCATGCCATTTGGGATTGGACGGTCGGAGCGGCTGTCGGGCCCATCATCCTCCTCATGGCTTGTGAGTCATCCCCTACCCCGGTGTCTGGTGTACTTATGAGTGAATAGACTACGTTGGGGACGCGACCTATCAAGGCTTGGCATACTACACCATGTCTGCCATGTCGAACGACCCATTCAAGCTCGCCCGTATGGCGGGTTACTACAAAGGCGTACAATCCGCCGGCGCGGCCGTCTCCTTCGGTATGGATGCCGTCAAGGTCGGTCTTCCCCCCTGTTACCGTTGAGATTCACCTCTGACGTTTGGCAGACCAAATACCTGACCGAACTTCTCGTATCGTGGTTGATGCTTCTCGTCTCCCTCCCTCTTTGCTTCTACGTCCTCTACCACACCCGCGAGACAAACTACGACGTCGAGAAGGTCGTGCGTGTGGAAGATGTGGGCCAAGATCTGATCCATGGAGCGGCGATCCCGAAGGGACATCATATCGATGCGAGACCGGTCGATATCGAGCAGATTGAGGAGAAGAAGGGGCATGATGATGGTGCGATTGTCAGTTCTGTTTGAGCGGGTATGAAGATTGCTTGAGGTGGTCACGGATCGAGCTTGGAGATGAGGATGCGGATTGTGTGGGCTCAAGATTTTTTGCAGATTATTTTTCTTGATCGCTCAAAAAAGCATCCCAGTAGACTCTCAAGAGATGACTGCGAATGTGTCTGAGATACGAAAACCGTGAACTCGCTCACACCCACTGGCTCAACCCATCACGTCCATTCTTAGATCTCTCTCTGTGAAGCTCTACGGGTCAAAAGTGAAATCATGCACGAGTGAACTATGATTATGATCCACGTCATTCGACCATGCGAATGATAAGAGGATTTTGCGAGAAGCCTCGCGTCGCAAAATGTTCTGAGCCATGTCGTGGAATGTCTCTTGCTTTGTTCCCTCCATCCTTTTTTCGATTTCGGATCACCTAGACTCGCAAGCTTTTCTCCTTACACAACGCCGACATAGAGTGCCGACGTCGAAACATACCACCGAAATCCGCCCTGATCCTCATCTCGCAATATGACCGTGAGTCTGGGTTGATGTGAGCCAGGAGCGATACTGATCCCCACACCACAGAGCGTCGTCGGTATTGACCTCGGCAACCTCTCGTCAAAAATCGGTGTAGCCCGACACAGGGGTATTGACATCATCGCCAATGAGGTTTCCAACCGTGCAACTCCGTGAGTCAACCTGTGTCACCTCAATCTACATCCCCTGACTCGTACAGCTCCCTGATATCCTTTACCCCTCGTCAGCGACTCATTGGTGAATCCGCCAAGACTGCCGAGACCTCCAACTTCAAAAACACGGTCGGGTCGCTGAAACGGCTCGTGGGACGGACCTTGTCGGATCCGGAGGTAGCGGAGTTTGAGAAGAAGTTTATGAATGCGGAGTTGGTGGATGTGGGTGGGAGTATCGGTGTGAAGGTGGGTCCGCACCTTTGATTCAAGCTCATGACTAGGTACAATACCTTGGCGAGCCTACTACCTTCTCCTTCACGCAACTCGTCGCCGCTTACCTCGGCAAGCTACGCGATACCGCTTCCAGTGAGCTCAAGCAGGCGGTGTCCGATGTGGTCATCGCTGTTCCCGGATGGTATACCGACATTCAGCGCCGAGCCCTTCTCGATGCAGCCAACATCGCCGGTATGAACCCCCTCCGCTTGATCAACGACACCACCGCCGTCGCCCTCGGATACGGTATCACAAAGGGGGACCTTCCCGAAGCCGCAGACTCACCCCGACACGTCTGCTTCATCGATATCGGCCACTCCAACTACTCTGTCTCCGTCACGGCTTTCTCCAAGGGGCAGTTGACGGTGAAGAGTACCGCCTACGACCGAAACTTCGGGGGGCGTGACTTTGACTGGGCGCTGGTCCAGCACTTCTCCGAGGAGTTCAAGACGAAGTACAAGATCGATGTCCTCTCTTCGCCAAAAGCGGTGTTCCGCCTGTCGACTGGATGCGAGCGCTTGAAGAAGGTGTTGAGTGCCAACGCCGAGGCTCCGCTCAATGTGGAGTCGATCATGAACGATATTGATGCGAGCTCGAGTATGAAGCGAGAGCAGTTTGAGCAGATGACGGACCACCTCCTTGTTCGAGTCATTGCGCCAATCGAGGAGGCGATCCGCAAAGCCGGTCTCACCGTCGAGCAGATCGACGCGGTCGAGCTCGTCGGTGGCAGTATTCGTGTACCTGCGATCAAGGACCGCATCCAAGCGTACTTCCCCGGTAAGACGCTCGGCTTCACTCTCAACCAGGACGAAGCCGTTGCTCGCGGTGCGACCTTCGCTTGCGCATCCCTCTCCCCAGTCTTTCGAGTCCGCGAGTTCGCGGTCCACGACGTCACCCCCTACCCGATCAAGGTGATGTGGGACAAGGAGCCCGGAAACCCGGACGAAGACACCGAGCTTGTCGTCTTCCCTCAGGACAACCCTATCCCATCCACCAAGATCCTCACGTTTTACCGCAAGGGGCCATTCGAACTCGAGGCGAGGTACCAGGAGGGTGCGTCTCTACCAGAGGTAATCAACCCTTGGGTCGGCAAGCTCACTATCAAGAACGTGGAGAAACCCAGCAGCGGCGACCTGACCTGTGTGAAGGTCAAGGCGAGACTCAATTTGCATGGCATCATGAACTTCGAGGGCGCGTACATGGTGGAGGAGGTGGAGAAGGAGGAGACCGTGACGATTGGCGAGGCAGAGGAGAAGAAGGAGGAGAAGAAGCTGGTGAAGAAGATGCAGAGGAAGGGGGATTGCTCGGTCGTGGGGCAGTACACGAGCCTAGCGCAGACTGCGGTGGAAGGGATGACCGAGAAGGAGGGGAACATGCACGCCGAGGACAAGCTGGTCATGGAGACGGAGGTGGGTCTCTTGAGATTGGGTCCTGTGTTACCCCTGACTGTCGCAGGATCGCAAAAACGCTCTCGAGGAATACGTCTACGACATGCGGGGCAAGCTGGACGGTCGCTATGCCATCTACGTGCAAGAGAGCGAGAAATCGTCTCTCCTCTTAGGCCTTCAAGATTCTGAAGACTGGCTCTACACCGAGGAAGGCGAGGATGCGACAAAATCTGCGTATGTCCAGCGACTGGACGGCCTGAAGGCTATGGGCGACCCGGTTGTCCTGCGGTGGAAGGAGAGTGAGGAACGGCCGAAGGCCGCGTCGTCTTTGAGGGAGAGCTTGAACCTGTATCTCGGGCAGGCACAGAGTGGGGACGACAAGTACTCACATCTCGAGGAGGCGGACAAGAACAAGGTTGTGAGTACATGAATAATCTTCGCTTGCACTTGAGCTGAAGATTGGGCAGATTGAGAAGTGCGCGACGACCCAACAATGGCTAGACGACTACCTCGCCCGTCAAGCCGAGAAGCCCAAGAATGCGAACCCCGTGATCACCTCCGCGGAGATGAACAAGCGACGCGATGACGTGGTGTATACCTGCGCGGCGATCATGAATCGCCCCAAACCGAGGCCGAAGGTGGAGAGTACGAGTACCCCTGGGAGCGGGACGCAGACTCCGAAGGAGGATTCGAAGAAGAAGAACCAGGATGCTGAGACGATGGAGGTGGAGGAGGATGGGGGACCGAGTATTGAGGAGATGGATGTTGATTAGATCGCGGTATGTTTCATAGAATGCATCATCATGCCTCGTCTTTGATCGTTCGGTGGACAAGTTCAATCGAGGAAAATGCCACGATGAGTCACACCGATACCGCCTCCTTTCAATATAACCCCGAGTGGGAATTCTACGCGTCTGACGAGCGTTCTACATGACAAATCTATTGACAAGAGTCACAATATCCTGACAGACCTCCTCGCCACCATGTCATCCACCGACTCCCTCTATCCTATCCACCTTCTGATGGACGAGCTGAAATCCGACGACGTCGTCCTCCGCCTTTCCTCCATCCGACGTCTATCCACCATCGCCCTCGCCCTCGGCCCGCAACGGACTCGAGATGAGCTCATCCCATTCCTCCAAGACCAGCTCGATGACGAGGATGAGGTACTGCTCGTGCTCGCGGAAGAGCTGGGCGGGTTCGCGGAGTATGTTGGTGGGGCGGAGTGGGCTTGGACGGTCCTTGGGCCGTTGGAGAATCTCGCTGCGGTAGAGGAAACTCTTGTTCGCGATAAGGTGGGCCCGACGCACACATGATGAGATGATGTGGAGCATGTGCTGATGGTGGGGCTAGGCGTCCGAGAGTATTTCCAAGATCTCACTCCTCCTTTCTGCCCAAGCCGTGGAATCGCATTTCCTGCCCCTCCTCCGCAGACTGGCCTCGGGCGACTGGTTCACCTCACGTACCTCTGCGTGCGCGCTCTTCGCTGCGCCGTACCCCAACGCGAACCCTGAGGCGCAGGCGGAGATGAGGCGGATGTTTGCGGTTCTGGGCAGTGACGATACACCCATGGTCAGGCGGGCAGCTGCCAAAGCTCTTGGCGTGAGTCACCATCCTTTCACTAAGCCCAAGCTAAAATGCTGTATACATAGCCCTTCGCAAAATCCATCGGCTCGATCCCGTCGCAGCGCTCCGTCATCCTCCTCGACCTCATCTCGCTCTATCGCAAGCTCGCGACCGACGACCAGGACTCGGTCCGATTGCTCACTATCCCCGACCTTATTGCGCTAGCTACCAACCTATCGCCCGACGAGACGAAGGAGCACCTCCTTGACCCGCTACGTGCGAGTGTGGGGGATAAGAGCTGGAGAGTGAGGTACATGATCGCGAACGAGTTTGTGGACTTGGCTGAGGCGGTGGGGGAGGGCGTTGTGAGGGAGGAGCTGGTCGGCGCGTTTGTTGGGCTGTTGAAGGATAATGAGGCGGAGGTGCGGACTGCGGCAGCGGGACAGATCCCTGGTGAGTGATCTCTTGGTGGCCGGGATGAAAGCTGAATAAGACGCAGGCTTCTCCAGACTGGTGGATCGGGAGGTGATCCTTGCACGGATCTTACCTTGCGTTCGGGATCTGGCTACCGACTCGAGCCAACATGTCCGCGCTGCTCTGGCTACCCAGATATCCGGCTTGGCGCCGCTCCTCGGCAGTGACGCGACATCGGAACACCTTCTCCCGCTCTTCCTTCAGCTGCTCAAGGATGACTTTAGCGAGGTTCGACTGAACCTGATTAGCAAGCTCGAGATGGTCAACAATGGTGAGCCATCCCAACTCTACGTCGCTGACTGGTAGTTATTGGTATCGACCGCCTCTCGCAAGCACTCCTCCCGGCTATCATGGAGCTTGCCGAAGACAAGCAATGGCGAGTCCGACAAGCAATCATCGAATACATCCCACTCCTCGCCACACAAATCGGCGTGCAATTCTTCGATGAGAAGCTCGGTGCGCTTTGTATGTCTTGGCTGGGAGATACCGTTTTCTCCATCCGCGAGGCCGCGGCGATAAACCTCAAGAGATTGACCGATGTGTTTGGGGTGGATTGGGCGAGGGCGACTATCATCCCGAAGGTCTTGGGGATGGGGGAGCACCCGAATTATCTTTACCGCATGACCACTATCTTCGCTATCACTGTGAGCATTTGCGGTCGCTTACTATGTCGCAGCTTATGTGAGCAGACCATGGCAAGCTCGCTCAACGTCCAGATCATCCGCGACACCGTCCTCGACGCAGCTCTCAGTCTCGCAAACGACCCTATCCCAAACATCCGATTTAATGTGGCTAAATGCCTAGAAACCCTCGCTGGTGTGCTCGGTGGATCCGCAGAGGGTCAGGAGGTGGTTCAGCGACGGATCATCCCGGCGTTGAAGAAGTTGCAGGAGGACTCGGATGCGGATGTCCGGTGGGTCGCGGCCTCAACCCAGCTTGGTATCGCAACTGATGGGTGTGCGTTGACAGGTATTTCGCTACGAAAGCGGTGGAGCGGACGACGGGGGATGAGATGAGTCGAGATGGAGGAGCGGGGGAGCCTATGGACGCATCGCCGGTGGGGTTGAGCCCGTCGTTGAATTGGGGACCATAGAGAGGGGAGGTGTATCAGATAGCTGTGTATGGACACCATGTGATATCTTTCTCACCCGGCGTGGTATTAAGCTCGCGACAATAGGCACAGTTCAGAGACCATACTGAAAGGAGAAACAGTATACGCTTCATTCTCATCACCGACTCATGCTCCTTCAGCCAGACCACTTCGGCACAGAGAATCGAGATATGGATATTTCCGTTTCATTGTTTGGTATTCTTCCCGCAACCATTCTCCACGTGATTCCATAATTTCCGTCAGTCAATGACCGCTCTTCCTGTTTACCTATACACTGAAGGGGCACTAAGCACAATGGCTCCCTCAAGTAATGCACTCCTTGAGTAAGCCGAACTTTCCGTCTCTGATCTGCCTTCATGCTGACGCGCTCGTCTTCTGCCCTTCTTGCGCCCCCCTCTCAAACCCTCTCCAGTCCCGACCTCACCTTCTCCTCACCCCCATTCAACAACACCCTCGACCCCCGTCTTCTCCTCTCCCTAGCGGACCAATCATTCGCTCATCCCACGCTCGTCCAGGCAAAGGCCATTCCCCTCCTACTCGAGGGGAAAGACGTACTTGCTCGTGCCCGGACTGGGTCGGGGAAGACCGCTGCGTATTGCGTGCCTGCTGTCCAACGGGTCCTTGACGCCAAGGCGGTGGGTTCCTCAAGTAGTTGTATGGTTTGAGCTGACGTGTGATGGGTAACAGGGAGTCTCGCCGGCAACGAAGGAGTATCAGGTCACACGGGTGGTCGTGCTCGTCCCGACGAAAGAGCTGGCTCTTCAGGTCACAGCTTTTCTCAAGAAATTGACAGGGTACTGCGGAGGCGTTGTGAGCGTATGCAACGTCACGTCTGGGGGCTCATCCGTACAGCGGTGCGTCTCCCCTCTCTCACTGTGCATCATTTTCGGCTGAGCTTGAATAGGGTTCTTCTGAACGACAACCCCGATATTATCATCTCCACTCCCACCCGCCTCCATGCGCTCCTCCAATCCAAAGCAATCGACCTCACCCACCTTTCCTTCCTCGCTATAGACGAGGCGGACCTCCTGCTGAGCTACGGGCACAAGGACGACCTTACTCGGATCATGGATCCAAGCTCCGGTTGGGTGCCGAGATTGGGCGTGCAGGGGTGTTTGATGAGTGCGACTTTGGGCGAGGATGTTTTGGGAGTGAAAGGGCTTGTGTTGCGAAATCCTGTATGTTTGCTATCTTCATTCGTCTATTTCATTCCTTCCCTTCATCTTCCTGTTCTCGTGCTGATCCGCATTCCCTCTTCCCTCCGCCGTTCCCTGCCCCTCCTCCTTCCTCTCCCCCGCTTCACGCCCCTCCCCCCCTTTTCTTTCCTACCCCTCCCGCTTACGCAGGCCATCCTTACACTCTCCGAACCGGCCACCTCCGCCTGCCTCCTAACGCAACACTGCACGCACTCAACCGAGCGCGACAAATTCCTCCTCATTTACGTCCTACTCAAGCTCAAGCTCATCCGCGGCAAATCCATTGTCTTTGTAAACGACGTCGAGCGGGGATACCGGGTCAAGCTCTTCCTCGAGCAGTTTGGGGTGAAGACGTGTGTGGTCAACGCGCAATTGCCGTTGGCGAGTCGGTATCATGTGGTGGAGGAGTTCAATCGGGGGGTTTATGATGTCGTGGTGGCAACTGATGAAGGGGCGGGAGGGGAGCTGGATAATTCCGGGGCTAAAGAGGAGGAGGGAGAAGGTGAGGTGGATGGCGAGGGTGATGGGGTGGAAGTCAACGGGGATGGGCCGGTCGTCGAGCCGGATGGGGAGGAAACAGAAGAGGACAAGAAGAAAGACGGGCAGGCTGAAGATGGCGCGGACGAAGGGAAGCAGGCGGATGATGTTGAGGAAGGTGGACCCGAAGGCGAGGAACAACTTGAAGCGGCAACCGAACCTAAAGCCGGACCATCCAAGACCAACAAACGCCCCGCTTTCACCCCGCCACATGCCCGCTCAAAGCGTAGAAGAGGAGATCCCGCTTCTTCTCTCGCCCGAGGCATCGATTTCACCTCCGCCTCCTCCGTCATCAATTTCGACCTCCCCACCACCTCGACCGCTTATATGCACCGAGTCGGCCGGACTGCTCGAGCCGGGCATAGCGGTCTCGCACTCTCGTTCATCGTGCCGAAAGACCAGTGGGGGAAGGATAAGGTCGTTTCGCTGAAGAGTGCGCGGAACGACGAGGTGGTGTGGGAGAGGATCAAGGAACGAGTGAGAGCTGAGGGAGGAGGGGAGATGAAGGAGTGGGATTGGGGGGGACGCAAAGGAGAGGTTGAGGGGTTCCGGTATCGCGTCGAGGGAGCTGTACGGGCCGTCACGGGGAAGAGGGTGGCTGAGGCTCGACGAGAGGAGGTGCGACGGGAACTGCTCAACAGCGAGAAGCTCAAGGTGTGTCACCGTCCTTGGTGTAACGAACGGGCTGATAGGGAGGGGCCTGTGGACAGGCCCACTTCGCAGCGAACCCCCTCGATCTAAGCTACCTCCGCCACGACGCACCACTCCACCCCGCACGGACACAGAGTCACCTGAAGCACGTGCCGAGCTACCTCATGCCGAAGATCGCGGGGATACCGGTGCCTTCGGGTGGGGACGTGGGGGATGGGGTCGGGGTGGGGTTCAAGCGCGGGGGACGGAAGGGACGGGGCAGGGTTGGGAGAGGTGGTGGTGGTGGCAGAGGAGGGGGGAGGAGGAAGGTGGATCCGTTGAGATTTAAGGGATGATGGGTGCCACGCCTGATGAAGAATCAACGGATGCCACTCGCCACGCGGGACTGAGATGTTCAGCCATGGGAAGGCGTCGATTCGAGACCTACCCGAATACGATGATTGGCATACGCTGGAGATCGGCGCGATGGCCCGCACGTCCGGCTTAGATCAGTTTGAGGGGCGGGGTGCGAGGCGCAGCGATTGTTTTGACTGGGCTATTTGGTGCTCTTGCGAGGACAATAAAGCTCGGCGAGGTACGGGCTTGAGAGTGGTCAACATGCATCACGAGGTCGAGGGGTGCATGCTACTGCCACTCAAACGGTTTGTCAAAAGCCAGAGTCAGTCGACTCCATATGCCTTTTCAGGCGGGGATCCCACTGACCACACTTCTTTGGGATCTCTCAAGGATTCATCACTTTGAAAACTCCCAAGGAAGGAATGATCACTCGGTACCTCGAAGCGTCATCGCTGTTCGAAGTGGGAGTGGGGCAGAGGTGGGGGGGTGGGATTGCAGAGCCGACGACCTTCACCGGGCTCAAGCGGGCCTGACCGCTCTCTCTCAAGCGTCGACGTCCGACCACTTCGCCGGATCTCAGATCCCAACAAATCCGACGTAAAGCGAAATACTCCCGTCGAAAGGGAGAGGGGAGACGAGGCCGCCGGGCATGAGGCTGCTTTCGCGCCACTGCTTGGTCTGTTCATGGAAGGATTATCCAGCTATCATTCGTGAATTAATCGGTATCCTTCGTCTTCCATTTACTCCTGGGTCGCGAGATCGAGCCTCTCGGCACCCACGTTGAAACGACTAGCGTATCCTTTGCCATCAATCGCTGGAAGCCTCGGCCTTATCAATCAACAATCCCCGTTTTCCCTCAGAGATCTTCGTCTAAGAACACAATCACTTTCTTCAACATGGATATAACACCGCCCTACGACGATATTCTCGACGACGCGAACCTCGCACCGCTCAAGCGGAATCACGCGTGTCTGCAGTGTAAGAAGCGGAAAGTGAAGTGTGATGCCGTGAGTGGGGTTCGCGTTTAATCCGAAGCCTAATTCTCTCCACAAAACCATTCCTCCGTCTTGCTGTCCTCCCCTTGTCGTGTTGGGATCAGTACTGAGGTGATGTCATACTAGATCCGCCCCACCTGCTCCCCTTGCCTCCGCTCACACGCCCACGCCCTCCGCTCGGCCCAACGCTCGAAAACACGACCCCCTCCACTCCTTTGCACCTTCGCTGATGTCGATTCACCCGATGACTCTTCCAGCCCGCCCGAGGAGGTGGTCTTCGACACAAGGCGGACGAGCTTGAGTGGTCCGTCTGAAACGAAAGGTGGTCACGGAACCGTAGGTGCGAATGGGGACAAGAAGAAGGCAGCGGGGAAGAAGAGTATAGTCGGTATCGAGCGGGAGAAGGAGAGGAGGAGGGAAGAGGATACGGAGACTCTGCTTGCCCGGATCGGTGGGTCCCTCGTCCTCAGCGATGCATCCTGTGCTGATAGTAGTAGCCGAGCTGGAGTCTCGATTGGCCGGCCTCACTCCCACCGATAGCAATGGCAGATCGTCAAGTGGTCAGATGAATCCTGGAGACCTGTTGGGACAGCCCTGGCTATCTGGCGAGCCGGCATTCGACGTATCTCAGGCAATACCGACCACCTCGGTGAACGGCGCTTCCGGTCCAATGCTCCAAAACCTGGATGGTGAGACCGCTGATAACCCTATGGCGGGCATGGGGACCGAGTTTGACTTTGGTGATCTGTTCTTGGTCCCGGCGAACTGGCCGAAGAATCTACCTTCGCCATGTCAGTCGCTTCAACCCGTATGGACTCCATGCTGATTGACTGCGCAGTCCTGCTCGAGCATCTGTGAGCGGCGATCATAAGTATAAGGGCTCTGCTGACTTTCTCAGGATCGAGACCTTCTTCACTCACACCCCTCAAATCCCTCGGATGATACACCGTCCGAGCCTGCTCTCTCGCCTCAGACTTCCACCCACAAATTCCAACTTCCCACACGCTTCCCTCCTACACGCTATTTGCGCCGCGGCTTCATCCTACACCGCATGGGTCAACTCCCTCGCCCCAGAGCTGCTAGAAGCTGCCATGGAGCGACAAAAGGCGTCAGAACTCGATATGGAGAATCTCGAGGACTTTGGTGTCGCGCAGGCTGAAGCTGGACAGCGGGCTCTACGACAATCGACCCAAAGCTGCCTCTTCGGTCCGGGCAACGTCATGTTCGAGATTACCCAAGCTACGGTCAGTCTATCTTACCTTTGACTGGAGGGTCCTGATGTCAGGAGCAGGTCCTTCTATCGGACTTTTATTACGTTAAAGGCATGCCCCTACAAGCGTTCATGATTGGTGGTCACCCTTCTCGACTGATGAAGGCCATGGAGCTGCACAATAAGAATGTCCCGAAGCGGTACAAGGAACCGCTCATCCCAGAACCGCGCGATGCGATCGAGAGGGAAGAACGCCTTGCGACCGTTTGGATGACCTTCGTGCTCGATGCCGGGTTCGCGATGAATAGCTTCTGGAGTCAAAGCATGGATCTGGCAGAAGTCAGATGTAATCTCCCTACGAGCGCGGAAGAATACCGCAAGAAGGTGAGTCTGGATTTCACATTTGGCGTATGTCAGCTCACAAGGATAGAACGAGTTAATGATGCCCAACCCACAAAACGCGGAGTCGCCAGATTTATTCACCAAGTGCGTACTTCATGGTCCTTAGGCCCCACTTGCTGATAATCTTGTAGCCACCCTGTTGCGGACTCGTTTGTACTCGTTGTCAAAGCGTCCATCATCCTCAGTCGTTCCGCCAAGTCAGTCCTCGAAGTCTCATTCCTTTCCCAGCAGCTGATCGCGTTTTGTTAAGGTGGCTGCGGGAATGGCAGCAACGAGACATCGTTCCCGGTGACGACCAGTACGGTCTTAATACGCCAGCGTTCAACCGGATCGTGAATGACGTGTACGAATTCCAGTGGGTTCCTACTTCACGTTGATCTTGCGCGAGGCTGACGGAATGACCGCAGGTCGAGCATCCCGGGCGCGATGAAGAACGTGTTCAAGTGCTTTGATCAACCAAATTCTTCGCCATTTGATCCAAGCCTGCTCGTATGTCATTCTCTCACCTGCAGCGTCTTTCAGCTAAGCAAGACACCTCCAGCTCGTTCACGTCCTCCCCAACATCGCGCTCTGTCTGATGCACGAGCCCTTCGTGGACTGGCACGAGCAGTCCTCGCCAAGTCTGAGCCATATTGAGCGGGCGTACCAGACCATAATCGGCGTGCTTCACCTCATTCCCAGCAATCTCGATGTCTCGCTCGTCGTCACGTCTGTCTTCGCCTTGTGAGTGATGGCTTTCGACTGGCTGCATGACCTGATCGGTAACGAAAGCTCGCTGTATACGATTGGACGGATCATCGCGAGCTTCGTGCAGAGAGCGCTCAATATGCAGCAGTTGGGATTGGCGGTGCGGTATCGTGCGGATATGTCGACGATCCAGAGCAGTAAGTCGTTGGTGTTCGATGGACCTATTGCCAAGCTGATGATGTGCGTTTGTAGTCCTTGATCGGTATGGTCAGAAGTGAGTGGCTCATCCATTGGAGATCCGAGATCTGTAGAGACTGACAATTAACTTTCTCCTTCTTCCTTCGCATTGACCCTCTCATCTGTCCATTCGACTCCTATTTACGATGTTGCCCTCCCGAATCCCCCTCGCTACGCTCGGCGATTGCAGCCACACCATGGGGCAGCTCCTCTCCACCTTCCTCGAAAAATACCTCAAAGTTGACGGCGCCACCGTGCTATCCTGCGCCGACTTCAACGTCCGGGAGATGAAATCCATCACCTATGCCACGGTCTCGGATCTCACCAACCTCGAGATGGCCTTCGACATACCGCTCACCGGTAACGGCATTCTCGATCACTCGAGTATTAGTCCGCCACAGCATGGAGGTAGTAGCGGTCGGGCGACGCGCTCGGAATCGAAGAAGACGACTCCGGATTCTGGGGGATCATTGTTGGATCATACAAAGAGTGCGGGAGAGATGACGATCCCGAGGGACTATAGTATGTGGACGTAGGTGTAGGGTGGGGTATCTTTTGGGCTCCGAGGACGTGGCTGGTGTTATTGTATCCCGGGACAGAAGGAT
>JAABUK010001077.1_pt1 | contig 53566 bp, 65 predicted proteins | sample 5559141 | NCBI WGS metagenome assembly JAABUK01 (sample SAMN10711869, study PRJNA513367) | rock metagenome | isolation source: Antarctica rocks | place: Antarctica: Victoria Land, Pudding Butte nord | collected 2016-01-03 | reverse complement strand
TCAAAGCAGCAATTGAGAAGCTTGCAGCTGCAGGCAAACGTGCTCTTTTTGCTATGCAGTACCGATGCTCAGAGTTGGGTCTGAATGACACACATCTTCGCTGCTCTTTGTTCTCATCTCTGATACAGCCAGTCCTTTCATACAGTTGTGTGAAGTATGGCGTCTTGAAGGGTCCTCCCTGATTTCGCAAATGAACACTGTGCACAATCACTTCATGAAACGCACATTACATGTGCGCAAGTCTGTTCCGGATGGCGTTGTTTTGTGTGATTTAGGAAGAGTCCCATTGCAATTACATTGGCAAAAGATGTTACTGAAGTATGTTAGCAGGATCAGCGAGTTACCCTCTGACAGGCTGGTTAAGAAGGCTTTTACTCATACCTCATCTGTGAACACTCTTTGGTGGCAAAAACTGTCCCTTTGGCTGAGCCAGCATAGGTTTGAAGGTGTGTTGGCAGAGGGGCCTTTTTCAGTGGTCAATGCTGAGCAGTGTTTAAGAGACAAGTGGTACCATGGTATCTGCCAGTCTTCAGCTACAAAGGTCAGCTTTTTCATGGACAACACGTTCTTTGACTCCAATGTCATGGCTTCTTACCTTCTGGACATTAGACCCAGTGCTCCATTGTTTTCACTCATCAAGTTCAGGTTAGGTGCTCACTCACTGAGGGTTGAGACTGACAGATGGTTGAGACCCAAACCACCTAGAGAACAACGTGTTTGTCGCCACTGCTCTATGCAAGCGGTTGAAGATGAGCAACATTTTCTTTTTGACTGCCCTTTTTACAGCATCATTAGAGGTCAGCACTTTTCGTTATTTGGCCCAAACTACCAACAGCGGGACATTAGGCTCTTTTTCGAACAGAACTCCCACCAGCTTGATTTTGTTGCACACCACATACACCTGTGCTTTCAAGCCAGGATGTGTGATGAGTCAATACTGGCTCCACACCCCAGACTGTAAGTTATAAAATGAAAAATGAATAATCACTCCAGACTCATATTAATATTATCATGAGCTTGTGGCACATGGTCAGCGATGGGTTTAGTAACACGTACTCATAGATGTCATCAAAACTGATTCGCTAGAACATGTAGAAGTGTAATGAAATTCACAGTGAAGTTGCTGATTCAAGTCTGCATGGACTGAATTGATGCAGCTAGGTCCAAGACCAAGGATTGCCAAGTCGACTTGCTTTTGTCTTGCTGCGCTAGCCTGGTCACATCACCATTGTTTTCCAGCCAAGACTGTGTAGCCTCTGGAACATACACATGCTGCTCCATGTATGCTGACTGAGCAGAGCCCAGTGTTGCGTTTGGAAGGTCCACCAGATCAACATTGAGTAGACGTGGCTCACTGCTGCCCTGAATACTGTCTTTGGGATGCCGCAAGTCCTGCCCAACATGCTTGCTCACCATCATTGACAGGATCTTGACATCATGCGGCTGCTCATCAGAGCCCATAGCAAATGCAGCTTCTGAGTCTTTGTTATTGATGACAATCACAGCAAGAGCCCCTGCTTGCTCAACATTCAACGCCTTCTCCATGAAGCTACATGAGCCTCTGTCAACAAGCAAGACAGCCCCAGCCAGATCTTGAGCATTTGTTAAGGGGCCACACGCATCAGCAGGCTCAGCAATGACGACCACCCCTGCAATGCATATGCACACATTTACATTTAGTATACCCACTGTTTGCCATTGCAGACCAAAAGCAAGCCTCACAACAACATGACAGGCTGCAACTGAAAGCTGTGCAAGTCTTGACATTACATATGGCCAGGAGCTCAGGCACCTTCACATGATGAAGCTCACCAAGCAGATTGCACATGGAGTCTGCAAACCCAGCCTGACCACAGTGCCCTGCTTCTTGTAAAGACTGACCAAATGTGGCACCTACTGCCAGGTGCAGTTTCTCGCTTCCAAGATAGCTCAAAGAATACAGGGTGGTTTGTGACACCTGTGTTGGACGCTGTTGAAGTACAAGTGCATTGTTGGGCAATGATGACATGTCTGCTGCAAGCTTGATCTCCTGGTATTGACTGCATTGCAGCTTGTCTTCATGCACCTGTATGCGCAATGTGCACGTGTCACGCAGTAGTACGCATCTGTTGATGATGCATGCACATCAACAATGTAAGTTTTGCATGTGCACCTCTGTTGCTCAGGACTGGTAAGGTGTACAGCTCCTGGAATGCCTGCAGAAAAGACATTGCAATGGCAAGAATGACTAATGCATAGCTCACATGTGCTCACTGTACAGGGCAGATGTTACAAAACAGAATGCTGTGGCTCGACATGCTTTGCAAATGCCACTGCGTCACGACTACATGCTCCTGTATTGCCTGTTGCTGCAGCCCTACCTCCAGTAAGCATATAAATCTACGCTCCATAAGCCCAGCTTGGGTCTGCATATTGTCAGCAGGGCAGATTCCAGCAGCACTGGTAGAGCATTGCTGAAGACCATCAACAATGCCCACAGGAGGAAGGGAAGTGGCTGACTGTATCATGCTGGCAGTCACTTGTAAACAGGCTGTGCATCTGCGCTGCCTGCACATATGGACTGTGTGGCAAATCTGGTATGTAGTCGGCATGCAAGAAACACGCAATGTAAAACAGGATGCCTATACGCCTCTTATTTAAAGTCCAGAGGTGGCATCAGCACTGGATGAGAAAATACCATGACTACTCACAAAAGGCATCATACATTGCATGCCTTCCTGACTTGAGCACCCTCAAGCAAGCACTGGGAAGTTCAAGATTGCTGGGCTACACTGTTGCTCTGGTCTCAGTCACATGGTGGTGGTGACTGATCGATGAAACCCTGTGTGTGCTGCAACATGAAGAACACACCTGAGAAGGACTGCATCATGCGCAGTCAGTGGCACCAGGGGCAGCACACTCTGCAGCAGATGCTGTCTTTCGGAAGCCTCAGCCACTGACACATTTCTGCACATTGGTGCACACTGCACTGCTGCAGCCTCAGAAGCTGACTCTGATATGTCCATTGCTGCATCAACCCGGCCCACATCATCTGGTGGGGCGGTGTAAGGAAGCCAGTTGCCAAAGTTGGGTATCCACCAGTCCCAACATGATGAGCTGGCAGACTGCATTGTAATGTTGGCTGAAGGCTGTTGACTGATGGCCATCTGGAAAGGTGGGAGCAGGTGGCCTTCTGTGGTGAAGACGTAGTGATCTGGCAGGTCTGCTGCATCAGCTTGCAGCAGGTATAAGTACTTGGATGTCTCACTCAAGAAGAAGCTCTCCATGCTATCCTCCAGTTCACCTACACAAACACTCATTGAGTCATCCTGACGTCCTTGTTTTCATAACAACGAGTAATGTTAATTTGACTTGCCTACACAATGAGTCTGAAAGCAGCTCTGAAACCTAGGATGAGACAAGAACAGCTCTCAAACCTAGGATACGTCATCTGTAAAAGCCTGAAGCAAATCAGCAAGGATCATTGCTGCCTTGATTAGATCTGGTCATGATACCATATATTCAGCAAGGTATTGACTCCAATTCACAGACACATGCAAAATAGCTGGTGGTCACCAGCATATGACTTGCATATGACTTGCATGAGAACAAAGCTTTGATCAGTGTTGGTAATCAGTGTCAGTTTGCATGTCCGAAGCGATGGTAGCAGAGAAGCACTCCCCAACAGCTGCCTTTACGGCTCATTTTCACTTTGTAAGGCACTGACTGCAAGGCACTGACTTCAAGGGCACACAAATAAAGGTGAGGGCAGGCTTACCTGTGGACATATCAGCAACAGCTGCATATCCGCACTTCTGCCTGTTGCCTTCAGCCAGGGTTGCCTGAAGAGTGCGTCCTACCTGCAACCATGCCACCAGTTGCACTGAACTACTAGTCAATCAAACAGCATGCGCCAGACACCACTGTTGGTGCATGAAGAGTGTCATGACACTGGGCAATGAGTTGATGCATAAGTGAGCAGCAGACGCTGAGTGTGGAAAATGGCTTAGCTATAGACAGAGGACGATGGTGACAGTTGTACAGAGCAGTGCAGTAAGAGTGTCAGGACAGTGTGGCCTGAAGCATAAGAGCGCAGTAGACGCTGAGAATGTAAGACAGTAGTAGTTAGTAGACAGCAGTGATGAGTAAACAGCAGGAGTCAGTAGGCGCTGAGGCAGTATGTAAGGCAGCAGTAGTGCAGAGCCGAGAGGCACCTCCAGCAGTGAAGGGTCCCTGGTGGCAGCATACAGCAGGTAGGTGCTCTCCATCAGCTCTGGCCTCAAAGGATACCCCTGCACCACCAGCCTCCTCAGTATCCAGTCTTTTCAGCAGCTGCTTCAGACATTACTATTCCAGCACAGTGTGACATGAAGGCAGATGTGTCTACTGCCACGCTTGCTTATGTACAAAGTGACTGCAGATGGCAAACTGTTTGAGGATGGCAGCCACTTGATGCAGAGGCACCTGGTTGCAAAAGACATGTTATGTGAATACCACATGCGTGCAATGATCTGACCTTGCAAGAGCCAGCAACTACAGTAGATGGCAACATGGGGCAGACCAGACAGCAGCTGAACTGTAGATGCCAAGCGTCATCATGATCAGACAGCATGCATGTGTTTGCTGTGAGCAGCTGCAAACGGCAATCAAGAGGCATGCAAGTACACAGATGGAGGGGGGCTGGCTGTGACGCACCTTTTGCAAGGGGTGCCGCTCAGTAGCAGCCATGTCAAACAGGTCAGGCAGACCATCGAACTGCGTCCAAGCATACACCCAGGCAGCTAAAAGCTTTTTGGCATCTTCCACCTGCCCTGCATTGAAGTCACTGCTTGCATGCAACTCATGTCTTGCAGCAGGGCAGCCCTGATCCAGGCAGGAAATGAACACAGAGGATTACATCTGACAAGCTCAGCAGTGTACAGTAGTCTGGCGATGAGCATCAACAACCTCACAGATGGGAAAAGAGTGGGAACATAAACAAGTGCAATGGGAAGCAGCAGGAGGAAAGAGAGTGGGAAAGGTGATGACAAATGGGCATTAGATGAGGTCACCACAATACTAAGCATCAAAGTGCTGTGCAGCAAGCAGGTTCAAATGCAGGTCAAAATGTTCAGATACAAGCATTGCTAAGTAGATTTGACTGACCAGCTAGGGCTTGCAGGCCAGGCCAGAATGCAGAGAGGGAGGAGATCCAGGGCTGTGCCAGCTTGCCGGTGTTCATGTCAGCATCTGCTAGCCAGGGGGGCGGGGGTGGGGAGTCAGGCGGGGCACTAGCCAGCAACTTCAGCCTCAGACCGTGCATTGCAGAAATGTACACCTTGGTGAACATGTCCAGATACTCCACCTCCCCAAACACCAGATATGCCTGCACACAGGCACTTCTAGGTAATGGCTGTGAAGCAGCGTGACTGTTAGCTTCAGCTTCAACATGCATGAAATGTCGTGCCTGACAATGACAAAGCATGCACTGGCCTGCAAAAGATGTCTACCAAACATTGTGGAACTTTGCTTGACCATTCCTTTACATGTGCAAAATACAAAGTCTGGATTGAGGCTCAAAAATAGTGTAGAGCATAAGGTACAACCAACCTTGAGAAGGTACTCATAAAAGGAATCAATGCCAGCTCCAATGCCAGAGTCTGTGCGCAGCCATTCCTGGTTGTCGGTGTGCAGCGTGTTGCCCACCAGCCCTGTCACTGGGCTCCTCATGCCTACACAATATGCGCCAGGTCAGCCAAAAGGTGTGCTGGAATCCCCAGCTGGTGAGCATTAGTAAACCAGCAGAAAAGACATTTATGCACTGCTGCACCTGAAAGCTGTAAAGTTACTCAAGTGCTGCTGTTGCTGCAAACCAAAGAACAATAAGGCAAAGCAAGTTGTGCAGCTGCCTTGTGAATTTTGCTGGAGATACATGACAACAGGAAGCACAGATGTCCATTGATGCAGATTGCTGACAAGCAACACACCAACAAGCACAGCACTTTGCCTTACCAAACACACGCTTCATAGCATGCTTTGCTTTCTGCTCATACATTTGGTTGCCTGTCAAGCGGGACAAGGTGCCAAACTCCAGAAGCAATGTGGCGGCACATGCAGTGCAGGTGAAGCGCGTCTCTCCAGGCAACACGCCCTACACTGCCACCCAACCAAGATACTGTACGCATGCTGCTGTAGAAACACTATCAATGCAGCGTGCACCAAACACCATGGCTCTTGGTTACAAACAGTGTCCATAGGTTATTAAAATACACAAGCACACAAGGAGCATCGGCATTGCAGCTTGGCTGGCATGGCTGCTATGGCAAATAGCATGACTTGCTACAGTCTTTTCTGCAAAAGCTCAAGAGTATGAGTAGTCACAAGAGCAACCTGATTTAGTCCACACATTGCTCAGTCAATGCTTCTGACAGAATGACAAGCGCCCATGCTTGTATAGTTGCTACACCGCTCACCTTTTGCAGGTGGACCCAACTCAAAGGAACTCCAGAAGCAGTGTCAAAGGCAGGCAGTAGCCTGTCTGCTAGATCAACAGCCAGGCGTAGAAGGCAGCCATTGTAACCCGGCACTGCTGATGGCCTACGCTCTAGCAACACATGAGTAGACAGAAGCCCACCTGCAGGACAAGGTCATGTGCCACATCAGGCTCTTGCCTATTGTTGTCTCTAGCTGCTGATGGCAACATAGAAGCATACCAAAAACATGCACAGGGCTTGGCAGACTTGACACATCAACAAGCAAGCCTGCTGCCTTTGGGTAATGCAAAAACTGTGAATGTGCATGTTGGATGTGGCTACACATGCACAAAAAGGCTGGCTGCATGGCAGCGTTTCTAGATATGCACTTACATAACGCTGGTCAGGTAGTAGAAGCTTTGCAGAAACCAGCAACGTAATATTATGTTTGGTTGGGCAGGGACATGTGACAACGACAGGTTGACAGCACTCAAAGCTCCTGAAGTGAGATCATACCCAGTGCTCGTATGGTGACCTCAAAGACATGCACCCGCGCATCAACATCAAGAGTAAGGCTCTGGCACAGCCACTGCACAGCCCCTCTCAGCTTTGCAGGACTGTTCATGACCTGCACAAAACCAATGTATGCTTTCTGTGCAATGTTCAAGGCATCCGGTGAGCATGCCGTACATGACCCAGCGCAGCTTCCTAAAAGGCATTCCTGAAGCATGAAGGGTCAGAGTGTGAACCCAACATAGATGCTGTTGCAGCTGGCTGCAAGGTGGCAACCTACCACAAGAGAGTCCAGAGCATCAATCAATGTCAACGCAACTCCACCTTGGCTATCGTGTCCTGTGCAGCTGATGGGTCTCAACTCATCCTGCATCAAGACATATCACCCTCTGTATTGACTTTTCAAGTGTACGAGCTGGAGTTTCTCTACAGCACACATAGTATGATCATGTGCGTGGCTCTTGTGAGCAGACCATGGACTGGTTGCAGCAGCAACACCATCTGCTAACACTGCTCGAACCTTTGGGAAAGCATGCAGCAGGTACTCATCATACCCAAAAGCAAACATATCGCTTGCTTCATCTCTGCAGCGCAGAAGAAATAAAAGTGGTTTCTGCATTCCAGCCTTGCAATGAGATTTATGATCAGCATTATTGTTCAGCTCAAGCCCCTTTCCAAGGCGCCACAACAATTTCAGACGCATTACCTAAGGGCATTTTGCTCTTGCAACGAGACTGTGCCAGTCCTATTGTGCCAGGTACCCTGCACAGTTGGTGGGCTGAGGGTGGTATATGCAGTGCACAAACATGCAGTAGACACTACAGATGCTGCATGCCTGGAAGAACCGCTTGGGGTTGGTGATGGCTGCTGTCGTCGGCTGTGTGTGTACAAGTCCGGACAAACAACAGGTCACCGTTATCAGTACCACAAACGGGCCTAGAAAGTTGTGGTGTAGCATGTTGCAGTCGTTTGCATGCAGATAAGCACGGGCACCGGCGCCACTTATGAACTTGCTAGCTCATGACCGCAGAATTGCTTAATACTGAACACACGCCCGACATTATAGTCTCAGACAATGCGCTGGCTACGCTTGGCAGTTTTGAACTTGTAAATGAATTCAGCCTGCAGAAAGCTGCAGAGCTTACGCCTCGGTTTTGCAGGCAACAAGCGCACGTATATGCTGTGAGTTCTCTCATGAGGCAACAACAGAGCCTCATGGCAAATGGAGTTGTCCGCGTTGCCAAGCCGCGTTGACGCGTTGACCTCTATCGAGAGAGAGGATGTAAGCGGAGGTAATCACGCAAACTCATGCAAAAGTTTGAACCTTCCAAGAGTTTGACCTGGCTGCGCATCGAACTTGACGCCATGTCAGCTTCAGCCAGATGCTACTATCGCATGCGATTATGCACATTTAACGTTGTTGCATCGAACAGGCTAACACTAGTCGCGTCGGGAACCACGCAGCGGCGTCATAAGTGCAGATTTGTCGTGCATGCTTGCTCAGATCCGGCTGTATTTGCAGCTAGAAGACCGTCTCAGCCGTAGCAAAAACATTCCACTGATTCGACAGGCAGTGCCGAATGCTTGCTGTTGCTTGGTGACATCGCTGCTGTGAAACTTTTGACAGATCCGCTGTAAAGAAGCTCACGCGTGCGGGAAACCTGCTTGCTCCACTCATCGGGCTATCGGAGTCATGAAAGCCTTAGGTGACAATCTGACTGACTTGCTAACAGTCTAGCTTGCCTGCATGTATGACGATGACACGATTCTGTTTGTCACACTGAGTCTGGAACCTAGTCAACCTGTCCTTCCAACTCACTGCAGCCAGTCTGTTCTGTAGGCCTTGCAGCATGGTGGCTTGCTGTGACTATATGCTGGTTAGCTCATGCAGTTGCATTGCAATTTCCTCTGAGTCACCATGCTGATCAACACAGCCATTCAAGGCATCCTCAGGAAGCAGCTGCAGACCAAGACTGCGCTTTTGACAGCAAGGTCATCTTCACTGATGTGTTTGGAAGCAGCAACAAGTCGCCATGGCTTCTGTGCGCCATTGAAAGCTCGATGACCAAGCTTGGGAATAACAGTGTGACAGTACTGACAGACAATTTAGATGACTTTGCTGAGAACTGGCCATCACAGCTGCCAAACCCTGGAAGGGTTGTGTCAGTTTCTAAATGCCTTGAAGGAACCCCGCTCAGAGGCTGGCTGGACTCGCCAGAACTTGCAGCATCACGCTATCGACAGCAAAACATTGCCAATGCTCTGCGACTGGCAGCCCTGTACAAGTCTGGGGGAGTTTATTTAGATCTTGATATTATACCGTTGCACAAAGAACTGTTTGAATCAGACCTTGCTTCAATTTCCCAGCAATGCGAAGAGTCAGAGTGCGGAAACGCTTTTTTCCTCAATAATGCCTACCTGTCATTTCCGGCCAAGGATCGCTTCCTTCACAAGCTGATGGAGACTTTTGTTGCTGAATATCAAGGTAAGCACTTGTGCTGTATGACACTTCTGCTGCTGCCTGGCTTTCATCATGTATTGACAAGCAACCACTCGTTTGTTCTTGCAGGTTCTATCTGGGGTTTCAATGGGCCCCGTTTGGTTTCAAGTTTGTATAAAAGGTTGTTGTGTGATGGGCCAGCAGGATTATTTGACTGTCACAAGCTCAAGATCTTGCCTATTGAAAGGCTCGCTCCATTTGATTGGGATGAGATAGTTCCAGTTCTCAGCTCTCAACCTGATGAGTCTTATTCTCTACTTGTGGATAATCCGCACATTCTGGCCATTCACGCATATCACAATGTGTGGAAAACATCATGTATACCACCCAATTCTGTTTTCCACCGTATCATGTCAGATCACTGTCCAATAGTGTCCTCGACATTTGAAGATAGCATATACTGTGAACAGCAAGTTTGAATAATGTTCAGATCTGAGCGGGTTAAGGTAGTGTTAGGTTTGATTGCTGGGCAGCTGTAGCAAACTACAGCTAATATATGACATAACTAGTAGGTATGGCTCAGCCGTCTTTTGAACTATGGAGCAAACCATTCTGCTTTTTGTGCTTCCTTGTCATGGTGCTTTTGTTGTGTTTGACAGTGTTTGGCCATGGACACCCCTGACCTGACTGCATTCAACTATGGCAGTGCTATCAAGAATCCAATAACTTGTTGCCTTTTGGTTTTTTTATGAATGGGCCCTTTGGCATGACGAGGCTTTGTCAGACCTAGAGGTCTGCCTGAGTCACTGAGTTGGGACATCCTATTTCAAGAACCCTCCTGTTCTGTTTAATGGTATGGTGCAGTCAATGCACAGTTTATAAAGTGAAGGCTGGCTAGTGATTGATCACACCGTTTAATATTGTCGCTTGAAAATCTGAAGGCTTGTCTGGGTCATGACACTGTCAGAATGGCAGCCTACCAGTATGTATGGATGCTGCAAAAACAACTGTTAGAATTCACATTTCACTGTTAAGTCCCCGACTACTTCTCTTTTCAACCAACTCTCCCTCTCTCTCTCAAGTGCAGCGACTCTGTTTGCATGCCCGACGTCAGCAAAATGCTGACGGTAGTATTTTCAGCACACTTGATGCCGATGCCTAGCGGCACCCTCCGCGCATAAAGAACAAGGGAAAGATGTCTGTGTTGTCCTCGCTGGCAGGCGCGCCTTTGCTGAAAGGCAAGCGAAACAAGGGCGTCACGGGTAAAACACCAGGTAGCAATTGTGCTGGGGACGATACAGCCTGCATGTGTTCATTGCCGGCCTGTTGTTGCCATATGTTGTGTGCAGGCCTGCAAAGTCAAAGGACTGATGCTGTCAAGCCCGGGCTTGGTTCCACCAGCAATTCTCAGGTGTGCGATTGCTCCGGCACATTTAATGTGTATACGCTTGCGTGACTTCAAAATGGGTTCCAATGTCTGCTCAAAGACAGCGCAAGCACAGACACTAGGTTGTGCTTGCAGGAGTTTGGTTTGGCAGAAATGCCTGCAGTCAGTAGAAGATCTCCTGCAGGCTTTGGATTTGATATGGATGCTTTGCTAGATGACAGCAATGCCAGCCAAAACAAGCCAGAAAGGCGGAAGCATAGGTGTCATGGCAGTTATTGCTAGCAACTTTTCATCCACCATGCTGAGCATGCAACTTGCTCTGTTACATTGCTAGCTGTGCTCTGATGCTGTGTGTGTTGCAGTCCGCAAGGGCCTAGCAGAAGCAACAGCAAGGAGCAGATCACGACAATGGCCGCATTGAAGCCTTTGTTACAGAGCGGTAACACTTTCACAACAAGCCTAGACAATAGCGATCAGACACCGCGAGTCAGCATTCAGTCACAGGTAAGCCTGCCAGCCATAGACTTTGGACCAGCTGCTCAGCCTGTAGAGCCTTGATAAAGTGCACACCATGCTGCAGGTACATATGTGTACATGCATGTGCATGTGATACAGCTGCCTCGATGAATCTCCTTGCAACACACTGCCCATGCCACGTCCAAAATTGTGGCGAGGCATTCTTAGCAAGTTTTGCAGCCTTGTGGCACACACATAGGCTATGAGCAGAGAGAAGACATGCTTTTTTGTGTACTGCTTAAGGATGGGGCATCAGCCAATGCACCGCTTCCAGTTGCTGTTGCAAGTAGCAGTGCAGACGATGCTTTTGTGGCAGCCTCTGTGGCGGATGAGGGTACTGATCTACTGGACATCATTGGGGGAGCAGACACTCAGTAAGTCCCATCCTTTGCAGACTCTTACAAATGTATAGTCATGCATCTGACAAGCGGCGTGTCTGTGCTTCTGTGTCTTGAAAGCATCAAACCGGACTTGAATTCCTGCCTAAATGATGTCGTCCCACATCACCTGCAGACAAACTTTGCTTAAGTTGCCAGACAAGGTTGTGGTTGGTCTTGGTCAGTGCACTTGCTTACATGGTGTGACTGTACATGTAGGTCTTCTGGACTTCGTCGAGCAGCATCAGCTGGACGAAGAGCCGGCATCCAGCAAAAGCCTGCCAGCCGTGCAGCCTATCCAACTACTGCCAGCCTGTTGTTAAATGCACACAACAGTCCGGAAGTTGAGCAGGCTCTAGGAACCAGAGACGCTGCACAAGGTCCTGAGCAGCCCCAACAGCTTTCAGGTCTTGCACGAAAGTCACCTGGGAGCCTGATACCAAATAGCCCTGGTGCGCACTCGCAGCATTGAGACATTGCATGAGAGCAGTATCACAGCACTGCTTTGTCTTCACATGTTAAACATGATGGTAACATGGCTGCTTGCTCTTCAGTCAGCAGGAAAGCAGAAATACCGCAGTGCAGTGACACTGCATGCCTTGGATCTTTGATGCTGCCTTTCAAATGTGCCTGCAGATTCAGCATGCACTGCTTTGTGTCACTCAAATAATTGTCATCTGCTGCCGCTTCAAATGCCTGAGACCACTTGCGCACAGACCCAGCCAGCAAGGCACTTGATCAACATATGTTTTGCTCTGCGGCTGCTGCATCTGCAAAATGTGCAAGAAGCATGTGTAACAGGCTTTGGTGATTCACTCTGCAGGTCTAGGAGGGACTGTTTTCAGCCAGGAGTTGGAGCAGCAGAGTGAGCAGCCAAGTAGGGAGCACGACTCTTCTGTTGTTGCTGTCCAGCAAGCCATGCCACTTGGCAGCCTGTCAGGACCTGAAGACCGCTCAAGTACATCGTGACACATGCTGAAATGAACATGTGCTCTTGCTGCCATGATTTTGTTCAGTCCAGGCCACCATTGCGCTTTTCTACACATGTTGCTTTTTGGGCTGCTGTAACCACAGGTCTTCAGTTGGTGCATCTGTTGTAGGCTGGCATTGGTGTGTAGCTGAGTGCATTGCTTGCAGGCAACATGAAGGTTCAGAAGCCAGTTGAACTGCCTCTGCCATTGTTGCCCAGTCCACAACTGGCAGCTAGCTTGGCAGCAGAAACAGCTGCTGTTGCGGAGCAAAGCAAACAGCGAAGCGAAGCGACAGCTGCTTTGTCGCAGGCCAATGCTGAGAGAGTTCATCTCAAGTTGCAGCTTCAGGTGCCATACGCTCTCATGCATGCACCATTCTGCATCACACTTTAGAGGTCAGCCGCAAGTCTGCATAGTTGCCGTAACAGCTCTGCAATTTGCACGGCACATGTTGCTTCATGGACAATTCTGGTTATGATGCAGTCAGGAGGTGAGGTGGTGTAACGGTAAGGTTTGTCTTCTGCAGGCAGCACAGTCTCAGCTGGCACAACAGGCCAGGGCACACTCTCTTGAGCAAGTGCAGCTTGCTGAGAAGGCTACTGCACAGTCAGCAGAAGTGACTCACACAGCTGCTGAGCTGCAAGCAGCCAAGTCAGCTTTGAATGCAGCTCAAGCTCAGACTGCACAGCTTCAGGTATTCGTTTTGGCTCAAGCTGGGTGCATCATGCTCAGAAGCTGGATGCATCATGCTCTGAAGCTGGATGCATCATGCTCTGAAGCTGGATGCACCATGCTCTGAAGCTGGATGCATCATGCTCTGAAGCTGGATGCATCATGCTCTGAAGCTGGATGCATCACGATCTGGAGCCATGATGCACAGCCAGCTTCATGCAAACAGCCTTTTTAATGGTATCTTGACAGCATGTGTGTGTGATGCAGACAAAGGTGCAGGAGATGCAAAAGCAGATGGCAGCTGTGAGCCTAGACAAGCAGGACCTGCAGCAAGCTGCTCAGCTTCAGCAGCAGCTGCAGAGGGCATTGCAAGAGCAGCAACACATGGCTGCTCGTCTGCAGCAGGACTGGCAGCAGCATGAAGCCAAGCTGAGTACCAGGTACATTGCCGCGTGACAAACTCAGCTGTCTATCATCTGAGTTGAGCACAGAGATACAGGTTGTGTTGCGCAGCTGGCAACCTCGACTGTCTGTTATCTGAGTCAAGCACAAAGACGCCTTTTGTGCACACCCAGCAAGGGTCAGCTGTCTGTTGGATGCATCAGCAGGGTGTGCTGTTGCCTTGCATACTCTAGTTGATGCTGCATGGCACAATGCTGACTTGCTGCACAGGGAGGACAAGTTGGAGGAAAGGGAACGAGCAGTGACAGAGCATCAGGCCGAAGCAGCTGCACTCAAAGCTGAGCTGCTGAGCCTAGCAGCCACCATGCGGACCCAGGCAGAGAAGCAAGTGCAAGACAGTGCAGAGGACAAGCAGGCCGCCTCTCGTCATCAGGCGCGCCTGGATACTCTGCAGGTGCGGCATGCAGAGCCATTCAAGCCTGCACAAGTCTGCACCTTGTTGTCTTACAACACGTACACCGCAAACTTGGGCCAATAGCATTGGTGTCTGACATAAGCCACACATCAGTCGTTTTGCTGGCAGCAATGTTCCCGACAGACAGTCTAAAGCTGCAAATATTGTTCAGATTTCAGATGCAGATGCTGAAAATGAGATGTGTGGAATGTGCAGGCGGTGATGGCAGATGAGGTAGGGCAGGTGCGCATGCAGGTGCAGCTGGAGAAGGAGGCTCTGGAGCGTGCCCGCACCCAGCGTGCTGCTGACAGGTACCTGCTGCTACTGCTACTTGGTTCACAACCTTGTGACAAATGTCGGCTTGTGTGTTTGAAAGCGTCAATGCCTGGACCTGCATGTGACCCTTGACATGCTCTCAATAGTTGTTTGGCTTTTAGATAGTGATGCCAGAATAGCAAACAAGCCTTCATCAAGAGACACATGTACCAGGAATGTACAGTTGGATTCATCCCAGTTTGGCCAAACGGAAAACCTAGTTCTCATTGCTCATTGTGTGGGCCAGACTTCATCTTCCAGTTGTTTTAATGCGAATGGTGCTGCAGGGAGGCCTGGTCCCAGCAGGTCACCAATGAACAAAAGCAGCTTGCACAGGAGACTGTGGAGAGCCACAAGTCTCTGGAAGCAGCTCGCACTGCTGAGCTGACTGCCAGGAAGGCTGCTCTGGAGTTTGAAACTCGGGCCAGTCTAGCTCTTAAGGAGGTGTGCTTTCAGGTCTTGAGCGCTTTCAGGAGAATATTGGCGTTCACTGCTGCTACATATTGCACCACTTGAGTGACACTCAAATGTCTGATAGCGCTGCGTCAAATGTTGATGCCGCAATTTGAAGGTGACTGGCATAGATCGCACAGCCTGTGCATTTGCTGCATATTGCCAGATTGTCAACAGTGGATGTTTATGCTGGTCTCTGTTGACTTCAAAATCCAATCTGGCTGTGTTCATGATCTGCTGTGATCACTTAGGCAGAGGATACTGAAGCAAGGTTGGCAAGTGTTACACAAAGGCTACAGGCTGACCAGGATGTGCATGAAACAATCCAGAAGGCAATCACTGCTGACAAAGATGACATTGCCAGGCAGGGAGCAGCACTTGTTGAGATGGGCAAGCAGGTACTCTGAGCATGGACTGCACCAGCTCCTGATGAGTGCATCATCACGCGTTCCTGCTGCATATGTGACACTGCTCTCATGATGTACTGGACAGTGAAGCACTCAGGCACATTGCAAGAATGGTGGTGAAAGTGGTTTGTGATTAGTGTTGTTGGCTGCTTCAGACGAATGTGCTGATTCAGATTCAAACAAAGTCAGAGGCGGTGGCGACAGCTTGGCAGCTGATGGAGGCTCAGAAAGCAGGTCTGGCAAGTCAGCAGAATAAGGTTGCGCAGCAGTCAAGTCGGCTGGAGCAACAGACGAGGCAAGTGTTCAAGCACCTGTCGTTTTGTAACAAAGGCAAATGCGCATGTACAATTTCGCTGACAGCAGCAGAGCAGCAGCAGGAGCAGCAGTAGCTCTGCTCCTGGATACAAACTACATCTGAGTGCCAGCTAGCATGTTCTGGCGTCGGTACTGGTTGCGTTTTCTATTCGCCCAGGTGTTTCAGGCCTAAAGGCTGCTGTCTTCCCAGTACAACATGCCAGATAATTCAGTATGGCCTGCATTGCTTTGTCCTTGCAATACTCCTTTGCAATGAGATCTGCTCCAGGTTTTGCTGCGCTGCCAGAGCTGCAAGAGGATGCAGCCCATTTTGAGTAGATGCAGCCTGCAAAGATAATGCCCACGTGCGTGCCCATGAGTGACAAGAAAAGACATGTTTGGCACAGGGAGGTACAGCAGCAGATGAGCGCCCTGCAAGCAGCTCAGGCAGAGGTGTGGGCTGAGCGCTCTCAGCTGGCCCTGGAACAACAAGCTGTTGCTGAGGACAAGGCACGAGCTGTGCAGCATGCCCAAGAGGCCGCCACCGCACACACCAAGCTGCTTGCACAGTTCAAGCAAGCACGCATGCAGAGTGTGATGGTAAGCAGCAGCTTTCATGTGACAGTTGCAACGTGAGCCCTTGTGCTGTATGTCGACACTGTGCGCGTAAGCCTTGCTCAGGTCATGCAGTGGTCATGAAGCTGATCTCTCATCCAGCAATGCAGTGTCAGCGTGTGCATGGTTTACACCAGCAAGCTAATGTAACTTTCCATGCACCACTCTAGGCCACAATGTGATTGCAGGTTCAAGGAGACATCAGTTCTGATGAGGAAGATGACATTGTACGGGAGTCTCCTCGCAAGATCCTTGCTGCTGTACAGAACAAAGCCAGCCCTGCTCGCAGCTGGTCCTCCAGGCACCAATTCCGTGCTACCCTTATGTCTCCAAATGGCCCCAACAGGCAAGCAATCAGCAAAACACCAGCGCTTTGCAGATAGAGACTGCGCCGTGCAGCTGAGCGTGCTTTAGCCAGCTCCGTATGCACTCACTTTGCACGCTCCTGCGAGTAGTGAGCTGCTATGAGTGTCTGCAGGGGGTCCAGTGCCAGCCAGCATGAGGGGTACCAGCAAGCTGCTTCACAGAAGCAGCAGTCGCCACCTCATTTTGCTGCAGCTGTTTCTCCACTGAAACATTCACCAGGGTCTCAGCCTGCCCAGCCAGCTGCTGCCTTCAGCAGCAAATATGATTGTGAGCATGGTCAAGATTACACATTCATCAAGACTGTTCCCATGCAGCATGTGCAGAGCCATTACTCCAGCTCGTTTGTGCAGCAAAACACAGCCACCGAGGTCTTTGACAGCGGCTCAAACTGCATGAGTCATAAAGGCCTGCAGTCCCAAGTGAAATGGGCCGCGCAGGTCTCAGCTCAGCCCTTTGCTCCTTTGCTCAGCTTGTCCGCAGAGAGCAGCAGCAATAGCATTGATGCAACCCCTTCTGCTGCAGCATAAGCGTGATGAAACGGTACCCTTGCTTTTGACAAGCTCTTGCACTTTGTATATGTCTGTAGGCATGTCAGACTTGGGTTTACATGCTCTCATACTCCAGACAAGTAGCTCGTGTAGTACTTCGCATAACAGCTGCACATAATTATTTGGGTTATGACGGGGAAAACTCACAAAGTGCAGTGCTTTGCATCTTGCCAGTGTGACTTCAATGCAGCAGTCAATTGCGTGCAGTAGCTACTTCAACTTGAAGTTCGGATGCAAGGACGTTTCGGGACTTGAAAAGAGATGCGTGCTCACCTGCCATCTGACGTGTCCTGGCATCGCAAGGTCCCAAAAAACCTGTGACATTGTCTCGGAAGTTACGCAAACAACGTTTACTGTCCAGTCAGCTGATCCGATGTTGTAATTATAGTAGTGGATAGGAAAGTACCAGCAGATCATGCCGCCCTCGCGTTTGACCTAGCGCCCTAGCGCCCAAAAAGTCAAGTCTGGCGCTGTTTGCCAAACCCGCCACCCAACGAATTTTTTGTTGATCCGAAGCCTCAAAATTCTCGTGCCTCACGGAACAAAACCCTTGTCGTCAAGCTGGCGTCGAGGGCATTTTGTGGCTGCTGTGCAGGGTGTGGCCTGCAGTAGATGCAGCCCATCAGCGGTAAGCGAGGGTCTGGTTGACGGAACCTACAACACGTCAGCCTTGCTAGCCGCCGTGCGCGACAAATCCGCTCTTGGTTGTTGTGATTTGCGCTTGGATCACAGAAATAAGTCGCTATTGTTTGCAGGCGGGTACAAAGAGGTTTTTGCCGTAACGTGGTTTGGCTGCGTCCTGCTGTGCGCGCAAATAGTGTTTGCCCAGGCAGTTTCTCAAACCCACCACCGACATCACTTGGAAGTTTTGCAAGGACAGTCAGTAGAACCCGACACAGGCTGCGGCTATACTGGCAGCAAAGTCATATTCACAGCGCTCTACGGCACAACAGTGAGGACTCCATGGCTCAACTGTGCTGCAGAGAGTGCTATGCTCAAGCGAGGCAACGACAGCGTTATTGTTTTGACTGATAACATCGAGCAATTCAAAGAGTCCTGGCCAGGCTCACTGCCTAGCCCAGCACGTCCCAAGTTGTCTTACCAATACGCCTTTGCAACACTGGCTGGAGTCGCCAGAGCTGGCAGCTGCAGTATTTCGACAACAGAACATTGCAAATGCCTTGCGCCTGGCAGCAATTTACAAGAATGGAGGAGTTTACTTAGATCTGGTATGCCGTAGTCAATCTGAACCACTGCCAAGGACACCTCATATCAGGACATATTGTTCGCTTACAGTCAACATTCGTACCTGCAGGATATTATACCGTTGCAAGACAAGATGTTCTTGGCGGAGGGTGCTCTGTCCATGCAGTGCACAATTGCAGAGTGTGGAGAAGACTTCTGGCTCAACAATGCCTATCTCAACTTCCCTCCCAAACACCCTTTCATGTGGCAGCTCATGAACGCCTTTGCTCTAGAGTTCAATGGTAAAGACCTCTGAGATTCTCCTTGAGGATTATCCATGTCCACAATACAAGACGGCGTCTTACATACGCAAGATTACATATTACATATATCATTTTGTGCATGCTAGTCATCAAGTCTGCAGCACTGCATGATATCACGACCATACACTCCGCTGCCGACATGCTTTCGTGAAGTGTCATCGATACTTCTTATGTGTCTGCACAACAAAAGAACATCCTGGTTTCAGTGGTAGCATACATGCTTTTACTTGCACCAGCAATGTTGTGTCAAAGGTGTCAATGTTGACTTGCAGGCGCACTGTGGGGTTTCAATGGGCCCCGCCTGGTGTCCAGTCTGTACAATCGGTTGCTGTGTGCAGACCCTGTGGCGCCCCGCTCTGAGTGTGCGGGTGTACATCTGTTGCCAGTAGAGCGGTTGGCTCCTTTGAACTGGGCTAACACTATACAGGCCCTCAGCAGCTCTCCTGCTCAGCCAGAATTTGACTTTCACAATGAGGACTTCTGGGCAGTGCATGTTTACCATAACATGTGGAAGTCGGCATGCATACCGCAGCCTTCTGTCTTTAACGACATCATGCTAGAGCATTGCCCTCAAGTCTCCATGTACAGCAGCAATCACATCTATTGTCAGGTTTTGATGTAAGGTAGGAGATGATTGGCTGGCTGGGCTTTCTCAGCAATATAGCTACCTGCCAGACTCAATGTGTGTCATGTTTTCCAGCGCTTTGCCTTACAACAAATGATGCTTTTGTGTTTTCTGCTTCACTGCTGCCGAACACCCATACAGCAGTTTTTGATGATTGGACTAGCTGGGTTTGCAATGATGATTCTTGTAGTTAGTAATAGGTTTTCAAGTATGGCCAGGTTGATAATGAGGGGCATGATTGAGTCAAGGATTCATGAGACACCCCCTCAGACAGTCTAGACAAGCCAGTAGTTACAGGCTGCTGATGCCCTTAGCAACGCAGACAGGTGCACACTGACTAGAGGCTGTCCTGTTGCTTGATGCTTGTCAGTGAGCGTTCAGGCATGTTGTGATCACATTCTGATGGCTGGGACGTGTTGTTCATTGTATTTTCTACAACGCTGTCTCAAGCAGTCGATGGTGGTTTGAAGTTTAGAACACACTGAAATTCTGTCTCTGTGTTCAGGATGTTCTTCACATTCAAACAACAAAGATCTTTATGTCAGCGTAAATGAATCAAGTCTCGTGGTTGTAGATCCTTTTTTTTGAAAGGCGCCATGTTACGCCATAATTATCAACTAGACTCGCTGGATGTTTCAATGTTGTGGCGGTGACTCAGTCCCAAACTGCAATAACAATCTCAATGGACCAGGTGCAACCAGTGAGAAGAAGACCTGGAGTGCCACTGCCTTGCAATGCCTACATTTTCACTGACCTGTCCTTTATCTTAGATCTATAGAGCCAGCGACATGTAACAAGACCCTGCAATCGAAAATTTGCTTCACTACTCTTGCAATCTGAGAAACATGACTGCGAAAAACAAGTTTGAATAAAGGGCTGCATACATACGCGGCTGGCAAAACCCTAATCTGAACAGGCTAATGTGCTGACCTGATGCCCACTAGCTTCATATTTGCTGCAAAATGTTTTTGTTTTGCTTCAATTGGGAGACATTGATGTCAGGGGAGCCTGACAACCCATCTGATGGAGCTTTTCCCAGGCCAGATTCCTCAACAGCCTGAGCTGCTTCATCAATACCAATCATATTTTGCAACACTTCTCCCAGAGCTGGGCCGTTGCTTGAGCCTAGGCTGAGGGCATTCGCTTTGCCACCAATGGAGGCTAGGGCCAGCTCAAAGTCCTCTATCAAATCTGGTGTGGCTTCAATGCCACAAGCCACACGCACCAGACCATCACTGATGCCGCATCTCTGCAATCAAAGCCTGAGACTGTGATACATGCAGCTCAGGAGCTGACTTGCACCATAGTCATCTTTGTGCAGTAATCGAAGCTGTGCACATCAATGCAAAACAGGCGAGGTGTCAGAGTCCAAATCTGCAAACTGGCATAACATGTACACATAGCAGCAATATGCTTTTCCAAGAATTGAAAATGGCAGCTGAAACTTCATTAAAAATTAAAACGATTTACAGGACCTGACAAACACAAATCCGTACAATGTTGACCAAAAAAGGGTTGTTGAAGGGGTACCTGTCGCTCTTCCTGAGACATGCCGACATGTGTGGTGGTGGCTGGGCGCGTGATGAGGGACTCAACAGCACCTAGGCTGGGGGCCACCAATGGAATGTTCAGAGCCTGCACACGTGCACTGCTACATCAATGCTTGCCATGCTCCTTGCAGTGTTCTCACGGTTCAGCATATCCAGTTGCAAAACCACCCAGCATGTCTAAACAGCGCAACATGAGCTTGCTTCAGATTCTTGTGCGCTTCCAGGCACATGCCAGCAATGACACGAAGGAGGTTGTGCAGACCTGGAACATCATTTCAGCTGCTGGCGCTCCTCCAGTCAGCTCAAAGGAGACGACTCCGCCTGCTTGGCTGCCAAATAGCTTCTGCACCCGGGGGAAGTAGGGGTGGTCTGGCAGGCCAGGATATAGCACTCTTGACACCTGCAAGACACCTGGACCCGGTCATAAATCTGGTTATGGATGCAGTACAACACGTGCAATTGGTTTCATATGTCAGCAAGCCAAAGTAGGCTGCATATCTGGCCCATAGGATTCAACATACATTTCAAGCAGTGCAACCTGCAGCAGCAGGTGTGTTTTGCACACAGCTTGCATTTAGCTTTGTGCAAAAAAGCATTGCAAGCATAAAAGGCTTTTGGAGTACATGGGCCAGGACAGCACATGTGTGCACACAGTTTGCAGATGCTGGTGTAGAGCATGAGCAGGGTGTGTAACAGCAGCACGCACCACTGCATCCCCTGCCACTCAACCAAACCTATGTGCAACCTAGTCACTGCTTGCATCGTGGCGTCTAGTATGCATAGAAGCAACCTGCTAACCTTTTCTGTCTTTCGTGCATGAAGCACTGTGTGCGGCAGGCAGCAGTACCTGGGGCTGATTTTCCAGGAAGTGAGCTAGAGCTAAGGCATTGCTGGACTGCTGGCGCACTCTCAGCGGCAATGTCTTGAGGCCCCTTTGCAGCAGGAAGCAGGCATGGGGGTCCAGGGTGCCCCCCAAATGGTTCAGCCGGGACACTAGCTGCATAAACCAAGACCCACACAGTGTTACCTTCAGACTTGCAGTCACATGGAATGCAGCTAGAAGCGTGCTTTATGCACAGGCATGCCAGCTTGCAGGTGCAAAGGATCACAGCAACGAAAATTGCTTCTGCAGGTTCTGCTGTCTGTTGCGATGCAAACACTTGGTAGGTGATATACGATGTTTGTATGTGGGAACGATTGCAGCCAGACACACACATACGTGAAGCAATTCTGCCATGCAGATCGGGGATCAGCCACATACCCTTTTGATGAAGTCAGCACTGCCGGCAACAACACCAGCTGAGATATCAGAATGGCCATTCAAGTACTTGGTGGCACTTTCACACACCACATCAATGCCTACATCTGCAGGCCTGCACTCCCATGCAACTCTCAGCATTTCACCAAGTGCGTAGCTGACGTGCAAGCATGAGCTGGCACAGGTTCAATCCAATCAAACAATTCTGCACTCTGGTGCACACACGCAACAACTTTCAAAACAAAAAGAAATGCAAACACATGCAAGCAAGTACAAAATGCATGCACACAGTCACTTACACTTTCAACTCATGCAGCAATTGCTATCTGGGCATCTGTGTAGGCTCATGTGCAACATGCAGTGTGGAAGCAATGTATAGCATTTTGGCACTAGATACAGACTCAGCAACACAAAGCTGGAGGTAGCCGGCAGATTCTCCGAGCATTCACCCGAGGCGAGTCAGACCTGAAAACAGCTGGACTGGCAAAAGTGTTGTCAATAACGCTGGTGAGGCCTTTCTGTTGGCAGAAAGCAGCCACTGCTGGTATGTCTGGTATTTCAAGCAGAGGATTGCTGATAGTTTCAATGTAGAACACCTGCCATGCAAAAGTGAAACTGAAAAAGAGAAGGGAAGATACTCAGGTTGAGTGGTCCAAGCATAGCTTCATACTCAGGACAGCCACAAGTAAACATGGCAGCAAGGGCAGCATGTCAACAGCATAGGAGATGAGTGTTCTGCAGTGAAAGAGGTGTAGAACCAGAGCTGTTTGGCAGTGTGAATCTGCATGCAGCTTTGCCAGTTAAGCATGCAGAGTGTTAGGGATGATACCGTCATGCTTTGTTGACATTCTGACGCTGCGCATGTGTGTGAGTTCTAGCGGCGCAAATGCAAGTGATATGGTTTTGCACCATTATGCTATGCGCTGAGTGAAGTCACCTTGGTGTTGGACTTTACTGCAGCAGCCCAGGTATCAGGCTTGTCTGCATCAACTCTGGTGAATGTGATTCCCCAGTCTGGCAAATCGTTTGTGAAGAATATCTCAGATCCTCCATACAAAGACTGTTGGACAAGCATGTGGTCCCCTGACTTTAGCAAGGTCAGCAGTGTTGAGCTGATTGCTGCCATGCCGCTGGCAGTGACAACAGCTGCTTTTGTGTTTTCCAAAGCAGCCATTTTGGCTGCTAGTACCTGCATAGTATGGATTGCTTGTCTAGCAGCAATTCTTGATTTGAACAAAGTGCTGAGCTTCCCATAGTATGAGCCTTTGCATGCAAATGCCTGCATTGATAGTTTCTTTGTGTGGACTCACATCGTGGTTGGGTGTGTTATTGCAGCGTGCATATTTGACTTCATCATAACCCCTAGAGGTATCTCCATCAAAGACATATGTAGCTGACTGAAATATGGGGGTGATGGCAGCGCCGGCATATCGCTCCGCCTCGCCAGCGTGCACTGCTTCGGTGTCGATGTGCCATTTCCCGTGAGGAACAGACATGTTCAGCCAGCAGTCTGGACCTGCGGCAGACGTTGGCAGGCAAAGCGTTACAGCTTGACGTCGAAACACCAAAATTTGGTGCTGGCTACACGCAGGCTGCGCTCAAGGTGTGCTGACCTTGCAAATGTCACCCAGCGTCAAGTGACCAGCTGCCGATGCAAGCTTTGCTCAATTTTCGCTGTATGTTGTGTCAAAACCGATTGTGCGTGCGTTCGTGCACCTACAGTCAGGCGCCTACAGGAACGATATTAACTGCTGCACGTTCCTCGGTGTGATTGTCCGTTGGCTGGAGCGATCAGAAAGAGCAGATGCAGGCCTTCCGACAGCTGTAGGACCGACTGCGCTATGTCACGTGCAAACTTTATACAATTTGGTCAACGCCCCCGTTAGGTCAAACTTGTGGCACCAGGCGCTTGCACATTTTGTATAACCAAGAGCTTGGCGTTCCTCTTTCAGATGAGCTCTGCGTGAGGCCAGCAGGTCTGCGACATTGCAGCCAGCATATTGTAGTTTCTGAAGCTTGTTGACGCTTCTACACCAGTTTCACCTGAGTTGATCTCTACTCCCGACCCTTGCAGCTGCAACCCACCCCACATGACTCTCAGCTGTTAGCAGCTTCACTTAATCACCAGATGCGAGTGCAAGAGCAGCACGCTTCCCTGCAATCTTCTGGCAGGCCTTTACAGACAAGACATGTCTGTTTGCTGAGACTCTCACCAGGTGAGTGGTTGCACGTTGTGTTAAAATTCAATGGTTATGCTGGCAAAAGCGGCATAAGGCATGCAATTGTGCAGGCACTGTCCTGCATTCAACGGCCAGTCAGAGATTGCGCTCTCCTCACCACAAGCATCCCTTATTGCGCAAGAGAACTCAGCACATGGCGGCGGCACGCCAGCACGTGAGATTTTCGTCCTTCGTCATGGCAATGCATGCCACAGTTACTTGTGGCGCACACTGCAGAAACAGTGACACCGCATGGCTGCAGAGCGCGGCCGCGGCTGCGAGTGTTGCCACCTCAAAAAGGACAGCCAAAGATGTGGTCCAAGAGTTCTATACCAGATACAACAAAGGCGATGTGAATGGAATCATGGAGCTGTTTGCTGACGACTGTGAGTACCATGACATGATCTATGCTGATCCTTTCACTGGGAAGGAACAGATCAGGGCATTTTTTGCAAAGTTCTCATCTACTATATCGAAAGACCTGCAATTTGTGGTGGACGGGATCTCTGGTGGGGACCCAAACAATACAGGAGTCAAATGGTGAGCAACAACCTGCTAGTGCTGTTGTGACTCCAAAGTTGCAGCAATGTGCTGTCTCACCATGATTTGACAGCAGAGACAGCAGTCATGCACAGCGCTGCATAAAAGTGATTTTTTCTGCTTGGATGCCAAGTATGTACCATGTGCATGTCCCTGAGAGCCAGCTCTGTTTTGACCCACCCAATTCTCTGTCCAGTACGTGTCTGGTAAAGCTGGCAAAGTCCAGTAAATCTGTGCAGGCATCTGGAGCTGAACGGTGAGGACTTCCCCTATTCTCGTGGCCTCAGCTTCTACGAAGTCAACGATGATGGCAAGATCACCTCTGCCAGAGACATCCCAGAGCCAACCATCAAGCCTGGCGACTCAGCTATTTATGTAAGGCCTCTTTGCCTTTCTGCGTGCTTGCTGCCACCTTGTCACAAGTCACACACTGCATGCCTGAAATCGCATCTTTCTGGCAGCCAAATGTGCTCAATTCATGCTTTGAGGCGCAATGACTGCAAGTAAACAGTGAGTATGACTCTGCGCAGGCAATTAAAGCATTGACCCCCCTGGTGCGCAAGCTGGGCCCCAAGGCCAACCCTGCCAATCTGAAGACCCTTCCACCTGCAGCCATTGCTGCCTGGGCCTTCTACATTGGTAAGCTGCCCTTCAGAGCCATGCGTACTGCCTTTCTCCTGCAGCAAGTAGCACAACAAGATGATTCCTGCGCACTTTTTTTGAACTGGCACAAACTGCTGTTGAGCTCCAGGCTTTACTACTGTGTTTGCATGCATCCCATGCTGGGGTGCAGGCTATATTGGCATTGTGCTGTTTGGCACCTCCTTGCCAGGCAAACCGGCTTACGCTGTGGAGTGGCGCACCCTGGTGGAGGTTTGGCACTGTAGTGTCAACTTCTTCTACGTCAACCAGATTCTCAATTGGCTTGGCGTGCACGTGATCCAGAGCGCAGCGGTGAGCCTGTTGTGACTCAGCTGATGCTTTGTCATGTCTTTCATGCTGATTGCACTGCTGCTGTGTGCTGTGACACAACACGCGTTTCAGAAGAGTGTGAAAACCAGGGCCGAGTGCAAGCTGAAGAAGAATCAACAGGCAATATTCCTGACCTGACTATCAGCATGATGGCTTGGCTTGCAATTGGCCGGTGCATCTGTGCAGGAACATCCTGTAAACGAGGCATTGTTCAATCTGGTGAATGTTTGGAGCTTGATGCTGTGGCCCCTCATGCTGGCTGATAAAAAAGGCGCCAAGGTCAAAAACAAGTTTGGCATTTATCTTGGCACGCAGGTAACAGGATTTGTCATTGCTTGTGCTGCCAGCATGTCATTGTTGTGTGTGTGTGTGTGTGTGTACCGGGACCACACTTTATCCGCGAGTGCCATGCATATCATAGCCTTGTCTTGTGGCAGAATATATCGCTTTGGTTCAACAACCTACTGAGAACACCATTGTGTCTGTGCCTTTACTTATCAGATCTGTCTTGTATTCTGCAGTTTCTCACAAACATCTTCTTTGTACCATACCTGGCTCTGCGTGAACAGCCTGCTGGTAGCAGAGGCACAACAGCAGATGCAGACCCAAAAGCAGCCAAGTTGCCTGGATATGCACCCATCATTGGCATTACAGGCGCAGTCATTGGTCTTGGATCGATTGTTTGGGCACTGAGCGTTAGACCAGAGTATGGAGGACTGGCAGAGCGATGGCAATACTTTGTGCAGCAGAGTGTGTCCAACAGAGTTTTCTTTGCATTTGTCCTCGATGCAGTGCTGTATTTTGTGTGGCAAATATTGCTGATGGGTGAAGATGCTACCAAACCTCAAAAATACATCCCGTTTGTTGGCTTGATCTCGTATCTTCTTCAAGGTGGCAAGAAACAAAAGACTCTGAAGGGCTTGTAATCCAACCTCATGTAACAATTTGCAGTGCGGCATGTGCATATGCAAACATCATAACGCTTACCCCACCATCTTTTATGTATGGCGTGATGGTTGACAGCAATGGCTAACCTGTACATGACGATTGCAGTGGAATGCACGTACACAGTACAATTTTCACTGTCATACTTGGCATCCACAAATTTGGGCTTGCAAAGCCAAAAATCGTACATTCCAAGTCATTCAGGCTGTTTTGACAGCCTACATGTGCTTGTGGATGGCTTGATACACATACATATACACCAAGCTGCAGTGCTCTCGTTCTTTGGCTGTAGATCGTGGTCACAGTACTTCTCTTAGCTCAATACTTCGATAGTGGGCCTACTCTATCCTGCTTCACACTAATACAATGCATTTTTTTAATGGCCTGGTCCTGCTGATTGGTGCTTCCGTATTTGACTGCTGAGTCACAATTCAGTGGATCTTTCAACACTGAACTCATCAGTACATCGATGTCTTGGGGACTTCATGCTTATAACTCCAGAAGCCACCAGCCATGCCTGAGCCTCAAGGCATCATCCAGTTCAGCAGATAGCATATGTCAGAGAGACAGTGGTAGAGACTGTCTGTTGACCAACTGACACTGGAGTGGGCGTGGCAGCCGCATCAGACGCTGCAGCAACAGCACAACAACCATTCAGCTGAACGTCTGCCATTATGGAAAGTACTTTGTTCATGCAACAGTGACACATTGCTACGGCATATCAAGAAGGGCTGTGCACGTGCAAACTTACCAAAAGCCGCTGTCCTGGTGCTCATGGTTGAGAGTGGTGTAGGCACGCTCACGTTTGGAGAGGGCTCATTGAAGGACACCACATGGTCCAACGTGACTTCCAGTTGCTGCAGCACACACAGCTATCTGCTGACTGACACACAAACTGTAATCACTGCTTAACTGTACAGAAGCTCTTCTGCAGCCACGGCACAAAGGTGACACAAAACAACACAATGTGCCTGTAGTGCATTGGCAGCGAACAGCACCCTGTATATGACATTGTGTCAAGACAAAGTATTGAACATATAGGCATGCATCTGCAAGCCAATTCTGTTGGTTCACAACACTGTGCCAGAAATGATAAGCATGGAATTCTGACCAGACAGACCGTGACAGCAATCACAGACAGCATAGCACACCGCAAGAAATGCGGACTTGCATATCTGAACATCCATAGTATGATATGTACTGCTTTGCACCATGACTTTGCCCCTGACGTTTCTTGGCCTATTGCCGAACACAGCAGGTTTGCATTTGCCGGGCACATGTAACAAAGCAATTGGGCAGTGGGACGTACAGACGCAAATAGGCCAGCAGTTGACTTGGCGTCTTGTGTGGCTTGCTGGCGGGCTTGCATGAGAGCTTGAGCCTTGACACCAGCTGAAAGGTCAAACTGCAGCAGGAATGCCATAGAGTAGATCAGTCAATTAGCTGATCAAGCTAGAATCCATGAGCTGCAACACCAGACAGACGTGTTAGTCAACGGCCTTGCACCACAAGTCAGGCTTACAGGATCCACAACAGCCGAGGTAGCAGCTGCTGCACATGTTACAGCTTTGGGTACAAAGCTCATTCTGTTCTGCTGTTGAGGTTTTTTATTTTTTTGGTCAGTCAGAGCTGGCAGTTCACTTACATTGATGCTGTCAATGGAGACGTCATCACCGCCAGCTTGCACAGCTGTGTCAGTCACGTTGGCCAGCAAGTCTCCAGTGAGGCCGTTCACGGTAACCTGGATGCCATTTTTGAACTGGTAGCCTGCACAGTATAATCACGGTCAGCGCTGCCAAGGCAATCACGTACAGACTGTTGCACCATATTGTATTATGGATGTACTGTAGAAATGACTACTCATGGCTATGCATGATTAGACAGTGGCAGTGTCTGTACTGCTTGCTGGTAACATGCTGCTGTACCTGTGATGTTCTGCTGGTTGGTGTTGGAGTCATACACTGTTTGTGGTGTAAGGGTAAGGAAAGTGTTTTGTACATCCGTTGGCTGGATGCCTGCGACCTGCAATGTACGGCAGACGGTCACTTGAGGAGTCACAAGCAAGAATGTGGTGATTGCGCGTCAGTCTCGGTCACCTGTCGCACTGCGGTCAAGACTGCGTTCGCACTTGCTGCGGCAGTCTCCCGCGCAGCCCTTGCTGTCGGTCGCGTGACACCGATGGACATTGAAACCTATGGAGCGTGATCGCAGATGACTTGGAAGATATGAGGTCTTGTAGCTTCCTGGTGCTCCTGATCAGGCGCGAGGATGACATGGGAAGTGCGATTTCTGCTCTGCAGCGTGAATGAATCGCACCGTGGCAACGTCACTGGTCACGCTGACAGTTCCGGTACCACTCACTGTAAGCTGCCCAGCAGCTGAGCCATCATCGCACATACCGGCAGGCGCGGAAACAGGAGCTGGAGCTTGCAGCGACTGCGCAGTAGACACACCACTGCAGGCAACCAAGAGGCATACAGCAACGACAAGTGTGTACTTGAGCATTTTTCTTTTGCCTACCGCAAACAGTGAGAGGAGAGTTGGTTCTAGATCTCAAGTTGTCGTCTTCGCGGTAGTCTCGCACTGCGGAATTTGCCTTTTGTCATGCGCTTAGTCACGGTCACCTCCTCCTCCACGTGGAGATGCATGTAGCCAGGAGAAGCTGAGCAACTCATTGTACAATGCATGCTGGCCATAGTGAAGGCGAGGCAACGCTTTGCAGCTTGTACACGAACGCAGCAAATTTTGCACGGGCTTGAGTCTCTGACTGTTGTTAGAAAGCTGATGTACGTGTGCATATATACAAATCCACAAAACGCATGTTCATGCAGTGAAGCAGACAGTGCGGTACATTACAGCGCTATGTGCGAGTCACGACTTGATCAATGAATGGCTTATACAAGCTTGTTGAGTCAAGCTGTGCTGTACAGATGCAATGCAGGAGCCAAGTAAATTTGATTTTGCTGTCCATGCTGCTCCAGAGACGATCCTTCCCACAGCATACAGGCAACATCACAGCTCTGCAGTGGTCGCATCACAGGTCCCAGGTAGACAATCGAAATCGCTTTGGTGTGCTTGACAGCATGCTGTAGCTGGGCGCCATTCACTGTGTAACATATGTGAGTTGTCCTTCGCGACTAGCTGGGGCTGGTGTGTGCAGCTTACAGCTAAAATAAAACAGTCGAGGGTTCTGCTGATGGCACCCAAGCCTTCAACACATTCATCATCCTGCTCACAAACGTTCTGGGCTGTACACTGTGGCAACCTTGCTGAGCGTGCGTCAGGATCTGGTCTGCATTTCAGCAGCCATGCACATTGTATTGCGACAGATCTCCTGATGCACAAGCAGCAAAGCAGGAATGAGATGTTGCAAGGCTACAAGCGCTGCTAGCACTGCTCAGGCTTTCATGTGCAGACATAGTAAAGGTCTGACATTTTCAGGCGATGTGTGACAAAGTGGCCTTGTCATGCCAAAAGCCTGCACACTGAATGAGGCCAAAGTCTGGCAACCTCAGCTCACCCATTCAAGGCATGTGCTTATGCAAAACACAGACTGACACACCTCTTCATCCTGAAGAATACACACTTCACAAGCAGCACCTGACCGTTCTGGGGCATGACGTACCAAACCTGTAGCTACAAGCGAACTTGCCTTGTCTGGTGCAGATGAGGCTGCACTGACTATTGCATCACCACTGCCATTGTCCAGCCCTTATATTGCAGTTGTCAGGCTCTGTCTGGGGGCTAGTGCCTAAGCCATGCACCTGAATTCAAAGTTGCAGCTGTGGCTGGCTTCGAAGTTGCAGCTGTGGCTGGCTTTATGACGTCGCAGCTGTTTAGCTGCATGGCTGAATGAGGCTCTGTCATGGCTTCACAGAGCAGCAGGAGAACATCTATGTGTAGTCCCAAAGGAATGTGTTCATAGCTGCATTACGCTGTTTGTTGGCACTACATGGTGAAGCCTCATTGCTTTCTGAAATGCTTTTTCAATCAGCTGATGATCTGGTCAGCGGTTCACCATTGGCAAAACCCACAACTCTGTCTGCCATCCTCTGTGTGTCACCAGTCTAGGCAAATAGGCTTGTGGAGTTCTGTGTCTCGGCAACTTGTGTTGTATCCACGTACTGTGTCTAGCTTGGAAAAGATGGTGATTTTGTGTGAGGGATAGCAAGGACTAAAGCGCCAAATGTCATGGAGGACCTCCTAGGTATACCCATGAGTGTTAGCACAATTTGTTGTGCTGGATAATCTGATAAAGATATCCTGACACTTGGCTAGCGTTGCCACCACCCTTACGCCACCATTGACCGATCGATTCAACATCAACACTGCAAGCATGAACACTCATGGCTTGCCTGACGATGACAGGCTGACTGTGCGGTGCTGGCAGCGACAGCTTGCAGGTCCCCAATGGCTGAGCAAATCAAATATGCTTGCCGGCTGTGAGAAGAAGGCCACTTTCACAACTGAGATAGCAAACGTCACCTTCATTTGTCGTTGTGATGCTCCTACGAGTGCTGCTGCCTCCGAGCGCTGCTGTCATAATCAACAAGAGCATCAGCATAAGCGCCAGGGCTTTGTACACAATATGTACGTCCTTGTGACATATGTGCTGTGGTCAGCCAAGTTTGATGTGTGCACGAGCCACCAGGCCAAAAGCGTGCAGTCTGACGTTCAGACTTCTGAGCATCACCCATGTCTGTATTTAGCTGCACCATGTCCTTGCAGTGGCCCTGGATTTGGGCCTGCAGAGGACTTGGAACATGCCGTGGGTATAGACCGCATGTTGAGCGCAACCAGACAGACATGTATGAACGTTTGTTGACGTGAATAGCTGCCTTGCGTAGCTGAGGCATCCTATCAACGCTGGAGCACTTGCCGCTTTTAACGCTGACCTCAGTTGGGCCTCGCACACACGTCATGGTCGGGCACGAAACAATGCAACGCCCATTTTTGGCGTCAAGAAAACATTTGGCCAACGACCAGCCATCCGTCAGTGCCTTGTAAATAGTAGTCTGCTGGCCGGCATGCTCCAGACAGTCAACAGCCCGATTTACGCTCCAGCCGCCCGTCCCACGCTGGCGATCTCCAAGCTCGCTTTCAGGTCGCGTCAAGACTAAGCCTCTCCTGTGGCGGTGATTTTTGAAAGCTGACGCGAGAGTCCTTTGCAGGCCACGCAAGTCCCGTAAGCCTTACGGCGTGGTGAGGAGCGTCGCTGAGCCTGTGAGTCCCTCGAGTGCCTACCGGAAGCGAAAAGTAAGCATGCACACCAGCACTGACACCTGGTCTGGTACAGGGCTGTGCTCAAGGCAGTGTTCACTTTTGTACATGCTTTCTGCAGGTCAATGGACCGCAGCCTGCATCTGAAGACCAGGAGGACAGTAAGCCAGCAGCGGCCGGGTGGAGAATCTCAGCTGATGTTCAGGCGGCGTTGGTCCCATTCTTCATTTTGGCGGTCCTGTGGTTCTGTGTGGCTGTCATCAACCCCTAGTCCTATGACACAACAAGGTGACTTGTCCACACCAATGCTGCTGTTGTATGTAACAAAGCAGTGTGTGGTAATCGTAGCCAAAAGTAAGTCCGCTCACAGATTTGTCAGCCTACGGGCCTACCAAGTATTTAAGTTCTGTTTTGTGTGCAGCAATGTCACTCAACTCAGGTTTATAGGGTCAGAGGTCAGGCACTGGACTTTGAGTTACGTTCATTATCAATCACTTGTCATGCACGGCCTTAGAACCGTGAACAGCAACACAGAACATATCTGATTCAGTAAGCCAGAATGTATCAAATAGGGAAATACATAGTTCTGGCCTGCAGCCAGAGTATGACTTGTAGTCTCAAAATCACTGGCTTGTTTGAGAGACCACACCGGACATCACAGCCCTTTACTCAACTTTTGTTTGTGTGTAGGCACCCAGTATGGAGTTGAGTGCTATGCGCTAAAGCAAAGCGACAAATTGAAGGTGGAGAAGTTTGAAGAAGCACAGTCACAGGTGGTGAACTTTTGGCACAAAAACCAGTTACAGTGATTGCTGCGCTCCGGTCAACAAAAGCCTGTCTTAGCAAGAGTGCCCTTGGCACCACCTGCTAAGACTAGCTGTTGTTGACCGGAGCGCAGCGATTACTGTGCTGAAAGTTGTGGAGGCAGTGGATGTTGCACAACTTCAGGCTGGCATTGATCTGCTGCCTCTCAACTCCGCAGCATTGGGACAGTTCAAACGTTTGAATTGTTCCAGAGCTGCAGAGTTGAGAGGCAGCACATCAATGAAAGCCTGAAGTTGTGCAGCATCCACTGCCTCCACAACTTCTAGCACAAAACAGCACAACATTTGCTAGCAGAGCAGTGGGCAGTCCAAGACAGATTTGGAATTTGCTTTTTTGTCTGCACTTCTTGTACCTTCAGGCGGCAACTTGCAGATGCGCTCAGAGCTGTGAATTTGCAGCCACGTGTCTGGAAGTCAAGGTCCCCAGCCTTATTAGCCCCAGAATTTGGAAAGTTTGTGCAAGCACTAAATTGCAACTTCAAACATTTAAACTTTCCAAATCCAGGGTTAACTATAGAAGTTCAGAGTCAATTGCATATGCTGATGTCCAGATTTGATAGTGCATGCTGCATGCATGCTGATGTCCAGATTTGATAGTGAGGTTTTGTAACGGAGGTCAGGTACCTGTCCGGTCTTACATTGTCTCTGAATATATACATTACAAAACATGCCAACAAAAGATTTGGGTCTGAGTGTTTGAGACTCAGAGCGACACTATTGTTAGTGTACAGGCATCAAGAACACATGCTAGCACTTGAGCACGGCTGTTTCCGAATTTTTAAGGCTGGATCTTAAATGTTGATCTTGCTATGCCAAACTTGAGCAAAGACACGAACTACATATATATACCGGTAGTCAAGAGCTGCACAGCCCTCAGATGCTGCGATCTAAATGCAGACCCTGCAGCAGTACTAGTGGTTGGTAGCATTAGTACCTACCTACAATAAGTGTTGCAACAAGCATTGCAATTGCCGCAAGCTCACATATACATGCGTGCCTCTTGGTATCAAGTACAAAAGCATAATTGAGCCCTCACTTGAGCACATCATCAAGCAACAACCCGTGCATGCTTTTACATCAGCATATGCCACATCACTCAACGTGCATTGGCGCCTGCAACATTTGCACACCACCAAGGTGGGACATATAACTGGCCCTTCCTGTAATCATGCTGGTGATATCTGGTACGCCATTGACATGGGCTGCAGCACCAGGCAGGAGTGCATGACTCTGCAGGCCAGGCTGGTGTGCCATTGCCAGCCACAAAAGTGGCGTCAGAACGGAGGCATCACTCAATTGGGGTTCCATCAGACTGGCAGCAGCAGCCAGCATTCCAAAGCCCTGGGGCTGCTTGCTCACAGCCTCTCTGAGAAGCTGAATGAATGACTTAGGTGGCGGGAAGTCGATAACCTCTACTGCATCATCTTCCTGCACACCACAACTACTGCCCTTATGAACCCTCACATGGCTTAGAACACATCTACTCTTTCGCCATGGTGCATGCCATGGCAGCAGTATGTAAAGCTGCTCTGGTGTTGCCTTGCAGGCAATCACAGAGGACAGTGCATGCCTGCCAGTTGTGAGCCTCACTGCCATGCCAGCTTTAAGCTTTTGCACTGCCATTGCCTCACAAGTTGTGCCTGACAGATTGCAAGCAAGTGATGGTAATGCAGTGTTGCAGTGGCCTGAGGTGACCTGGGACAGGCCAGCTTGCTGCTTGGCAAGGTGAACAGCATCTGCAAGTCCTCCAAGCTGGTCCACCAGACCATGCTGCAGAGCATCCTCTCCAGTCCACACACGCCCCTTGGCCACCTCACGTGTCTCAGAGAGTGTCATGTTGCGCCCTACTGACACCCGCGATAGGAAGTGGCCATACGTCCTGCATCACAGGCAGCAGGCACATATAACTACATGGTGCACTTGTTGACGGGAGGTCTTGCGCATTGTCTACACAACAGCATGAGTAGAACGCAATGCTGTCTGGATCATACTGCACACCACACAATGATGGAGGTGCACCATACTGGGTCGACAGCATGCTAGTCATGTTTCTGTGACAGCTTGGCTACAACGCCTGGGCGGGAACGCCTATGGCCATTGTTAGACTACAGCTGCACTCGAACATTGCAGCTGATGACTCTCGTCACCCCACAGGCATGCCAAGCACAAGCACAAACTGCCAATGTATTTGTGCTCCTCCAAAATGACAATCAACCTGCATAATTTGCCCAAGCTGCAAACGCTCATGGCTGGCCTGGCATGCCCTTGATGATAAGTGTCACACCTGTCCATGAGCACATTGACTTGACGCCGCTGCTCCTTGGTGAAGTCATGGAACAGGGACTGAGCTGTTGCGTTTCTGCCAACAGCAACGGTGTCGACATTGATCCCCTGGTCTTTCAGGGCTTGTGAAGCATTGAATTTGCCGAAAGCCACTCCAATGCTGCCAGTGATGGTGCCTGGCTGGGCCACAATCTTGTCTGCTGAGGCTGCATCACAAGTTCCATGTGACTTAACTGTTACATTGGTCACATCTGGTAACATTGAAACCATACAGTAACGACTAACATGGCCCTCGCGCAAGATGACGCGCACGCACAATGTATCACAGCATGCCAGCTTTGATCGGCCTTGTCGCTTTGAGTCCTGGATCAGCAATCATGCAGTGACAGCCTACATTGCAAGTGGCTTTGCTGCAAGCTGCACAACTCTGCTGATATGAGACCAACGTTGGCTTCAATCAAGCAAAACAGGCCTCGACAACAATCACTTGGCCTGCAAGATGATCAGCTCAAGAAACTGGACCAGGTGATGGATGATAAAAGACAGGAGCTGACCTGAGATGTAATAGCCCCCACTAGCGGCCAAGTTGCCCATGCTGACCACAACAGGCTTGCCAGCCTGCTGCACCTTCACAACCTCCTGATATATGGCGTCAGAACCCACTGCACTGCCACCTGCGGTTACACTATGTTCATCGCAGCATAGCTGTGCTCTCACACATCTCTGTCTTCTGTCAACCATGTGTGCAAACCATTATGTGAATAGGTTGCAGGCAATATGAAAACCTTGTAATCTCTTCTGCGACACAGACATGATGAGTGTGCTGCTCTGGTTGCTCATGTGAAGTTTGTGCTTGGAGGATGAGCACTATGTCCCATCAGAAATTTGCTTCACAAACAGGGTTTGAGACTGGGGTGCCAACCTGGGCTGTCAACCCTGAGGACAACAGCTTTGACCTTGGGGTCAAGCCTGGCTTTTTGCAGCTCCTGGCCCAGCTCGCTACTAGCAATTTGCTTCTGCTGGCGAAAGCCTGGTGCGCTTGTGCCAGACACAATAATACCTGCACCATTCACGCTCATCACACACCAGCCCAGCTTGCAACTCAGTACCAGCACAACACAAGCAAGCCAGTACGTGTTGACATGACACAGTTGCACCTCATGACACTTTGGTAAGGGTGCAGTACTGTGCTGCGGGCAGCGCAGCACACCAGTAGCAGCATGTTGGGGACTGAAAGCAAGACGAGAAAAACGTCGTCGCAGAAAGGTGCAACAGGACAAGGCAGCAGCCAAGATTCAGCGCTAGACTTGGGGCATGCATTGCTACAGCCAAGAGTGCATGTCACAGGCGGAACGGCACACATTCAGAATTCAGGTACGCTATACCTCTTCAGCATACATTCTACACTGACAAAGTGCCTTAGATCTATGCCAAGATGGCTTGCACCATGCCATGCCCAAAGGCTTCCTCTCACAGCTGAGCTTACCTGTAGCTGTGATGACTGCCACTTGAGGCTTAGATTTGCTGCCAGAAGTGTGGCTTACAGACGTCGCTGTGTCATCCTCTTCCTCCTCGGCAGCTTGCAGAGCTTGAATGCGCTGCATGATGCTGGGTTTTGGCTTTTCCTTGTGCTTCTCATGCTCTAACACCTGCAGCAGTGGTTGATGCATAATCTGCACTAATGGTCCCATCTGTAAGCCTGAATATCACACTTCTAAAGGGCTGCTGATGCACACCAATGCACACTGTGCAGATGCTGGGTGTGGTTGGGTGCTGGGTGATGCTGGGTGTAGTACAACAGCTTTGTCACTAAATGTTCAATGCTTCTCAACTCTTACAGCACTCAATGCATGCAGCAAGTCTTGGCAGCACTGCGATGACAAGATGTGCAATATCATCCACAGAGGCATGCCTGGATGTACTTGCTGATGGGCACAGCAGGGCAGCACTTGAGATCCAGAGCCTCTGGAGTGATTTGGACCACAACTGCCTTGTTCAAAGGTTTGGCAGCTGCCCGTATCCTTCTCACCAAGTCAGCATCCTGTCCCTCTCTAGATTCCTGTGGCTGGTCAGAACTTTCTGTAGGCTTGCTGGACATGTCAGCTGGCAACTCAGCATCTGCAGCTGGGTTCTGAGCTAGTGCAGCACTGCTTGAGTTCTGAGCGAGCGACGCTGAGTCCTGGAAATCTGCAGTGGGTCTTAAAGCAACTGAGTCAGAGGGGTGCGCGGCTGAGTGTACAGCTTGAGCAGCTGAGTCTGGACTGTCGCAAGCTGACTCTGATCTTGCAGCTTTGGTCTTTCCAATAGCTTTGCCAATCTTTTTGGCCGCTGTTGATCCTACCAGCAAGCCCTGATTGGTGTTGACTAGCGTGGCTGGGGCAGCAGCAGACTTGGGGGAATGTAGCAAGGTTTGCAAGGCATCAGACCTGTGACTGACACCTGTCACCAGTCCTGCTGCTGCTGCTTCAGGAGCTGACAATGGTGACGTGTTCAGGGCTTCCATCACCTATACATACAAACATATAGTCATTGAGACAAAAAACAGAAAGGCAAAGAAAAGAAACAAACACTCTACACCTTTTGGAATCAATTCAAGAAGAAGCCAACCGTTATACCGGGCTGCCCAGGCCCTAGTCACTGAGCACCAATGGTGGTTGCAATTCAGGCCATTGAACAAGACATTATGCTCATTGGGGAGTCTGACAATCAATGGCCAGACAGTCTGCGCCGATGATGACAAAACTTTGCACATCAGTCATGCTGCATCAAGAGCACAGGAAAGAGCACCCCCTCTGCCAGCAAGGGGAGTCTTGTCCATGGCATGCGCATCAGAGAAAGAAGTGTGCCCTACCTGAGCAGTAGTCATGCCTCTAGCTGCAGCCACGTCAATGACAATTTGAGCCATCCAGCTGTGCAGCAGAGCCCTGGTGGCCTCCTTGTTGGCCTTGCTGTACTCCTTGTCAGTGTACTGGCTCACCACGCTCTTATACTCCTCTCGTGCAAAGCCCAGAGGCTTGATATGCCACTTGTCCAAGAGCCCGCGCAGAAATGGTGTGCTGGCTGCAAAACCTGCAGTCACGGCACAAGGACATGCAAGTTGAGATGAGCATAAAGCTACATCAGCTGCAGAATTGCCCAATCAGCAGAAGCAAGCAATACTGTCACCCGCTGAGGCCTTCTGTCAATACAGGGACACAGCAATTGCAGTCCAGCAGGCTCACCCATGGCTGCATCTACTGGCAAGTCAGACAGCGGGATAGCGGTATATGGCACCAAATCAAAGCTTGCAAACTCTGGAAGGCCATACAATGCCAGTATCACACAAGGCAAAGCTAGGCAGGACATGCCGTTGGTGTGCAGTCGCGTCAGTGACAGGACATGTGGGGCAGTTGGCAAACCTGTGAAGCTGACAAGGCCTGTTTCCTGAACATAGATCTGGTCAAAAGCTGAAGCAAGGTAGTAGCCCAGGGTTCCGCTACCGCCACCCTCCCCAAATGAGTCTGAGTATGCAACTGTGGGGACAGCATCTTGCTTCAGTTTCCTGCAAGATGACACTGCAGTGCAGTAAAGAGACTGTATTTGAACCTATGGACCTTCAGGCACAGATTATGGTGCTGACTGGCTTGAACAACAATGTTGTCAGCTGTGCTGATCGGCTGCTAAGAAGCTGCATTTGGCTAATCACAGGTGTGACTTTCAAACTCATGCCTGTGTGGTCAACTAGTGTGGTTGAGAGTAGGAACTCAAGTGCTGATCTTGTTGGATGCATGTCAATCTTGAAAAAATATCAAAGCAGACCTGAAGCCCAACACTGCATTGCGCAATTCCTGGACTTGAGCCAGTCCACCATGCTTCTGTGCATCACCAATGCAACCCACCACGCCCTGTATGCGCTTGTCAGAGCCAGCATGCTGTAGTGCATCTACCATCTGCATGTGTACAGTGTTTGCATGTGCATGTTGGGGTCTATAGCTAAAGCCAGAGTGCCTGCACAATACTGCGTCTCACCTTGGAAAGCTGCACTTGATTGATGCTGCCTGATTGGAGCTGCAAGCACACCAAATTGTTGGGGTCGCTGCAGGTGATGAGTACTTTGTGAAAACGGTAATCACAAGTCAAACCTTGCTGATAGGGTCATCGGGCTTCTCAGTCAGATCACTGCCTTCAAAGTCTAACACCAGCACAAAATCTTCAGGAAGCTGCAGCCGCTTCTGAGCAGCTTTCTGCAGAGCAAAAACAGTCACTGCCGGGAGGACGCGCGGGGCAAGCGCGCGCCTGCATATACGCGTTCAAGAGCTCGGGCACCTTCGACAAAAAGCTCGCACTAAGGGATCCTGCGAGCGTCAGAGCTCCAACAGATATCAGAGCTCCTCTTGTTACACGGCCTAGCAGTCTGGCGGATTTTGAATCTCGCCAACTCCCGGCCATACTGAACAAGTCAGTTCTTGCCAACGATCACCTAAGTGAGACTGCGACGAGCGACGCGTACTGAACAGCGTGATTCGTCAAAAGGCATGTCATCGTTTACACTGCCAGAGTGGCAAGTAAACAGTCAGTGCAGCTCGCAAATCGGTCAGTGCATCAGACAGTCCTTCATTGCGCAATGCATTGCTCGGTTAGGTCAGATTCGGACGAACTGAATATTGTGTCAACTTTGAAAATGTGAACGATTGCTTTGATGCATGCAGCTGACATGTTCCAGATCAGATGATAACGGTTGATGGATGTAGCTTGAATGTTTCATCCATCCAGTGACAAAGACAACACTCAAGATCAAAATGTTGTTGGACTTGTCAAACTCATTAGTTTGCTAAGCCATGAAGCCAGAACCTTCCAAAATTGCTCCTTGCAAATTGAACACCCTGCACCTGCCTAGAGCATGTACTCAAACTGGGACACCTTTGGTTTTCATACATCTCTTGCTACTGTAGTAACGCTATGTGTAACACTCTCAGTACTCAGCTCAGCAAAATTCACAGCATCTCATGCAATTGCATGACTTGCATGACCTGAGGTGGCACACAAGAAGGGGCTGTAAATTCTGCCTAATCAGAAGCAAAAGCAACAAGTCACAGTAAAGAATGCACACTCATGAGCCATGTACTAGCTGCAATAGTGCCACTAGCACAAAGCCAGCAAAAATGGGCAGAAAGAGACCAGCTCTTCGATACTTGCTTTTTCCAAGGTTACGCTCATTGGTAAATTCAGTGGCTATGAGCTCATATCCACCGACAAAAATGAATGCACCTGCAACACAGACCATTTTCAGTATTTGCTGTGCACAGAGCAATCTGTATATGCATGCACCATAGAACTGGACAGCAGGCACAATACATGAAGCATTGCAGGGGCAACTGCAAGCAGTTGCATGCATATAATTTTGACGTTCATGTTGTCAAATCAACATATCAAGCACATGATGACATGGAGCCTGAGGGGTCACGCAAGTCTGACAGAAATGTCTCAAGACATGTAAGATGGGGTCATGAGCTGACCTGCTATAAGGCCAAATAGTACAATGTCCACCCAGGGGTTCTCATCATGGCCTACACCCACCCCAATCCCAGTTCCCAGGAAGAAGCATGCAGCAAATGGCAGCAGGCAAATCCACACCGCCCTGCATCAGATGACAACATCAATCCTGCAATCGTCTTGGCTAAGCGTAAGCTTGATGTTGCTGACCATTGACGCCTAGGCTGCAGTGTGTCTGAAGCGCATTGCAGTCAGCACAGTGTAGAGTACATAAGGTTGCAGGAACCAGTAGAGTCTATCTCAAAGCACAGCTGGTTAGGTGCTGCAGCATACAACGGGTACAGGCCAGAACCTACTTGAAGCCGCCACCATTCTTGACCAGCATGCTGCTGAGCGCAACACTCTCCACCCACTTGTGTGACACCATGGCAACAAGCACTGTAACAGCGCCAGCCTTGTCGTGCTGCAGCCCCAATGACAGCCCCTCTAGGACCCCATGTACACAGATGCCTGCCCACATCATGATGGGAGACAGCCACATCTGCCAAGTCATGCCCTGCCAGGATTGTGCCGCCACAGTAGCAGCTTTTTGCGGAGCCATTTGGGCTGTTTCTGGGCTTGTGTCCAGATCACAGCCGCAGTTAGTGCACTCAACAACAGCATCTGCAGAGGAGCTTTCTGATGACAGCGGCTTTGCCATGGCATTGCCTGGTGTGTAGGCTGGGTTGACTGTTGTTGGCAGCAAGGTAGCATCAGAGGCAGCCTGCACAAACAAACGCAGAGTGAAAAGACAGGCTTCTTTTGCTATGTATGAATGGTCCCAGGAAAGGCCTTCCCATGCTAGTCTGGAGAGCCCTTAACTGTGACAATAGGCACAGTGTCATCTGCACTACAAGTAGCCAATCGACCACTGCTGAGTCACACATGTACATGGCTGACATGCAACCCTTGCAGGAGGCAAACTCACCGGCGTTAGACTTGCTGGTGGTGCACAGCAGCCGCCTGCAGTTGTGCATGCGTTGTGGTCATGTGCAAGGCCATGGTGGCCAGCAACAGCATGGGAGCCGCTCAGCATGGGAGCCACCACCTTCTGCATCAGAAACAGGATGTAGAAACCCAGCGCTGCGAAGAAGTATGCCATGGGGAAGCTGTCTGCTAAGCTGTCTGAGGTTGCTGACACAGCGTCTGGAAGGAGATGCATAAAGCCTGCAGCCAGCACAACATTGCGTGAAAGGCTGTGATCGTACTCAACTGTGTCAACCTTGTTGCTTCCCACAAGTACATGCCAATCAACAAGTGCGCTGTTTGAACCAGCTGAGTTGCTTGTACAACACACCTCTGAGTCAGGCACACAGGTACTGATGGTAGTGATGTGGAAACGACAGGTGCACAGACCAACAGGAACAACAACAATGTACACAGTACGCTAGATCTGCATGTGGCCCATGGCAGTGCTAAAAAGTTTGAGAGATCTTGTGTTATGGCGTTCTTACCAAAGGTGAGGAAGACTCCACCAGCAAAGCAGTTGAGGGCTGCCAGGAACCAGCCATCCAAGATGGGCAGCTGCAGCTTCAAGAAGAACGGTATCAACAGTCCCTGCACAGAAATTAGTGCTAGTAATGTATCGATTTACATTGTCTGTACTGTCTGGGCACAGGAGTACAGCACATGGCAATGCTAAGCATGTATGACTGTGCTGTGCATATTGGCAACACTGAGCATGAGCAACAGCTGAGAAGGGGACGTAAACCACTTGCAAAGCTGCTGCAACATCACCACCAACTCACAATGAGGGCTTCCACAAACAAAATAGCTGCGCCAGTCCATTTCAGCCATGCAATACTGTGACTGCTGCCTTGGTCATCAGAAGCATCTCCAGTTGTGTCGATTTGGCAATTGATGTCGGCCTGCAGATGCCAGTGGGAAGTCGAGCAAATGATACAGCACTAGCATGACATTAAGCTACAGCTACAAATGAAGCTGGGCAGGGTATCCAAAGCACATGCCTGAAGTGCAATACCGTGGTAATGGGAGACACACATCCTATGAAGACAGTTGACCTCACCTTGCAGGCCAGCATTGCTAGAGCTGCTGATGAAGTTGCAGTTGCATTCAGCGTACGGTCAGCATCACCATATGTGTCAATGATGTCGTCAGCTGATAGTGACGCGTTGGCTGTTGTACTGGCAGCAGAGTCCCTGCATATAACGCAAGCTAGGCTTAGCGTCATGCAAGAGCCAGAACACACTGCCTGAACAGCCAATGCTCCACTTTTTGACCAGGCAATGCCATACACATGCTCAAACTTGAGCAGCAATGCTGGCCTCACCCTTGAACGTTTTGCAGGAGGGTATTGATATCATCCTCGTTTAAAGCACCAGCAACGGGAAGGCCCAGAACATCATTCAACTGCTCAGCTGCAGTGACACCCCGTGCTTGCAGCGTGTCCAGATAACTTGTGCTGGATACGGTGCCTGAGTTGGCTTCTGTTGCGTCGTGTAGAAGCCTTCTGGCTGCCGACGGACGGGACTGCAAAGCTCGGACGAAGCTCGGGGCGGCAAGCAAGCTCAGTATTAACAAAACACAGGGGAGGTTCGTCCTTGCCATTGCAACCTGGAGGCTAAAAAAGGGCCAAGTTTTGGCAGCTCTGAAGACACACGAACTTGTATGACATTGGTAGTAATGATCTGCAGGGCTCACAGCTGACCGCGATACAGATGCAATGCAACGCTGGGAAAGCGGTAGCCACGGTACAGGACGTCAAGTGCAACTGAATTTTAGCTTTGTGCAAGCCGCATGCGCTATCGGCATGTGCCATTGGGCAGTGCTTCGTACCAGCAAAATCTTGCCAGACCACCCGCACGTGAGTACCAGGCTGGGCAATGACATGATCATCTTCTCCCTCAATGACATGACTGTGACCTCCATTGTCCAGCCACCTTGAAAGACATCGAGCGGAACATGTACCTCTGAATGTGCACATGCAACTGTTGAGCAGCATTGCACTAAGCTTCAGCAAACAGGACTCATCCTTGCCTTCACTCAGAATGAAACTGCTGTTGTGCCTTGCCTTATGAATGGCCTTACGATGAATGGCTGGGCGTTTTGCACAGTAGGGTTTGCTCACTTTGCAGCTTTCCTGGCGAATGTGCGCCTCAACTTTCATCCACCAGATAAAGCTGCCGGAGCTCTGCAACTACAACATCACACCAGCCTGGTGCTTGTTCAATTGTATGACGCAGAATGATGTGGGACTACTGCAGGTCAGCACATAATGAAACCATGCTGCTAAATATTCTCTGAACTGAAGTCAGGCAACGCTGACACAACCTCCGGTTTCAGCTCTACGTGCATTGTGCTTGTGCTCGTGGCCGGCCAACTGGACTGTCAGCCTCGATCTTATAACCAGCAGCAGACGCTACATGGTTTTTCCAGCAGCTGTTGATGTCAGCGGCTCTGCTTGACTGTAACAATAGTCTCTGAGATGCATTTCAATGCATAGCACAGCCTACCACAGCCTTGCATGACTGCATACTGTCTTTACCACAACACCTATGATCCAGGCATTTCACCAGGCTCTGCAAATCAGTGTATCCTTGGGGACATGTATCTGAGATCCAACCTACTAAGGGAGCTGAAGTCAGGCAAGTCAGGCATGCCAGGTGGTTGGCAGACCCTAGGCCAGCCCAAAATTTGGCCATCACATATCATGGCCGGTCCAATGCCAGGGATGGTACTGGGACAATGTGCAAGTTCAGCGCCAGCAGCACAGTTCACCAGCATTGTCCATGATGTGAAGCCACATGCTGCTGATCCTGAGAAGATGGCCAGCCTCAGGAGGAACTTCCACTCAGCCAGTTGCAACCAGCTGCCTTTCAGGAGTTGCAGCCATAACAGCTGTCGAACTGCACCACACCAGCACTGACATGAACAGGTGATTGCACATTTTGCTCCGTGTAGTACAGCAGGCAAATAACACTGTATTTGCACTATGCCACTGTTTGGACAACAATGACACAGGTTTTTTTGTCGCCCCACATACGGAGGCGTTGGCACGTGAACACCGAAACCTGAAAACCCTCCATCGATTGTCTTTGTCCTGCACTTGAGTTGTGCAATTCATGGTGGGCACCTGCTTGTCTTCTGCTTGCCACAGCTGCGTACCATGTTCTCAGTCAGCTCTGTCTGTCCATTGCAGGGTTATCAAACATGTGAGATACATTGAGGCCATCTTGCAACAGGAGTGTGATACAGCAGAGCGTGAGCAGAGGGAGATTGTGGCTGCAGTCCAGAGGCAGGTGCAAAAGCAGGCATCTGACAAGGCCATGTGCCTGCCTGACAATCACTGTGAAAGCATGGAGTTGTGCGACATGTCTAAAATACTGCAGATGTTTGCGGAGTACACTGAAGGAGGCAAAGCTAACATGCACGCAACAGGTTTTGCAGACGCTGCGACATCAACAATCGTGTGTTTGACTTGAGCTTTGTTGGTGGCCACCATGGTGGCAGAGCTCAGGTACTCAAATTGAACATGGAGATAACTGTGATGTTGATGACTGCTTCTCGACATAGCAGTGATAGCAAGTAGCTTGACATTCTGTCTGTATGGCAGCTCACTGTCTGCGACCTTCGTAACTCAGAATTGATGCGTGACAGCACTCACTGTTGCAACGCAACATATGTGAAACCTTGATGACAACGCGTTTTATTGCAAAGGCCCACACAAACTTTGGCACGGCTCGACCGTTGTCTTGGGGATGATTCGCTTCGCCTGTGGATCCGTTCGGGGATTCGTGAACTTTCGCCGGGCGACTCGCTTTTCGCCCGACTGACAAAAGATTATTTCAGCCTGAAAGAAATTTTCAGGTAGATCACACGCGTGTCATGGCCTGTCGCATCTTTGCAAGCGCAGCATATTTCATGGTATGCTTTCGCGTCACGCGCTCCTTCGCGCGGGTGATTTCTGTTTGTGAGCTTTGGTGAGCAATGGCAGGTGGGTTTTTGCTGCACGGGTAAAGGCAGATGCATCACGGGTAGACAATCCAAGCAGATTTTCCAGGCAAATCATGTCTTTGCACTGCAGACATGCACCCTGTCCCGGCGCAGCGCGTGGCTTCTCCTCAGCCCTTAGCCCTTGTAGACATAAAGCCTGACAGGGTTTGGACTTTGAAAGAGCTTGAGATTTTGCATGATATGGCCAAACCTATTGCTGTTGTTGTCGACGGTTATTATGAGGATCCTCACTGGTAAGTCAGCGTTTTATCTAGCTTGAGACTCTGCACAGAAGGAGCTAGGGTCACAGTTAGAGGCAATATGCTGCAGTGAGGGCGGCATCAGGTTCATGAGCCGGGTCATTGTCCACAATGCTCAGGCCATCAAGAGTTTTGGCATGCCAAGGACACAAGCTGCTTATAATAGCATGTTGAGCAAGCTGTCGGAAGAGGCTCGAAGTGAAAGACGGAAATGGTTGATGAGTATTTTGCGGGTAGGGTTGCACATTTTGTTGCCGATGCCAGGCAGCACCTGTGCTATCATTGCACTGCGGACAGAGCTGGGTGATCAAAACTTGCATGTACTTTGCCACTTCTCGCTAATGTCTGATTGGTGTATGAAGCAGGCTGGGAAATATCTGCAGTCGTGGCTGGACTTGCATGAATTGTTACGCCCCATCTTTACAGATGTACCTGATGGTCCTTGTCTAGCAAGAATTGACAGCAAGGTGTGCCCAACACCATCAAATAATGTCTTCATCTGTATGTGACATCTGCGCTCTGCCATTATTTGCCATGCATCTTTGTGCTGGTGCTCTGTCCACAGCCCAATTGTTGAGCCAAAACCTGGTCTCAATTGCTGTTGCCTGGTGCGTCATGTTACTAGTACCCAGTCCTGCACTGCAGTCTTGCTTGGCATGATCTTGACTCAATCTAGCTGCACCATGACTGCTATGACAGATGATGTCTGTGTTACAGCCAATCAGAGTGCAGACATCTGCTAATACAGTAGAGGCTGCTGTACTGCACATCATGGAGGGCGTAGGCAATGCATCTGAGTTGCGTGTCTCAGCCATGCATGAGCTCAACCCTCTACACACCTTCATGTTCAGCAGCCGGGGCAAGCTGCTGAATGCAAACACGGCAGCCCTGGAAGCTTGCAGATACTCAGGTACAGACTGCAGACATAGCATGACTTGCACTTCAGCTACCCTTTCAGCATGTGGCTGCAAGTAGCACTGCCTAGGAAAGCTGGCAGAGATGGATGCATAGCGGAATAAATCAAGAGCTTATGGGTTGTATGTCATAACTGGAATGACTGGAGCATACATTGCCAATGTTTGGCTGTCTTGAGTGCTGTGTACAAAAGTTGTTTGGACACACCACATTTATGTCTGCTATAATGAAATGCAACATGCATTGCAGGGCTGACGTCTTCTGGGGCACAAGGCTTGACAATGAAGATGCTGTTTGATGGCGGAGACTACCCTGGTGGGGCACAGCTGACCCTACTTAATTGATCTGCTCCATATACCTACTGTATCAAGACACACTACTGTTGTCGCAAAAGCATCTGCAGTTCCTGCTGTTTGACTTGCATGTACAGGGCAGTACCCATTTGCATGGTGCCTTAGTCATTCATGTGATGTTGCGGTCATCGGCAGCAACCTTTGTCATGTAGTTGACCAGACAAGATTCAAGTGTGAACAGGCACAAGGTGAGCATTGAGCGCAGGAGGGGAAGAGGAGGCAGAGGCTGCGTATGATGAAGCCCTGCATGCCATCTTTGTTCTGCAGCTGGAGAGGCATCGCCACACCCAGCCCTACATCAGCAAGAAGGATGGCCGCAGCAAGTGGGCCATGATTGAAATGTCCCCCATGCTTGTAAGCTTACAGCGCTGCAAGACTAAGCTGCCAGGACTGTTACCCATCATGTTTTTGAGTGTGTATGTGACAACAGAGGTGCACAGTCAGCAGCCATCATGCTGTGGTGCCCCATAGTATCACCACAGAACCATTTGCACAGTCTGCATGTCATTTCACCGAACTTGATTTCAAGTGGTGGAGAATGTGATGTTGCAGGATCCTGTAGACAAGAAGCCAGCAGTGCTGGTGCAGAGGTACAACATCACCCAGCAGAAGCAACTGGAGCTGCAGCTCCATCTGCAACAGGAGGCCTTGCAAAGGTTAGCCACATAGCTCCCACCATGCTTGCACGCCTCTTCTTACAGTCAGCAAAGCAGTCATTGGGGCAATCATGCAACATGCATGGCATTGCAACCACATTAGGGGCTGACATGCCGGTCGTGTGCAGCTAGTGTGGTGTAGACCTGTTTCGTCCACGTCAGCACTTCTGCCAAGCAGTAGATGCCAGATTTGGCAACAAGTTCTGAGTGGAACCCCTGCCCTAGCATATGCCCTGACAATGTCCTGGCAATTTTACAATCACACCCTCTCTGCATTGACATGCTGGGTCAAGCACAGCCACATTGTAGTGACACTGGGCAGGCCGTTATAATGGGTTGGTTTCTCATTAAATTGATGCCAAAAGGTGTAGTCTTTTCTTTTCTAGCCACATTGTAGTGACAGATAGCAGTGTGACAGGCACAATCAGGAGCTGGAGCAGGACGCTCTGGCCACTGAGCAGGAGAAGGCCAAGCTGCAGCAAGAAGCAGACAGCCTGGCTGAGCAGCTGGAGGCTGTCCTGCACGACAAATTTGCCACCACCAGCACTGGATTTGACGCTGATACGCCCATTGACAAGACCATGAAGTTCCTGCAGAGCATCATCATGGTCAGCACTGCTTGTAGCCTTCATGTTTGCACCACAGTCACTGCTTGCAGTTTCTCTGCCAGTTGCATGTAGGTTTTTGAACCACCAGTGCAAAACCCGCCTGCTTCCTTGCCTCCAACCAGGGTTTGGTGCTTTGTATGCTGACAGAAGGTTTACCACACCAGACTTGCCATGCGTTGCTAGCCAGTTGTGCACACTGCAACATGCATTGCCATGTGTAGCCAGTCATTTGTTCATTGTATACCTTACGGTCTGGGGTGTGGAGCCAGTTGTGACTCATCAGACATCCTGGCTTGAACAGTCCACCACAGCTGTGTTATTTTGATGTGCCTGCCCAGCTAAAAAAGACGCCTGGTTCACAGGGAGGTGTGCCAAAAGTGCAAGCTGCTCTGGAGCTGTATGATATCTTGAGTGAGTCCAACATAGACCTGCGACAGCCTGTGGGCCTAGAAGAGCAACTGCTGAAAGATGATGTGCTGGATTCTGAAGTCGGGCAGTCTATGTTGCAGCTACTACAGGTGCGTACTGACATGCGCAACACATCATGCTTGCTCTTCTTCACATCAAACTCAGCATCACTTCTGTTTGTCTTCATCGGCAGTGACGCCTGCAGCAATTGCGTCACTTCAAACAACACTGGCTCGTTGATGAGTCCATGAGAGGCTGCATATGTATTGTACTCAGGCATACTAGGCTGGCATTTGCACATCTGTCATGCTCTGTTGATCTTGCCCAACATGAGACTCAACACTTACATGATCACCAGCATAAACTATCTGGGCAAGCTTGATTCATGCACAACACACATTGCTGCCCAGCTTACCCACCTCCATGCAGTTGCGCCCATGCTGCATCTCTGCGCTGTCTCTGCAAGCTCTACTGCCGGCAACAATGTCAGCCTGTACATGCTGGGTTGCCTGCTGCTGACAAGCAGCTACATCAGGTCATGCACCAGGCCATGCCTTTTGCTCCTGTCCTCAGAAAGCTGATCAGTCATGAGCCTTTTTTTGAGCCTTACAGGGAAACGCGCCTGTCACAGTCAACAAGGCTGCTGCACGAAGAGGGTCCATGGAGGGAGTCAGGAACAACTCCATGCTTGCAGATAGAGCAGCCAGTGGCATGCTGCCTCCTGATGCCTTCCTTTCCCAGAGTGCCTCACTTGTAACATCTTCCGAAAGCACAGCAAGCCCTGGGACTGCAACACCATCCTCAAGGATGGTGTTGCAGTCCCCCGGTCCGAGCTCAGCATCCCAGACTGCTGCAGCTGCATCCCCAGCATCCACCAACAGGGCTCCAGTTGGGATTGCCTCGGTGCTACAGAGACCTGCAGTCGCACCTGCAGCACCTGCTTCGGCGTCTGGCAGGCTGCCTGGAGGTTCTGACAACACTGCTGCAGCAGCTTCAGTTGCACCTTCTGAGGGAGCTTCTGCAAGGGGTGGTGTGGCACAGACACGAGCTGTGCCCTTGCCTTCTGGGCCAAGTGGGTCCCCACAGGGGCTTGCAGCATCACCTGTGGGGACTGCAGCATCACCTGTGGGGACTGCAGCATCACCTGTGGGGACTGCAGCATCCTCTAGCGGGACTACAGGACCATCTGTGGGAGCGGCAGGGTCTGTTGTTGCGGGGACTGCTGTGGTCCCAGTGGGGCAAGCAGAGTTCCTCCCTCACTCTGTCACACCTGAGGTGGAAAGATGGCTGCAGGTGTGCCATCACTCTATCAATCACTGAACAAAAGTATGTCTCGTGTCACAGACATGCAGCACGGACTCAACAGGCAATGACCGGGACATCAATGTTCCTTAAGCCCTATGTTTGAAAGCCACCCTTTGCTTGCCTCTAGTGATGCTTCATCACAAGCACCACTTGGGGCTTTACTCACTGCCTGCTGACTGTCTTGCCTGTGCTTGCTTGCCTGCCTCATGTTCATGCTCAGATGAGTGACCAGACAATTGTTTACTTGACTGGCTGGTTTTTTGGCGCATAGCCAGTCCCAGCCAAACCTGTTAGTATCTTGGCACCTGCAAGAACTGCTCAAGCGACTGTATGTTACAGCATACTGCCAAACTATACTTGCTCCACGAAAACACATCACATGTGAGTGTCGCACATTGCAGGATGCTGACAACAACTGGGCTTTTGACATATTCGGCTACTCTGATGCAACGCCGGGCTACAGCCTTTCGCTCCTTGTTTGGCACTTCGTCAAGCAGGCCGGGTTGATCAAGGAGATGAGCATAGATGAGGGCAAGTTCTGTGCCTTTGCACGTAGGATTGAGGCGGGCTACAACCCCACCAATCCTTACCACAACAGGTCAGGCTCCATTGCACTGCCAGGCGATTGCATGATGCTGTTGCATGACATGGAATGGAAGAAGAACAGAGGTGCACAAGCAAGACCTGGCTGAGCACAGCTGCATGCACCCTGTAACTCATTCATACCTTACAGTCTGGTATTTATACCTTAAAGTCTGGCCAGTTGTGACTCATTCAACATCCTGGGCTTGAAAGCACAGGTGTATGTGGTGTGAGTACTACTCCCACCTTGGGCTCACCAGCGTGCTGTGTCAGGCCACAGCCCTCTTACAAACCTCATACCGCTACACAACAACTGGAGGCAAAACAGGCAGAGCGAGCTCAACCTTGGCTGAACCACAGAAACTACGATGTGCATCCTGTAGAAAGTCTAAGAATTTTTCTGCTGCAGTGTCCACCAATGGTCTCCAGCTTTGGGCTGCACCTATTGCCATCAAATCTTTGGCGCTGACCGCTCGGTTGGTTGTCGATCAAAACGCATCTCACGCTTAGGTAGCCTGTGAACAGGCTGCAGCTTTGTGCTGCGCTGCTGGCTTCAGGTCATGCTGCTCTTACAGGGACACTAACAGAAGCACAAATGTTTGCATGAAGAAGAGGGAGAAAGGTTCCACAAGATTCTGCCAGCCAACACCCGATCACTTGTGGCAATCATGGCAATCATGTCCAAGTCATCATGAAATCTAGACAGTCTCCTACATCATGGAAAACCCATATGTGGTGCAGTGTGCATGTGGCGTCAGTGGTGCAGATGACTTATATGCTGATGCGTCATGGGGGTGTCCTGGCGAGTCAGGCGCTGACTCAGCGGCAGCAATTGGCCACCTACTTCTCGGCTCTGGTGCATGACTTTGAGCATGGGGGTGTCAACAATGACTTCCTGGTGAGCTAGCTGGCTGTCACACTCTGCTGCCAGTCACGACACACTTCATGTTTTCACATGGCTGACATGCATGTTGTTCTGCTTGCACCTTGCAAATGAAGGCAGGTATGCACAAAGGCACAGAAGGACAGACGGAGATCATGTGTGTATCATGCATGTATGTGGTTTTGAGTCGAGCAGTGCAAGAGCCTTCCGGGGTTGCACTTCTGCTGGAGATGGTCCACGATTCTGTTCTGTCCTTCTTGAAAGCAAGTGCATGGCAAACCAGAGTATAGCCTTCTGAAGCGGGGTGAGGCATACCTGATACCTACCCTGATGCAAGAGCAAAGGCTGGCACAGGTTCAAATCAATCAATCAATCAATGGCAAACCAGAGTGACACAGCTTTGCCAAAGTGCAGATCAAGACGTCACACCCATTGGCCATCACATACAATGACCAGTCTCCGCTGGAGAACCACCATCATGCTGCTGCTGTCAGAGTCCTGATCCAGCCAGAGCACCGCTACATACCGGTACAACCCCCCAGCACATGCTGTCATTCCCCCGCCCCCTCACCATCAGTGCCTGCTCACATAGTCAAGCCGTGTTGTGTGCCATTTGCCTGACGCACAAAAAAAGAGGCTCCAGTCTGATGTTTGTGGACAAGCAAGTTGAGCCAGTGACCTTTGAGTTGCTGGGTTTGCCTGCTGTGCTTTGCCTGCTGTGGTTTGCCTGCTGCAAGTCATCACGCAGGAGTGCCTGCAGACAAGGGCAGCCTGCCCTGATGTGTGATGTGCATACATGCGCAGCATCCAATGCAGCTGTAGCACAGATGGTCTGTGCAGCTGAAACGTCAGATGAGGTCGTGACACACAGACCATGCGTCGCACAGTCGCACAATCTGTGCCCATCAGCTGTCATCTGGCCATTTTGTATGAGCAGCCTGAATTTTGCATGCCATGTACAACATGTCAAGAGGTGTCTTTCATGAGCTTTGAACATTGATTGACTCTTCACTGCATTCGTGGATGGACTAGGATGTAAAGTCATATGCAAGGAGTGAGTGGTGGCAGTGTTGTGACACCTGTGGCATTTGCAGTTGAGCTCGCAGCGGCTGCTAGAGGACCAGGTGGAGATCCGGTCTATGTGCATCAGCCAGGTGCTAGGCACCGACATGAAGAAGCACTTTGACATCACATCCAGGTTTCAGGTGAAGCCCTTGCTTCTTTCCCTGTTGCCTCTGTGTGACTGTACATACATGACATTTCTTGTCTTCTAGGACTCATCAGGGGAGTCAACAGACAATGACTGAAAGAATTCTGAGGATGCATGGAGAAGTCTGAGTGGTACAAGTCGTTCAATGCTGTAGACTATGCCAGCCATATTGTCTCTGCATTGTCAGCACATGGTTGACGCTATTCATGCAGGGCTCTTAAACTCATTTCACAACTGTTCTGCTTTTGTATGGTGTCTGGGCTGTTTCAAGCTGCCAATGATTTCTTGCTATCCTGACCATCTTGGCGCTGTGTGCATGCTTGCAAGTTGTTGCTGTCACATGACTGCCTAGTGGCACACTTTTGGTCTATGCATGCAGAAAGTGTCAACCCCTGAATCTGGCTCCTGCATCAGTCAACAGATCTTTAACACATTATCAAGACTTTGCACAGCTGACCACTTCCACATCTGGATCCTGAGTGAACTGCACCTGTACTTTCAAGCCAGGATGTCGGATGAGTCACAACTGGTTCCACACCCCAGACTGTAAGGTATAAAATGAAACTGAATGGCCTGTAGGCAAATTCAGCTTCTGTGGTGGTGCAGGCGGCTTTCAAGAGGCCTGGAGGGAATGATAGTACCACGTCACAGGGGGCTGGCCCAGCCGCCCCCCGCTGTGGGGTGGACTGGGACGGGGTCAAGGCTGAGGACAAGACTCTTGTGCATCAGGTCCTTTCACCCTGCCCTCCCCCAACCCCCTTTCACCCTGCCCTCCCCCTACCCCCTTTCACCCTGCCCTTCCCCTAACCCCCTTTCA